>Ga0247727_10019112_pt1 | contig 10667 bp, 7 predicted proteins | sample WisWelCaveWW1625_FD_202498 | JGI IMG/M metagenome (GOLD analysis project Ga0247727, IMG submission 202498) | Biofilm microbial communities from Wishing Well Cave, Virginia, United States - WW16-25 | ecosystem: Environmental > Aquatic > Deep subsurface > Groundwater > Cave microbial mat | place...
TGTATCAAAAGGTCATCGAGTTCATCCTCCGCCCCGCGAAGCTCGGGGATGTTCAGCAACCGTTCGCGCAACCGGGTTGCCTGAACCATGTGGTGTACTGCGTCATACAGGGAAAGTTCGAGCGCTTCCTTCCGGGCTCCGGCTAACAAATGCAGAGTTTCAACGGCCATACCCGTTCTCCCGGCTTCTTCCGGATCCGTTTCAATCTGGAACAGAGCGCCGTGGCCGCCTGAGAATTCAGCCAGTTCCTGGTCAGAGATGCCAAAAATTTCGCGAAGGACACCCACCACTTCAAAATGGTTCTGCGGTTCCGAGATGATCACCAGCAGGGAGACAAGCCAGGCGTAGGCAGGACTGTCGCCCTGAACCTCTCGAGTGGATTGGATTTGCACCGGAATATCCGACGCCTGCAGAGACCGGATGAGCGGAACAAACCATCTTTTGCGGGGACATAGGATCGCAACCTCGGACCATGCCGACGCGCTTAATTTGAGAAACCCCTGTTTCTTCAGCCAGTCTGCCAGCTGATCAGTTTCCATCTGCGCCTTTATCCGTTCGGATGACTTTATGGCTTCCTCCGGGGTAAACCGGGGCTTCCAGCACACCACATGTCCTTCGGTGATCACGGGACGAGGCTTCAATGGAACAAAATCAACCTGGCCATTCTGCCCGTGCAACACTTTCGGAAAGAAGCCGTTGACCGTTTCGATGATCGCCTGGTCGCAACGAAATGTGACTTCGAAAATCAGTTCTTCGGAAGGCTTTGTCTGTGTCAGACGTTTATGCGCCTTGAGATAGTGTGCGAGGTTCGCGTGCTCGCCATAAATCGATTGTTGTGGGTCGCCCACCATGCAGAAATGCCCGTCCCGCGGCGGGTTGATCCCGTTTTTAAGCCAGTCACCGGAAGCTTCCGGAGGACGCGTGATTTCAATCAACACCCGGAACTGCTGTGGATCGGTATCCTGAGCTTCATCCAGAATCACGCGGTATCCCTCTTCACGAATCTGCCGACCTGCCTCAGGATGATCCATCAATTCAACCGAGAGCGCGATCTGATCATCATAGGTCAACTGCCCCTGAGCCAGCCGGTATTTGTGATATTCGGAAGCCACCTGCCGGGCGGTGATCAGCGAGCATTCACTCAGCCAGTTCCACAATGGAGCAAAGGCCTGACGCCAACGGGCCTGAAATTCAGCCCCCCCTTTTTCAAACTTCGGAAGCGGAAGAAATTCCTGGTTTTTCTCATACGCCTTGCGCCACTGGCGCAGGAGCTCCTGGCCGCGTTCAACAGAATCTTTTGCTTTTCCATTTGGCGGACAGGCAAGGACAGGGCCGAGGTCGGGTTCCGGGGAGTCACCGGGAAGATCCGATGGTTTGAGCCACGGCCGGACTTTCCATCCGAGTTTAATCACATCCAGCATCGAAACGTGGCGAAACAGTTTTTTTTGCTGTCCTTCGGACAGCGCTGAATCAACCCTGGTCAGTTGCCTGACAAACTCGAACCAAAGCTGGTCTTCATCCTGAACCAGTTCGAGACGGGAAGATAGTCCCAGGTGATACCCATGTGTCCGCAGGAGATTCAGACAGAAACTGTGAATGGTGCCAAAGAATACGCGGTTGAATCGAGCCAGCGTGGACAGATCCGGGTTACAGCGCAGGATCGCGTTTCGAGCGCGTTGTTGCATTTCATCCGCGGCCCGGTTGGTATACGTCACCACCACCAGTTTGGGCAGCCATTCCACAGCCTGCGTCCGGTTTTTCTGCGTGGCGATCTCGATCACCCGATCCACAATGGCTGCGGTCTTGCCGACACCCGCCGGGGCGACGACAGAAAAATTCCGGTGCAATTCCGTGACAAACCGGTCTCGTGCTGTCTGATCCGAAGGTTTTGAAGTCATTTTCTTCATGCTTCATCCTCGGGCGGCAGGGAATGAGTTCGCTCCCACTTTTCTTCGAGAATATCCGGATTCACTGCAAGTGTGGCCAGCGGATACCTGGCTCCCTGTACATGTTCAGGACGCAACTCGCCCCGCATCCCAAAGATCGCAGTATCCTGCATATGACATAACTCCTCCCACAATCGCGTCAATGAAAGCACGTCCTCCAATTCAAGTTGTGGCTCCAACAACTGGTGAGGATTGGAAATACTCAGCGTAACCCTGGTAGCTCCCAATGAACGCAATGCCAGCGCATACAGCGCAATCTGAACGCCATTGCCCTTGGCCAGTTTACTCTTGGAAAGAGGCTCGCTGCTGCCCGTTTTGAAATCCACAACCCACAGGTGAGATCCGGCGAGTGGTCGCCCTGGGTCTCCTGGAGGATTCTTTGCCAAAAGCAAATCCATCTGTCCATTGAGACGCAAAATATGACCTGCATGGATCGGTACCGCCAGATCGTGGGGGAGGGAAAATTCCGCGGCCATCATGGACCAGTCAGGGGGTAGGGAACAAGGGAACCGGGACGGAGGGGGTAGGGAATAAGGGGGCCGGGACGGCTGAATCTGATGGATGCCCGTTGCGAGCTGGTTTGCGATCCAGACAGCCTTTCTCCAGCCTGCAATCCACCATGAAGGCACAGTGCGTCCGCCATCTTCGAAGGCCTGTGTGATGCGTTGTCGGGTGTGATGGGCCGCCTTCTGTATGTGTATGACCAATTTGTTCTCTTCAGGAAATGGAACGAATTCACTCCGTTTCGCTGAAGCGGTGGATGTCTCATCCGTGATTGAGAAATAAACACCGCATTTGAGCCAGTGGTGAACCCATGTTCCAATTGCCAGAGGCCATCGGTCTTCATCAAAATCCATGGAGTCCGGCTCCACGCCAAGCACGCGCTTGAGCCAGATTTCGGATGGATGCTTTAACGCCCTTTCCCATTCTTTACATGGCAGGATGATCGCCTTCTTCGGGCGGGACTTCAGGGCAAATTCATATTTGCCAAATGGTTTGGATCCATCTCGCCGCGCCTGATAGGCGGACCGGGTCTGCCGGATTGAAGGATCATCCGGTTTCATGACAGCCCCAAAGAGGTATGACGATCGAATCCAGTTGGCGGTGTTGTCTTGCAATTGGGCCATGGTTTCATCGGAAAGTGGCTGTCCACATTCGACAAAATAAAGTTTCGTCAGGAATTCGCCGGGAGCCCACGAGCGACCGGATATGGATTCATTGGTCATTGACGCACAGACACAAAGCCCGGCCTCCACGGATTCGATAAGATCATAAAACTGACGCTGTGCCAGCAGATGTTGTTCAAACGGACCCAGACAGATTCCACGGCCACTTCTGACAGTAACATGGCACTGACCTTGTGACCCCACCCGGAGCGCTTTGGAATTAAGCTGGTCAATGGTGCGTTCGTTCAACAAACCGGACGGTTCCAAACGGGGTGGCCATTCACCTTCATTCAGGCCGGCAAGGATCAGGTGCGACCAGGATTGCCCTTCGGCCTGCATACAGGGAAGGATCTGGGCGCGCGCAAACGGGTGCTTACCCCATTCATCCCGGGTTCGCTGCCGGGAATCGTTCACTTCCGACAGCCAGTTCAAAAAAATGTGGCGCGAAAGCGCGGTTTTCAACGAGCCGGTCAATGTTCCCGCGTACTCCAGGATAAACGATACCTGCTCGGACAACCCCAGCTTATCCAGTGTCATCCGGGTATGAACCATGAATTCCGCCATGGTCGCTGTATCGGGAAGGATCGGCCACGATTCCACAAAGGCGCCAACAGCCTGATCCTCCTGACTGACAGATTGTTTCAGGTACGCAATCAGCACAGGCAGGTCATCCACAAGAAGCTCATGGAATGCCTGCCGCAACACCTTCTCCATGTTTTGATGATTGCCATGGAAAAACGAAAAAGTTCGGGGGCATGCACGCAGAAAGCGGATAAAGTTTCCAATGCGCGGCCGGCGTTGAAGTGTCAGCCAGCTTTGCCAGAAGGCAGTGCTTTCCGGAGCGCCGGAAACAAAATGACCCAATGCGTCGTTATGCGGAATCTTCAATCCTGCCAGCAATGCTGCAACCTCCCGCGAAAGCGCGCCATAACCGGGAAAAATAATGCCGAGGCGGGAGCAACCCGGGTCTGACAGAAAGGCCAGCGTCTGTGCGACAATGGCCCGGGCTTGTTCACGGATATTCCTGCCAATGTGAAAAATGACCTGTGGTTGTGAGCTTTCTTTCTTCTGAGAGCGTGTCCGGAAAGTCATTTTCGTTACGGCCTTGTCCCCCTTGCCAAGGGGGACTACAGGGGGTCCACCTCTCAGCTCAACCTCCCCCAACCCCTCCTTGTCAAGGAGGGGCGCCCTCCCAACTGAACCTTCGCACACGCTCTGAGCCGTCTTTCCATGAGAACCCGTCTGCATTTTGTCCGCAAGAACTGAGAAGGGTTGTGTTGGACGAGTATCCGGTTCTGGAAGCTGGGTGGCCGGTTGAAAATTTTCCTCCCAGGAACCGATCCAGAGTTGATCGATTTTTTCGGCATGATACCGGGGTTGCGACAGACAGACAACGGCTTGCTGAGCAGCATTCACGATTGTGTTCAGAAGCCGCCAAAAAGGCCAATGAGCGCCATGGAATCCAATCACCAGGATAGAACTGAGGATTGGCCTGGTTTGGATGACCTGTTTGGAAAGCCAATCATCCGCCTCCTGAATGGTTTGATATCCTGATTTTTCAAGAATACTTGAGAAGGAAGCTGCCACTGAAATCAGTGATTTCCCTCCGATTTCCTCAAAATTTACCAAGCCAGAGGCATGGTCCCAGCCGGCTGAACTGACCTGATCCAGACAACGCATCAAACTGGATGGATCCTTTGCCACCGCCTGCGCGAGTGTGGAGAGGGGAGTCTGCTGCTCTGCGGCAACCGCGAGCATCAGGTGCAGATTCTCGCGACTCGCCAGAGGACGGGTCTCCCGACCTCGTCTCCCCTGACGGGTGTCGGGAAACCGGTCAAGCAACCAGGCACGACATTCGCCTGGCGTCCAGAACGGAATGCTGGCAAAGCCGTCTCCTGATTCAACAAGCCGCGATTTGAGGAAAAAGCCAAAACTGCGCGATGGAACCAGAACTGCGGTGGGTTCGGACTGTCGCCAGGAATTGGAACAGGCCTGTTCAAACCACGCACGGATTGCTCCATGCCACAGCGCTTCGAAATGATTTGCCTGGTAGAGTTTTATCTGGGGAACCATTTTCTCAAATGGAATTCTGTGTAGAAACAAGGCTTAAGCAAGAGTTTTCATATCCCATCCGATGTTACAGCCATGATTTGTTTGAATTCCGTTGTTGCGCAGTCCCCGGATGTCGATTATTTTCAGCACATACGACGCGCCATTGCCATGCCAACCGTTGAATTCCTGATCGAAAAGAAGAAAATCAAGGTTGGTAAATACGCCAATCTGAAAATGGCAGCTCGCAAGCAGGGCATTGACGGAGCCAATGGAGTCGTGGAGGTTGTGGAAGGGCTTCAACATCTCAGCCCACGGACAGCGCTCGAACGGGTTCTGCTCAAGGACAAACCGGAAAATTTCCGGTTGTCCGGTGAAGTGGAAGTTTTAGGGAATATTTGTGTGATCACCAACTTCACACCAAAACTCTCCCGTCAATGAGTTCCACGACCGACTTCCTTCTGAAAACTGATCTTGCCGCGGATCGGGTCAGCGTCATCTCACCCATTCTGGTTTCCTGGTCGGTTTATGATCCTGAAATTCACACCCATATAACATCCAACGCCATTCTAACATCCCATGGCTGGTGGTTGGTGGATCCATCACCCATTCAGGAACAGGCGCTCAAGGGCTTTCTTCGAAACAAACCGCTGCTCGGCATTCTGATTACCAACGAGAACCACGAGCGCGCGGCATACGAGCTGGCAGCACAGATGCATCTGTCAATCCATGCCCACGAAGCCGCCCGCGGACAAATGAGGAAATCCCCCAAATGCCTCTTTCGGGATGGAGATGAACTCAAGGGTGGCCTGAAGGTTTTGCATCTTCCGGGAGCAAGCGAGGGGGAAAGCAGCTTTCACGACCCAGGAAACCGTGTGCTTTTGATGGGAGATGCTCTTATCAATCTCAAAGAAACGGGCTTCGCCTTTCTGCCGGACAAATACTGCAAGGATCCCCTGCTCGCCAAAAGGTCGCTGCGGCGATTGCTCGATTTGGAATTTGACACGATGACCTTCGCACATGGTGAACCCCTTGATTCGAATCCCAGACAACAACTGCAGGAATTGCTGAATACCGCATGAAAATGCTTGGAATAATTCGTCAGTTGTGGATGGAAATCGGCGCTCACCCCGAAAGCTTTCGGGGCAGATTGAGATTCCATTGCCCGCCGGGGCGAGGTCTCGCGGGAGCGGATAGCGGCGGTCTGCGACCGCCGAGGGAGGATACAATCGGCTGTCTCCGGTTTTTCAGACGGCTGCTCCCTGTTCTTGGGGTCGCTTTTCTTGTCTCATGCCAGACCACACAGAGTGGGTCTCGCAGCGCGTCAAAATCATACTCTCGTCCTCCATCGAATGAATTCCGTGGCGCCTGGGTTTATGACCCGCGTCGATTTGATCCGGATGAGGTTGTGGCCTCTTTGAAGAAGGCCGGTTTCAATGCCGTTTTTGTGCGGCTCAGCTCGGCCGGCGCAGCCTATTACCCGAGCGATGTGCTGCCAAAGGCCCCCGGCACTCATGAGGACTACGCGCAGGCATATGCGGATGCCGGTAGAAAATATGGAGTGAAGATCCATGCCTGGCATGTTTGTTTCATGATGCATAATGCGCCAAGCGCCACCATCAACGCTGCCATCAAGAAGGGAGAGGTCATGCGTGATTCGAGAGGGCGCGCCTTGCGACCCACTTACAATGTGCCGGTGCGCACACCGGCGCTTGCCTCCAACCGTCTTCTCGAGCGTCGTGCCATGGTTGAGCTGGTTGAGAAATATCCGCTGGACGGCGTGCAGTTTGATTACGTCCGTTATTTCAGTCCATCGGTGGACTACAGCGCGACTTCACGCGCCGCTTTCGAGAAAGCCATCGAAGCGAAAGTAAAGAAATGGCCCTCAGATGTCATCAGTGGTCGATTGAAAGAGGAGTATCAACAGTGGCGGGTGGATTTGATCTCTTCCATGGTGCGGGATGTAAGCCGGGCGGTCAAGGAAGCCAATCCGCGCGCCAAGGTTTCCGCCGCGGTCTGGCACACTCCTGAAGTCGGTTTGAGAGATTACGCCCAGGACTGGCCGAAGTGGGTTCAGGAGGGATACCTCGATTTTGTGGTTCCAATGAATTACACTCCCGATAACAACCTTCTCGGTCGGTGGATTGATAACCAGAAGGACCTGGTGAATGGTCGGATACCGATCTACGCAGGACTGGGTTCCTACATGCTCAACCGCCCGGACCAGCTCAACAATCAAATTGAAACCTGTCGGCGGGCTGGATTGCCGGGGTATGTCCTCTATAACTACGATGAACGTTTGGAGGCCCGGTTTTTATCGGATATACCCAATTAACCTGTCTCACAAGAAATTTTCCTTGTGAGAAATGCGGATTAATACCATTTCCGCTTGATAAGAAGACGATCCGTTTATCTTTTTTAAAAAACGGCGCCCATAGAGCGCCGCTACAGCAGATTTTGTAGCGGCGGTCTGTGACCGCCGAAATTGTGGAATCGTACATTTAACTTCTGGATTTCGCATAACAGGTTGGAACGCCAAAAAAAATGAAAACATCCATCAAACTGCAATGGCTCACTCTTTTGGCTCTTTTTGTGACAATCACACCAGCTGTAACGGCGCCCCCTCCTCCACCCGAAGAGATCCAAAAGTTGATTTCCCAGTTCTTCAATCTCCTGAAGGAAAATAAAATAGATCAGGCTTATGACGTGATACTGGTCAACACCAAGATCAAGGGAAGAGAGGAGGACGTGAAGAAACTGAAAAAACAAACACGGGATGCCATTTCGACATACGGACAGATCTTCGGGTTTGAAGTTGTCGAACAACGTCGGGTGGGCATGAGCCTGATCCAGATCGTTTGTCTCAGCTGGTCGGAGGATTTTCCATTGCGCTGGCGCTTTTCGTATTATCGACCCGCCGACAAGTGGCGGCTGCTGGACATCTTTGTGGATGACAAGGTTGGCGATCTCTTCGAAACGCGGGCCGCACGCGTCGCTCCCATGGACGATACATCCTCACCTTAGGCTCTTGTCCGAAGATTTCGCAGATGACGCAGATTGAACTGCCCATTCACTACAAGGGCTTCAGTGCGAGCGGCACGTCCTTAATTACCAACCTGAATCTGCATCATCTGCGAAAAGTTTTCTTTTCGTTTTTTACTCCAGCATGGCAAGGATGTATTGTTGACGATACTGAAAGACGTATGCGGCTGTCATTGCGACAATCCATGTTGTCATCAACATCATCACCAGCCCCTGAGTCAGGGACGCCCGCAGCACTTCCGGGGAAAGTTTGCGGCACGTAAAGCGCATGAATCCAAGCCAAAGCAGCCAGGCGCCCGCGAGACCCGACAGTGTATAAATGCCACCTGCCGGCCAGCCTGAAACAGCCCACCCGATCGGTACAATGACAAAGGGGATGAGAGTGATTCTCCGGGTGGCAACCACGCCGGGCTGTGCCTCTGCCGGTGAACCACCCCGTATGGGTGGTGAACCACGAAACGAACGCCCACTAAAAAAAGTCAGCGTTGTCCACACCAGAAGCAGACTCGTTGTCTGGACAAAAAGAGAACCAAGCACGCTTGAAACATTCCAGACAGCGAGCAACTGCAGGTATCGCCACAAAGCCAAATTTTCAGAGCCGCTGGTTGCTCCTGTTTTGATCAACGAAAGCCATGAACGAACCTTGGCTGTGGCAAGTTTGTCGCCTTGATCTTCCAAAAAGTCCAAAATGTTTTGTTCCAACTGTGCCGGAGTTGGCTCGTTGTCATGCTTTGTCCAAAACGGCTCAAGTGCGCGACGGGCAACAGCCTGTGCGATCGCCCGATCGGCCGGCGTCTGCGCCGTTTCTGCAATCTGCCTGGCAAGCCCAAGGTGAAGAAGGGTGACTTCGACAGCCCGCTCAATATTGTACTGTCGGAGAAGGTTCTTTTGTTGCAGGGCCAACCCCCGACTGAACCCATGCAGTGGCACATCCAGACCAAGTCCCCAAAGGCGCGGCACAGGAGGGAGGAGCCCTCGTGAATGAGCGGTTATTTGCCAGTGCGCATATTCTGATCGATTCAGTTCCTGAAGGCTCGCGTCAATATGGGGGCAAGCCTGGGATTTTTTCAAAGCCGTGGTCGCCGCGGTGTCCTGAGCCGAATAAAAAAGCGCGAGCGACTCAGCCAGCCAGAAAAACCCGTTGTCCGGACGGTTTTTGCGTCCATCAGCAGCCACGTCCAGAATAGTTTGGAGCAAGTCACGCTTTTGAATGGCAGGGGTTTCCTGCGCGGTTGCCTCCGGCAACTGTTTTAGAAGCAGACAGAGGAGAACAGTCTGCTGGGCCGGGCTGTATCCCCAATCGGTATTCCAGGCGCGTATCCGCTCCGGCTGCACCCCGTACTGTTGAATCCGAAATTCCATGCTCCGCGCCTGTTCCGCGAGTTTCAGCCGGGAAGAGATGGGGGTCGTATTTTTTTTTGCAATGGCAGCGGTTGGTTCAACTCCTCCCAGCCAGTATCGCAAAAAGGGGCGCGTGACCGCATTCAGTCCCACCGAAAGGGTTGTATGATATGCCGGCCAGACAGCCGCCGGGGCCAAACATAAGAGAATCAAACATCCCACCAGCAATTCGGACGCACCGGATTTATAGAAGGAGCAGGCGTTACGCTTCTGCTGGTCCATGAGGTGCAGGCGGCAGGATACGGGAGGAGGCTGAGGTTGTCTGGTTGGGAACCGTCACTACAGCCTGGCAGCGGGGGCACGGAAAGCTGCAACCAATAGCAACATGATCCACAACAATACGGAGGACACATTGAGGACACTCGAAGGCGATGTCGTTTTCTCCCACCGAGGCATGCTTATCAATATGCATCCGTGGAGGACAGCGCCGTCGCACTTCGCCGGCCACACCATTCCACAATTGAAGCGATGTGGAATCAAGACGACCCCTGGGCTGTGTGGTCGCGATGGAAATTCCGCCTGCGGAGAGGAAAATCAGGTCGCTCGCCGCGAGTCCAATGACCAGGACATTGACATTGGGGAGATTCATCTGGAACATGCTGTCGCAGATGGGCCGGAAAACCTCCAGGATTTCCGCTGCGGGCAGCTCAAAGGATGTCTCCTGCACGGTGGATTTCATCAGGATGCTGCCATCACGCGCCATCAGACAACTCGAAGCGCCGATTGATTTGCAGGCGGCATCCAGAAGACTCGGAAGCGGCTCAGGGGTGTCTGTTTGCAAACCGAGATCCTGTTGCAGTTTTGTGTCGAAATTGCCGTTTGGTTGAGGATCCGACCAACGCTGAAGAAGTTCCTGGGAAACGCCCTTGAGACCAAGGAGCTGATCCAGGTTCAGGACATGCAGAACCTCCAGGCGATATTCATGCAGAGAACGCGCCAGCGCAGGCTCGACTCCAAAAACTTCCCAAAATTCGCGCGGCGTGCATTCGTTGAACTCGAACTGCAACACTCCGGGATCTTCGGGCTGCCATTCATTCATAAGAGTGTGTTGTTAAAAAAAAAG
>Ga0247727_10019113_pt1 | contig 10667 bp, 7 predicted proteins | sample WisWelCaveWW1625_FD_202498 | JGI IMG/M metagenome (GOLD analysis project Ga0247727, IMG submission 202498) | Biofilm microbial communities from Wishing Well Cave, Virginia, United States - WW16-25 | ecosystem: Environmental > Aquatic > Deep subsurface > Groundwater > Cave microbial mat | place...
GGTTTGCCGAATGAGGAGATAACATTCCATGAAGATGCGTGGGCGGGTGGAGGTAATTTCGGGCCATGCATGGAATATTTTTCAAGAGGATTGGAATTAGGAAATCAGGTTTACATGCTCTATGAAGTCACTCCCAGTGGCAGTAAGGAATTGAATCTAAAAGTTTTGGATATGGGCATGGGGCATGAGCGGATTGCCTGGTTCACACAGGCAAAATCCACCAGCTATGAGACGACATTTCCAACAGTTGTCGAGGAATTGAAAAAAAAGACCGGTATCATCGTTGATCAAAAGCTCATGCAGAAATTCCTGCCGTATGCATCTTATCTTAATGTGGATGAAGTTGACGATATAGACAAAACATGGAGAATGGTCAGTGAAAAGATAGGGATTGATGTTGCCCACCTTAAGAAGAGTGTTGCTGAATCCGCAGCATTGTATTCTGTTGCAGAGCATTCGCGGGCATTGCTTGTTGCACTGTCTGATGGGGCGTTGCCAAGCAATGTTGGCGGGGGCTATAATCTTCGTGTCTTATATCGGAGAGCGATGTCTCTCATTGATAAATTCAAATGGCAAATTGATTTTGTGAAGCTCTGCGAACTGCATGCAGAATATCTAAAGCCGCTTTGGCCTGAGCTTTCAAAGAATCTTCGGGAAGTGCAGGACATCCTATCGGTCGAACAGAAGAAATATGAAGCCACAAAGCTGAAAACGCACGGAACCATCGCGAAGATGCTCAATGAAACCATCACACATGAGAAATTGCTACAGTTATATGACAGCCAGGGGATTGCACCTGAACTTTTGAAAGAAGAAGCGGCCAAGCGGGGCAAAGAAATCCACATTCCGGACAATTTCTACGTTAGGGTTGCTGAAATGCACGCCAAGCAGGAGCAAGAGCATCAAACTAAGAAAGAAGAAAAGCTTGATTTGGCAGATATAGAGGAAACAAAAGCGCTTTATTTTGATAATTATCTTGATAGTTCAAATGAGGCAAAGGTCCTCAAAATAATTGATAGCAATGTAATACTTGATAGAACGGTTGCATATCCCACCTCCGGGGGCCAGCTTCATGACTCAGGAACCATCAAGGGGGAAGACATTGCAGACATCTTCAAACAGGGCAACGTAATTGTTCACGTTATGAAAAAAACGCCTTCATTCAGGGAAGGAGACTCTGTTTCTGTGTCAATTGATATTGAAAGAAGAAGGCAATTAGCGCAGCATCACACCGCAACACATATTGTTGGTTTGGCTGCTAGAAAGTTGTTGGGCAACCACATAAATCAAGCAGGTGCGAAGAAGACCAGGGAAAAAGCCACATTGGATATCACCCACTACCAAAGTTTGGATGAATTGGAAGTGAAGAAAATAGAAGAGCTTGCAAATGAGATTGTCAAGAATAAAGTTCCAGTCATTAAGAAATTCTATCCTCGCACAGAGGCAGAGAAAAAATTCGGCATGAGCATCTATCAGGGTGGCGCGGTGCCTGGAAAAGAGCTTCGCATCGTGGAAATTCAAGGCCTTGATACGCAGGCTTGTGGGGGAACGCATCTGAACAATACAAGCGAAGTAGGCAGAATCCATATCCTCAAAACATCAAAAATATCAGATTCCATTGTAAGGATTGAATTCACCGCGGGAAAAGCAGCTGAATGGCATGAATCGGCTAAGGAAGGTATTTTGGAGCAGGCGGCAACACTTTTAGATGTTGGAATCGAAGAGCTTCCCGCCCGTGTCGATGAATTGTTCAACAAATGGAAAAAAGTCAAAAAAGTTGTGAAGAAGCAGGGCAAGCTGCTTGAGGTCGATTACCGGCTTGTAAAACGTGAGGTGTTCGATGGCGAGATATTGCCAGAGATTGCCAAAATCCTCAAGACGCAGCCTGAGCATATTATCAAGACTTTAAAACGATTCCTGCATGAAATGGAAGAAATGAAAAACGAGATAAAGAAATAATCAAGAGATATGCCTATCTATACTTCTCGGTTCAAGTGCCGGATTCTTTTTGAATATTCTTTCCAAAGTTCCCTTTGCGCTGTCTGTTAGGAAAATTTTAGCTCCCTCGATTCTTGCATATTCCCCTAATGTTCCAATGTAGATTCCTTGCAATCTTTTCATAGCTCTTCTGGCATTTTCCTTCCCGCCGTAATATGCGACTTGGGTGTATGGCATTTTGTACCTCGTTGTTTTGCTGTTAACATACCTAGAAGTTTTTGAAAGTCAAAGGCCCGAAAGATATGCTAACAATAGGCCTATAGCAGCAGAATCAGTAGCAAAGACAATGCGATTTCAGAATTTATTTTATTGCACTGATCCATGATAGAAGGAATTATTGGCTATTATTTAAATATTGTTGTTGATTATGGTCTATGATATCATTTTTCATCATTTTTTGTTTTTTTTCTTTTGCGCTTGTATTTGAATTTCTTTTGTTGATTTTTGCTGCTTATATACCTCACGTGAGAATGTCCAGTGGAAAATCATAATTTGGTAGTCGATAACTTATAAGGTGATTCAATAATTGTTACAAAAATGTTGCAAGTTTAGACTGCTGTATCATTGTTTTCAGAAGTACGCTTTTGCTTAAGATGTTGCTTAAATCAACATCGAATTTCCTTTTGGCAATTTTTTTTGCATATTCAAGCATAAGCTCTCTTGAGGAGAACTCTATTCCCTGCGAATTCATTGCATTCCGGGTGGCTTCTAGTGTGACCCAAACTCCCAAGGGCAAAGTATAATCTCCTGTAATGAATCTTAAAGCCAAGATGCTACCCTGTTTTCTCAGCTTTCCCAATTGTTCTAGTATTGCGAGGCGAACTGTATAATATCCTCCCGCAGTGTTTGTAGCATAATCTTTTCTGCCACTATAGGGTTCGTAATCAGTCGTATATTTATGGGGGTTATCAACATGCATTTCAAATAATTCATAATTCCATACCTCGGGAAAACACAGAATGAGATAATAATTTCCAAGATACCCTCCAAAATACGCAGAGTAATCTATAACTGGATAGTCCTTAATTTCATTTGTTAGGTGTTTTCCAAGGGTGTCATGGGTTGCAGTCAAACTCCACCTTGTTGGAACTATTTTTCTGTTTGTTTCCAATCCAATAGAACCAACGCTCAAAATCCGGGATAAAAAATTTTCATCGAATTTATTTTTATATAGATACAGAATAGCTTCCTGTGCCTTCATATCATTGGCATAATGGACTTTCTGAACTTTTGTATGTATTTTTGGGTTTTCGGTCAACTTTGCCTTTTCCACAAGCCCCACAGGACCATGGGGAGCACTGACGGAATCATAGCTGACCCTGAAAAACGGCTCTTTCTTCAAAGATAATGAGACATCAACGGGATTGCTCGCTAAGCTTACCTGCTGGCTGATATCTAGGAATTTTTCACGTTTTTTGACATGGAATGAGGTTCTTGAGTTGATAAGAGAAGATCGGTAATTTACAATATCAGGGATTTGCAGATTGTTTTGGGCCCAGAATCGTGGGGCATCGTAGAGCCATGAGTCTTTCTCTTCTGTCGGAGGGGCCAGAATGCCAACATTGAGATTAGGGTAATTGAACCTGCCAATGAAAGGGGCAACAGCTTCTGTTGAGAATTCCTTTTTCTTTAAGTACGGCTTGATTTTCAGCTGCGAATATGCCTTTGCACACAAAGGGCAATTGAAGTTGCCGCAGTTGAAGAATGGGTGATTGTTTGCGCTGTAACGGGGAAGGTGCATGGAAAGAAGGAAGAACTTCGTATTAATATTTTTTGCCTTTGTTGCTTTTATTTGATGTGTTTTTCCGTCAGCACTTTGTATGACTTGATATCATATCCTTTCCAGTTTGGCGCTGAAGGATTAGGAACCCAAAAATCATGACTTCCAATGCGAACACCTTTTTGCACGCCATATCTCTTGCCCCAATTATTGTTGTGCTCATCGGCATATTTGTCATTCTTGTAAAACAGCGCACCGTCTGTCGGGTCCTTTTTTATTTTGCCAGTAAATACGTCTATGAGAGCTTGCTGCGCAATTTGTGATTTTCGTTGGTCCATATCGCCGATTTGGACATTAATCTTTGCGTTTCGGTAAATGTCCCAGCCGTTTTTTCCCTGATTGGCAACTAAATATCTGGGGTTTTTACCTACTGCTGTAAATTCCCATACCGTTGTTCCGTCCTTCAATATATTATACTTAAATCCCACATCATAAGGGGTGATTTCCTTAGGCCGAGTAAACATCGGCATTTTGGGATTTGACTTGGCGAAATGGTGTCGATTTAAAAAAGTAAAAGCGATTGCGTCAAAATTCCTCTTGACATCAGTGCTGGTTGGAGCATTAGCGTCATAGGCCCCTTCAAAGTACAGTACAGCCATAAGCCCCCGTGCCTGTTCTGCTGTCATAGGGATCCCTTTTCTTTTCATTTCAAGAGCTGCTTGTGAAACCGAATCAGTAAAGTACAAGAAGTCCCTATTGGGTTTATCATTCCTTACTCGTTGCATTTCACATTTTACGTTCTGTGGGTCGCAAGATTTGTGCCCTTCAAAATTCCTTTTCCAAGCATCTTGTATATTAAGAATAATATCATTTACCTTCTCTCCCGTTGCATATTTTTCAAGCGTTCCCCATGTTTTTTGTGATGATGCTCCTTGCCAAGTTGATTTTTTAAACTCATCATGCACGCGGTTAACATCTGCTCCAAAATTGCCATAGTTCAAAGTGAATGCAGTCAAGCCCGCGAGCGCCCACATTTTTCCCTGATTGAGCCAGCTTGGTCCAGCCGCGCGTTGAAAAATTTTTTTGGTTGCCGGTAAGATAAGTTTCCAATTAGCTAAGCCGTAAGCAACAGCCATAATGGGCAATCTAGTGTAGGTGTCTTCATGCCAGCCTGTTACATCATCTATGGTCCCGCTTGCATGATAAACGCCAAAGCCAACGACTGCATTTGCCCCGAGAAAAAAAGCAGCACTATCGATTGTTCTATCTATTCCGCGTATTGCCTTTTCAGCGCCACCCTTTATCGAAGATTTCACTTTTCCAAGTAAGCCTACTCTTCTTTCTAGAGGGATTGTTGGAGCATCCGGATTTACCATATACTCTCTTTGGATTAACCTCATTTATAAATCTTTCTATTTTTACTTACTTTATAGTAGTTACAATAATGAAATAATCAAAGACCAAAAAAAACAAAAACTATACTAAAAAATCATTCAAATATCTTTAAATACTACTGACTTCCATGGCAATTGATGCTACCTGAAAAACAATATCAGCAAATAAGAGATGAGCTCAAAAACTGCAAGAATCCATTATTTTTCTATGATGATGACCCAGATGGATTATGCTCCTTCCTGCTACTATATCGATACATAAAAGAAGGCAGGGGCATTGCCGTAAAAACCCACCCAACTCTTGATGCACGAAGCGCTCCGAAAATTGTGGAGTGCAATGCAGACAAGGTATTCGTTCTGGATGTTGCGCATCTTGAACAGGATTTCATCGATGCATCTCCTGTCCCGGTCATCTGGATCGACCATCATGGGCCATTTGACAGGCATAATGTAAAATATTTCAATCCAAGACTCATCAAAAAAGATGCAAATTTTCCTACCACTTACCTGTGCTACAAAGTAACGCAGCAGGATTTGTGGATCGCAATGGTTGGCTGCATAGCCGATATGCATTTGCCAGATTTTTTTCATGCATTTAGTGAGCAGTATCCAGCAATGCTCAATTCACAAAAGGATGTCCAGGATATCTATTTTAACAGCGACGTTGGAAAACTTATCAAGACCTTTTCATTCTGCCTCAAGGGACGAACCGATGATGTGAAGAAGAATCTCAGCGCACTGACCAAAATAAATGAACCAGAAGAGATCCTAAACCAAACGACAGCCGCGGGAAAATTCATCTTCAAACAGTATGCAAAAACCAACAAGATGTATGAATCACTGCTAAATGACGCATTATCCTATCCAAGCGATAAAAAAATGATCGTGTATTCCTATACAGACGAAAAAATGAGCTTCACAGGCGACCTTGCAAACGAGCTTCTCTATAAATTTCCCAAGAAAATTATTCTTATCGGCAGGCGCAAGGGCGATGAAGTACGGATGAGCATCAGAAGCAAGGGAATCATGATCCCGCTACTGCTTGAAAAAGCGCTCATTGGCCTTGAAGGCTACGGTGGGGGCCATGAATACGCCTGCGGCGCTAACGTCAAAGCGCATGATTTCAGTGAGTTTGTGGAACGATTCGAGAAGCTGCTTTGATTCTTTGAAAGCTTAATTTTCAATACGCTAAAAAGATACAGCTGAAGTTTTATTCATTGAGTTAAGACTGATTGTTTTTTGATTATTGATTTTTCCGTTGATGATTTTAATTTTTTTGTTTGGCTGATTTTTAATTTTTTGTTACGTTATTTTTGTTGCTTTTTTAGATAATGAGTTTTTTATTGTTGGATTTTTAGGTATTGCTTTTTGAATAAATGATAAACGTTTGGTTTAAACATCAACCACAACGGTTGCCTTGTATCCATCATTTGTCTCCTCTATCCTGAACATGTGCAATGTTATTGCCTTGATATCTGCTTTTAATGCATGCTTTTCCCTATTGATCTGTTCGCCATGGAAGGAAGCTTGCAGTTCGAATTGGTCGTCCTTTTCTTCAACTGAAACTGAAACATCATGGAATATCAGGCTGTCAGTGTCCTTCATATAGAGAATCTCCGAGAGAAAATCAAAAAGGAGGTCCTCAAGCGAATCAGCTTCCAACTCGATGTTTTTTTCTTGCGCTCGCTCAATGGTCGACAGGTCTGCGCTAATCTCGAAGATGGCAAAGGCAGCATTCTCAAACAGCTCATTTACATCTTTTCCGTACGCCTCAATAGCAATGTCGGCAATGGCCACATTCTCAAGGATTTTGTATTTAATATTGTCCATTTATTTTTCAATTCTTTTTTTATGACCCTATTATGCGATGACGGAAATAATAACAAAAAACCTCCATCTAATAAATATTATTTTTTTTCATTCGGATTATTTCCCAAAGTTTTGTTTGTTATTAATTTTTATCAGCTGATGAATTAATTTTCGATGAAATTTTTGTTGATTGATTATCGGCCAATGAAATACATCCAATGCAAAGTATGATGTACGGCCTTACCCTTTTACGTTCCCTATTGGTTTTAGGCCAACAACAGGCTTTGAAATTCCTGCCAGTGCAAGCGTCTTGACAACTTCGTTGATGTTTTTGTATGCAAATCCAGCTTCCTCTGCAAGCCCAGGCATGGACGCTGCTCTGACATAGATTCCTTTTTTCTCCATGTCTTTTTGCAATGTCTCCCCCAGGATATGATGCTTTGCTGCCGTTCTGCTCATTGTCCTGCCCGAGCCATGTGCGGTTGTTCCAAAGGTCTCCTCCATTGCCTTCTCAGTCCCTACAAGCAGATATGATCCAGTCTCCATTGAGCCGCCAATAATCACCGGCTGGCCTGTTTTTTTATAAAGTGGATTAAGCTCTTGGTGGTCTGGTGGAAATGCCCGAGTTGAGCCTTTTCTGTGGACAACTACTTTTTTCCTTTTGCCGTCAACAACATGCTCCTCGACTTTTGCAATATTGTGCGCAACATCATATACTAGGTGCATTTCCATGCCTTCTGCAGTCTGGCTGAATATTTTCGAAAAACCTTCCCTGATCCTATGCAAGATTACCTGCCTGTTTGCAAACGCCATGTTGGCCGCGCACGCCATCGCCCCGTAATAATCCTGGCCTTCCGTGCTGGTGAATGGCGCGCAGCCAAGTTCCCTATCATTGACTTTTATGCCATATTTATCCATTGCCTTATCAAACACTTTGAGATAATCAGTTGCTATCTGATGTCCAAATCCCCGAGAACCGCAATGCACCATGATCACTACCTGTTCCGGCGTGTGGATCCCAAACTTCTTTGCTATGGCACTATCAATTATGTCTGCTGCCTTTGCGACTTGTATCTCCAGATAGTGGTTTCCGGAGCCCAATGTGCCCAGCTGGCTGATGCCTCTTGATAGTGCCTTATCGCTTACTTTTGCAGGGTCTGCCCACTCTATCATGCCGTTGCCTTCCGTCCTTTCCACGTCTTCCTTCCACCCATAGCCGTTCTCGACGCACCATTTGCTGCCATGGGTCATGATTTCCTTGAATTGCTGCCTGTTCACGTCAACAAATCCTTTGACGCCAACACCTGCAGGCACTGTTTTGAAAAGATGATCAACCAGGGATTTTAGTTTTGGCTGAACATCCTTGAATGTGAGATTAGTGGTTATGAGCCGCATTCCGCAGTTGGAAACAACAACATTATTGGCAATAAAATTATGTGTTTGCGGTATGTTAAAATCATAAACATCGTCATTGTAGTCTTTCCTTGTGATGGATTCTATCATGTCAAAAAAACATCCGTATGTTTCAAATTCTTTAGATTTTACTTGCACAAATTCGTTGAACGAGATGAAATCCAGAGTTATTCGATGACCCGCGTCCTCATAAAAGTGCCGGTGGATAAACCTTTTATTTGTAAGCGGAGACTCTAGCAGCTCTTGAACTTCTTTTACTTTCAAGCCTTTCCTACGAAGTTCTTTTACTTTAAGGGCTGTTTCTTTTCGGGTTTTGGTCAAAAGTTTCTTTTCCTTTATATAAAGAAGGGCAATGTGGGAGAGCAGTTCCCTTTTTTTGTTATAACTAAACCCTATCTTTGACCATAACTCCAATAAATTGTCTTCATTGGAAGAAATTTGCAGCTTTATCCTATGGGTAGGCCCATGCTTGTTTTTGAAATCCTCTCTTTGAATTAACTTATCAGTTCTTACTCCAAACTGCTCTAGCAATTGCATTAGCTGAATACAATATTTTCTGGCATTTTCAAGTAAGCAGCTATTTTTGTTTACGGAGACTACGGGGCAATCGAATCCCGTCTTAGTGTGTGTTCTTGGCTTTGAAAGCTCTGCTCCAAATAATCCAGACAAAAACAGCCTTTTGATCCACAGCGGACTTTTCATTATCCATTCTGGGATTTTAAATGGGACAGAGGCCTTAGGGCCTTTTGGGTATCCAAGAGCAAAGAATAATTTTGCCAAAGATTTTGAGGAAACATGCAGCTCATAATTCAAAGCTTCAAAGGTGATCCGGCCATATTTTGTTGGGATGCTATGATTTCGCTTTCTATTGTAGATTTTTGCAGAAAAGCCAAGTTTTTCTAAGTCGCATTGTATATCCTTAAGGTCCTGCTGTTGACCATAGGCGCAGACAAAGCCTTTTATTCCTGAAAGATAAATAGTGCCATCTCCGATTAAGTATCCAAATAGCTTAGAAAGCAAGGGTATTTTTGGATTGCTTAGCGTAAGGGGTAAAAGCTCCCTTTTCATAAGCTCATCTTTTTCTTGTTTGGTGAAAAGTGCATCTTTTACCAATTCCTCATCATTTGAGAATTCATACGAGACCCCTTCAAAAGGATAAATCGCAAGCTTATCTCCTTTTACAAGATTTTGAGCTTTTATCATACTCCTATCAGTGAGTACCGGATGATCATCGGTAACCTCAAGTGCATATCCTAATCTCGTCTTTATTTGCACAATTGAGCCGTAATGTTTTTTCTTCATGAACATTGCTATTTTTTTGGAAGAAAACGACTTACGCGAGATGTCAAATGAGACGACAGATTGAAGGCACTTTTGAGATTTCAAGACGTATTCATTATGAGGAATGGATACATCTACAAATTCCGATTCAAAGTCTTGGATAGGTCTTGAATAGCCATGTTCGGTCATTATTTTTGTACCTCGGACTAGGCAATTAATATCAAAACCAATGCCACCTGGCGAGATTATACCAGTATCTACGTCAAACGCCGCAACACCGCCGATGGGGAAACCGTCAAGGGCTAAATAAGAGCTTTCTTACTTAGAATCCCCAGTGCCCATCCGGCATGCAGAATGAATATTTCTGAATTCCTGGCAGGCAGGCAACATTTGTTACCTGATTAAATACCCCTGCGTCCATTTCGTCAAGGAGTTTTTTGGTGGCATAAATCCTCGCTGGGACAAGCATTCCTTTCTTGTAGGATTGAGGAATTTCCCAAATCGTATCGCTTACCTGTTTTATCTCCTTGGGCTTTTCAAAGGTTTGTTGCATTAATTTCCTCCACATTTTTAATAGTTAAGCAATGATATGACGAACCGGCAGTGCTTTTCCATGGCCCAAACAACATTGAAGTAATATGGTGCTTATTTAAAGCTTTCTTGAGCCTGGCTTAGTAGAAAACTTCTGTTTCACAGGTTGCCACCAAGCTCGCTTTGTAAATTGCTTGTATGATAAGCGGTTCCCTCCCGTATGGAGCTTCCCCTTCCGCTTGCTCTGGAAAAAGTATGAACACGGTCGCAAAAAGGTGGCAACGCCAGTTTTCTACTAAGCCTAGAACCTTTCAAGCGATTTTTTCTGCTGAGATGAATCTTAGATCGGGTGGTTGGGGTGCTTTTTGAAATAGCGGAATGTGAAGCTTTTTTCCTGTGTTATCCGTTTATTATTTCCCTTCGATAGAATAATTCGCTTCATTATTTTAAGCCTCCGCTTTCATCTTCCTGATGAAAGCCTCCTGTGGCGTCTCCAATACCTCAAAATTAAGGCTGCTGTG
>Ga0247727_10019114_pt1 | contig 10666 bp, 6 predicted proteins | sample WisWelCaveWW1625_FD_202498 | JGI IMG/M metagenome (GOLD analysis project Ga0247727, IMG submission 202498) | Biofilm microbial communities from Wishing Well Cave, Virginia, United States - WW16-25 | ecosystem: Environmental > Aquatic > Deep subsurface > Groundwater > Cave microbial mat | place...
TGTTTGATAATCGGCTGTGATCTCACTCTCGATGAAGACGGCGTGAAGGATATTCAGCGCGCCGGTTTGGGTTTTGACGTCATCCGTTTTTTCGTAAACGAAGAGCAGCAGCGAGTAGCCCAAACCGAAAATCTTCTGCCGCGCCGATTTGTACGGGCAGGAAGATTGAGGTTGTTTGACGCTGGTCACTTTCATGTCCACCTCAAGGCTGGGAAAGTCTATACCCCTCGCCGCGCTGCCAAGATCGTAATCGTACCTTCCGTGAAGATGCTGCCGGAACTTGTGCTCGAAGTAAGTGCCTACGGCTTTGCCGTCAGTGACGCCATAAAGACGCGGCTCTCGATGCTTCGATTCGAGAGCCGCGAATGCGCCCGCCTCACGGCAAAGCAGTTTTACTGTCAGGGTAGGCTTCGCTATCTCAACCGTTATTCTTCTGGAATTCACCCATAAACTCGATGAGCCGCTCGACCCCCGCCTTCGGAAACGCATTGTAGATCGAAGCCCGCAACCCTCCGACCGAACGATGGCCTTTCAAGCCGTCCAATCCAGCGGCCGTGGCCTCTTTGGCGAACTTCTTTTCAAGCTCTTCGCTCGGCAAACGGAACGTAACGTTCATCAGGCTACGGCAGTCTTTCTCGGCGTGGCCGCGATAATAACCGTCGGACGAATCAATCGCGTCGTACAAGACCTTCGCCTTCTCTTTGTTCATCGCGTGGACTTTCTCCAAGCCGCCGACATCATTGAGCGCCCACTTGAAAACCAGCCCGCAGATGTAGATCGCAAAGCACGGCGGCGTGTTGTACATCGAGCCGTTCTTCGCCAGGTTCTGGTAATCCAACATCGCTGGCAGGCCGTCGGGAACTCGTTCAAGCAGATCGTCGCGGATGATGACGACGGTTGCGCCAGCGGGGCCGGCGTTCTTCTGCGCGCCGGCATAGATCAAGCCGTACTTCGACACATCAACCGGACGGCTGATGAAATCCGACGACATATCGCAGACGAGCGGAACGTCGCCCGCGGCAGGCTCTTCATCAAACTCCACGCCGAATATCGTCTCGTTCGACGTGAAGTGGACGTAGGCCGCCGCCCGGTCGAGCTTGATCTCTTCCGGCTTCGGCAGGCGATTGAAGTTGGTGTCGGCGGTCGTGGCGGCTTCACGAACCGTGCCCAGCTTCTTTGCCTCTTTGATCGCGCCCTGGCCCCAGCTTCCGGTGAGAATGTAGTCAGCGCTCTTGCCCTTCGGCAGCAGGTTCATCGGAACCATGACGAATTGCAGGCTCGCGCCGCCTTGCAGGAACATCACTTTGTAGTTTTCGGGAAGGTTGAGCAGCCGGCGCAGGTCAGCCTCGGCTTCTTTGATGATCTGCTCGAAGGTTGCCGAGCGATGGCTGATTTCGAGCACTGACATTCCCACGCCTGGAAGCGCAAACAGATCGCGTTGAGCTTGTTTGAGGACAGGTTCGGGCAGCACGGCGGGGCCGGCGCTGAAGTTAAAAATGCGTTCGGTCATGAATTTCGAGCTCCTCTGTGATTGAAGATGTGGTCAACTGAAAGATGACGTTGACGCGCCGATTTTAGCACGACGTTTGAGAATTGCCTGCGCGAAGCCCCGCGCCCGGTGCAATGCCAGTCCCGACAGGAACAGAAGCGAAAGATCGAAGAGCGTGTTGAAGAGGAAGAGGTGTTTGATGAAATCGCTCTCGCCGTCGCCGATGATCGGTGTCACAAACGCGAGCAGCATCATCAGCCACAGCACAAGGCCGAATTCGCGCGCCAGACGGCCAGCCGCGCTCGCGTTGCCGTAGCCTTTGACGAGCGACGCGAAAAGCAGCGTGAAGTAGCCAATCAATAGCCACAGCGATTTCGGCAGCGAGTCGTTCTTGAAACTGCTCCAGGCGCTCCAGCGATGAGCCTCGGCGCGAGGCTGTTCGCCCGAGGCCTTCTCGTAGTTGCCGTAACCTGCACGCAAAGTGTAGCCCCAGCGCGCGGTCAATCTCAGCTTCTCCAAAAAACGGCTCGGATGCGCGAGATAGAAGCGCACGATCTTCAAGTGGTTGACGCGCGCGTAGAACTTTTCGTGGAACTCGCGGCTTTTGATGTCAATCGGCAGATTGGGATGATAAACGGTCGTGTTGGCCAGCACGGCAAATTCCCGGTCGAGTCCCAGCTCTTCCAAATCCTGCGAGGGATCGGGCGAATCTTTGAGGACGCCGTAAAACGTGCTCTGGTATTTGCCGTTGTTCGTGTACCAGGGGGCGATGATGTCGAGCGAAGCTGCGGCGGCGATGAGCGCGAGCGCGAAAGCGACGAGCGTAGCTCGCCACAATTTTTCGTGGTTGATCCAAAACAATCGCGCGCAGAAGAGCAGCAACGGCGCGATGAGTGTGAAGTTCTGCGGCTTGGCGCCGATGAACAGTCCGGCGCAGAGACAGAAAACCATCAGCGTCTGCGTTCGCTTTGGCTGCTCGGCGGCCAGCAGCAATCCCGCGCCGGCCGTCGCCAACAAAAAGATCAGCGAAGAGGCTTCGCTATAAAACGAATTGAAGTATGCCGTGTAGCCCAGATCGCAGAAGATCAGCAGAAAGCCGGGAAGCAGCAGGAATGGCGAAGCCAGGGTGATTGCCTGCCAGCCTTTCATCAGCAGCCGGAACGCGACGATGAAGGCCAGCAGATGGACGCAGCCGAGAATGCGCAGGTCGAAACGATCACCGGGCAACAGCCAGCCGATGATCGCGCCAAGTTTGACGAAGATCGCCTCGGTCGAGCCGAAGCCGTACCACGCGCGCCAGGGGCTGCGAGCGAAGCGGAACTCGCGGTTGATCCAGTTGAAATACTTCTCGTCGTAATCCGGCGTGACGTATTCGAGGCCGCCCCACTTCATGATCCGCTCGAAGTCGCCGTTGTTGGCGACGCCGAGCAGGGGCGGTGACATCAACTGCACAAGCACGAGCAAGGCGACCAGCGGCAACGCTGCCCATCCTTTTATGGCGAGTCTGGTTGGGGACGGCGGAGGCAAAACTGGTGCAAGCTCAGCGGTCTTCACAGCGCGATCAAATTGATTTCGATGATGTCCTGATTGCCGGTGCGAATCTGGGCGAGCCTTTCAATGTTCAACTGCCCGTCAACCTCGATCCGCGCAATCGCCGCTTCGGCTCCGGCAAAGACGATGTTCTCCATCTGCTGCACGTTGATGTTCGCGGCTTTGATCTCGTTCAGCACGTGAGCGAGCACGCCGGGACGATCCCGATGTCGAACGACCAGCAGATGCGTCGCCGGAGTGTGGTCGGCCAGATTGACCACGTTCGGCACTTTGCCCGTCTCTTTGAACGTGCGGATGATGCGGATGGTCTCGGCGGCGACGGCTTCCTGCGACTGATCGGTCGAAGCGCCGATGTGATGCGTGCCGTAAACGTTCGGCAACGTCACGATCTCGTCGTGGAAGTCGCCCGTCGCAGTTGCAGGTTCGCCGGCGAAGACGTCCAAGCCGGCGCGGATGCCTTTGGTCTTGATGGCTTGTTTGAGCGCGGCCTGGTCAACGATCTCGGCGCGCGACGTGTTGATCAGGTACGAGCCAGGCATCATCGCCTCAAAGACGTCGGCGTTGATCACGCCGCGCGTGTCGGGGGCCAGCGCCAGGTGCAGGCTCAGGATGTCGCAATCGTGCGCGACTTCGATGATCGTCTGGCGGAACGAAATGCCAAGCTCGGCGGCGCTTTCAGGCGTCAGGCTGCGGCTCCAGCCAGTGACGTGCATCCCGAACGCCTTCGCCCGCGCGATCATCTCGCGTCCGATCTGACCGAGGCCGACCAAACCGAGCGTGCGGCCATACAAGCCTCGCGCCTTGCCGAACTCTTTCTTGTTCCACTTGCCGGCGCGCAGCTCGGCGACGTTGTCGGCGAGGCGGCGGTCGAGCGCCAGGATCAAGCCGAAGGCCAGCTCAGCCACGGCGATGGAATTCTTGCCCGGACAGTTTGAAACGTAGATGCCGCGCGATGAAGCCGCCTTCACGTCAATCGTGTTGAAGCCCGCGCCCGCGCGCACGACCAGGCTCAACCGTCCGGCGTCGAGCATCGGCTCGGTGACTTTGGTCGAGCGCACCACCAGCGCGTCGGCGCCGCTCGCGCGAATAGTTTCGACCAGCGCGTCCTCTTTCAGCTCGGCGTTGAAGACGACTTCGCAGCCGATCTCTTTCAAACCGTTGATCCCGCTCTCTTCGAATTTGTCAGCGATCAGTACTTTCATATCTCAAATTCCAAATCTCAAATTCCAAATCTCAGATCAGATGACTCAGCAAGCCATCTCTCAGCTTCGGCTCGAACCAGGTGGACTTCGGCGGCATGATCTCGCCCGCGTCCGAAATCTCCATCAGGTCGTCGAGCGTCACCGGATAGAGCGAAAACGCGACGGCGGCCCGGCCCTGGTTGACCATTCGTTCCAACTCCCCGGCGCCGCGAATGCCGCCGATGAAATCAATGCGCTTGTCGGTTCGCAGGTCTTGAATGCCCAGGATCGGCGTGAGCAACTCGTCCTGCAAGATGCTCACGTCCAGGCGGTCAATCACGCGCAACCGCCGGGTCGCGTCTTTCCTAAGCTCCAGCCCGTACCACTTGCCGTCGAGGTACATCGAGTAACTGCCTTGGGCTGCGGGCGAAGGCGAGGCGTTCTCGGCGATCTCGAACTCCCGTCCGACTTCGACCAGGAACTCCTCCGGCGAATAGTGATTCAAATCTTTGACCGCGCGGTTGTAAGGCAGAATGCGCAGTTGATCGGCGGGGAAGAGCACGCACTGGAAGAAATTGTATTCTTCGTCGCCTGTATGCTGCGCATTTTGCTCCCGCAGCGTTTCGCGCGCGCGGCTGGCGCTCTTCGCGCGGTGGTGGCCGTCAGCGATGTAGAGCAGCGGGACTTCTCCGAAGGCCTCGATCAGCGCCCGGTTCATCTGCGCTGGAACTCGCCAGACGGCGTGGGTGACGCCGTCTGCGGCTGTGAAATCAAGGAGCGGTGCGGCCGTGGTCATCGCGCCGACCAGCTCGTCGACTGTCGCGTTCGGGCGATAAGTCGTGAAGACCGGGCCGGTCTGCGCGTGCAGCGCGAGCATGTGGCGCGTGCGGTCGTCCTCTTTGTCTTTGCGCGTGCGCTCGTGTTTGCGGATCGTGTCGTCGTCGTATTCGTCAACCGAACAACAGGCGACCAGGCCGGTCTGCTCGTGCTCGCCCATTCGCAGGCGGTAGAGGTAAAAGCTCGGTTCGTCCTCGATGATCAGGGGCGCGGATGAGATCAGGCGATCAAAATTGGACGCGGCTTTGGCGTAGACCTCGTCGGAGTGGATGTCTGTGCCGTCCGGCATCTCGATCTCAGGTCGCGAGACGCGCAGGAAACTCAACGGGTTGTTGTCAGCGAGCGCCCGAGCCTCTTCAGTGTTGACGACATCGTAAGGCACAGCGGCTACGGCCGCAGCCTGTTCGGGTAACGGGCGAAGAGCGCGAAAAGGTTTGACGATGGCCAAGAGGTTTTTTCTCCTTCGTGATTGAAATGAAACAGGTGATTGAAGTAGAGCGGATTTTACAACACGAGGTCGGAGTTGCCTATAGTTCAGTCAAGGCTTTGTCGTGGAAGCAGAAGTCCACCGGCGATGAAGAGCATCGCGGCGACCGCAATCAGAATCGTTCCGGCGAAGACCCCGGCGAAACGCAACAGCAACAGCGCGTCTGCGACGGGCATAACCGCGCACAGGAGAACGAGCCACCTGGCGTGCGAGCTTCTGCTGGCCGCGACGATGATCAGACTCAGGATGATCAGATGCGCCGAGAACATCAGCCACAAGCCTTTGACGGCGCTCACGAGAAACGGTTTTGCGCCGCTCGCCTCGATCGCGCGGGCGACGCCGTTGTAACCGGAAGCGTGGAACAGGGCGGTGCCGAAGAGTATGACGCTGCCCGCAACTATCAACCATCTAGCCATCTTCATAATCCGAACCTCCTACGGCAGCGCGAACGCCACGACGTGATCGCCGCGCTTGGTCGGCAATCGCCCGTGTCCGCCCGCCGCGATCACGACGAATTGTTTGCCGCCCGCCCTGTAAGTCATCGGCGTCGCCTGCCCGCCCGCCGGCAATTCGCCGCTCCACAATTCTTCGCCGGTCTCGACGTTGAAGGCGCGCAGCAGGTTGTCGCGGGCGGCGGCGATGAAGACCAATCCGCCCGCCGTCACGATCGAACCGCCGAGATTGAGCGACCCCCACTTCGCCGATCCGGGAATGTCTTTCAGCTCCGGCATTGTCCCCAGCGGCACTTCCCACTTCACCTGGCCGTTGGCGAGGTCAATCGCCACGAGCGTGCCCCACGGCGGCGGGTTGCAGGGCACGAGGCGCGGGAAGGCGCGCATCGGGAATTCACGCCGCATCACGTAGGGCGTGCCTTCCTGGCGCGCTTGCTCGAAGGTCGGGTTGGTGCGCCATTTGAAGTTCGACTGGTAATTGGACACCTCGTTGCGCGGGATGAGCGCGACGGCGCGCGGCAGGCGGTTCGTGTTCGTAACGAGCAGCCCGTGCCGCCGGTCGAACGACATCCCCGACCAGTTCATCCCGCCGACATCGCCGGGAACAACCAGTGTGCCTTGCAAGCTCGGCGGCGTGAAGACGCCTTCGTTGCGCAACGCAGCGATCTGCTCGCGGCAGGCTTTGCGGTCTTCCTCCGTCAAACCGAACGCCTCTTCGGGCTTGAGCGTGTGAGGCGCGAGCGGGCGCGGCAGTATGGGGAAGGGCTGTGTCGGCGAGAGCTTCTCGCCTTCGACCCCGCCTTGCGGTACGGGGCGTTCTTCAACCGGGAAGATCGGCTTGCCGGTTTCGCGATTCAGAACGAAGAGGTGGCCGACTTTCGTCGCGACCGCAACCGCCGGGATGTCGCGCCCGTTGCGCCGCACGGTGATCAGCGCGGGCTGCGCCGGTATGTCGTAATCCCACACGTCGTGATGCACAGTCTGAAAATGCCAGACGACTTTGCCCGTCGAGCCTCGCAGCGCGACGACCGAACTGGCGTAATAATCGCTGCCGCGCCGATGGCCGCCGTAATAATCCGGGCTGGTATTGCCCGTCGGCAGAAAGACCAGATCGCGCTCTTCGTCCGCCGAGATGATTGACCAGACGTTGGCCGTGCCAAGCTGATAGCCGTCGTCGCTCTTCGCCGATTTTTCAAAGTTCGGCGGAATCGGGTCCCAACCCCAGCGCAGCTTCCCGGTGCGAACGTCGTAGGCGCGCACCACGCCGCTCGGCGCGGTAGTGCGGTTGTTGTCGCCGATGGCCGAGCCGACGAGCACCAGGTCTCTGATGATCGCAGGCGGCGAAGTCACCTGATACTCGCCCGGCATTTGCGGCGAAACGCCCACGCCGCGCGAGAGATCAACCTGCCCGCCGTCGCCAAAGTCTTCGCAAGGCTTGCCAGTCGCGGCGTCGAGCGCGATCAACCGCGCGTCGTTCGTGCCCATCAGGATTCGGCGGCGGCAGACCTGACCGTCTTTCCGCTGCGGGTCGAGCCAGGTCGAAAGGCCGCGCGAATTGAGTTGGTTGTGGTAACCGCGCTTGAGGTCAATCTTCGGATCGTAAGTCCAACGCTCTTTGCCCGTCGCTGGATCGAGCGCGATCACGCGGTTGAAAGGTGAAACGACGTAGAGCGTGCCGTCAACCAGGATTGGCGTGGATTGAAAGGCGCTCGACGAACGCGCGTTCTTGCCGTCCGCCAGGTCGCCGGTGCGGTAAGTCCAGGCGACCTTCAGGTTCTTGACGTTGTTGCGGTTGATCGCGGTGAGCGGCGAGTAACGCGAGCCGCCCGCGTCGCGGCCATAGGCAGGCCAGTCGGAGTCGGCGATTGAAGCTCTTGTTTGAGAAATTTTCTTCTGCGCGGTTGCCGGATGAAAGTCGTGGCTGGCTATCATTGCCAGCAATAACAAGGCAGATATCTTTCGGTTGATGCTCATAGTTCTGCTCCGAATCTGATTATGCCGGATCGTGACACTGAATCCTCTTAAAACTCTATTCGCAGACCGATCTGCCCTTCGCGCCCGGGCAACGTCTGCAAAGGCTGGCCGAACGGCGTGGGCCGTCCCTCACCTGTCTCCACCGCAGCCGCGTTGCGCTTATTCAGAACATTGAAGAATTCGATGAGCGTCGTCACCTTCAATCGCTCGCCTACCCTCCATCGCTTGGAGAGACGAAGGTCCAGGTTGACGAACGCGGGCGCGGTGAAGGCGTTGCGCCCGGCGGCGTGATCAATGGGGTTGAAGTTCTGATCGCCGTCTACGTCAACTGGTATGGCTGCCTGACGGCTGAAGCGGAAGCCGCTCTGCGCCCTGAAGATTCCGCTCAGCTCGAATTGCAGAGGAAGCTCGACCGAGCCGTAAGCTACGAACGTGTGCTTGAGCGCCAGATCGGAAGGGCCGCGGTCGAAGTCCGGGCCGTTGTAGAAGCGCCCGGCCTGCGGCACAGGGTTGCCGTTCGCCGCCGTAAAAGAGCCTTGCGCGTTGCTCTGCCCGCTCCGCTGTTCAACCACGACGGGGGGCACGCCGATGAAACTGTCCGAAGGCACGCACACGCTCAGGCCGGTGGTCAGGTCCGAGCAGCGCAGGTTGTCCACCGCGTGTGTGTAGGTGTAGCTGGAGGCGAAGCTGAAGCGGCGGCTGAAGCGGGTGGTGAAGCTGAGGCTCAGCGCGTCGAACGTCCCGCTGAACCACGGCCCGTATCCGCGAATCTCCTGCAAGAGGCTTGGCTGCTCGAAGCGGCGCTCGAAGCCGGGCAGGCGCGCGATGAAAGAGATATTGGTCAACCGCACGCCCACGATGTTGCGCATCTGCTTGTGCACGTACTCCGCGCCGGCGACAGTGTCTCTGGCGATCTCGCGCTGCACTCCGAGGCCGTAGGCCCGAGTGTGCGGCGTGCGAAAGCCGGGGTCCAGCGTGACCGGGAAAGCCGTGAGCGGAGAGCCTGTCTGCGTGAGCGCGCCGAAGGGTCCCCAGAAGAAGTAGCCGGGCGCGCGCCCCACTGCTGCGCTCGCCTGATCGGCGAACTGCTGTGGCGAGAGGCCCGTCAACGCCTCGATGTTGCTGATCGTCACGACTGCGCCTGCCGGGATCGGCGCGCGGCCGGGCGCGACCGCGCGGTTGAGACGGTCAACCCCGACGAGCGGCAGCGGCCCGAAAGGACAGCGGGCGCCCGCTGCGCTGATCTGCGCGTCGGTCAGAGCCGGCGAAAGGCAGAGTCCCAAAATTATCGGGAAAGCCGTCGGCACGCCGTAGAAGAGTCGCGGATACGACGCGGGCTGAATGTTGCTGATGTTGGCGCCGCCGAAGGCCGGAATATCGCGGACGATTCCCAGTCTGAAATGATCGTAGAAGACGCCCCAGCTCCCGCGCAGGATCGTTCGCGGCGTCACCGCCCACGCCAATCCGGCGCGGGGCGAAAAGTTGCGCTTGATGTCGAACGCGGAGTCGTAGTCCCAGCGCAGGCCCAGGTTCAATGTGAGGCGGCCTTTCAGCCTCCAGTCATCCTGAACAAACAGCCCGTGATAGTTGTTGCGGAGACGGATCAGATTGTCCTCGGGTGTCAGCCCCCCCCTCGTGCGCAATGAGAAAAGGCCGGAGAACGGCGGCTCAAACGCCTCGAAGTCGGCGATGGTGGCGAAGATTTGGTTGAACAGCAGCTTTCCCTCGACCCCGTCTACGAGCGTGCGCGTAAAGTTCCATCCGAACTTCAAGGCGTGGCGTTCCACGTATCTTGCCAGACTCGCTTCGGCGGACGCGTATCTCTGCTTCAGATTCGATGGCGTCAAACTCGAGCCGAAGTTTATCTGTCCGAGGTCGCCGAAGAAGCCTTGGGTCGTCAAACTGCTGAACATCTGGAAGTTTGTCGCCGGGCCTGCCTCCGGGTGGGATGGTCGCAGCGCGGAAGTCTCGCGCCGGAATTGCGCGCGCAGGGTGAGCACGAACGGTTTGCTCTGATCTCCAACGAAAGCCGTATCGCTGAAGCCGACGTTCAGGCGGCGCGCGTCCGAATCCTGCCGCGTCGAAGGCAGGTTGGTCGCCTGAGTGAGCGGCAGGAAGTTCGTTCGCTCCTGATCGCTCAAATTCATCTGCTGAGTCAGACGGTGGCGGCCTACCTGTTCATCCAGCCTGAAGAGGAGGCGCGACTCAGGGCTGCGCGTCGGAGTGTTGAAGACGTTCTCCCGCGCCGCAAGCGTTGGCGGAATGTTCGGCGGGAAGGTGAAATTCAACTGGCGGCGTTCAGTGATGCGCTCGCCGGAGCCGAAGAAGAAGATGCGGTCTTTCACCACGGGGCCGCCCAAGGCCAGAGTGTAATCCCAACGCCGCAAGAAGGGAGCGTCTTCGCCCGGCAAGTTCGATGAATCGAAAGCGTCGTGGCGGTGGAAGAGCGAGGCTGCTCCGTGCAATTGATTCGTCCCAGTCTTCGTAATGACGTTGACGATGCCTCCTGAGGCTCGTCCGAACTCCGCCTTGTAGCCGGTGGTGATGACCTGAAACTCTTCGACCGCCTCCTGCGTGACCTGCGACGCGGCCCCGCCGTTGACCAGGTCCTGGTTCGACAAACCGTCGAGCAGAAAGTTCGTGTTCCCTCCGCGCTCTCCCATCACCGCCACCGCGGTGTCCGTGCCCTGGTCAG
>Ga0247727_10019115_pt1 | contig 10666 bp, 9 predicted proteins | sample WisWelCaveWW1625_FD_202498 | JGI IMG/M metagenome (GOLD analysis project Ga0247727, IMG submission 202498) | Biofilm microbial communities from Wishing Well Cave, Virginia, United States - WW16-25 | ecosystem: Environmental > Aquatic > Deep subsurface > Groundwater > Cave microbial mat | place...
CGAAGGCCAGGCCCAGCCCATGGTGCACGCCGGCGTCTCCCAGCGGCTGTCGAAGGCCTTCCCGGGAGTACTTCAAGGCTTCCTGGTAATAATCGATGGCCCGCATGGGGAGCCCCAGGAGCCGTTCGCAGTCGCCCAATCCGGCGTAGGCCACCCACTGCAGCCGCTTCCACTTGTCCTGTTGAGACGGCCGCGACTTCTTGCCCCCCCCGATAAGGAAGCCCCGCAGCCAGAAGTTCATCAACTGGCTCACGCGCGAGCTGGCGAAGTCGCTCAGATGTAGATAGTTGCGATACTCGACCTTCGCCTCTTCCAGATACTCCGGTTTCTTCTCCGCGTCGCCGAGGTGACGCAGGCTGTCGGCCAGGAACAGGTGAGCTTCCGGATGTTCCGGCGCCAGCCGGATCGCCTCCCGCGCCGCCTCGATCGACTGCTGGAAAAGCTCCTTCAAGCGGAAGGCCTGAGCGAGCAAGGCGTGGCCCAGCGCGAATCCGGGATCGCGTTGAATCGCCGCGTTCAGGTGCACGATCGCCTCATCGATGCCGCCGGTGTCGAGCAGCATGCCGCCCAGGCTGACGCGGACCTCCAGGTCGTCGGGGTCGAGCTCGAGGGCGCGCCGGTACATCTTCTGGGACCGGTCGGACTCATACAGATCGCGATAGACGCGTCCCAGGTAGAACGCGGCCCGGCTGGAGAGCGGGTTGATCCTCAGCGCTTTCTGGAAGTGTTCCGCGGCCTTTCGGTAATTCTCAGGGTTTCCGCGCAAGAAGTAGTCCAGGCCCTCGTTGATCAACTCGGAGGCGCGGTCGTCCCCTTGCGGGTACAGGATGCGGGTGGAGACCGTGGTTTCCCGCCCCGGGAAAAGGATCTCCTCTCGCGGGCCGTCCGCCACGTAGCCTTTCTTGACTGCCTTGATCTTGTGAGGCCCTGGCTTCAGACCGGGCAGCCGCAGCGGGGCGTCCTTGTTCACCACGCCGCGGAAAAGATCATCCACGAATACTCCCACGCCGTCCCGGTTGACTTCCAGGATCAGGGTTCCGGTGTCGGAGGTTTCCCGGCAGGCCACGCTCCGCCCGAAGTTCTGGGGAACATAGGCCATGGGCATGGCCGGATCCCAGCTTCCGCGATCCATGGTGGGGTTTTGCAGCCCATTGGTGGCCACGCGGACCTCGCGACGAACGTACTCCGCCAGCTCATCGGCGGAGATGACGCCGTCTGGGCAGGTATCGGCCTCCCCTTCCATTCCTTTGACCAGGTAGTAGGTAAAGACGCCGTGCCCCCCGCCCCAAATCGCGTCTTCGCGTGACAACTCCCGGTCGCGGCTGGCGGTGAGGGAGAAAACGGAGGTCGGCTGATCCCGCAGCGCCAGATTGATATTCTCGATGCGGACACGCGACAGGTCTCGGGTCGTCATGCCCGCCATCTGCCGATGGACCCCCACCTGCCGGAGGTCCGGCGTGATCGCCCCGCTATGGCAAGCGTCAGTGAGCAGCACTCTGTGACGCGCCTGGATCCGGCTGCCCACCACCTCCCCCAGCGTATCCATCGGGTAGCCGGTCTCGCTGTAGCGCGCGAGGTTCAGATCATAGGTCGCCAGATAAGCCCTTCCATCCTCGAACACGAAGCCGTGCCCGGCGAAATAGATCAGGGCCCGATCGCCTTCCTTGGCCACCGACGGCAGCCACACCTCCAACGCCTGACGCAAGTTGGCCAGCGTGGCTCTGGGTCCGATCAGTTTGCGGACATCCTCGACGCGGAAATTACCTCCCCGGGGGCTGATCAGGACCGAATAGACGGCCTCGGCGTCACGCTCGGCGAACTGCAGAGTGCTCTCCGGGATATTCTGGTACGTGGAAATCCCGACCACCAGCGCGTAACTGCGCGGGGGAATCGGCGGCTGGCTGGGGTCCCGGGCGGGCGGCGCAGAGGTCGCCGGCTTTCTCCGCAGATCCCGTTCCTGGGCCGGTTGCGCCCAAGCCGTCGGCAGCGCGGCGCAAACGGCCAGGCAGAGCGCCGCACTACAAACTGTACGGGCTTGAGAGCGGGCACGCATACGCTAGCGAGATCCGTGTCTCAGCACGATCTCGTGGTACACCAGGTGATTCTGGTCGTCGCTGGTGTTGATTATGTAGGTCGATTGCGCGGCCGGCTGCGCAGAGCCCAAGACCGGGGATGCCTGTCGGTGCCGTTTCAAGTCTCGCGTCTGAACCTTGCCCGCCACTTCCGACATGACCGAAGCCAGCAAGCCCCCGGAAGGCCTCTGCCGGGAGGGGCCGGGCTCCTGGCGCGGCGGAGTGAACGACTCCAGCGGTTCCCGGCTCACAATCACCGTCATCCTCTCCTCTCCGGGCGGCTCGTGGAAGTAGAAGGTCGGCAAGGTATTTGCGGCGCCTTGTTCGATGCGATTGTCGACATCATTTTCGTCCGCCCTTGGGAACAGCACCTCTTCGGCGCCGCTGGGACCTTTGTTAAGGATATAGAGGTAGCCGTCGACATTGGACTCGAGTACAAGCGAGATCCCTTCGTTGGTGTGGAAAACACGGGACTCGTCGACCTCCCGAACGTTGCACTTCTCGTCACAGAGCAAGATCCGATACTTCAGGCCGATCTTCCGCCGGGACTCCACCGCGGTCTCGATGGGAACCGGGGTCGGCGGCAGAGGCTTCGCCCTGCCGGGGTCCGGGCCCGGCTTCGGCGGGCGCGGCTTGATCCGCGTCACCACCGGCTTCTTCAGCGTATTGTTGAAGAACATTTCACCCAGATCGCGGGCGGTAAACTCGGGCCGGGCTTGTTCAGCCTGCGGCCCGAAGAAAGCGACCGCGCCGGAAAGGCTGGCCGCCAAAACGAGTGCTCTCCACATGTCCACCTCCCTACATCCGCTCACTGACTAGGAGCCCAGGTAGTACACCAACAGCCCCAATGAAACCAGAGCCAACACCACCAGAAACTTCTCCAGGCCCGAGAAGGCCCCCGCCACCGCCGAGAGCCGTTGTCCGGCGGAGGCCGGCCCGGAGGCCTGGGCCGCCGCCGGCGGCAAGCTTGCCGGCGCTGTTTCCGCCGCCGTGTCGGGCAGGACCCGGAACCGGATTTCGTAGCCGGGCACTTCGATGGAATCCTGCTCCGCCACCCGACTACCCGGACTGCGGGGGATCCGCGTCCCATTCACCCAGCTCCCGTTGTTGCTCAAGTCGGCCGCGAAGATCGCGCCGGCTTCCAGCCAAAATGCCAAGTGCTCCCGCGAGATGGCGGAGTCCTCCAGGGGCACCGGGCTCTCCGGTCCTCGCCCCAGGATCAGCCGGTCCCGCAATTCACAGCGGAAACTCTGGACCTTGTTGTCCGTCTTCGACGTGACAAAGAGCTCGAGCTGCAATCCCTACTCCAGGATCTTTCCGAGGCGGCGCTCGATCTGGCCTCGCAGGATCGGATCGTTCGCCATCCAGTCAACCAGCAACTCCTTCTGCGTTTCGGCGACCCGGCCGAACTCGGGAAACTCCTTCTCCAGCAGCTCGTGAAGCGACGCGCGCACAGCCTGGTCGAGACGCCCTGCGTCGCGCAGGTCGGCTTTCTTGAACTGCGCCCGCGCGCCGGCCAGGTTCGGCGAAACCGTCGCCTCTGCCGGCCTTCCGGCGTCGAAGCCCGGCCCGGGCTTCCTGCCCGTTTCCTGGCTGCGACGGGAGGGATCAACCGGCGGCTGTCCCAACCCGGGTGGCTTGATTTCCATGACTACTCACACCTTCACTGGAATCGAACTGCTTCCGCCATCTCCAGCAGACTGCGCGCCATCTTCCCGAACTCGCCGCGGGAGTCGATCTCGACGGCCTTCTTCAGATGCCGGCGCGCGCCGTCCTTGTCTGCTTGAAACAGGCAGGCTTCGCCAAGGTGGGCGTAAGCCCAGGCGCTCCGCGGATTGATCTCCAGGGCTCGGCGATAGTGCCGGGCGGCGCCCTCGAAATCGCCCTGCTGAAAACTCACCGTTCCCAGGGCCACCTCGGGGACCTCGCTCTGCGGGACCAGGGCCCGCACGCCGGCGAACACGTCTCGCGCCTGGGGGAATCTCCGGGCGTCGCGGTAAATGAATCCGGCTTCCATCAGCAGCGCGATCTCCTCGCTGGACGGCGTGATGTTCCAACTCATAGGCGTCTCTTCCGCTCCCCTTATCGAATGTTGCGAATGGCGGACATGGCCGCATCGTGGCGCGACTTCAGCACCGCCGAAGCCGTCTCGAAGGCGCGCGATTCCATCTGGATCCGGCGCTGCAGCTCTAGAAACTGGCTGGACTCGGAGAGCAGCCCGCCCGTGGGCAGGCCGCCGCTCCCGCTAATCAGGCCTCCGATGATGGAGCCGATGCCGGGAGCGAAGATGTTGGTAGCGCCTCCGGCCACCGCGCCCAGTACCCGCCGAAAACCGCCGCCCGACAGCGGGGGCCGCGTGTGCTGCAGAATGTCGTCCATGGTGTACACGGGACTCGCTGTTTCCACTCGTCTGACTGACATTGCCGTCCCTCCACCCTAGTTATCGAAGGCCAGGGGAACCGGTTGCTCCCCACTGGGTTTGCGCCTTGTGCCGCAACTCGGACAGCTCGCGGAACAGCTCCAACGTCCGGCCATAGGCGGCCATGGCTGCCTTGCCGCGTTTCTTCTCCTCGGCCGACCCGGTCCGCATCACCTGGTCGAGCTGCCGGCACGTCCTTTCGATCTTCTCCAGCATCGGCCCTGACTCATCGGAGCCGAGAAGCCTCTCAAACTGTGGGAACTCCCGCCAAGCCGCGTCCTGCCCAGCCGACGCTGTTTTGCCGGCCGGGCGCTTTGTTTTCACTTCTCTCGCTTTGCTCACCTGGGGACTCCTTTCTGATCTGCCGATGTGCTATCGTGCCGACACCGAGATGTCTTCCGACATCCGACTTCTGGCGCTCGAAAACGTCGAGGAGGCCATCGGCGTCATCAACGGCTCGTCGCGCGGCTGCTCCTTCCAGTTCAACCTGGACCTGGCCCGCTTCCTGGCCCATGCCCGCTTCTGGAACTTTTCCTACCGCCACTCCTATGTCGGCTACGTAAACGGGGCGCCGGCCGGCGTGCTCGTGAATTCGGTGGACCCCGAGGAGCGCCAAGCCTATTCGTTCTACTGGGGCGTGCTGGAGGGCTTCCGGCGCCGGCGTCTGTCCCTGGAACTGGTCCACACCTACCTCGACCAGCTTCGCCTGGAGGGGTACCTGCGCACTCATTGCGAGACCAGCCGCGACTCCCCGGTCGGGATTTTTCCGAAGCTGGGTTATCAGGCACGCGGTCATTTGTTGGAGCTGGAAGCCGCGCGGCCGGATCCCGGGCCGCAGGCCGTCGAGATAGAAGTGCGCCGCCTGGATCCCGGCGAGCTCGAAGCCGGCCGGGCGCCGGCGGAGCGGCACTGGACCAGCCGCTCCGCGTTCCTTCACCACGCGGCCCCCATGCTGGAAATCCTCGGCGCCTACCGCGACGGCAAGCTGGTCGGCTACGCCGTCGTCACTTGTTGGACGGGCCACACCGTCCTGCTCGATCTGGAAGCGGCCGATGCCTCCCGCCTCAGCGCCCGGAAGCTGATCCGCTACCTGGTGGAAAACGACTATCCGTCTCCTTACACCGCCTGCATGGTCCGGCCCGCCAGCCCGGCCCACGACCGGCTGGAGGCGGCCGGTTTCCGCAACACCAAGACCTTTACCTGGTGGATCCTGGAGCTCCAACCGCCAGCCGGAAACGGATCGCACGCTGGCTCCCTTACTCCTGCCCGCCCTCCAGCAGCGGCGCCGGGTTCAGCGAAATGACCCCCAGCGGCTGGGGCGTAATCTGGGGAGTCAGTTGGTCGTAGCTGATCACCGCCACGTCGGGGAAATTGTAGTCCAGCAGCCGCTTGACGAACCGCCGGATGTCGCTGTCGGTGAGGATCACCGGCCTCTGCGCGGTCGCCGGCAATTCACCGATACCGGCCTGAGCGGCGTTGACGATCTGCTGGATCGCCGCCGAGTCCATGGAGAAATACGCTCCCCCGGCGCCTGGCCGGATGGAGCTGCGGAACATCTCCTCGATCTCCGGATCGAGCTGGTGGACATACAGCAGCGGCTTGCCGTCAGAAAGCTGGTAGCAGATCTTGTGGCGGAGTCCGGCGCGCACGCGTTCGGTGAGCGCCACCACGTCGTGCTCGCTGCGGCCCCATTCACTGAGGGCCTGGAAAACGGTCTTCAGATCGCGAATGGAAACCCCTTCCTCGACCAGCCTTTGCAGGATCTCGGTCAACTGCTGCAGCGAGACTGGTTTGGGCGTCACCTCCTCAACCAGGTTCGGATAATACTGCTTGAGCCGCTCGGTCATCCACTGCGTCTCCTGCAGCCCCAGAAACTCCCGGGCGTGCTTCTTGAGAAAGTGGGTCAAGTGCAGGATCAGGATCTCGTGTGTATCCCAGACCTGCAGCCCGGCGTCCTCGGCCCGCTGCCGCAGGTCCCTGCTGATCCAGGCGGCCGGCTTGCCGGTGGCCGGGTTCGGCGTGTCTTCGCCCTTCAGCCCGTAGATAAAGATGGCCTTGGCGCTGTCGTTGACCAGCAGGGCGTTCAGCCGGATCTGGCCGATGACTACCGGGACCTCGTTCACCCAAATCTTGTACACGCCGGAGCCGAAGGGATTGCCGCCGCTCACCTGGAGGGAGGGAAAGATGACGCCGAGCTCGTAGTAGAGGCTGTTGCGGATCTCGCCCAGCATCTCGAAGAACCTCTTCCCTTCCGGGGCGGCCAGGTCGATCGACGGCGTGAGATCCTCGCTGACCTGCAGCACCAGCGGGACGGTCACCGTCAGCTCCGGCTCTTCCACCAGCTCGGCCTTCTGCTCCTGGGCCGCCTCCACGGCCTTCTTGATGCGGACCCCGCGAAAGATCCCGTAGGAGACGGCGCCAGTGGCCACGGCCAGGACCATGAACGGCAGGAAGGGGAGGCCCGGGATGATGGCCATGGCCACCAGGATGACGGAAGTGATAGCGATGGCCTTGGGTTGAGCCAGGATCTGGCTGGCCATGTCCTTGCCCAAGTTGGAATCCGGCGTTTCGGAAGCAACCCGCGTGACCACCAGGCCCGCGGAGATGGAGATCAGCAGGGCCGGAATCTGCGAGACCAGCCCGTTGCCGATGGTCAAAATGGAATAGGTCCGGACGGCCCGCAGCACCTCCATGCCCTTCATCCCCACCCCGATGGCCAGGCCGCCCACGATGTTGACCAGGGTGATGACGATGCCGGCGATGGCGTCGCCTTTTACGAATTTCATCGATCCGTCCATCGCGCCATAGAACTGAGACTCCCGGGCCAAGGCCTCGCGGCGGTTTCGCGCCTCTTTGAAATCGACGATCCCGGCGCGCATATCGGCGTCGATGCTCATCTGCTTGCCGGGCATGGCGTCCAGGGTGAAGCGGGCGGAAACCTCGGCCACCCGCTCGGAGCCCTTGGTGATCACGATGAACTGGACCAAGGTCAGAATCAGGAAGATCACCGCGCCCACCACGAAGTTGCCGCCGACCACATATTCGCCGAACGCCCGGATCACTTCCCCGGCGTCCGCGTTCAGCAGGATCAGGCGCGTGGCCGAGATGTCCAGCGCCAGCCGATAGAGCGTAGTAATGAGCAGCAGGGTGGGGTAGGAGGCGATCTGGGTGGCCGTCGAGATGTAGATCGACACCATCAGGACCGTCACCGCCACGGTGATATTGACGGTCAGCAGGATGTCCAGCAGCCAGGTGGGGAGGGGGACGATCATCATCCCCACCATGAAGGCCACCCCCACCACCAGCAGCAGGTCGCTGAACCGGGTAAGCACCGCGGCCAGGTTGCCGGCCAGCACCTCCCGCTTGAGTTCCTGAAACCTTGCCAGGATGTTGGTCAACATGATCGACGACGCTAGTATGAGTTCCTCACTCCGCCGATGGCCTGCTGGAGCTGGTTGATGGCCACGCGGATCTCCGGGCCTTGCGGAAGCAGGTCGGCCAGGCCGGCGCCCGCCCCGGCCAGCGGTCCGGTGGCCACCCCGGTGGCGCGGACTTCATTGACCAGCCCCGCGAAATTGGCCCCGAACTGCTCGGACTTGCCGGTCTCCCAGCCCTCCAGCATGTTGTACATGTAATCGCATATCGTCTGCCGCTTGCCGCGGTCGGTGGCCAGCTCGATGGCATTCCCCACGCCTTCCACCAGCGTGTAAATCTGGAGAACCGCGCCGAGCTGGTCGAGCTTGGCGCCCTCGGCGGTCGTTTCCAGCGCGCTTTGCAGGCCGGTCTTGAGGACCTCGGCCATGGCCTTGCTGCCGTCCTCGCCGAGCTTGTCGCCCGCCACAGCCGAAGCATTGTCTCTCAGCATCCCGGAGAGCTCGATCAGATATGCGGGGCGGCCTTCCTTCTGGCCCGCCTCGATGGTTTCCTCGATCAGTTTGTTTAAGGTCCCGTCGGCGTGGAGCTGGCTCAGAGCGGTTGCCTGCTCCTCGCCGGAAAGGCCTTTCAACGCGTCCAGCGCTGTGCGCACGTCCGCCGGCGTCACTTCCCAGTCCAGCACGCCGTAGCTCATGGCGTTGCGGATCGTATCGACGGCTTGCTGGACTTTCTTGTCGTCCGGGAGCGGGGTGAAGCTGACAGGGGCCGAGCTGAGCTGTGACTTAAGCATCTGAGCATCCAACCGTTGTTCGGACTCCTTCAGCGTAGGCGCCCCACCCGTCTGGCCAGCCGCTCGTTCCGGCGTCTGCTCGGGCTGCGGCGGCGCCGGGGTTTCTGTTGTTTTTGCTGGCTCGGCCGGTTTCACCGAAGGCACGGAGCCGCCGGGTCCTTGAATCCTCATAGAACGCTCCTTTCCACGAGCACGCCGGAGTCGCCAGAAGGCTTTTTGGCATCCAGCGACTCCATGAAGCCACCACGGGGGAAAGATGAAGGTGCGATGCCCTCACCGTATCCTAGCCGAAACTGACTCCCGCCGCAACACTGGGAGAAGAAAGTGTTTTTGCCGCCCCGGCTTACTGCGTCCGAACTGACCGCACCTGACGGCTGTGCGGTGAAGCTGAAGTTCGAAATGCACACCTCAACGCCCTCCCGAATCAGCAATCCGAACTTGCCCTCGGTTGGATTCCAGCCCGGCTCTTTCCACTCGTTCAGCGTGATCCACTTCTCGCCGTCGTGGAGCTTGTGCGTGATTCCGCTCGGGCCGATCAAGACCTGCAGCGTGTAATAATTCTGCGCATCCATCCCGTGGGGGACCCGATGCGGCTTGCCCGCCTTGCCGTTCACCACCCGGCTGCCGTAGAAGAACGTGCGGTCCATCTCGAACAGCGCGTAATTCTTTTCGTCGGTGCGGTTGGCCATCCACTGCAAGCGACCCCCGCGCCGTTGCGCGGTGAAGATAACGCTTCCCGGAGGCGTGATCTTGTAGAGGACTTGGCCTGCACCCCGCCGCGGGCCCCACCGGCAGTTCCAGTCCCCCTTGCTGGCCCAGCCGGTCCAGTCCCCCTTGCTGGTCCAGCCGGCTGCGTCTTCCCAATCGGCCATGCCGCCCCGCCCGCCTGGACCGGGCGCGGTGGCGGCGCCCTTGTTCGGGGAAAGCCGCAAGTCCACGTCACGGGTTTCGCCGCCGATCACCACCACGGTCACAGTCCGCTCGCCATAGCCGGGGGCCCGCGCAGTCAGTGTATAGGGGCCCTCCGGCAGCGTCAAGGTCGTCTCGGTGGTCACTCGCGGCGCTTCCCCGTCCTGGCTGATCGTGACCAGAGTCTCCGGGGCCGGCACCTGCAACCGCAGCGTCCCGAGGACAGAAACCAGCGCAACATCGCTTTCGGAAAGCTGCACAATGTCGCCGGCGCTGAAGTGTTTCTGGATTGTCCAGGGCTTGAATTGGTCCTTCCGCAGCCCGATAGTGCGCGCGCCCAGCGGCACGTTGGCCATCGAAAACGAGCCGTCCGCCTGCACCGTTCCGGCCAGCTTGCCGTCCAGGAAAACCTGCGCCCCGGCCAGGGCGGCGTTGCGGATCACCAGCGAGGCCACGATGGGAATCGGCCGCAGCCGGAACTCCAGCTTCCGCTCGTCCCCTTTGCGGATCCGGACCCGTTGCTCCGGCTCGTTCTGGTAGCCGTCCTTGAGCACTCCAACCGTGTGCTCCCCGACCTCCAGGTTCGAAAGGCGCAACTGGCCATGGCGGGTTTTCCGGCCCACCTCCCGGTTATTCAACAACACACGGACGTCGTCTTCGCCCGTGATAACGACCAGCGTGCCCACATTCCGGTCCGATTTCAGGATGGCGGTCAGGGAAGGGGCCGGACCGGAGCTAATGAGCATCCTTACCTCGTCGTTCCCCTCCCCGAAAACCAGCTCGTGCTCGCCGGGGGCTAGATCGCTGAGCTCGAGTCCCGCGGGTCCCGCTTGGCCGGCGGGCTGTCCATCGACCAACAACTGAGTCGGCCCGAAGCTGGACAGCACGTGGGCTCGCGCGCCCAGGTTGCTCACCAACACAGCCGCCAGCTCCTTGACTTGGGCCGGCTCGCGAATCGCCGGGGCGGTTCCCGGGGCGATCTCGAAGAGGAGAGCCGCCTCGCCGTGTCGAGCGGCTAGATTCAAGATGTGGTGACCGGGGGCCACGTTTTCCAGGACCAACTGGCCGTCCTGCAACTCCCCGGCCGGCCGGCCATCCAGC
>Ga0247727_10019116_pt1 | contig 10666 bp, 8 predicted proteins | sample WisWelCaveWW1625_FD_202498 | JGI IMG/M metagenome (GOLD analysis project Ga0247727, IMG submission 202498) | Biofilm microbial communities from Wishing Well Cave, Virginia, United States - WW16-25 | ecosystem: Environmental > Aquatic > Deep subsurface > Groundwater > Cave microbial mat | place...
AAATGCGCAAGTCGATGGTTCGGTCGGCGCCATCATACTCAACCCGAAAAGTGTGCAGGTGAATCTCTTCCCGGCTCAGCACTTGACCAGCACGTTGGCCAAGGTACCACAGCATGTCGAATTCGGCTGCGGTCAGATCAAACACGACATCGCCCTTGGACGCTTTCCGTTGCTTCAGGTCGAGCGTGATGTCGCCAACTGTCAGGCTGCGGCCGGGCGCATCGGGGTCGCTGTCGTCAAGGCGTCGCAACAGCGCGCGAATATGAGCAAGCAGTAGCCGCGGTTTGATCGGTTTGCCGAGATAATCATCGGCGCCCAGCTCCAGTCCGGCGACTTCGTCGATGTCGTCGTTGAGCGCCGTCAGCATGATAATCGGGCCAGGATAGTGCGGCCGCACTTCCCGGCATACCGCCAAGCCATCCGCGCCCGGCAGCATGATGTCCAGTATCACCAGTCGTGGCTGCTCTTTCAGAATCCGATCGATGGCGGTATCGCCTCGATGTTCGACCTGGACCAGATAGCCGTTTTCGCGCAAAAACGCGGCAACCAGCTCGGTCAGCTTGACATCATCATCGACCAACAACAGATGGGGATTTTCTGGCATGTTGTTCAGGAGCACGGGAGTTGCCTGCAATGAGGAAGAGTATGCCGCAAAACGGGGCCTTTCATGAATAGCTAATCACGGCTGGCCGACCAACCATTCACCTTGGCGGGCGCCAGTGTGACCCAGTGCTGACCGTCACTCCAGTAGCGAATTGTAGCGATTTGGTATCAAATTGTAGCGTTGTGGTCGAGCGCTGCCCTTCGGAAGCTTCGACCACGGCCGAAAAACAAACACTCAGTCACTACGCCCCTTGACCTCGCGCTCCATCAACTTGAAGATGCGCCGGTACTCGTCGAGCCAGCTTTCCGGTTCCCGGAAGCCGTGCGGTTCAATCGGATACACCGCCAGCTCAAAGTTCGGTTTCTTCAGCTCAATCAAACGCTGCACCAGCCGTACGCTGTCCTGAAAAAATACATTGTCATCCAGAATACCGGAGCAGATAAGCAAGGGCCGCTTCAGGCCGGCGGCGAATTCAATCGGCGAGCTGCGGGCATAAGCGTCCGGATCGGTCTGTGGCGTATTCAGAATATTGCTGGTGTAGCCGTGATTGTAGTGCGCCCAATCGGTAACCGGCCGCAGCGCGGCACCGGCCGCAAACACCTCCGGCGTTTTAAACAGCGCCATGAACGCCATGAAGCCACCATATGAACCGCCGTAAATGCCGATGCGTTGACGATCGACGTTGGCATTTGCCACTAGCCAATCAACGCCGTCCAGATAGTCTTCCAGCTCTGGCGTGCCCATACGCTGGTAAATTGCAGTACGCCAGTCGCGGCCATAGCCCTCGGAAGCACGGTAATCCATGTCGATCACGACATAGCCCTGCTGGACCAGCAGATTATGGAACATGTACTCGCGAAAATACCCCGACCAACCGGCATGCGCATTTTGCAAATAGCCGGCACCATGCACGAACATCACCGCCGGTTTACCAACACCTGGCTGCGCCGCAGCGGGCCGATACAGCCGCGAATAAATCGACGCCGCGCCGTGCTGGGAAGGCACCGCGACAAGCTCAGGTTTGATCCAGTTCATCGCGGCAAACTCGGCCGAAACGCTCTGGGTCAACTGGCGCGATTTGGCATCGGGCGCGGCGGCCTGAACAAATAGCTCGGGCGGTTGCGTGGTTTTGGAGTGGACCAGCAACAAGCGATCATCGGTCGGTGCCAATTCAAATTCTATTCCGCCGCCAAGCCGGGTCAGCACTTCATCGCGCTTGCCATCGCCACTGACCCGATAGACTTCATGGACGCCAGGATGAGCTTTGTTGGCGCGGTAGTAAAACCAGCTACCGTCGGCAGAAACCTTGACCCTGTTGACTTCAAAATTGCCACGAGTCAGCGCCGTGTGGTGGCCGCCCCGCAGCAGATACAGTTGGCTGTAACCCGACTGCTCCGACAAATACCACAGCGTCTGCTCATCTGGCAGCCAACCAAACTCATTGAACTCGTTGTCATTGACCCAGGCGCTGTCGGTCAATCGGTGCAAAATGCTGAGGCTTGCTTTGCCAGCGCCAGGCTTGCTCACACTGGCTGACTGCAATTCCACCTCGACCAGCCACCGATCCTTGTTGTCGTAACTGAACAAATTGAGCGCGACCTTCTTGCCGGTCTTGCTCCAGCTTACGCCCGCCGCGCCTTCAGCGTGGACATAGACCGCGCGCGGAATGCTCGCTTTCGCCGGCTCTTTTTTTGACGCTTCCTGATTGGGGCTCTGCTGTTTGGACGCCTCTTGCTTAAAGTCCGGGCCGCCAACTTGTGCCGTTTCCGCTTTCAATGCCAGCAACGGGTCCTCATTGATGCCGGGCAACGTATCGAGTGCGAGTTTGTGCACGGTTGCAGTGTCCAGCTCAATCAGAAACAGGCTCTCATCATCCGGTTGATCGGTGCCGACTTTACTGCGCACCTCATCGACCTTCACATAGCCGTCAGCGCTAACATAATGCGGCATCCTGTCGCTGCGGCCATCGCGTTTCGGGGCAATAGTGCCAACTATCAGATGACGCGCATCGGGCGACAGACTGACTGTCCGAAGCTCACGGCCTTTGCCAAGGTAGATGGGTGCCGGTGTGCTGGCGGCCTGCGCACTGATTTCGCGTTGCCGCGCCTCCCGTTCGGACTTGCGTTGTTCACGCCGCGTGACGATTTCGAACAGCCGCGTCTGCTGTTCACTGAGGTAGTCGGCATTCGCTTTGGTGCTGCCCGGATCGTCTTCGTTTTTCAGCGTCGCCAACAGGCTTTGCTCGCCAGTAATCAGATCGATCAGCAGCACCCGACCTTCATCCCGCAGTGCCACCTGGCTGGCACCGACAAACGTCAACAACTCGCCCGCGTCGCCGGTGCGGGTCAGTTGTTTTGGCTTGCCTTGGCGCCATACAAAAAGATTGCCATTGCGCAGCCATGCAACCTGTTTGCGATCTGCGCTGAATAGGCGCTGCTCTGATTCTGCGACTACAACCTCAGCAGCCGTGAGCTTGTTAGTCTTGCCATCGCTAACCCTGATCCGATACAGATCGCGCAACTCGCTGCCAACTGCTTTGCGCTGAAAATAAATATGCCTGCCATCGGCAGCAAAATAGGGCTGCTCGGGCGCCGGGCCGATCCAGTCCGGATGCGCCATGATTTGTTCCAGCGTCAACGGCGCAGCCGCTTGCGCCGCGCAAATAGCCGATGCGCCAATCGCGATGAAAGACGCAGTACAAACTGCGACGATCCGATTCGTACTATTGCTAGTCATGCTAAAGCTCCACTTACGTTAACTTTTGATCGATGCAGGTCGGTCTTCAGGCCGACACAGTCGGGCTAAAGCCCGACCCACAACCCCGGATTGCGCTGAGCATTCAGTGTCAATGTGCCCACTTGCTCAGCTATTGCATCAATGCCAGCAGTGCCGATACCGGGGGCCGGTTTGTCTGCACGCCTGGGCGTTCGGCCGTGGTGGCAACGCAACGAGATAAGCGGCAATCGCCAGGCGATCGGCATCGGTCATAAAATGGCCGGCATGGTCGACAAATTCACGCATTTCGTGTTCCGCCTTGGCCCCCAAATCAGTGCGGCCACGTTGTAAAAATTCCGCCAGCTCGGACTCACTCCAGTCCTCAATGCCGTCAGCATGCGGGGTCAGATTGCTGCTCTGATGACCGCTCGGCAAACGCGCACCCCGCAGCCAATCGTCATAACGGGTTCCGCCCAAGCCATCACGAGGGCTATGGCATTCACCGCAATGCGCTACGGCTTCAACCAGATAGGCGCCTTGGCGCTGCAACGAAGTGGCCGGGTCAACAACGGCAGTCCAGTTCGGCTTCATATAAATGTTTTGCCAGCTTGCCAACAGCGCCGGAAAATGGGCCAAACCACTGGGTCTATGGGCGGTACTGACTCGCTTAACCGACACTACCTGATCGAGATACTGTTTGATGGCATGGACATCGTCGCTGCGCAAGCGACTGTAGCTGGTGTAGGGAAACACCGGGAAGTAACGATGGCCATCCGGAGCAATGCCCTGTTGTAGTGCTGTGGCAAACTCCGCGTTCGACCAGGTGCCAATACCGGTTTCACGATCAGGCGTGATATTGGGCGGATAGAACTGACCAAATGGCGTTGTGATAGCGGCACCACCCGCCAGAAACGCGCCCTTATTCTGATGGTCAGTATGACAGGCATGGCAACCCGCGATATGGACTAGGTATTCGCCGCGCGCCAGTCGCTCGATGCTGGTGAGTGCGTTGCTTGGTGCAACCGTAAGCTCTGCAAAAATAACCGTAGGCGCGAGCGCCACTGCAACGACAGCCAGTAGCCCCGCCAGCACCCTGGTGTAAAGCGTCACACGACGCAATCTTGATTCAATGCGGCTCAAGCAAAGACGCGAAGAACGCGAAGGAAGTGAATCTTGAAGGTTGCTCTTTCGCGGCTCTGCGGCTTCGCATGAGTCCCTCTTCATAATTTAGTCCGCACTTTTATGACGCACCACACTAGCTACACCTGATCGTTCAACAACAAAGTCAACAATGAGATCAGCCAAAATAGAGCCGTTCAAGATCGGCCAGCACATCGGCTCGTGGCAACTCCCGCACTGGATGATAGTCGTCGAGGCTTTCCAGGGTCAGGTTCCATTCGTTCAACAACTCTGCCAGCGCATCGGTGCGCTGATGCAAATACTGCAACTGTTGCAGGCTTTCATCAGCGCCAACAAAAGCGGGCAATTCGGCCAGTCTGATTCCCAGATCGGTGCCTGGCATTTCCCGCTCGTAGGCTAGCAGCCGCGCTTCGGTGCGCTCGATTACTAATTGAAAAAAACGTAGCTTGCTGTTGAGACTGACCTGGCTGAAATCCTCCAGCTCGCCAAACGGCGCAAAATCGAGACCAAACAAAATGGCGCGATCGTTTTCTCGGTCTCGACCGCGTACGGTAATGCTGGCGGTTCGATCACTGTCGCGCAGAATGGCCAAGGCACCGAACATTTCGCCGGGTTGGATGTAACCGACTGTCTTGGCCGCGCTGTCGTCATCGCCCGCTTGCACGGCAAGCTGACCTTTCAACAAAAAATAGCACCAGGAATCAAACTCACCCTTGCGCATGATACTTTCGCCCGGGTCGGCCAACAAAAGCCGCGTGTGTGGCAACAGCCGCTCAAGCTCGGCTGGCGCCTGCTCGGCCAATTCCCGGAAAAAAGGCAGCGCTCGCAACACCAATTGCAGTTTGTCACGCGGAAAACGACTGACGACCAGACTATGCACGGCTACTCCGAAATAAACGTGTGGGGCGCGGTTGAGCTGAAAGGATCAAGTACCGGCCTCACGTTACCCGTACCCGGTTGAGCAAAAAGCGCAGCAAGGGCGGGCAAATCTGTTTCAAGTAAACAGCAAAAATTTCTTTGCCGCCAATCCACAACTCCGCCCGACCGCGCTGCATGGCTTTGACAATGGCAGCCGCGCATCGCTCTGGTGCCATGCCCTGCAATTGGCCGGGATCCATCTGACCTTGGGCGCTACCGTCGCCGCGCAGTGCAGAGCGCGAAAACGGGGTATGGATATAACCGGGGCAAACGGTCAATACCTGTACATTGGTACCGTTCAGTTCCGCGCGTAGCGAATCCATGAACGCAACCAACGCATGTTTTGACGCACAATAAGCCGAACGGCGCGGAGTCGCAAATTTGCCCATGACGCTGGCAACGGACACAACCATCGCTTGCGGCCGCATCAGCAAACAGGGCAACGCCGCTCGGGTCAGTGCCACTGCACCGAAGTAGTTCACTTCCATGATGCGGCGGTCTACTGCCAGCGTGGTATCGATGACGGCGGCGCGCTGACCAATACCGGCATTGTTGATCAGAATATCGACCGGGCCGTGCTTGGCGAGAATGGCGTCGGCCCGGATTGGAATCAGGTTGGCATCCGCGAGATCGAAGGCTTCGATCCAGACCCGCTCGGGCGAGGGGCAGCGCTGACGAACGGCAGCAAGCCGGTCGACTGAACGCGCCGACAAAATCAGCTCAGCGCCGACATTGGCCAAGGCCACAGCCAGCGCCTCACCAATGCCGGACGAGGCACCGGTTAGCCAAATCTTTTTGCCACGCAGCTCCATTGATAATCCCAGCGTAGTGCGTCACCAATAACGGACGTATGAGAAATAGAGGCTGACGCGAAGCCGCGAAGAACGCGAAGGAAACAAATCTAACTCTTTAAAGTTTCTCTTTCGAGACTTCGCCTGAACCGCACTGAATATGAACACTTCTGATTGACGCACTGCACTAGAATTCGGCGCAACGCCTCTGTTCTTGTTCGGACCTGATTCAGTTCTGGCCAAACTCTTTCTTGCAGGAGGGGTGGGCTTGCGCCGATTCCTCCAGCATCTCGACTTCGGCGGTATCGCGCAAGCGCAGCGTTAACGGTATCGACAATTCGGAATGGAATCGATAGCCGATCAGCGCACCCGCCATGCTGATGTCGGCTGACGACCCCCGCGTTGAATCCAGATCGCGCACTTCCATCAGATCGGGGTAACTCACTTTCAGCTCGGCGCGAAGGGCCTTATCACGTGGCTTGTCTTGCGGCCGCAGCGATGCGGCCATGACGTTAAACTGCTTTTCAATGCCAATCACCCGCAGCTTGCCGACGCCGCCGTTGTCGGGCACCGCCCGAATGGTAACGAACAAGCGGTCCTTGCCTTGCTGCACGACCTCGCCGGTCAGCGTCGTTGAGGAACAATAGGCTTTGACTTCGCGCAGCTTGGTCAACACCCGGCTATCAAAAACCTGGCGTCGAATGACAAAAGGATACAAATCGTGCAGCGTGGCATCTGCGGCAATCAACAGCTCATTGCGCTCGCGATAGATGTCCTTGGCGGAGGTCGCCTGCATCATGGCCTGCGCATCCAGTTGCTCCTGCGTCGTCTGCCCCTGATTTTTCCAGGTCACCTGAAGTTGGTCGACCGTGACTCCGAGACAAAGTGCATCGAGACAATAAGGCTTGGCAGCGGCTACCGTAGCGGTCCACAGCGTGATTGAAAAGCACAGCAAATGACGCAAAACTCGCATGGAAAACACTCCGGAAGTTGTCCGCACAGGGCTAATCACGAAAATTATTGTATTGCAGTGGCTGCTCAATATCAGAACCCCGCAGCAAGGCCATGACCTCTTGCAAGTCATCGCGCTTTTTGCCGGTGACCCGCAGTTTGTCGCCATTGATCTGGGTCTGCACCTTGAGCTTGGCGTCCTTGATCTGGAGGCTGATTTTTTTTGCCAACGCCTGTTCGATACCCTCTTTGAGGGTCAGGTTTTGCTGAACGATTTTGCCGGACGGTTCCGGATCGGAAAACTCGACACTACCAAGGCTGATGCCGCGTTTGCTCAGCTTCTGGGTAACGATATCGCCGAGTTGCTGCAACTGGAACTCCGAGTCGGCGATGAGTTTAATCACCAACTCGTTGACCTCGATCTCGGCGGCCGTGCCGCGAAAATCGAATCGGGTATCCAGTTCGCGCTTGGCCTGGTCTATGGCATTGGTCAATTCGTGCCGGTCGATTTCCGACACCACATCAAAAGACGGCATGGCCGCTCCAATCTCACTTTGGCGGGAACAACAAGCGCGATCATAACATGGCGGCAGGGCTTGCCTGCCCGGCCCAAGGTTGCGATAAACCTAGAAACCGCAGTTGACCGCTTCAGATATTAAACAACGGGTTGTGAAGGCAAGACTTTCTCGGCTCCATGGCGTTGACCTAACAACTGGGTCGTTACGCAGTGCATAGCGCGCCCCGGACTCGTCGATGCGGCGTTGCGGACTTTTATGAACCAGTCCGCTCGCGAGGGAATGGCCCTCGCTGTGCTTTGCGCCTTGCCTCGCCTTCGCCGAAGCACACTCTGCACTACGTCCAACTGCGGCTTCTAGGTTAACGCCTCGGAATGAGGCCCTCCAATTGTTTTACCTGCTCTGCAAGGGGCCCCTCCAACCCGAGCAATTGTTGCCATGCAACATCCAGCTTGGCCAACTCCGCCAGCACTTTCGCCTCCGCTTTGGCGCGCAGTTCCGCTTTCTTCTTGTCCAGTTCACGCGCCAACACCCGGCGCACGGCCAGTTTGATGATGTCGTCCAGCGAGCTGTGCAGTTCCTGCCGGGTCGACTCGGCCGTTTTTTCATACAAAAACGACAGTTGCATCGCTTCGGTCTTGGCGAGCTCGGCAAGAATCGCCTGCACAATGGCATTGCCTTCGGTGCTGGCAACTTTTAATTTCAAGGCCGAAAAATTGAGTTGCGTTTCAAGTTTCAGCGCCGATGCCTGGTGGTGGACACTGACGGCCCCGGCCAGCAGGCCCTGCTCGGCGGATAACTGCAAAGCCGGTTGTACACTGAGCTGCTGTGGCTGGAAACGAAGCGCGTCAAAACGCAGGGTTGCGTCGGTAATGGCCCTGCCCTGGCGGCGGTCCAGCGCCGCGTTGAGTGCCAATGTTCCACCGGCGGCGCCAACGCCCTTCAGGTTCAGCCGAGTCGGCTCGGCGACCAGAGTCGGCGCATCGCTGACATCAGTCAGTTGGCCTGAAAATGTGCCCTGCCAGCCGAACAGATCCAAGGCGCCATCAAGGGCGGCGGATTTTAGCCAGAACGCGGGTTGGGGCTCGTGCTCCGGATAATGGACGGTAACGCCGGCATAGCGCGCCGGTGCTGGCGGTGCATTCGGATTCTGGCCAGCCAGTACCCGCGCCCGATTGATCCATGGCGCCGCCGACTGATAAAAGTCGAGGCCTTGATGCAAGCGGTTTTCCAGCGCCGGTCCCAACACTCCGGAGACCAGCTTGTCGGTGCCCGGCACATCGACCATCAATCGCGCCAATGCCTGATCCAGATCTTTTTTGGGGGCGGATTTCACCCGCTCGTACTGCGCCCGCAGCGTATCGCGACTGTGCATGACATCGTCACGAAGGGCTTTGACGGTTTCCAATTCGCGCTTGATTTCTTTGCGCAGCGCCGCTACTTCCTGTCCGCTCTTGATCAGCGCCATCGCCTGTTCGGTGCGGCTGGCATCGCGGTCAATTTTCTGCGCCTTGGCCCGCGCCTCGTAGCCAGCCAGTTTTGCCTGATCCGGCAATGCCGCCCGACGCAGTTCAAACTTTGCTTTGCTGGCATCGAGCTGCTGACGCAATTGTGCCACCGAATTCAGCGACTCCAGATCAAGAGTCTGCAAAAATGCCTCGCCTCCTGCCGAGCTCGAAAGCTGCGACCAGTCGGTCGCGACCAGGTCCGGCATCAACTTCATGATGCCGCTCGGGGTCCTGCCGGGAATCGCACCACTGCTGCTGCGGTCGGTACCCAATCGAATATTTTTGACCGCCACCTGACTCAGATGAATGCGTTGCCATAGCAGTTGTTGCAAATCAATGATCGCATCGACCGACTCGATTTCGATCAGATTGCGCATCGGCGCGCGGGCATTGCTGATTTGCAGATGGTGCAAGCCTAGCGTGCCATCCAGCAGCTTCAAACTGACCGCATCGAGCTCCACTTTGGCACCGACAAATTCACTGCCGATCTGCTCGATGCTGCGCTTGATCAGCCACTCGGCAAACAGCCAATACAAGCCAACCAGTAAACCGACCAGCAAAACAAACACCAGTGCGCCTTGCCAGCGGAAAATGTTCCGAACCGAGTGCTTTTTGGCCGTTGCCGAATCCGTAGCAGCCGTCGTGTGGGCTTGCATCACTCGCCCAACTTGGTAAAAGCTTCGGTCCAGCGCGAGGCCTTCAAATAGCGCATCAGCGTGGTTTGCTCCAGCTTCTTTTGCCAGCGCTGCCGGTACTGAACTACGGCAAGCCGCATCACCAATGCGGCCGGGAAAAACAATATTAACGAGACCACAACGCTGCCGAGCACGACCGTATTATTGAACCGGCTCCAGCGCAGCGCCGCGTCGTTGTACCAGTCCGTCCACAGCGGCAGCAGCGACGGCGCATTGAGCAATTGATAGCCCAATTGATGAAACTGGTTGTCGAACAGATAGGCAACCGCCGCAGCCAGACCCATGAACAACAAAACAAAACTGATATTGACCCGCAACAGGCAGATCAGCAGCAACACCAGCAGGTTATGCAGATTCAGCAAGGGCGTCAGCCCCAGGATAATGCCAAAGCTGGCGCCGAAGGCCAGTTGCCAGGATCCCGTTTCTGAATTCAATAATTGCAGGGTTTTGATCAGGGTGCGGAACACGGATTTCCCCTACCATTATGCCGAAAGCGGCACATATCGCGCCGTTTGCTCGACCCGGCGCAACCAGGCCTGTACCGCCGGATAGCGGTTCAAGACATAGCCACCGTCTTCGGCGACATGGGTATAGGCGTAAAGGGCAATATCGGCAATGCTGTAGCGATTATCAACAAAGAACAGATGATCGCCGAGATGGCTGTTCATCACCGCCAAAGCCTTCTCGCCTTTGGGCATGCAGCGTGCGATATCGGCGCGCCAGACCTCAGGATTCGCGGTAAATTTTTTCCAGAACCGCACGGTCGCGATATAGGGCTCATGACTGTACTGCTCGAAAAACAACCATTGCATAACCTGGGCACGGGCCA
>Ga0247727_10019117_pt1 | contig 10666 bp, 5 predicted proteins | sample WisWelCaveWW1625_FD_202498 | JGI IMG/M metagenome (GOLD analysis project Ga0247727, IMG submission 202498) | Biofilm microbial communities from Wishing Well Cave, Virginia, United States - WW16-25 | ecosystem: Environmental > Aquatic > Deep subsurface > Groundwater > Cave microbial mat | place...
TCCCTCGCGCAGGCCCCGGCGCTGCAGTGGAACGCGGAGCGCGCCGAGCACCTGTGGAACCGGGCGGGCTTCGGCGCCGGCTCGGCCGCGATCGAGCGCTCGCTGGCGCTCGGCGCCGAGGGGTCGGTCGACGAGCTGCTGCGCGTCGAGGGCTGGATCGAGCAACCCTTCTACGCGCGCAAACGCGCCGATGGTGACCTGATGAAGTTCGTGCGCGGCCTGCCGGCGGGGGAGCGCGACCAGCGCATGGACGAGCTGCGCCGCGAGGACGACGCGCAGGCCGACGATTTCCTCGATTGGTGGGTCGGGCGCATGCTCTCCGGGAGCGAGCCACTGCGCGAGCGCATGGTGCTGTTCTGGCACGGGCACTTCACGAGCTCGATGGAGGTCGTGAAGAGCTCCTACGAGATGATCCAGCAGAACCAGCTCTTCCGCCGTCACGCGCTGGGCAGTTTTCGCGAGCTCCTGCAGGGCGTGACGCGCGACCCCGCGATGCTCGTGTACTTGGACAACGTCTCCAGCAAGAAGCAACACCCGAACGAGAACTTCGCGCGCGAACTGCTCGAGCTCTACACGCTGGGCGAGGGCCACTACACCGAAGAGGACGTACGCGAGGTCGCGCGCGCCTTCACCGGCTGGGGCCAGCAGAACGGGCGCTTCCACTTCGATCCACAGCGCCACGACGGCGGCAAGAAGCGCGTGCTCGGCGTCTCCGGGCGCCTGGACGGCAGCGACGTGCTCGCGATCCTGCTGAAGCAGGAAGCCTGCGCGCGGCACGTCGCGCGCGCGCTGCTCGCTCACTTCGAGGGCCTGGAGCCGGAGGAGGAGCGCCTGGAACGCTACGCCGCCGCGCTCCGCGACTCCGGCTATCGCATCGATGCCTTCCTGCGGCGGCTCTTCCTCGACCCCGAGTTCTACTCGGAACGTGTGCACGCCCGTCGGGTCGCGAGCCCGCTCGACTACCTCGTGGGCAGCGCCCGGCGCCTCGGCGTCGCGCCGGAGCCGCGCCTGCTCCGCAAAGGCACCAAGCTGCTCGGGCAGGAGCTCTTCTTCCCCCCCAGCGTGCGCGGCTGGGAGGGCGGACCCGCCTGGGCCAGCGGCACGAGCCTGATCCTGCGCGGCGAGCTCGGCGGCGTGCTGCTCGGCCGGACGAGCGCGCGCGAGCTCTTCGGCGAGCGCCGCGAAGAGGTCGCGAGCACCGCGGAGGAAGCGGCCCCGATGGAGGCGACGGACGCGCGCGGCCGGCGGCGCTCCGGCGGGCGCGGCGACTTCACCCCGCGGCTCAACCTCACCCAGCGCCTGTGTCGCCAGGGCGAGCCGAACGACGGCGCGCTGGCGCGCGCGCTGTGCGCGGAGCTGCTCGCCGTTCCCGCGCCGGAGGGTCTCGTCGCCGTGGTGGAAGAGCGTCTGGCGCGCGCGCGCGTCGCGCACGCGCTCGGAACGGAACCCTGGTCCGCGCAGCCCGAGATCGCCGAACCGCTCCTGCGCGAGCTCGCGCACGGGATCCTGGCGCTGCCCGAGGCGCAGCTCGATTGAAATCGAAGTAGCCAGCATGCCCCACGCCTTCGATCGCCGGGAGTTCGTGCTGGGCAGCCTGTGGGGCCTCGGCGGGCTCGCCGCGCGTCCGCTCGGCGCGCGCCCCTCACCCGGACCGGCGCGCGCGCTGGTCCTGATCCAGCTCACGGGCGGGAACGACGGGCTTTCGACCCTGGTGCCCTTCGACCATGGCGGTTACGCAGGTGTGCGCAAGGCGACGCGCATCGGAGCGGGCGAAGTCCTGCGTCTCGACGCGCGCGTCGGCCTGCACCCGCGGCTCGTCCAGCTCCGCGAGCGCTACGAGCAGGGGCGCGTGGCGCTCTTCGAGGGCGTCGGCTACCCGCAGCCGAACCGTTCGCACTTCCGCTCGCTCGACATCTGGCACGCCGCCGATGCGCGCGGCCGCGAGCTCGGCACGGGCTGGATCGGACGCTGCGTCGAGCGGCTCGAGGAGCCTGTCGCGCACACGGTCGTGCACTTCGGTTCGCGGCCGCCCTTCGCGCTGTACGCCGCCCGACGCGCGCCCCTGTGCCTCACGCCGGGGCTGCTCGAGGCGACCGCGCCCGCGCACCGTGAGACGCCGAGGATGTTCGCCGTGGAATCGTCGGACTCACCCGAGAACCCGATGCTCGAGTACCTGCAAACCTTGCTCGCGGAGACCAGGACTTCCATCGCCATCCTGCGCGAGGCGCTCGCGCGGCGCGCGCCGAAGGGCGACTACCCCTCCTCGGAGCTCGCCTACGGACTGCGGCGCGCAGCCGCGCTGCTCCACGCCGAGCTGGGCGTGCGGGTCGTCTCGCTCGAGCTCGACGGCTTCGACACGCACCGCGACCAGCGCGGCCGGCACGATCGCCTGATGGGCGAGCTCGATCGCAGCCTGCACGCCTTCCTCGAGGACCTGCAGCAGAGCGAGACCGGCCGCGAGGCGCTCGTCCTCGTCTTCTCGGAGTTCGGCCGGCGCGTCGCGGAGAACGCCTCCGGCGGCACCGACCACGGCGCCGCCGGATTGTGCCTGGCCCTGGGCGCGCGCGTGCGCGGCGGGCTGTACGGCTCCGCGCCCGACCTGGACGCCCTCGAGGACGGCGACCTCTCCTTCACCACCGACTTCCGCTCGCTCTACGCGCGCTGCATCGAGCACGTGTTCGGGCTCGAGCCCGCAGTCGTCCTGGGCGCGAGCTTCCCCGCGCTCGACTTCGTCTGATCTCCAGACGCACCGCGGTGCGCTTTCTATTCAGCCCCCGGCCTTGGCCTTCTTGCGCGGGGCTTTCCGCGTCTTGGTCTTCTTCTTCGGTCCGGCGGCGCGGCGCTCGGCCAGGAGACGCACCGCCTCGCCCAGCGTGAACTCTTCGACCTTGGCGTCCTTGGGGAGCGAGGCGTTGGTCGTGCCATCGGTGCAGTAGGGGCCGTACTTGCCGTCCTTGATCACGATCGGCGTGCCGCTCTTGGGGTCGACCCCGAGCTCCTTGAGCGGCGGGAGCGCAGCCGCGCCGCGGCGGCGTGAGCCCTTCGGCTGGGCGTAGATCGCGCGCGCTTCCTCGAGCGTGACCGTGAAGAGCTGCTCCTCGCTCTTCAGATTGCGATAGTCGGGTTTCGCCGCGCCGGGGATGGTCTTCGCGAGGTACGGGCCGAAGCGCCCGAGCGCGGCGCTGATCGGATTACCGTCGACGTCGACGCCGAGCGCGCGCGGCAGGGAGAGGAGCTGCAAGGCTTGTGCGAGCGTCAGGCCCTTGGGACTCATCGAGCGCAGCAGCGAGGCGCGCTTGGGCGGGTTCTTCTTGTCGCCCTTGTCCTCGCCGAGCTGCACGTAGGGTCCGAAGCGGCCCGTGCGCAGGTACACCGCCGTGCCGTCGGCCGCTTGGCCGAGCGGCTTCTCGGCCTGACTCGCCGTGGCCAGGAGCTCGAGCGCCTTCGCCACCGTGATCTCGTCGGGCGCGAGGCCCTCGGGCACGCTGGCGCGCTGGTCGCCGTGCTCGATGTAGGGCCCGTAGCGGCCGACGCGCAGCGCGATCGGCTTGCCGTCCTTCTCGCCGATCGGGATGGTGCCGATGCGCTTGGGATCGATCTTGTTCGCCCGTCCGTTGACGATCGCGTGCAGCCCGGGCTCCTTGCCGCGGTAGAAGCTCTCCAGGAACTCGTTGCGCCCGAGCTCGCCGCGCGCGATGGCGTCGAGCTCGTCCTCCATCTCGGCCGTGAAGGAGTAGTCGACCAGCGTGGGCTCGAGCTCCGTCATCAGGTTGACGACCGCGAAGGCGACCGGCGTCGGCACGAGCGCGGTGGCGCGCTTCACCACGTATTCGCGGTCGAGGATCGTGCCGATGATGCTGGCGTAGGTCGAGGGGCGGCCGATGCCGAGCTCCTCCAGCTTCTGCACCAATCCCGCCTCGGTATAGCGCGCCGGCGGCTTGGTCGCGTGCCCGGCCGGCTGTGCCTGCGCCACGCGTGCCTCGTCGCCCTTCGCGAGCGGCGGCAGCACGGCTTCCTCGTCGTCGCCTTTCCCGCCGCCGTTCTCGGGCTCGTCACTGCCCTCGACGTAGGCGCGCAGGAAGCCGTCGAAGAGTACCGTGCGACCCCGCGCCACGAGCTCCGCGCGGCCGCCGGGGGCGAGCTCGGCTTCCAGCGTGGCCGTGACGCTCTTCATGCGCGCGTCGACCATCTGCGAGGCGACCGTGCGCTTCCAGATGAGCTCGTAGAGGCGCGCCTCGTCGCCGCCCAGCTCGCCCTCGACGTCCTCGAGGTCGGGGAAGCTCTCGCCCGCGGGGCGGATGGCCTCGTGCGCCTCCTGGGCGTTGCGCGACTTCGCCTCAAACTGGCGCGGCGCACGCGGCAGGTACTCCTTGCCGTAGCGCGCCGCGACCAGCTCGCGCGCGGCGGAGACCGCCTGCGTGCCGAGCGTCACGCTGTCGGTGCGCATGTAGGTGATGAAGCCATTCTCGTAGAGCCGCTGCGCCGCCTGCATCGCGCGCTTGGCGGCCATGCCGAGCTTGCGGCCGGCCTCCTGCTGCAGCGTCGAGGTCGTGAAGGGGGCCTTGGGGGACGAGCTGTACTCCTTCTCCTCGACCTCACGTACGCGTGCCGTTCGTCCGGTCAGCCCCTGGGCCAGTCGTTTCGCGCCCGGCTCGTCGAGCACGAGCACCTTGCGGCCGGCGAGGAGCTTGCCGTCCGTGCCGAAATCGCGACCCTGCGCGAGGGTCTTTCCGTCCAGGGCCGTGACCGCGGCCGGGAAGCGCGCTTCGCCGCGCTCGAGCGTGGCCTTGGCGTCCCACCAGCTCGCCACGCGAAAAGCCATGCGCTCGCGCTCGCGCTCGACCACCAGGCGCGTGGCCACGCTCTGTACGCGGCCGGCCGAGAGGCGCGGCGCGATCTTGCGCCACAGCACGGGGCTGACCTCGTAGCCGTACAGCCGATCGAGGATGCGCCGCGCCTCCTGGGCGTCGACCAGACTGGTGTCGACGTCGCGGCAGTTGCGCACGGCCTCCTCGATGGCGGCCTTGGTGATCTCGTGGAACACCATGCGCTTGACCGGCACCTTGGGTTGGAGGAGCTCCATCAGGTGCCACGAGATCGCCTCGCCCTCGCGGTCCTCGTCGGTCGCGAGGTAGAGCGCGCTGGCCTCCTTCAGCTTGGCCTTGAGCTCGCGGATCTTCTTCTTCTTCTCGGTGGGCACGACGTAGACCGGCGCGTAGCCGTGGTCGACGTCCACCCCCAGGCGCGCCCAGGCTTCGCCCTTCACCGCGGCCGGGATCTCGGCCGCGTTCGAGGGCAAATCACGGACGTGGCCGATCGAGGCCTCGACCATCCAGTCCTTGCCCAGGAACTTGGAGATGGTCTTGGCCTTGGCCGGCGACTCCACGATCACGAGGGGTTTGGGCATCGCTTGCTACCGTGGAGAGCGCGGGCCCGGCGTGTCAAGCGGGTGGTGACCGGCGGCCGCCGTACTGCCAGCGCCGCGAGGCTTTTCCAGGGGGAGCTCCTGATCGGGAAGTTCCTGCGCGCCCCGCTCTTGTCCCGCTGCGCGCGCCGTGCTGGGCATGAAGGCCAACAACGGTGCGAGACGGAGAGCGACGGCGAAGACGCCAGAGAGCGTGGAACGTCCGCGCGGCTGGCCACGTCCTCACGGTCCAGATAACATGGAAAAAGCGACACCGCCGCGGCCGCTCAGGCTGGCGCCGAAGACACCATGAGCCCGCTCCCGATCCTCTTCGGCCTGCTCTGCTGCGGCGGCTCGGATTCGCTCGTGGTCGACGACTTCGCCTGCCTCGACCAGCACGGGACCTTCCAGCGCTTGTCGCGGCACGCGGATGCCAGGCTGGTCGTGCTGTACGTCTATACCAACGACTGCCCGATCGTGCGCCACGCCGCGGGCGAGCTGAGGGAGCTCGTCACGGCCTTCGAGCCGCGCGGCGTGCGCTTCCTCGGTCTGGACCCCGCGCCGCAGGACGACCGCGCGAGCGTCGCCGCGCAGGCGAAAGAGCTCGAGCTCGCCCTCCCGATCCTCCTGGACGACACGCAGTGCGTGGCGGAGATGCTCGCGCTCGAGCGCAGCGGCGAGGCGCTGGTGGTCTCGACCACGAACTGGCAGCTCCAGTGGCGCGGCCCGCTCGACGACCGGCTCGAGTACGGCGCGCAGAAGCCGGCCGCCACGCGGCACTTCCTGCGCGAAGCGCTCGAGGCACTGCTGCAGGGCACCGCGCCGCCCGAGGACGCGCCGCGTCCGAAGGGCTGCGCCATCACCTACCTCCAGCCGCGCGAGAAGCACGAGGTCGACTACGCGCGCGACGTCGTTCCGATCCTCGCGCGGAGCTGTCTCCCCTGCCACCGCGAGGGCGGCATCGGCTCCTGGTCGATGGACGGGTACAAGCGCGTGCGCGGCTTCGCGGCCATGATGCGCGACGTCCTCTTGCAGCGGCGCATGACGCCCTGGCAGCCCGATCCCCTGTACGGCGAGTTCGAGAGCTCACTCGGCCTCGCGCCGGAGGAGACGCGCACGCTCGTGCACTGGATCGAGCGCGGCGCACCGCGCGGCGAGGGCGAGGACGAGCTCGCGAAGACGATGGAGCCGCTCCCGGAATGGCCCCTGGGACCGCCCGACCTCGTGATCGAGCTGCCCGAGCAGAAGATCCCCGCCACGGGTCCCGTTCCCTATCGCAAGCCCGACGTGCGGCTCGAGCTCGAGTCCGATCGCTGGGTGCGCGCGGTCGACTTGCGTCCCTCGAATCCCGAGGTCATGCACCACGCCTCGGTCTTCATCCGCGGCAAGCAGGAGGCGGACGTCTTGCAGGAGCAGTTGGCGCGCCTCGCGCCGGAACGTCGCACCAAGCTGCTCGACTGGCTCGCGAAGAAGGGCGGCTCGCCCGAGAACCCTCCGCCCGAGGCCATGAAGTACCTCGGCAAGCGCGCGTTCCAGCCGGTGTTCACCTTCTTCTCGGTGTACGGCCCGGGCCAGGGCATCGACGAGTTCCCCGCGGGCACGGGCAAGCTCCTGCCCGCCGGAGCGACGCTGGCGTTCCAGCTCCATTACACGTCGAACGGCGTCGCCACCACCGACCGGCCGCGTCTCGGCCTGTACTTCCACGCGACCGAACCGGCCCGCGAGCTGAAGGTGACGGCGGCGGTGAACACGGGCTTCGTGCTGCCGCCGGGGGAACGCGCCGTCGCGGTGAGCGGCGAACGCAGCTTCGAGCACGACCTCGAGCTGTACGCCCTCTTCCCGCACATGCACTACCGCGGCCGTTCGATGCGCTTCACCGCCGTCTTCCCGGACGGTCGCCGCGAGGTGCTGCTGTCGGTGCCCGAGTATTCGTTCGACTGGCAGACGATCTACCACCTGGCGGAACCGCGCCGCTTCCCGGCGGGCACGAGCTTCGTTTGCGACGGCGTCTTCGACAACTCGAAGACGAACGAGTTCAACCCCAATCCGAAGGCGACCGTGAAGTGGGGTCCGAGGTCGGCGGACGAGATGTTCATGGGCTACCTCATCTACACGAAGGAGTAGGGGGAAGCCGGAGCTCCGCGCGTTCGTCGCCGGTTTTCCTGCTCGCGGGCTTTGGCCAGCATCTCGTCCCAGGAAAACGGCTCCTCCCAGCTCTCCGCCCCGCCGCGGCCCCGGGCGCAAGCCGCGCTGACCGCACTGCATCGCACCGAAACCCGTGAGCCGCTCGCCTCGCGGCGAGAGGCTCACGCCGCGTGCAGCAGCGTGTGCAGGCGCATGATCGCGGCGCGATCGTGCTCGAGCTCGAGCGAGGGGTAGGCCTCGGGGAAGCTCACCCAGCGGAAGTCGGACCAGCGCCGGGTGTCGACGCGCATGTCGTCGCGCCGCGGCTGGGCGTGGAAGCCGAACACCCACTCGATCGTCTCCTCGTCGCCGAGCTGCCAGCGCGTCGGCATCTCGAGATCGATCAGCCGGTTCGGGCGCGCGAGCCCGATGTCGTCCATGACCTCGCGCCGGATGGCCGACTCGAGCTTCTCGCCGAACCCGATCGGGCCGTGGATGGGCGTCCAGAAGCTCTCGAACTGGGCCGCGCGCAGCAGCAGATAGTCGGGCTGGCCGGCCTGGTACCGGAACACGAAGACCCGGATCCGGTGGCAGAGCTCGCGTCGAGGGTCGCGCATGAGTGGGTGCGCTTCTCTATCGAGACCGCGAGAGCTCTTGTTGAGTTCGAGCCGGGTTTTCAAGCGCCTGGGCGCCAGTTCCCGCGCCCTTGCGCTTCCGCGACGACCCGCGGCCCGCGAATCCGGCCAGATCCGAGGGCCGCAGGTCGGGGTGACGCGCGGCGAGCAGCAGTCCGAGCCGCAGGCCCTGGCGCTTGCCGACGAGCCCGGCGAACCGTTCCTCGAGGGTGAGCAACTCGACCAGGCCCAGGTAACCGAGACCGTGCAGCGGATCGCGCGCGGCCGCGAGAACCTCGGCCCGCGCCGAGTCCGGATCCATTCCCGTGCGGCGCTCGAAGCCCTGCGCGGCTTCTTCGAACGAGAGCCCTTCCGCATGCACCTCGAGGGCGGCGACCAGGCGCGCGGCCTCGAGACCGCGCTGGAAGTCGAGCGCGAGCGCCAGCTCCTCGTCCGCGCGGAACGGGGTCGCAACCCACTCGACGCGCCTCACCCAGTCCAGCGCGTACAGGCCCAGGCCCTCGCGCAGCAAGCGGTTGTCGAGCAGCATCGCCGTCGCGCTGCGGCACGCGCGACTCTCGAGCTCGAACAGGCCCTCGCCTGCCAGGCCGTAGCGCAGGCCGAGCGCGGCCGCAGCGCTCTCCAGGCTGCGGTTGCGCGTGATCGTCCGCGCGGGCGGCCACGAGCCGTGCGGCTCGGCCAGGAGGACGCGCAAGGAATCCGCGCCGCCCGGGGCGATGCGCGCGATCTCCGGCCGCGTGCGCAGGCTCGGCTCGAGCGCGAACTCGAGTGCCTCGGGTCCGAGCCGCGTGCGCAAGAGGCGCGCCTCGCGGCCCGTCTGCAGCGCGAGCGCGGAGGCGTTCCAGGCGAGGTCGGTGACCTCTTCGCCGCTCGAACGCGGGCTCCGCTCGAGCTCCTTGCGCGCAACGAGATCGAGCCGCGCGAGCTCGCGCAGACCGCGCGCCTTGAACTCGCTCGCCGTCCACGCCGTGCCGCTGCGCAGGACCGCGAGCCGCTGCCACTCGTCCGCGCCCAGGCTCGGCGGCCGATTGCCGGCGTTCGGGCGCAGCTCCAGCAACCAGGCACGGAAGCCCTCCAGCGCGCTGCGCGGGTCCTGGTCCGGCGTCGCTGCTTTCCTGGCCTTGGCGGACCTGGGCGCGGGTTTCTCGGGCAGGCTCGCCTCGATCGCGCCCACGAGCTCCTGCAGATCGTCGAGATCGGAGAGGGCGAGGTCGATCCACGGCGCGACCGGATCGATCAGGCTGAGACGCGCATCGCGGAAGTAAGCCGCGAGCTCGTGCAGCAGACCCTCCAGCTCGGCCGCGCGTCGCTCGGGCGGCATCCATTGCGCCTCGCGTGCGCTGCGCAACGCGCGGAAGGCGCGTTGCACGTAACCGGCCGGGTCGGAGGTCGAGGGCGTCTGGGCGTCGAGCAGCAGGAGCTCGGCCTCGGCCCAGTCCTGGAGCGCACCGAGCTGGGCGCGCGCTTCCCAGGGCAAGCCGTTCGCCCGGAGTCGCGCGAGCTCGGCCAGTGCGTCCGTCAGGACCGCGCGCCAGCGCAGCGTGGCGCCGCTCCCGAACGTGCCGAGGTGGCGCTCGGAGATCCCCGGCCAGGGACGCTCGAAGGCTCGGTCCGGGTTGCGCGCCAGGTACTCCGCGAGCAGCGTTCCCTCGACGCGGCTCCAGAGCTGCGCCGCCGCTTTGGCCTTCGCCTTCTTGTCGATCGGCGTCCGCGGCGGGGTCGTCGACGCGCTCGGGAATCCCTTCGGAGCGGGCGGAGCCTTCGCTGCTGCCTTCGAACCTTTCGAACCTTTCGAGCCGTCCGGAGCCTTCGGGCTCTTCGGGGCCTTGGCTTTCGAGCCCTTCGGGCTCTTCGAGCCGCGCGGAGCGTTGGCGTGCTTGTTCGCCCCGGGCTTCCTCTCCTGCGAGGGTTTCGTCTGCGCGTCCATCGCCGCGCCGACGAGCACTGCGAGCAGGACCAGGAGAGCCGCCGAAGGCAGGCGCGCGACGCCGGCTAGAATCCTCCCCAACCAGCGCCGGGGAGCCGGCCTCGGACCGAGAGACGTGTCCACCAGCATCAAGGATGGCATGGAGAGCCGTTCCGCGCGTCTGAAAGAGGCCCTCTCTCTTCTGGACGCGCTCGTCAACTGGGAAAAAAAGGTCCGGGTCGGGGGCGAGCGGAGCATGCGCGTTTCGCTGGATCCCGCCCGCGACCTGTGCGCGCGCCTCGGTTCGCCGGAGCGAGCCTTCCGCGCCGTGCACCTGGCCGGCTCGAAGGGCAAGGGCACGACCGCGGCCCTGGTGGCGAGCGCGCTGCGCTCGGCCGGGGTGCGCGTCGCGCTCTACACGTCGCCGCACGTCGAGCGCATCCAGGAGCGGCTCACGCTCGACGGCGTGGAGGTGGCGGATGCGGTCCTGGCCGATGCGCTCGAGCGCTCGCTCGCCGCGCGCGAGCGCGCCCTGGCCGAGGGCAGCCCCGCGCGCGACGCGACCTGGTTCGACGTCCTGACGGCCGCGGCCTTCGT
>Ga0247727_10019118_pt1 | contig 10665 bp, 9 predicted proteins | sample WisWelCaveWW1625_FD_202498 | JGI IMG/M metagenome (GOLD analysis project Ga0247727, IMG submission 202498) | Biofilm microbial communities from Wishing Well Cave, Virginia, United States - WW16-25 | ecosystem: Environmental > Aquatic > Deep subsurface > Groundwater > Cave microbial mat | place...
GACCTGGTTCCGGATGGCGGGCGAGATCACCCGCAACCCCGACTTCGTGTCCATGTCGCCCCAGGTCCTGGAGGAAATCGGCCGCCGCCGGACGTGGTTCGAGATGAAGGTGCTGCGCCAGTACGAGACGATCTACGCGGAGACCCTCAACAAGGCGCGGGACGTGAACTACCGCATCGCGATCAACACCCGGCAGATCGCCGAGCAGGCCCTCGCGGCGGCAGACCGCGAGGTGATCGACCTCGCCGTGAAGTTCTTCAACACGTACCTGCGCGCGACGATCAACGCGAAGGACGTCCGCACCGCCTACAACGTGCTCAACCAGTACCGGCTCCTGGGCGAGGCGGCGGTCCGCGCGGGCGCGATCGATCTGGCGGGCGACGTCGCCCACCACTTCAAGTACTACGGACAGACCGCCTACGGGCAGAAGCTCCCGTTCATCCTGGAGGTCGCCGCCTACGACCTGTGCGGCCTGTGCGAGATCGCCCACGAGACCAGGAGCGCCGCGCACGGGGCGCTGCTGCGCACGTTCCTCGAAGTGGACAAGGAGTCCGAGAGCCACGAGCAGGAGCAGTCGCTACGCGGCGTCCGCAAGGCGCAGGTCAAGCTCGCGACCTACTACCTGGAGAAGGGCGACGAGCCGTCCGCACGCGAGATCTTCGAAGACATGAAGGGCGAGCGGCCCGAGCGCCTCGCATCGATCCGCGACGAGATCCTCGCGATCGACACGAAGGACTTCTGGGAGATCATCGACCGCGGCGCGAACTTCGACTACCTGCCGCCCTCCCGCAAGGAGCGCATGGCGGAGTTCTTCGCGTGGTTCGGCGACCGCGTCCCGCCGCCTACGAAACACGACCCCGCGGTGTGATCACGGTCGTCTGCTCGGCCGCGGCCGCGGAGAGCCCCGGCGCCGGGGCGGGGATCGTCGGCAGCGATCGAGGGGGGGCCGTGGGGGCGTGCGTGGAGTCCAACCCGGATTCCGCCAGAGCGCGCGCGAGCTCGACCGCCGACTCGTAGCGCGCGGCGGGATCCTTGGCGAGGCAGCGCATCACGATCTCCTCGATCGCGGGCGGCAGGGCCTCGCCGCGTCGCTGCGACGGCGGAATCGGACGCTTCGACATGTGGGCCGCGAGCAGTTCCGTCGGATTGTCGCTCGAGAACGGCGGGGCGCCGGTCAGGAGGAAGTAGAGGACCGCGCCGAGCGCGTACACGTCGGAGCGCGCGTCCGCCTCCCCGCCGCCGGCGACCTCCGGCGACAGGTAGGCCGGCGTCCCCGCGAAGAAGCCCGTTCGCGTCAGGTCCGCGCCCGCTTCCTGCGCGGTGAACTTGACGACCCCGAAGTCGAGGACCTTCAGGAAGTCGGGCTCGCCGCCGAGCTCGGTCAGGAACAGGTTCGCCGGCTTGACGTCGCGGTGGACGAGTCCGCGGCGGTGCGCCTCCGCGAGCGCGCGCGCCGCCTGCGCCACGAGCCTGGCCGCGCGCCCCGGATCGAGAGGCCCCTCGTGCGCGACGACTGCGCCGAGGTGCCGGCCCTCGAGCAACTCCATCGCGTAGTACCAGAGGCCGTCCTCGGTGACGCCGTAGTCGTAGACGCGGATCGTGTTCGGATGCGTCAGCTCCGTGGTCGCCCGGACCTCCCGCTCGAAGCGCTCGACCATGCGTGGGTCGCGCGCGGACTCGGGGCGCAGGATCTTGAGGGCCACGTCGCGCTGCAGTCCGCGGTGAAAGGCCGACCACACCTCCCCCATCCCGCCTGCGCCGATGCGCTTCTTGAGCTTGTAGCGCCCGATGCTCCGGGCCTCGAACACCTGGCGCCTCAGCGTCCACAGGACGTGCCCGCCGAGGACGAGCATCGCCGCCCCGCCGAGGACGACGCCACAGTGCACCGCGAAGATCCCGAGCGAGGCGGGGTCCGTGAGCTGATCGGCGATGGACGGCACGAAGAGTCCCGCCCCGGCGACCGTCGCGGGGGTGCTCGCCGTGCACAGGAGCGTCGGGAGGAGCCCGCGCCTCCACGGATCGGCGAGCGCGATGCTCCGGCAGATTCCGACGAGGAGCGCGCCCGCCACGTAGGGGCTCTCGATGCCGAGGAAAGGGACGCACAGGAGGCCGACCGCGACTGCGACGAGCGTGAAGAGCACGATCTCCAGGACACGAAGCGCCCCCGGCGAGATCAGCGGCTTGCGGCGCAGCCGGAGGATCGCGAGACCGACCGGGATCGTGACGAACGCGCGAATGGCGAGGAACCAGCGCAGGTCGCTCGGCGCGACGTGGGTCGCGGCCCACCAGTCGGTCGCGACGAAGCACCACCACAGCCCGATCCCGATCGCGAGGGCCTTGCGCATCCGCAGGATCGCCGCCGCGTGCTCCTCGTACTCCGCGGCGAACCGGCGATCGAGCAGCTCGGCGGACTCTCCGGGGGCGGTCGCCGAGTTCGGGGAGGATCTCGCCGTCGTCACACGAGGATCGTGCCGGACATGATCCCGGTGAGCCGGTCGACGTCCGCCTTGCTGCCGATGACCAGGGGGCTTCGCTGGTGCAGCTCGCGCGGTTCGATGTCGAGGATGCGCTGCTTGCCGTCCGTCGCCGCGCCGCCCGCCTCCTGCGCCAGGAAGGCCATCGGGCAGCACTCGTACAGGAGCCGCAGCTTTCCGTTCGGGCTCTTCTTGTCGGACGGGTAAGCGAAGACGCCTCCCTTGATCAACGTCCTGTGGAAGTCCGCGACGAGCGTACCGACGTAGCGCAGCGTCTTGCGCTTGCCGCGCGCGTCCGGCTTCTTCACGTCGCGCGCGGCCGCCCGCATGCGATCGTCCCAGAGCTCCGTGTTGCTCTCGTTGATCGAATACGACTCCCCCAGGTCGGGCATGCGGATGTCGGGGTGCGACAGGAAGAACTCGCCGATCGACGGGTCGAGCGTGAACCCGTGCACGCCGCGGCCGGTCGAGTAGACGAACATCGTGGACGCGCCGTACAGGATGTAGCCGGCTGCGACCTGCGCGGATCCCTTCTGCAGGCAGTCCGCGATCGTCCCGTCGCGGCCGACGGTCACGCGCCGGTGGACCGACCAGATCGTCCCGATGGGCATCGACGTGTCGATGTTCGACGATCCGTCGAGCGGGTCGAACATCAGCACGTACTTGCCGGTCGGATACGCATCGGGAATGGGGATGACGTCCGCCACCTCCTCGCTCGCCATGACGCACAGCAATCCGCCCGCCTCGAGGGAGCGGATCATCGTCCGGTTCGCGAAGTCGTCGAGCTTCTGGACCTCTTCGCCCTGGACGTTCACGTCGCCCGTCAGGCCGAGCACCTCGACGAGCCCCGCCTGGTTCACCTTGCTATTGATGATCTTGCTCGCGAGGGCGATCTGCGACAGCAGCGTCGTGAAGTCCCCCGTCGCGCCCGGGGTCCTGCGCTGCTCGTCGAGGACATGCCGGTCCAGACTGATTCCCCGTTCCATCCCAAGCCTCCTGACCGATTTATCTAGCAGAGCATTGCGACCCTCTCAACCGGTATCCTGCGCGAGGGCACATGCCGCGGATCGCAGGCCTGTCGTTCTTCCTCGTCGCCGCGGCGTACCTCTACGTCTTCCCGTACCAGCCCCGCATCAACAACCCCAACGAGAACGTCCGCTTCTACATGACGGTCGCGATCGTCGATCACGGGACCTTCGCGATCGACGCGGTCGAGCGCGAGTGGGGCTGGGTGAACGACAAGGCGCGGTACGAGGGCCACGTCTACAGCGTGAAGGCGCCCGGCACGAGCCTGCTGGGGGTTCCGGCCTATGCGGCGTACCGGCTGGCCTGCACCCTGACCGGCCATGCGCGCGATCGGACCGAGGCCTTGTGGGTCTGCCGCCTGTTCGCGTCCATCCTGCCCGCGCTCCTCTTTCTCGCGTGGTTCCGCAGTCACCTGAAGGCCACCGGAGTCGGGGCGCTCGGCACTCGCACGGCGTTCTTCGCGCTCGCCCTCGGCTCCGCCTTCCACGCGTACGCCTTGCTCTTCGTCTCACACACGATCGCCGCGTGCTGCGCCTTCGCCGCCTTCGGCGTGCTGTGGGACGTCGATTCCGGGCGCGACACCTGGGGCGTCCGGCAGCCGCTGCTGGCGGGCCTGCTGGCCGCGGCGGCCACCGCGTTCGAGTATCCCGGCCTCGTCGCGACGGTCGTTCTGTGCAGCTACGCCCTCGTCGCGATCCGTCCCTTGGCGCGAATCCTCTGGTTCGGCATCGGCGCGGCGATCCCCACGTCGCTCGTCATGCTCTTCCAGTGGAGGGCGTTCGGCAGCCCCTTCACGCCGGGCCACCGCTACCTCGACAACCCCGCATACCGCGCGCTCGCCCGGGAGGGGTTCTTCGGGGCGACCGGATTCGACGCCGACTCGCTCGGACTGCTGATCGACCCCGCCTACGGTCTCTTCCCGCTGACGCCACTCCTCGTCGCGCTGCCGATCGGCGTCTTCGCCCTCTTTCGATCCCGCGAGCGCCGTCGCCCCGCGGCGGTGGCTCTGCTCATCGTGGTCGGCACGACCCTCGTGATCACGTTCATGAACAACTGGCGCGGCGGCTGGACGGTCGGGCCGCGCTACCTGATCACGGTGATCCCGTTTGCCGTGTGGATCGCGGCGGTCGGCTGGGACGCCGCGCTGAGGCGCGCGCCGCGGATCGCGACCGGGTTCGCCGTCGGGCTCGGCGCCGCGGGGATCGTCGCGTCCGGCGTCCCTTCGGCGCTGTATCCCCACGTGCCCGAGGCGTTCACGCGGCCGATCCCGCAGCTCTTCGCCGTGCTCGTCGGCCACGGCTACGCCCCGCACTCGCTCGGCACGATGCTCGGGTGGACCGCCCGGACCTCCCTCGCGCCGCTCGCCGTGATCGGCGTCCTCGCCGCCGTCCTCCCGCTCGGCGCGCTGCCGGGCTTCTCCCACCGCGTGCAGGCCGCCGGGCTCGCGATCCTCGTGGCCTGCGCCGCGCTCGTCCCGATTGCGCTCGGCCCGCCGCTGTCCGCGCGGGGGCGGAGCATGCTCGCGCACGTCACGAGGACCTGGCGCCCTGCGGGCCGCGACGACGCGGCGGTCCTCGCCGCCCGAGGGCGCATGGACGCGGCCGCCTGGAGCCGGCTCGAATCCGTCTACCGGGAGGAGGGCCGCGACAGCGAGGCGGATCGCGCGGCGCGCGAGGCGCGCATCAGCGAGGGCGCCTCGCGACGGCGATGATCGACACGCCGACGGGAAACGGGACGCGCAGGGCGAGATGGCGCTCGGCGCCGAGGACGGCGGCGAGGACGTCGTTGATCGGCCGGGGGGGCGTGCGAAGGTGGCTGTGCGCCTGTCCCCGCCTCGGCCGCAGCCTCGTCAGGATCCGCGACGCGGCCACCAGCGGGAACAGGAAGAAGTTGTAGTAGCCGGCGTCGATCGCGTCGAAGCCCGCGCCGGAAAGGAGAGTGCGCAGTTCGCCTGCGCGGTACCGCCTCCGGTGCTCGAGCGCCTCGTCGTGGTCGCTCCACAGGGATCGCAGGGCGGGCACGGTCGCGAGCAGGACCCCTCCCGGACGCAGCACGCGCCATGCCTCGCGCGCCGCGCCGGCGTCGTCGTCCACGTGCTCGAGGACGTCGAGGGCCAGGACGACGTCGAACGATCGGTCCGCGAAGGGAAGGGCGGACGCCTCTCCCCGGGCGAGGGTGAGCCCGCCCTTTCCGCGCGCCCAGGCGAGCGCGTGTGCGGATCGATCGAGGCCGACCCTCGGTTCGCCTTCGACCTGGGCGAGCGTGAAGCCGGTCCCGCACCCGAGGTCGAGAACCCGGCCGGGCCGATCCCCGACGGCGCGACGCAGGACCGCCAGGATGACCCTGCGCGTGCCGCGGAACCAGAAGTGCCGCTCCTCCTGTGCGGCCATCCGGTCGTGCTCGCGGGGGTCCATCGGGCTTTGGAAGGTAGCCCGCGGCCTGGCGCGGACGGAATATTTCGGGTAATTGGAGCACCTCATCCTTCAGGGGACTTCAGGGGAGACGACAGATGAACGTGAACGAGCTCGAGACCACCGCACGCGCGATCGTCGCGCCGGGCAAGGGAATCCTCGCCGCGGACGAGAGCCAGCCGACGATCGAGAAGCGCTTCAAGTCGGCCGGGATCCCGAACACGGAGGAGAACCGCCGCGCGTACCGGCAGATGCTCTTCACCACGAAGGGCGCCGCCGAGTTCGTCAGCGGGGTGATCCTCTACGACGAGACGATCCGCCAGAAGGCGGACGACGGGACCCCGCTCGCCGAGGTGCTCTCGAAGCAGGGGACGATCCCGGGGATCAAGGTGGACAAGGGCACCAGGCCCCTGGCGCTTCACGCAGGCGAGCAGATCACCGAGGGCCTCGACGGCCTGCAAGGCCGGCTCGCGGAGTACCGCGGCCTCGGCGCCCGGTTCGCGAAGTGGCGCGCGGTGATCACGATCGGCGACGGGATCCCGAGCCGGACCTGCATCGGCGCCAACGCGCAGGCCCTGGCCCGCTACGCCGCGCTCTGCCAGCAAGAGGGCATCGTCCCCATCGTCGAGCCCGAGGTCCTGATGGACGGCGGACACACGATCGAGCGGTGCTATGAGGTGACCGAGGCGACGCTGGACGCTCTCTTCCACGCGCTCCACGAGCACCGGGTCGTTCTCGAGGGGACGCTGCTGAAGCCGAACATGGTCCTCTCCGGCAAGGAGTGCCCGCGGCAGGCCGGCGTCGCCGAGGTCGCGGCGGAGACGGTGAAGTGCTTCCGACGCGTCGTTCCCTCCGCCGTGCCCGGGATCGTCTTCCTGTCGGGCGGGCAGAGCGACGAGGTCGCGACGGGGCACCTCGACGCGATGAACCGCATGGGATCGCACCCCTGGCAGCTCTCCTTCTCCTACGGACGCGCGCTCCAGGCTCCCGCCATCAAGGCCTGGTCCGGCAATCCCGCCAACCTCGCCGCGGGTCAGAAGGCCTACCTGCACAGGGCGCGGATGAACGGCGCCGCGAGGTACGGGAAGTACACCGCCTCGATGGAGACGGCGGCATAGGGGGACGAGCCAGAGCCCCGTGCATCATCCCGGAGCAGAAACAACAGGAGACAGGCAACAGGCAACAGGCAACAGGCAATGGGAACCCTGCTTCCCGGGCAGCTCTTCCGGTCCTGCAGGGTCTCTTTTGATTGCCTGTTGCCCGTTGCCTGTTGCCTGTCTCCTGTTGCTTCTCTGATCGATGCGCCGCCTGCGCATCCCCGGTTTGATTCTCGCCGCCCTGGGCCTCTCCGCGGTCTTCTGGCGGCGTGCCCTTTCGACGGGCGAGCAGACGGGCTTCGGCGACTGGCAGTTCTTCCATCACATGTGGGAGGTCGCGCGAGTCGGAATCCTGCGCGACGGCGCACTTCCCCTCTGGAACCCCCACCACTGCGGCGGGCTGACGTACTTCGGCAACCCGCAGTCCCAGGCTTTCTCTCCGCTGTTTCCGCTCGCGTTCGCGATCGGGACCGCGTGGGCGTCGAAGGTCTTTCTCGTAGTCCACACCACGATCGCCCTAGTGGGTGCGTACCGGCTGGCGGAGAGTCGACTCGGCGTGCGGCCGCTGGCCGCGGCGATCGGCGCGACGATCTGGTCCCTCTCCGGGTTCTTCGCGTGGCACGGCGGCGGCGGACACGCGGCCTTCCTGCCCTTCGCGTTCGCACCCTGGGCGCTCTGCGCCGTCGGTCGCGTGCGGGACGCTCCGCGTGCCGCCGCGGCGCTCGCGGCGTGGATGGCGCTGTGCCTGCTCGAAGGCGGCGTGTATCCGACGCTCTTCGTCGGCGTCCTGGTCGCGCTCGACGTCGTGGCGGCCTCCGCGCGGCGTGTCCCGGCGCGGGCCCTCGCGGCGATGTGCGGTGGGGCGCTGCTCCTCTTCCTCCTGGCGGCAGCGGTCCGCCTCCTGCCGATTGCCGTGCAGCTCGGGCGCAGCCCGCGGCCGGTCGAGGGCCTGGACACACTCGGCGCTCTCGAAGTCCTCGATGCGCTGACCGTCCGTGCGCACGCGTGGCGGGTCGCGGGACATCGGTACGTGTGGCCCGAGTACGGCGCCTACGTCGGCTGGGGTGCGCTTGCGCTCGCCGGCGCGGGCCTGCTCGTCGCGTGGAGACGCGGGCACCTCGAGCGGATCGCTTTCCTTCTCCTCTTCGTCGCGGTCGTCATGGGCGACCGGTCGGACTGGTGGCCCTGGCCGCTGCTGCGCCGCCTTCCCGTCTACGATTCGCTGCGCGTTCCGTCGCGGTTCCTGGTCTTCGTCACGATGGAGATTGCCCTGCTGGCCGCGCTCGGCGCGGACGGCCTGCTCGGACGCTCCGCCGAGGCCGCGGGCGCGTGGATCCGGCGCATCGGGTTCGGCGTCGTTGCCGTCGGCGCGACGGTCCTGGCGCTCGATCTGCTCCACGTCAACGGGGAGACCGCGGATCTCTTCCGCGAGCCGCCCCTGTCAGGGGCGCCCGGAAAGTTCCACCTCGTCGGGGGCGCGCAGTATTCGCGGAGCTACGCGAGCTTCCCGGCCCGGGAGCTCGGGACGCCCGCCTGTTACGAGGGCTTGATCGTCAGGCCCCCGCGGGGACTTCGCGTGGGCGACGTCGCCCAGGCGCGCGTCCTTCCCGCCGGCGCCGGAGAGGTTCGCGAGACCGGCCGGACGCGCGACCTCGTGCGCCTCGACGTGGATCTTCATCGCCCCGCGACGGTCGTCCTCAACCAGGCCTTCGACCCCGACTGGACGACGTCGTCCGGTGAGATCGAAACGCGCGCGGGCCTCCTCGCGATCTCGCTTCCCGCCGGCCGCCGGACGGTGCGCGCGGCCTACGAGCCCTGGACCGTGCTCCCGGCCACCGCCCTGTCGCTCGCCGGGTGGATCGCGATCGCGTGGCTGCTCGTACGCCGAGGATCCGGGGCGCGTCACTCGCGGGGTGGCGGAACCTCGCTCACGGTGCCGTGACGAATCGGACCGTGTTCGCGAACGCGTCGTCGGGAACCGCACGTACCAACGCGTCGATCCCGAAGATCGCCCGACCAACCGTGAGACGACGTTGGTGGAGGAACACGATCCCGCGGTGAGGCTTGCCCTCCTCCGACCAGCGACGAGCCAGCACGAGGTGATCGACGTCGGAGGTCAGCAGTATGCGGCTCGAGTCGACTGCATGACGGATCTGGTCCTCGTCGGATGCTCCGAGGAGCCCTTCGTCGGCGGCAGAGAGCACGTCTACGCCTCGACGGCGGAGGCCCTGGACGACCCGGTGGTCGACGCTCTCGTCCGAGTAGAGCGCGATCACGCTCTACTGAGATCAGGGGCGTAACGGCGGAGCATCTCGGCAACGCGCGCGTCGTCTGCGCGCAGTTCCTCGTCGATCTCGTCGCGGCGCGCGTAGTAGTAGGAGAGAGCCGCGTGGAGTTGAGCGAGGGTGAGCTGGGGGTGCGCTTCGAGGATCTCGTCGGGTGCCTCCCCGGCGTACACGTAGCGCCACGCGATCTCCGAGATCCGGATCCGGGTTCCTCGAATCCGGGCCCGTCCACCACACACTCCGGGCGTCGACTCCAAGTAGGGGGACTCTCCGATTCGCGCCGGCTCGCCCATCGCGACCAAGGATAGCACTCGCCTCCCCCTTCGGCGTCGCCGGGTCGGGTCGGCAGAGGCCAACGCCTGCTCGAGTCACGCGCGAAACCACCTTGCCCGTCTCACGAGGAAACGCTCTACGACCTCGCCGATCTCGGCGGGATCGGCGGTTCGCCTCCAGGGTCTTGGAGAACCATCTCGGTATTCGAGCCGGAAGATGCGCTTCTCGAAGTCGAAACCGACGACGAGGTGTGGATTGTCGAGGATCTGGCTGGTGGGCCCGAGGAGCAAATCGTGCATGGAGGCGAGGGCACGAAGGCCCGCCCTGGGAAACCGTGAAGCGGCGAGTTGCTCCGAAAACGCCGCGAGGTCTTCGAAGGCGGAATTCCGTCGGGCCAGATCCCGAAAGAAAGCCAAGATCGATTCCCACGATTGGGCCGTATCGCCGTACACGGCGCCTCCCCCCGCGTTGAACGTCAGTCCGCAGGCGGCGCCGCCGGCGCCTTCTTGGCCGCCGCGTCGGACTTGCCGCCGTCGTCGAGCTCGACGAGCAAGCCGTAGATCGCGCCGACGATCGGCGCGAAGACGAAGTACTCGTCGGTCAGGTTCTGGTGGCCCGGCGCGAACGCCGGAATCGGGATCGTCGGATCGAAGAACCGCGTCGCGAGGACGTACCCGCCGATGCCGAGGCCGACGCCGACCAGACCCTTCAGGATGCTCGCGAGCCACGCGCCGCTGCGCCAGGGCGGCTGCCCGCAGACCACGCCGACCGTGGCGCCGACGAGCGCGTAGAACAGGTACTCGAGGAACGTGGGCGCGCCCTCGCGGAACAGTGCCCAAAGACCCACGCCGAGCAGCCCCCCGACGATCGCGCCTTTGAGCAGCCCGACTGGGATCCGCAGCATGACGTTCGCAGTATGGTGTACGCGATCTCGGTGCGCTAGTCGCTGGGGAAAACGGTTCGGCAGTGGCATCGGTCGGGCGGTGTGCAAAGCGAGGGCGCCGAGACGGGGAGCGAGCCGGAGCCCTCGGAGGCCGGGCCGACGGAAGCGTACTTTTCGTACGCTGAGTAAGGCACGGCCGAGAAGGCCCGGCGCAGC
>Ga0247727_10019119_pt1 | contig 10664 bp, 10 predicted proteins | sample WisWelCaveWW1625_FD_202498 | JGI IMG/M metagenome (GOLD analysis project Ga0247727, IMG submission 202498) | Biofilm microbial communities from Wishing Well Cave, Virginia, United States - WW16-25 | ecosystem: Environmental > Aquatic > Deep subsurface > Groundwater > Cave microbial mat | place...
GAGACGGGTGACCCGGTGGAAGCCGCCCTGCGCGGGACCGTGTCGGCCTCCATTGTCATCGAAGGCGCGGGCGCGCTCACCGGCCTCGAGGTGCATCCGCAACTCGCACAGGCCCGGCTCGATCATCTTCGCGAGTCCGTTCGCAAACTATGATTTCACTTTCTGACCCCGGCCTCAAACGCGCTTTCTCCGCCCTCCGACCCGATCAAACGCTTCAGCGCGCCATCGTCATCCAACAGATCCCCGCGCCCACGTTCGCCGAGCACGACCGCGCTCAATATGTCGCACGCGAATTCAAAACACTGGGCCTGCACGATGTTGAACTTGACGATCTCGGCAATGTATTCGCGCGGCGGCCAGGGAATGAGAGGCGGCCTCCCATTCTGGTGACGGCTCACACCGACACCGTCTTTCCGCCGGGTACCGATCTCACCATTCACCGATCCGCCGACCGGATCAGCGGCCCCGGCCTCGGCGACAATTCATTGGGCGTGGCCGGATTGTTCACGTTGATTGAAACATTGGATGCCGCCATCGTCGAGACGCCCGGCGACCTGTGGTTGTGCGCCAACGTAGGCGAGGAGGGGTTGGGCGATTTGCGCGGCATGAGGCGAGTCATAGAACGTTTTGGCGATGAGGTGAGGGCGACGATTGTGATCGAGGGCATGGCTTTCGGCCACATCTACCACGAAGCGATCGGTGTTCACCGACTAAGAATCACCGCCTACACCGAAGGCGGCCATTCGTACACGGACTATGGCCGCCCCAGCGCCATTCACGGCCTGGTTCGCCTGGGAAGCCGCCTCGCCGAGTTGACGCTTCCGGCTCAGCCCAAGACCACGCTCAACATCGGCCAGATCAGCGGTGGCACCTCGGTGAATACTATTGCCCGCGAGGCTTCGCTTGAACTCGATCTGCGTTCCGAAGATCCGCGCGCGTTGGAAGTCCTCGTTGGTCAAGTTTCCAACTTGACGACCGCCAGTAGCTCGCCGGGCCTCACCTTCACAACCACCATCACCAGCCAGCGTCCCGCTGGATCGATCCCGCGCAATCATCCCCTCGTTCAACTCGCTACCGAGTCTCTGCGCGCTGTCGGTGGGGAGCCAACATTTGAAAAAGGCAGCACCGACGCCAACATCCCCCTCAGCCTCGGGCTATCCGCAGTGTGCATCGGGCTGTGCAAAGGCGGCAACGCCCATCGCCCCGACGAATACATCGAGCCTGCTTTACTGGAAAGTGGATTGAAGCAGTTGCTGCTTGTGGTTTTGGGGGCGTACGAATTGAAGTAAGTTATTGCACCGGCAACGCAAACGCGACTCGCGTTCCTTTGCCCGACGCGCCGTCGCTCTCGGCCCAGATGCGCCCGCCGTGTAATTCCACCAGTTGTTTGGCAATTGACAGGCCCAGTCCGGTGCCGCCGCCAGCCCGCGAGCGCGAACTGTCGGCGCGATAGAAGCGCTCGAAGATGTGGGGCAAGGCTTCGGGCGAAATGCCGGCGCCGTTGTCGGCGACCGCGAACAGCGCCTGCTTCTCGTCGCCGGTCACCCGACACTCAACCCGCCCTCCCTCAGGCGTGTGGCGAATAGCATTGCTCAAAAGATTGCCGAGCACCTGGGCAATGCGTTGCCGATCGAGCACGACCGAGGGCAAATTGGAGGCAATGTCGGTTTGCAGGGTGATGCGTTTGGCTTCTGCCTGTGGCGCAAATTGCGCGGCGACCGAGCGAACCAAATCGCCTGGGCTGGTCGGGGCGCGGTTGAGGCTGAGTTGGCCAGCTTCGGCCAGAGTCAGCGTTCGCAAGTCGTCCACCAGCCGCGAGAGCAGTTGTGATTGATCGAGTAAAGGTTGAAGGTTGTCAACAGTAGGCGGGAGGACGCCGTCAACGACAGCTTCCAGGTTTGCTTGCAGAACGGCAATCGGGTTGCGAAGTTCGTGGGCGATGTCGGCCATCATGTTGCGGCGCAGGCGTTCGGCTTTTTCGAGATCGGCGGCCATGGCGTTGAACGAGGCGGCCAGTTCGCCGACTTCGTCATTTGCGGCGAGGGCGACTCGGTGTGAGAGGTCGCCGCGAGCCACCGCCCGTGTCGCCGCCGTAAGCTGGCGGATCGGGCGGACGAGGCCGTAGGCAAGCAATCCGCCAATGACCAGGGCCACGCCGCCAGCCGCCAGCGCCGCCAGCCAGATTGCCCGATTCACTCTCTGCAAGAGATCATTTTCCAGATTGCGAGCGGGCGACCCAAAGCCGCCCATCATGCCAGAGCCGCCTCCCCCCGCCAGCAATGTCCCGACACGAACGCCATCCACTTCAATCGCTACGCCTGCTTCAAGGTCTTCGGCTCTCAATTGTTGGCCAGACAGTGTCCCACGCGAGTCGGCCACCACCTGGCCCTGCGGATCGGCGACGATCAGCCGTTGGGACATCATTACGCCGCCCATCATGTGGCCGCCGTCAAGTAAAGTTTCCACACCTTCCCACGAGCCGTGACCGCGATAATAACCGGCCAATTCCTGCGCCAGGCCAGCCTCGGTCGTCATGCCGCCGCCGAACATGAAGCCGTGCACTTCACGCGCCGCCGCCTGATTGGCCAGATACGAGACGACCACTACGCCGGCCAAGACGACGGCCAAGAAAGAGAGAAGGAGTTTGGGGAAGAGGCGCATGGGGGAATGAGCAATGAGCAATGCAGTGAATTTGCCATTGGTCGTTTGTCATTGGTTATTGGTCATTGAATTTGTAGCCGACGCCGAACACGGTGATGAGATACTCCGGCTTCTTCGGGTCGCGCTCGAGTTTGGCGCGCAGGTTTTGAGGTGGGCGTCAAGGGTGCGCTCGTAACCCTCGAAAGTGTCGCCCTGCGCGGCCTCCAGCAGTTGCAGGCGGGTGAAAGCCCGGCCCGGTTCGCGGGCCATCGCCGCCAGCAGGTTGAACTCGGTCGGGGTGAGATTGATCGGCTCGCCGCCGCGAGTGACGGCGTGACGGGTGAGGTCAATGACGATGTCGGCGGCGCGGATGACGTCTGGCGAAACCGGCGCGGCCTCGGCCCGGCGCAGGACAGCCCGAACGCGGGCTACCACTTCGCGGGCGCTGAAGGGCTTGGTCACGTAGTCGTCTGCGCCCAGCGCAAGGCCGATCAGGCGGTCGGTTTCGTCCACGCGGGCGGTGACCATGATGATGGGCACGTTTGACAAAGTTCGCAGGCGGCGGGCCACTTCGATTCCGTCCATGCCCGGCAAGTTGAGGTCGAGCAGGACCAGGTCAGGCTTTTCGTGTTTGTATTGCGCCAGCGCCATCGGGCCATCGCCCGCCGTCACTACGCGGAAGCCGCCTTGTTCCAGGTAGCCGCGCAAGACTTTGACCAGTTGGGGTTCGTCGTCTACGACCAGGATGGTGTGAGGGATTAATCATGGTTTTACCGCAAAGACGCGAAGAGTGCAAAGGGGAATTTGACGATCTTCTCGCGTCCTTCGCACCTTTGCGGTTCAATTCAAACTTTCTCGCCGCAATACGGGCAGGCTTTCCAGCCCGACTCGAGCAGCTTGCCGCAGTGGGCGCACACTGCTGTCACCACCGGCGGCTGAGGGGCAGAGGGAGTGGCGAGGCTCCTCACCAGCCACACCGCCCCCAGCACGATCAGGCCGACGAACAGCAACGCGCGAGGAACATAAAGATGCCGAAGAACGGCATTCCAAATCCACCCATCATAGGTCCACCTCCAAACATGTGACCCGGCCCCATCATTCCGTAGCCGTACCCGCCCGTCCAGCCCAGGCGCGGGGCGAAGAACGGGAACACGCTTGAGAAGATGATGGCCGCAACGATCAGCGCGACGCTGATCCCAATTGTCCATTGAAGTCCTTTGCTCATTGTAGCCTCCACAAGTCATTCCAGACCCGAAGGGTTTGTTGTAAACCCTTCGGGTCTGGCACGATATTGTGTTACGGATTGGTTTGAGACGGGTGCATCGGGCAGTTGCCGGCAAAGCCGCGCCCGGCCATTCGGCTCAGCATCCAGTCGGCCTGTTCTTGAGTCAGATAGCCGTCGGCCACAGCCTTGTCCATCGCCGTCTGGCGAGCCTCGGCGAAAATCTCAGCGAACTCTTCGATGCCGAGGCCTTGCGCGGCGGCAATCTGGGCCGGGGTTTCGCCAGCGGCGATCCGGGTGTCAAGGTCTTCGCGGCTGAGGTTCAATTCCTCGGCCAGAGCATTGAGCATAGTGTCGTGCATGGGGCCGTAAGCGCCGCCCGTGCCGATGCCGCGCATCATCAGGCCACGCCCGTAACCGTAGTTTCCGCCCATCATGCCCGATCCGTAGCCCGGGCCATAGCCTGGCGCGGGCGGGGTCGGGTTCTGAGCGAGGGCTGGCCCAACAAAGGCCAGCGAAGTGAGAGCCAGAGCCAGTACAGCCAGCCCGGCGATAACGATTAGTTTTTTGTTCATGGTTTTCTCCGTTTCCTTTCCGGTCAAGCGACCGTGTTCATTAGCCGACAGGATAGAGGCAAGGCGTGAAGAAGCTGTGAAGATGGGCGGAAAAGGTGATGAAGAGTAGGGAGCCGCCGCCGACGTTTTGGGCGGCTAAAGTGGTGGCTTTCCGGCTTTGGGCAGGAGAGAGGCGAGGGCCGGGGCGGCGGTTGCCCCGACAGTCGGGACATCTATCAGTATTCGGGGTGATTTTAGTCACTTTCCGGGCAATGCTCACCGCCGTAGAGTCAATACTGTTTAGTTAAGGCCGTAGTATCGGGCCTTGCGCCCGCCCTAAGTTATCTAAACAGTATTGAATCCAGAGTTGCTCTATTCCTTTGAGCAGGTTTATACGGAGGCACCAGTGCAAATCACAAAACAAGCCGACTATGCGGTTCGAGCCATTGCCTATCTGGCCGGGCTTCAACCCGGCACGCAGGCATCCACCAGCCAAATCTCCGAGATGCAACACATCCCAGCGACGTTCCTGGCCAAGATCGTGTCGCAACTTTCGGTGGCTGGGTTTCTGCGAACGGCGCGCGGCGCGCGCGGCGGCGTCACCCTGGCCAAACCAGCCGATGAGATCAGTTTGCTGAAAGTGGTTGAGGCCATTGACGGGCCGATTGCCCTCAACGAATGCACCGCCGAGGCCAGCATTTGTCCTCTGGGCGATGTCTGCAACATCCGCGAAGTGTGGTGCGAGGCCCGGGCCGAACTGGTGAGGCGGCTGTCGCAGACCACGTTCGGGCAGTTGGTGAAGATGGAAAAAGCAGAGGCGGTTTCCCCGCTGGCCTGATTTATAATCAGTCCCATGAAACGTCAAACGTCAAGCGTCAAGCGACGAATTTTGTCGCCGTCGTTTGACGTTTGTCGCTTAGCTTTATCAACGCTCCGCTGAAAGGAAAAACCGCATGGACATCGGAGTTCCTGGCGAACGCCGCGCCGATGAATATCGTGTTGGCCTGACGCCCGCCGCCGTCGAAATCCTCGCCGGCGACGGGCATCGTTTTTACCTCGAGAAAGGGGCGGGCCTCGGCGCAGGCTTCGCCGATGAGGATTACGCGCGCGCGGGCGCGACGATTGTGTATTCGGGCGAGGAGGCGTATGGCCGGGCCGACATTGTGGTGAAAGTGGCGCGACCCGTGGCCGAAGAGCTAAGCTGGTTGCGGCGCGGGCAAACGGTGATGGCCTTCTGGCATCTGGCCTCGGCTTCAGCTGATAACCTGGACACACTGTTGCGCGAACACATCACCGCCATTGCCTACGAGACCATTCAGGCCGATGACGGTTCCCTGCCGGTGCTAAAGTCCATGAGTGAGATCGCCGGACGCATGTCGGCCACGGTGGCCGCGGCGTTGTTGCGAAACGATCACGGCGGCAAAGGGATCCTCCTCGGCGGCGTCCCCGGCGTGCCACCGGCCGAGGTCGTCATCCTCGGCGCGGGGGTGGTCGGCACGAACGCGGCCCGGGCCTTCGCCAATCTCGGCGCGACGGTGTACGTGTTGGATCGCGATCTGGCAAAACTTGAAAAGCTGAGCGAGAAGGACAACCGGGTGATTACGATGGTGTCGCATCCGTTCAACATCCGCAAAGTGGCTCGCTTTGCCGATGTGCTGGTGGGCGCGGTGCTGGCACCGGGCTTGCGCGCACCCATCATCGTCTCACACGACATGGTGCGGAGTATGCGGCCGCGCTCGGTGATCCTCGACATCGCCATTGATCAGGGCGGATGCGTGGAGACCAGCCGCCCGACGTCTCATCACAACCCGACCTTCACCACCGACGGCATCATTCACTATTGCGTGCCGAACATGGCCGGTGTGTTGGGACGCACGGCGACCAACGCCCTCAACAACGCCGTCGGCCCCATCCTGCAGATGATGGCCGGGACTGGGACAGAGGCCGCCATCCTGCAAAACCCGACGCTGGCGCGCGGCGTCGCCACCCAGGCCGGAAAGATCGTCGCCGAGCCCCTGCGGGCGGAGGCGGCGTGATGAACTGGTTCGACCTCTACAAAGACCGCATCCAATCTGCCGAGCAGGCCATGCAGCGGATCGACTCGCATCAGCGAGTTTTCCTCACCGGCAACTGCTCGGTGCCGCAAACTTTACTCAAAGCCTTGTGTGTGCGCGCGCCGCAACTCAGCGACGTTGAGATCGTGCAGGTGCTGACCATTGGCTCCGCTGATTACGTGGCCCCGGAGATGGAAGGCCATCTGCGCGTCAACACCCTCTTCATCAGCGAGAACGTGCGCGCCGCCGTGAACGAGGGTCGCGCTGACTTCACTCCCTGCTTCCTCTCCGAAATCCCCGACCTCTTCCGGTCGGGTCGCCTGCCACTCGACGTGGCGCTCATTCAAGTCTCGCCGCCCGATGATCACGGCTTTTGTTCCTTCGGCGTCGAAGTCGGCATCACCAAACCGGCGGCCCAGTCGGCCAAACTCGTCATCGCCGAAATCAATCCCCGCATGCCGCGCACCCTGGGCGACTCCTTCATCCACGTCTCCAAACTCAACCTCATCGTCCCCGTTGACTACGCCCTGCCCGAAGTGCGTATGGCCGCTACTGACGACATCACCGAAAGAATCGCCGATCACGTCGCCAGCCTCATCCCTGACGGCGCGACCCTGCAAACCGGAATCGGCGCCATCCCCGACGGCGTGCTAAAACGATTGAAAAACCGCAACGACCTCGGCATCCACACCGAGCTGTTCTCCGACGGCGTGATCGATCTGGTGAACATGGGTGTCATCAACGGTGAGAAGAAGACCCTGCACCCCGGCAAGATGGTGGCCGGGTTTCTGCTCGGCACGCAACGCCTCTACGACTTCGTCAACGACAACCCCGTTGTTGAACTGCACCCCACCGATTACATCAACGACCCTTTCATTGTTGCCCAGAATGAGCGCATGGTAGCCATCAACTCCGCCATCGAAGTTGATCTCACCGGGCAAGTGTGCGCCGACAGCATCGGCCCGCGTTTCTACAGCGGCGTCGGCGGCCAGGTGGATTTCATCTACGGCGCCTCCCGTTCCAAAGGCGGCCTCCCGATCATCGCCCTGCCCTCGACGCTGATCAAAAAGGATGGATCGAGTCTGAGCAAGATCGTCGCCCTGCTCAAACCGGGCGCGGGCGTCACCACCTCGCGCAACCATGTTCACTACGTCGTCACCGAGCACGGCCTCGCCGACCTCTATGGCAAAACCATCGCCGGCCGCGCCGAGGCCCTCATCGCCATCGCCGCCCCGGAGTTTCGGGAGGAGTTGAGGGAGAGGGCGAGGGAGTTGAAGTATCTGTAGCTTCCAATGAAGTACGCTCTCACAGTCAACGCCGACCACTATCAGTTTTATCTCGAAGATGTGAAGGTCGAGCACGACTATTCCCTGCTCTGGAACAAACAGCAGACCCATCCCGATCGGATGGACGTTTTGCCCGGCCTCATTGCGGTTTCTACAGGTCGCTATGGAGGTGACGTTCCCGTCAGCGTTGAGGTGCACGAGACCCCGCCAGAAGACGACAATTTTGATCACTGGGATCACATCATCGAATGTTCAATTGAAGTGCGAGCTGGCCGTCTGGCGTTGACTAGCCCGGACGACTATGGGGATAACGCGGCGACTTTCGACCTCAAGCCAGGAGTTTATCAGGCCCGGGTGTATTACGGCGCTCTAGACAGCGTTCGCGGGAGCGCCGAGATGGACGGCGACGATCACTATGCCATCACTCTTTGGCCCGGCACATCCCTTCAGCCACGCATTTTGAAGTGCAAACCCAGGCCCTAGAACAAATTTCACTTTCAGTTCGCGCCGCAGTTGCACTGCGGCATATTTCTTATACGAACGACTCAAAAGGTACAAACTTCTTCTTGACCTCCCTCCGCTATAATTCGGGCCAAGAGGCTTGTATGCGCCGCTCACAATTCACCCACCTCACCCTCAGCTTCATTCTCCTCATCTCTGCCCTCGCCGCCGCGCCCGCACCACAAGACCCTTCGGGTTTAAGCGGCGGTGGATTTCCCGCCGCCGGAAACCCGAAGGGTCTAACAGCGGAGAAAAGCGCCCGCCGCGAAACCACCAAGCAAATTCTCAAACGTCTCGGGGGTCAACCCTGCCCCGATAGCGACTTCACCTGCGTCACCCTGACCATGCCGCTCGATCACTTCAATCCGGGCGAGGCGCGGACGATTGACGTGGTCTTCGCCGTCCTGCCCGCCACCGGCCACCGCAAAGGTATGTTTGTGACAGCGACGGGCGGTCCCGGCACCTCGGGTCTCGCCGCCAAAGATTCGTACACCGCCGGGTTCGACCCCAGCATCCCGCGCAAGTTCGACATCGTGTTTTTCGATCAGCGCGGCGTGGCCGCCTCCGGCGCGTTGACCTGCCCGGTTGCCGCCGCCACGTTTTATCAGGAAGACAAACGCGCCGATACCCCGGCCCAAGAGGCCGCCCTCAAAGAGTCGGCCCATACCTTTACCGACGCTTGCGTGAGCGAAATGGGCGCGCCCGACATTCTGCCCTACCTCGGCACCGAGCAGGCCATCGAAGATTTGGAAGTCTTTCGTGGGTTGCTCAAAGACGAAAAGTTCTGGCTCTACGGCGAGAGCTACGGCACGCAATACGTCCAAACTTACGCCGCCGCCCACTCCGAGCATCTGGCCGGATTGATTCTCGACGGCACGGTGGATTTGACTCTCACCGGCATCGAGTATTTTGTCCAGCAGTCGCAGGCCTTCAATGATGTGCTGGTCGCCACCCAACTGGCCTGCAACGACGATCCCGCTTGCGCTGAAGACTCTGACAGTGATGCCCTGGCCGCCTACGATGAACTGGCCGCCCGTCTCAAGCAATCGCCCAAATCCTTCCGCTTCCCCCTGCCCAACGGCGGCCACGAGCGGCGGCGCTTCACCTTCATTGATCTCGAAGTCACCGCCTATGGGCAGGCCTACAGCGAGGGCGACCGCATGTTGTTCCAGCGGGCCATCGCCGCCAGCGCTCGCGGCGACCTCGTGCCATTGGCCCGTCTCCTCTACCTCTCGCTCGGCGTCGATCCGCAAACGCTTGAGGTCGTACCTGACCCCACGCTGTCATACTCGGATGGCATGTACTACTCGGTTGAGTGCCAGGACTATGCCTACTTCACTGGCACACCCGACGAACGCGCCGAACGCTTCGTTCGCGCCGGCGACCCGGTGGACGCCGCCCTGCCCCGGATGGTTTCGATCTTCTATGGCGACTTGCCCTGTGTTTATTGGCCGGATGCGACTCAAGATGAGGTTCGACCCGAGCCCCTGATTGCCGGGGGGATACCGACACTGGTGCTGGGGGCCGCCGCCGACCCGGCCACCCCCGTTGGCAACGGGGTCGCCGTCTTTGGACGATTGGCCGACGGCTACCTCATCACCCAGCAAGGCGGCCCGCACGTCATCTTTGGCCGGGGCAACGCCTGCCCGGACGACATCGTGACGGCGTTCCTGGTCAAAGACGAAATGCCAGCGCAGCGCGAAATCGAGTGTGAGGGCGTGGTGGCCGATAACTACGTGCCACTTGCGCCGGTGAATGCTTCCGCGTTCGACTCGCCGCTCGAAGCGTTCGAGTCGGCCGAGAGCGAGATTAACTATCTGCCCGAATACTATTATTGGGACGGCCTGACTCCAACGCCGGTGGGTTGCCCTTACGGCGGCGGCACGATCGCCCTTGAGCCCGATGGCAATCGTTATGCTTTCACCCTCCACCACTGCGCCTTCTCGCGAGGCTGGAAGATGACGGGAGAGGGCTTCTACAACCCGAACACGGATCGCTTCGTGCTGGAAATGGCCGTGAATGGCGTCGAGTACAAATACGTGCGCGACGGGGATAAGACGAAGGTGACCGCGAAGTAAAAATTTACGGGGACACAGGGCGCTGTGTCCCCGTAAAATTTAACTCGGTCGTGACCAGAACTTACGACTCCCTGTTTCCGTACAACACCACCATCGCCATCCCCAATAACACCACTCCAACCAAACCCAAGCGGCTGAAACGCTCGCCGAAGAGGAGCCAGGCCAGCACCGTTGAGGTGAGCGGCTCGAGCAGGGTGGCAATGCTGGCGACGGTGGCCGGCGTCGTCCGCATCCCGGCCAGAAACAGGCCATAGGCCAAGGCGGTCGGCGCCAGGCCCAGATACAACAGCAAGCCCCAACCCAGCGGCGGGTAGTCCATCACAAGTCCG
>Ga0247727_10019120_pt1 | contig 10663 bp, 11 predicted proteins | sample WisWelCaveWW1625_FD_202498 | JGI IMG/M metagenome (GOLD analysis project Ga0247727, IMG submission 202498) | Biofilm microbial communities from Wishing Well Cave, Virginia, United States - WW16-25 | ecosystem: Environmental > Aquatic > Deep subsurface > Groundwater > Cave microbial mat | place...
ACGCTCTTAGAGACTCCGGAATTCATGTCGAAAACCTAGATGCAGGATTTGAACGAGCGATGGATCGAGAGCGTGAACGTGCTCGCGCCTCGTGGAAAGGCGGCGCCAAGGAATCGGCTGCGCCGGCGTTCCGTGAATTGCCAAGGTCACTGTTCGATGGGTACTCAGGCACCGCGTCGAGCGGCTGCCGAGTTGCGGCGATTGTCCGTGGCGGGGCCAGCGTGCCCGAACTGAAATCCGGCGAAGAAGCGGAAGTCGTGCTCGACCACACGCCGTTCTATGCCGAATCGGGCGGGCAGGTGGGCGACGTGGGGTGGTTTTACGACCGCGGCCGCAACAACGTGCTGGCCGAAGTCCGCGGCTGCTTTGCACCGGTGCAGGGCGTCCGCGCGCACAAAGTTTTGGCTAGGCAAAATATCCGCGTCCGGGACATGCTCGACGCCGTGGTCAACGCCGCTGTGCGCACAGAAACGATGCGCAACCACACAGCCACGCACCTGCTCCACGCTGCGCTGCGCGAGACGCTCGGCAAGCACGTCAAACAGGCGGGGTCGCTTGTTGCGCCGAACCATTTGCGCTTCGATTTTTCGCATTTCACGGGCGTCGCCGACGAGGAATTGCAGGACATCGAAGACCTGGTCAACCGCGAGGTGTTGCGCAACACGCGCGTGGAAACAATGGACGACGTGCCGCTGGACACGGCCATAAACGAGATGAAGGCCATGGCGCTGTTTGGCGAAAAATATGGCGACCGCGTGCGGGTCATCAAGATCGGCGATTTCAGCGTCGAGCTTTGCGGCGGGACGCACACCGCGGCTACCGGCGAAGTCGGCCTGGTAAAAATTCTTCACGAAGGCAGCGTCTCCTCCGGCGTCCGCCGCGTCGAGGCCATCACTGGCGACGCCTCGCTCGCCGAGTTCCGCAAGACCCGCCAGCGGCTGACGGAAGCTGCGGCAGTGCTCAACGTCGGCGCGGACGATGCGGCTGGCGCCGCTGCCCGGCTGGCGCAGCAAGTGAAACAGTTCGAAAAACAGGTTGAGGCCTTCAAGAAGAGGGCCGCGCATTCCCAGGTGGACGAATTGCTGGCGCAGGCCCGCACGGTGAAAAACGTCCGCGCGCTGGCCGCGCAGGTCAGCGGTGTGGACCGCGCCGGAATGCGCCAGATGGTGGACTCGTTGCGGCAGAAGCTGGGCTCAGGCGTCGTGGTGCTGGGCGCTGTCGAAGACGGGGCCGACCGCGTGGCCTTGATTGCCGGGGTGACGAAAGACCTCAACCCGCGCCTGCACGCCGGCAAGATTGTGCAGGCCCTTGCCGCGCAGGTCGGCGGCAGCGGAGGCGGGCGGCCAGACCTGGCCGAGGCTGGCGGAAAAGACACACAAAACCTTGAAAAAGCCCTTGCCAGCTTGTACTCGTTTCTTGACCAGGTGTTATAATCCCACCAGCGCCAGAGACCCGGTTCCCGGAGGGCATCCGCCCGCCGGCCGAGGGATCCTGTGTCCATATCACAGGCCACTAAAACGCGCCTTCCCCGATCGTTAGGAATACGGCATCCAGTGTGCTTCGCCTTGGTGACTTCGGCAATTTGGGTGGGTGCTCCGATGGCGGCCCAGTCGCAAGTGATTGCAACCATTGACGAAAACGGGAAGCGTGTGTTTGTCAACGCGGAACCGCCGGGACAGGTTAAGAAGGCTAACGGCAGCGCCGTAAAGCCCGGCAGCCCCAAGCCCATGCCGACGCTTGTGGGCGTTCCGCCCGCGGACAATCCCCGCCGCGAGGAGATCCAGCGCCTGGTGACCGAAGTGGCAGACAAGTATCAGCTGGACCCCAGCCTGATCGGGGCCATGATTTCGCAGGAGTCCAACTGGAACCCGCGGGCGATTTCGCGAAAGGGCGCGCAGGGCCTGATGCAGTTGATGCCGGACCGAGCGCGGATGCTGGGCGTGACCGATGTGTACGACCCGGTGCAAAACGTGAACGCCGGCGTGCGTTATTTCCGCTGGCTGCTGGAGCGCTACAACGGCGACCTGGAAAAAGCTCTGGCCGGCTACAACGCCGGGGAAGGCGCGGTGGACCGCGCCGGGGGCGTCCCCAACTTTGTGGAGACGCGCAACTACGTGCAGCGCATCACCGACGCCTATTTCAATCCCGGCTCCGGCCGGCGGCCGCAGTTCTGGACGCTTGCGCGGGCCATTTACCGCACGCGCGATGAGCAGGGCCGGCTGATCTTTACGAACGAATGAGGGCTATCGAAGCGCATCGCAACTTGCATCCCTGGCGGGCCCGCCGCCTGCTCCTGGCGGCAGCAGTAGCCCTTTCTCTCTTCCCTGCCGCGCAGTCCCAGACCCGCCGCACCGCTGCGCGCGAACAGTTCCTGCGCGCGGAAAAGCAGCGCACGGCTCTGAACGGCAAGCCGCAAAAGGACCGCAGCGTCGAGGAGTACACAAGGCTGGTGGGCGCGTACCGCCGCGTCTACGTGCTCTCCCCGCAGGCCGCGGAAGTCACCAATGCGCTGCTGGCCGTCGCCGAGCTGTATCAGGATATGGGGCGGCTTTTCGACGCCAAACATTTCCAGCGCGCCATTGACGCCTATCAGTTCCTGCTGCACGAATACCCCGCCAGCAGGTTCCGCGACGACGCGCTGTTCACCATCGCCCAGATCCAGCAGAACGATTTGCAGCACCAGGACCTGGCCGAGAAATCGTATCTGGAATTCGTGAAACGCTATCCGCGCTCGGCCCGGGCCGAGCAGGCGCGCGAGGCCCTGGCGGCCATCGCCGCGGCCCGCGAACAGGAGCGCGCCGCCAGCGTCCGCGGCGAAACGCCCGCCGCGCGCCAGCAGCGCCGCGATGCAGCAGGCCGCACGCCGCAACTGACCAACATCCGCCACTGGAACGCCGAGAATTACACGCGCATCGTGATCGACGTAGAAGATACGGTGAAATACCAGGGCGCGCGCATTTCCAATCCCGACCGCATCTACTTCGACATCCACAAGGCCAGACTGAGTTCTACGCTGGCGGGAAAAACGCTCGAGGTGCAGAACGGTTTCCTGAAGACCATCCGCGTGGCGCAGAACCAGGCCGGCGTCGTGCGCCTGGTGCTGGAGGTGGACAAGGTCAAAGACTACTCCATCTTCCTGCTGCCCAATCCGTACCGCCTGGTGGTGGACATCTTCGGCGAAGGCCTCTCGCTTGCTAAAAGCACAAAGCCCGCCGATTCGGGGCCGACTACCACGAAACAGGAGAAATCGGAACCGGAGAGGAGCGTCACGGCCGAAAAAACGGCCTCCCCAACCGCAAAGCCTGAAAAATCATCTGCGGCACGCGGGGAAACCAGGGGCGAAGAATCTTCGCGCGGCGCAAGCAAGACCGGGGAGTCGGCGAAGCTCACACCGCCACCGGTCCCCCAGCCTACACGCGACGGCCAGTTAAACCTTTCCCGGGCACTGGGGCTCAAGATTGGCCGCATCGTAATTGACGCCGGCCACGGCGGGCATGACACCGGAACCATCGGCCCTTCCGGCCTGATGGAGAAGGATCTTTGCCTGGACGTCGCCCGCCGGCTCGGGAATTTGATCAAGGAACGCCTGCCGGGGACGGAGGTAGTTTACACGCGCGACGACGATACGTTTGTGCCTCTGGAGGACCGCGCGCCGCTCGCCAACCAGGTGCGCGCGGATTTGTTCCTCTCCATCCACGCCAACTCCAGCCGCGACCGCAATGTGCGCGGCGTCGAGACTTACTATCTGAATTTCGCCAGCTCCGACGAAGCCCTGGAAGTGGCGGCCCGGGAAAACGCCCATTCGCAATCGTCCGTGTATGAGCTTCAGGACATCATCAAAAAAATTGCCCGCAACGAAAAAATCGAGGAGTCGCGCGAGCTGGCCGCCGAGATTCAGGAATCCCTGGCCAAACGGCTGAAGCGGGTCAGCAAAGCTACAAAGAACCGCGGCGTGAAAAAGGCGCCCTTCGTGGTGCTGATCGGCGCCAATATGCCAGCCGTGCTCGCAGAAGTTTCTTTCCTCAGCAATCCCGCCGACGAAAGCATGATGAAAAAGGGCGAGCACCGCCAGCGACTCGCCGAGGGGCTCTTCCAGGGCTTGCAGAGCTATGCAAGCAATATGAATGCCCTCAGCTTGAACCAGCCCGCCAACGGCCCCGGGTCTCCAGACCGCTGACCTGCCCCGGGCAGCTTGACCCCGGATCCATCTCCCGGCGACTACCGCGCGGCGGGAACAAAAGTTACAATCTGAACATCCAATGTTGGTATGCAGAGAGGCGGTTTCGTTTGAGGTGTAGGCAAACCAGCCTGCCCTGGGGCGCGGTGGCGGTCCTGGCGCTCGTTTCCGCGATCCCTGCGTGGGCGCAGCCCGATCCGGCTACGCCCTTTGCGGGCTGGACGCTCGAGAGCGCGGACGAGTTCCAGGGGATCACGCTCGAGCAGCTCGCGGGCGACCTCTCCCCGTTTTTGCGCGAGTACGGCTTCTACAACGCCCAGCGCCGCGTTTACATCCGCGAGGGTAAGACGGCAACGCTGACAATGTACGAGTTCCGCGATACATCCTCGGCGTACGGAGCCTTCACGTTTCTTGCCGCCCCGGAGATGAAGTCCCTCGGCCTCGCCGATCCTACGGCCGTATCACCGACGCGGGCGATCGCGCTGAAGGGCGACCTGGTGATTTTGCTCGACGTGGAAAATGCACCCTCCTGGACTGAGGAATTGAAGGTCCTGCTTCGCAATGCGGCCACCATCGCGGATGCCACCCCCTTCCCCACGCTGCCAGGCTACCTTCCTGCCGCGGAACGCGTTCCCCTATCCGAACGCTACGTGCTTGGGAGGCTGGCCCTGAGCCTCTACCTTCCGCCTCAGAAGGGCGATTGGCTGGGATTTGAGGCTGGCGCGGAAGTCTGCCTGGCGCAGTATCGCGCTGGAAGGCACCGGATGACGCTGATTCTTGCTGCGTTCCCCACGCCGCAAGGGGCACTGGGGCGGCTTAAGACCCTCGAGGCAACCTACGCCGTCAACCCTGAAAAACCGGTCAAGGATGGGCGAACAGTTCTGCACGCCAGGCGGATGGGCTCGCTGCTGGCCATCATCCCGGACGCACCTTCCCCTGCCGTGGCCAACGCCCTCTTGGGACGAATAAACTACAAGACCGAGATTACCTGGAACGAACCCACTTTCAAGGCGTCGGAGATCCCCTTTTCACAGATGCTGGTGGGGATTTTCATCGGGACGCTGTGGATTCTGCTGTACACCTTACTCTGCGGCATCATCTTCGGCGTATTCCGCGTGTTGATTACCCGGATTTTGCCAGAAAAGGTCTTCGACCGGCCACAGTCCACTGAAATCATCCGCCTGAACCTTGGTGCCAAGCCGAATGATTCCAACAAGTTAGGACCATCACGCTGGTCGTGAGCTCGATTCGCAGTCGCACTTTGCTGCCCTGACGGGCTGCAATTGCGGGCATAAGTAATAGATAATAAATGGGTTGTCGGAATAAAATTCCCCAGAATCATCCCTTGACTTCGCATTCTCCCCGACCTACACTCACCCGTCGAGGACACAGTTCTGGGCCTACCGCGCATTGGCTCTGGAACTATTCTCCCCTCAGGAAAGCCCATCTCGCCTTGCGAGGTGGGCTTTCTATCTTAGCGCCCCAGGATTCCACGCAGAGCCCACCTCAGGGGGCGGCGCATGGACCACTTCCGACATCAGTCGCTCGCCATTCTGCTGAATTCCTGGGCCGGAACGCGCATGATCTGGACTGGAGCCGAGGACCGGGATCGAACCGGTGACCTGCCGATTACGAATCGGCTGCTCTACCAGCTGAGCTACCTCGGCTCGCGTTGCTTCAATTTAGCATCGCCAAAAAAATGCGTCAAACGGATTGGAGGTTGAAAGTTAGAAATTAGAAGTTAGAAGTTGGAAGCTGGAAGTTGGAAAGCGGAACTCAGATACCGGCTGCAGGAATTTCGATCTGGACAGGATCAAGCGGGGAATCCGGGTCCGGGTTGCGGAGAGTCCGGCTTCGGCCGGGGCGCAAGCAAAGCTCAGCGCGAAAGGGGATACAGCAGCCAGCCGATGGCCACGGCAATCAACACGAAACCCAGGAATGTCAACAGCGCATAGCGGAGGCGGTCGCGCAGAGTGCGCTTGGTAAGAAAGCCAAAGGAAAGCGAGATGACCAGGGCGAAAAACAGGATAGCCAGGAAATGGGTCATCGCCGCGGCGGTCAGCCTTTCTTTCCTGTGGCGGTGTCAAACGCGTCCAGCGTACAGAGCAGGTTGAGCACGCCGGCGGTGGCGAAAAATCGCGTGCCGTAGTCGCCCGCGGCCACAGACACATCCGGCCCGCCATTTTCATACACGCGCGAAAGAAAGTAGAAGCCGCCTGCCCCGAAATCGGCGAGAAACCCCAGCATCTCAAAGGCGTCGTCCGTCTTCGGCGAAAAAACGTGCCCGCGCAGCAGAATCCCGGCCACCGCCAGCGCCGCCACGCACAGGAAGAACACCACGGCGCGGCCCCAGCGCCGAAGAAGGAGATGTCCCAGACCCGGCACCAGCCAGGAGGCAAACACCACGCCCGCGGCCAGCGGCAGGTTCGCTTGATCGGCGGCTGGGGTCGCGGCGGCGCTCATCGGCTCACGCCAGGATGGGAATGATTTCCTGCTGGATGGCGCCGGTGACGCGGGCCTGGCGGTCGGCGACATAGACGTTCACTTCGCTGCGGATGCCGAACTCGGGGAGGTAAATCCCGGGCTCGACGGAAAAACAGGTGTGCGGGATCACCAGGCGGTCGTCTTTGGTTTCCAGACCATCCATATTGGCGCCGTTGCCGTGGACGTCCTGCCCGATGCTGTGGCCCGTGCGATGCACAAAAAATTTGGCGTAGCCGGCTTTGCGGATCACTTCGCGGGCGGCGCGGTCCACTTCCCATCCGCGCATCTGTTTCCCGGTCTTCACGGCGTTCTGGACGTATGAGACTGCGGCATCGCGGGCTGCTTTCACGATATTGAAGACCTTCACGAATTTTTCGGGCACGCTGTTGCCCAGGAACCCCACCCAGGTGACGTCGTAGAAGACGCTGTGGGCAGCCCGCGTCTTGCCCCAGACGTCAAGCAGCAGCAGATCGCCTTCCCGCAGCACCCAGCTGGAGTCGGGGCGCGGCTCGTAGTGCGGGTTGCCGCTGTTTTTGCCTACGGCGACAATGGGCGCGTGGTCGGCGTGCAGCAGGTTGGCGCGGAATTGCTCCAGGATCCACTGCTGGAGGGCATGCTCGGTGATTTCCTTGCGCTGCCGCAGGTGCGCGCACACCTGGCCGAAGGCCTGCTGGATAATGCGGTCAATCACCCGCCCGGCCTGGAGATGCGTGCTGAGCTGGTCGGGAGACCAGCGGGCTTCGAACTTCTGCACCAGCTCGGCTGAGGAAACGATTTTCTTGCCGAAGCCGCGGATGAGCTCGACCACTCCCGCGTCCACCATGCTCACGTACGGAATCTGGCCATTGGGCGAATACTGCATGGCCAGGGTCTTGCCGCGGCCAAGCAGCCTGGCCAGGGCCTTCTGCAACTCATCGAGGCCGGCATAGAGCGTTTTTTGTCCGGGAAGCGAATCCAGGTTCCCGGATTCAATCCTGTGGACCAGCTTGCGGGGCTCGCCGCGCGCGGGGATCATGTAAAACCAGCGCCGCGTGGCCATCGCGGGGTTCAGGGCCAGGATGCGGTAGGCAATGGGGTCGCGCTGGTGAAAATCGTAGAAGAGCCAGCCATCGAGTTTGGCGGCGCGAAGCTCGTCTTGGATCGCCTTGATGTCGGGCATTAGCGCGACGAGGCCGCGGCCAGCTCGCGGATGCGCTGCGCGGTCACCCCCTGCACCCGCACGCGCTTGGTCCGGCTGCGTTCGCCGGAGAGGATACTAACAGCCGACGCCGGGATGTTCAACACCTCGGCAAGAAAGCGGCAACAGGCCTCGTTGGCCCGGCCTTCAACGGGCGGAGCCGTCAGCCGGATTTTGAGCGCCCCTGCATGCTTCCCGGCAATTTCGTTTTTCGACGCCCGCGGGTGCACGCGGACAGAGAATGTGATTCCTGACCCTGATTCTGTGATCTGCACCATTGTGCGTGTGGAGTATCATCTCGAAATGCCCGTAAGTCTTTCAAGTCCGATAGAATGCTTCGCGAGGGGGTAACCCGTGAGCCCCAGGAAAAGGCGGATCGCCTTGAAACGTCGAAGCATTCAAATGCGCGCGGCTTCTTTCGGGCCGCTCCTAATCGCCATCCTCTGCCTGACACGACCGCTGGAAGCGCAGGAGGCGGCCCCGTGCGGACCATCAGCAGTGGCGGCGAGTGTCACTCTCGAAGACGGGAGATTGATCCGCGGACTTAAGGCAGAGCATTTCAGCGCGTGGGTACAGGGCAAGCGCGTTTTGATCGTGTCAGCAGCAACGGACCTCGCTCCACGCCGGATCCTGCTGATTTTGGACGCCCGCCAAACTACGAAAGACGTCACCTGGCAGGTGGCCACCAGTCTGGCGCTGCAGCTTGTTTCCCAGGCGCGGCCAGAGGACTACTTCGGACTGGTGACCTTCGGGGCGGAGGAGAACTCGAGTCTGGATTTCACGGCGAGGCGCGAGGAGACTCAGGAGCGGTTGTCGGTGCTGGCGAAGACGCGGCCCCGTGCTGCCCGGGATGATGCCGGATTGTTCAAGGCCCTGGAAGAAGCCAGTGAAGGCTTTCAGAAGCCGCAATTCGGAGATTCCGTGCTGCTCTTCGCGGTCAAGCCGGACTATGACCAGTCGCAGGGCGTAACGCGGGCCAAGGCAGTGCTGCTCGCAAAGGGAATACGATTGTTCATGGTCACCCTGCGTGAGCGGTCCCTGACCGGGCGCTATGTGTCTGCAACTGGCATGCGCGCCACAGCGAGCCCGGCACAGGGGCCGGTGGCGCTCGTCCCGACGGTCGAATTCTCGCGAATGGATCGCGAACGGGCGCTGGACCCCGATACGGTCTATTTGAAAAACCTGGTTCACGATTCAGGCGGTATGACGATGTTCGAAAACACGGATCCGGAGCCGGGGCGATATGCCGCTACGGACGAGCGGATGGCAGATTTGCAGCGGGACCTCTGGCGAATGTACAGCAATCTTGCTGAACTGTATCGGATCCAGCTCGACACGCCGGCGTCCCGCGACTTGCTCAAATTACGATTGGAGATCAGCAAGTCGGTCCGGCAGAAATTTCCACTGACGGGAATTTTTCACGCCGAACAGTGGATCGCGTGCCCGTAAGGCTGTCACGCCGCAACGGCTCCGAATTAGAGCGATTGGACAGGGCATGGCGAGCGATAGCGGCCGGCGTGGAGCAGAGTGCGGCGCGATTCACAGCGCCGGGCCTGTTGCACATCAGGAATCCATTCCACAAAGGTCTCCAGCGATGCTCCGTATCCGCCGATAATCAGCTCGGGGAGCCGCGCAGCGGAAAGCCGGCTGCGCAGGAGAGGCAATGAATTCCGAACTGTACTATCGCCATTCTGGGCAATTCACTCCCGTGGGGGTGCTGGCCGGCCTGCTGGCCGGCGCCGGCTCCGGAGCGTTGCTGGCATGGGGTGTAGAGCACTTCGTAGATTGGGCCCGGGAGGCGCACCTGAGCGCCATCCTGCCCGTGACGGCAGGTATGGCTATCGGGGCCATTGTGGGATTCACGTTGCGGCATTTTCACGTTCGCAGCTTATGGATTGCGGTCAGCACTGCGGCGGTTGCTTCAGCCCTCACTCTCTATCTCAGCTGGGCGGTTTATGTGCAGGTGCTCCTGGCCCGGGCTGGGGAACAAGATACCCTGGCCGAATTGTGGTTGAACCCGCCGGTGATTTGGAGCGTAATGCAGCAGATCACCGTGGAGGGCGTCTGGTCGGTGTCGCGTTGGCGGCCCGCGGGCTGGCAACTCTGGGCGCTGTGGACGACTGAGGCCGTCCTGGTCTGCGGCGGAGCCATCGTCGTGGCCCGCAAGTTGGTGGACTGCGACGCCTTCTGCGAGCGCTGCGAGCGCTGGTGCGAGGGGGTCGAATCGCTGGCGCGCATCAACGCGGGCGACCGCGACGCGCTGCGGCGCCGGATGGAGATGAAGGAACTGTCGCACCTGGAAGCTGTGGGCCGCGTGGTGGAAGGCACGCGCAACTGGTTTCGCGTGGACCTGCACGGTTGTTCCCAGTGCCAGGACCTGAACCTGCTCGCCATCGCCCACGTAACCTGGGACCCGCAGCAAGGAAAGGAAACTCAATGGCGGACGCCCGTGGTCAGAAATCTTTTTCTGAGCCAGGATGAGGTCCGTGTGTTGCGTAAAGTTGCGGCGCGGCTGAATGCGGCGGAGGCCAGTCCCTCCGGCGAACTGGGCCGCGCAGTAAATTAGACTTGGAACACCCGCACACCGGCAGCTCACAAAAACCCGGCAGGCTGTGATAGTTTGCTGGCTATGGCCGGAGAGAAATTCTACAAGCATTCGGGCGCATACGATGCCGGAGGCGTTGCTATGGCGTTTGTCGCCAGCGCGCTGGCCGGCTCGATGTTTGGGGCCATTTACGCCTACGTCATCCTCTATCTGCCGTTCGCCGGGTGGATTACGTTCCTGATCGCCGCCGCATTCGCCGTGGCCACGGGCGCGGTGACGG
>Ga0247727_10019121_pt1 | contig 10663 bp, 8 predicted proteins | sample WisWelCaveWW1625_FD_202498 | JGI IMG/M metagenome (GOLD analysis project Ga0247727, IMG submission 202498) | Biofilm microbial communities from Wishing Well Cave, Virginia, United States - WW16-25 | ecosystem: Environmental > Aquatic > Deep subsurface > Groundwater > Cave microbial mat | place...
GATGCGCCGTGGCGGCGTTGCGGCTCCTCCGAGTATTCCTCCGTTAATACGCGTCGTCGCCGCGCCTTGCCACGACGCATCCGGCCGGCTCTCGGCATGCCGGGGGATTCTTGCTCAGCCTCTGAGCGCTCGACCCGCCTCCGATTCGCGGTGTCAGTACCCGTACGTGATCAAGAGCCCGTTCGATCGCGCCACACCGTCGAGAGCGCCGGCATCGTAGATCTCCACGACGTAGCGCCTCGTCCGGCCCACGGCGTTCCCTAGAATCGTGTAGGGCAGGCTCCAGCTCCCGGTTCCAGCCGTTCCAGCCGCACCGCTCAGGGTGAAGGGGATCCGAGCAAAGATCCGTTCAAGTGTCGCGGTGAGACTGCCATCGTCGCTCAGGGCGTGCGCGGACTCGGCGACGCGGAAGATGGTCAGCAGGCCGCTCGCGCCGCCGACTCCGCCGCGGACGCGTAGCTCGGCTGACTCACCGATGCGGAACGGACCGTCGGCGCCCAGCGTGGGCACGAGCCCTCCGGTCCCCGGCGAGCCCGCTCCCAATTGCCACCGCCGCCCGCCTTCGGGCATCGACTGCTTGCCGTTCCGGATCAACCGATCGGTGACGAAGTCGATGTCGCCATCTCCGTCGACGTCACGAAGCACGGCGTCGAGCAGGATGCCCCTGGTCCCTGAGTACTCGTAGAGGATCTGCGAGAAGGGCGTCTGCCAGCCCGAGTTGTCCGCCTTGCGTTTCAGGATGCGCACGCCGTTCGTCTCCACCTGGGACGGCGCGATCAACAGATCGAGCAGACCATCCTCGTCGACATCTGCGCTCCACACCCGGCGCGGAGGCGGGGTGTTCGCCCACATGTAGGGCAGGTACTGGGCCTCGTTCGTGAACACACCCGACCCGTCGTTCCAATACAGCTGCAACCATTGCCGGTCCCCGAAGATCGCGAAATCGAGGTCCCCGTCGGCGTCGAGGTCCGCCAGCGCGAAGCGGTCGAGGTGCGGGTCGAGCGTTTCGAGCACGACGTGCGGCCCGAACGCGCCACCACCCAGCCCAGCGTGCCAGCCGACCGAGGTCGTCACGCCTGCGATGTCGGGGATCCCGTCGCCGGTGAGGTCGGCGATCTGGTGGATGACCTCGTCCAGGAACTCGGGCCCGGCCGCGAAGTGGCCGGCGCCGTCGTTCCACCAGATGCGGCTCACGGGCTGGGTCCCGGACACGCTGCTGCGTGTGATCAGGTCGACGTCGCCGTCGCCGTCGACGTCGGCGGCGAGACTCGCTTCGGGGGCGTCCGCGTTCTGCACGCCCGGATTGAAGTCCACGCCGCTCGGCCCGGCTTCGCCGGCGTCCGCGAAGGCGCCACCACCCAGGTTCACCAGCAAGCGCTGCCCGAGGAGGGTCTGACCCGCGTAGTGCTTGACGACGAGATCGATGTCTCCGTCGGCGTCGAAGTCGCCCGGCCAACCCGGCCCGACGAGCTCCGTGCCCGCCGGGGTGGCCGCCGGAAAGCTCGCGTCGAAGTCCGCGCAATCGCCCTCGCCCAGGTTGCGCTCCATCGTCCGCAACCCGACACCGAAGTCAGGGTCGGAATCCCCGTCGAAGTCGGCCGTCGAACGGTCGGTCTTCGGCCCACCGAGGGGCGGATGGAGCACGCGTGTCAGCGGTCCGCGCGCGTAGAGGATGCAGCGTCCGGAAACGACGTCCAGGTCGCCGTCGTGGTCGAGGTCGGCGATGCCCGCCAGGTGATCGGAGCCGAGCCAGCTCGTCTCGAGCGCTGGCGCGAACGCGCCCGTGCCGTCGTTGACGGCGACGCGGCACGTCGATGGCAAGAGGTTGTAGACCGGGTCCTCCTCGCCGCTCCCGCAGCAGGCGCCGTCGAGATCGCCGTCCTGGTCGATATCGACCAGGAACTCCGCCGGCCCGCCGGTGACCGGCGGCTCGATGGACCACGTCGCGGCCCCGGTACCAACCTTGGACACGGCCCGGACAATCTCGGATCAGCCCCTCCTACCCGGTCTCCACCGGGGTGGGGTCGGAGTCGAAGAGCCCAAATGGGGCTTCCGGCTTTCGCGTGGATGACCGGGCTCGACGGGGGCCCGCACTCGCGCGGGAGCAGTCGTGCCCGGCGCGCAACGCAGGTCACTCGAGCTCGGAGGCGGTCGCCTTGTGGCGCGCGTTCCCTCAGTAGTCGGTGCCCAACGTACTCGACATCGGCCAGGGAACTCGAGCCTCTGCCAACGGCCGCGGCGACGTCGTCCAGCGCGAGTAGGATGCGCGAGCGATGCGGGCAGTTCGGCTGACGGGCGAGCGGGTGATCGTGAGGCCGGCGGACGCGCGCGACGTGCCCTCGATCGTGGCGTTCTATCGCCGCAACCGCCGCCACTTCGCGCCGTGGGAGCCCGTGCGCGCGGCGGGCTTCTTCACCGCGGCGCACTGGCGCAAGCAGGAGCGCGCGGACCGAGCCGACGCCCGCGCACAGCGGTCCCTGCGCATGTTCCTCTTCGAGCGCGCGCGGCCGGAGCGCGTGATCGGCACGGTGAGTTTCTCGAACTTCGTGCGCGGCTCGTTCCACGCGTGCCACCTCGGGTACGCGCTCGACGAGCAGTCGCAGGGGCGCGGGCTCATGACGGAGGCGCTCGACCTCGCGATCGAGCACGCTTTCGGCGTGATGAACCTCCACCGCATCATGGCGAACTACGTCCCGCGCAACCGCCGGAGCGCGCGGCTGCTCGGGCGGCTCGGCTTCCGCATCGAGGGACGCGCGAAGGAGTACCTCCTCATCGCAGGCCGGTGGCAGGACCACGTGCTCACCAGCCGCGTGAACCGCTCGTGGCGTCCCTGATCGGGCTCCCTGGGACCGACGGCACGAGGGAAGTAGACTGCGAGAAGGCCATGATGGTGCGAATGGCAAGCAGGCCGTTGATAAAGCCTCGTCGCGAGGCAAGGCGCGCTTCGTCGGGGCTAGGAACGCGACAGAGAGACGGCGCAGGCGGCCTTCCTGGCCGCCGAGCACGGCCTGGCTCCACAAGGAGCGTCGAGCGTGACGACGCCCTGGCGAAGCGCGCGAAGCCGCAGCAGGGGCTTTTTCAACGGACTGCAAGGCGAGCATGGCGGCCGCGGGCACTGGGAGCCTTCCTCCTCGGGATCGCCAGCGCGGCGTGCGCCTCCTACTCCGGCCTGCGCTTCACGCCGCCGATCCAGGACACCGAACTGCGCGGCGAGGCGGACGACGTCCAGGCGCGCATCGTCGTCGCGTGGCGCGGCGTCCATGAGCAGGAGAACGGCCTCGAGCTGCGCCTTCGTGTGCGGGTCGAGAACCCGGGACCGACGTCGTTCACGCTCGTGCCGGCTGCGTTCGAGCTGCTCGACGCGGGCTTGAGCACCTTCGGATTCGCGGACACGGAGAGCCTGCCCACGGCGGTGGAAGCGGGCGGGGCGGCGACTCTCGACCTTGCGTTCCCCGTGTCCGGCGCGAAGGCGCTCGCGAGTTTCGACCTCTCCGCGCTGACGTTGCGCACGCGCTTCCAAGGCGAGCGTTGGAGCTGGAGCACGACCTTTCAGCGCGCCGTGCGCGCGTACGACGACCCCTACTACGAGCCGCGCTGGAGCCTCCACTTCGGCTGGGTCTTCGGCCACTGATTGGCCACACTCTCTCGCCCGATCAGCGCCCCAGGAGGCTGGCCAGCGCCGTATTCAGTCTCTCGACCTCCGACCGGAGGACAGCGAGCTCGCCCCGTTGCGCCTCGATCTCCTGCTGTTGCTCGACACTGCGGAGTTTCTGGGCATCGAGTTCCCGCTGCTCTTCTCGCAAAGCCTCGACGGCGAGAGCCTCGAAGCCCTTGATGGTGAGGCGCTTGTAGCCGTCGGGGCCGTCCTCGACCCATTCGGGCAGGACCTTCTCGACTTCCTGGGCAAGGAAGCCGCGGCGCAGGCCCGGTCTCGAGGGGTCCTTGTACTCGAAGGTGACGCCGCGCAACGCCAGCAGGGTCTCGAGCGCGCCCTCGAGGTCGCTGACGTTCTTCTTGAGGCGCGCGTCGGAGGTCACGGTCCAGGTCGCGGCGTCGTCGATGCGGTGGGCCAGCCCATTCACCTCGAGCGTGAAGCCGGGCGTGGCCGTGCCGATGCCGACGTTGCCCGCGGCGTCCACGACCATCGAAGGAGTCGCCTGACCGACGGCGAAGATCCGCGCGCCACCCTCGGCGTAGACGTTGAACTGGTCCGCGGCGGCGGAGGGCTTGTCGACGTTGGCGCTGTCGCCCCAGACGAAGGAACCGGTGTGGTTGGCCTTGGCACGGCGACCGGCCGCGAAGCTGTAGTTCCCGAGCGCGGTGTTGCGGTACCCACCCGGGACCGTCGCGCGGATGCCAGAAGCCATGCAGGCGCCGCCGCCCGAGACGGTCGCGTACAGCCCCGAGGCGATGTTGTACCTTCCGCCCGAGACCGTAGACCAGTTCTTGGTCGCGGCGTTGTGGCCGCCCCCGGAAACCGTCGAGTCGATCCCCTGGGCGAAGTTGTCAAAGCCCCCGGAGACAGCCGAGCGGAGTCCCGAGGCTGTGTTGCTCTGGCCGCCCGCGACGGTCGCGTCCACTCCGGATGCGACGGAGGACAACCCGAAGACGGCTTTCCGCGCCGTGACCGTGGCGCCGCCGCCGAGAGTCACGTTCCCGCTGCTGGTGGAGACGTCGGCGCCTGTCAGGGAGCCGTCGACGATGTCGGCGCTGCCGACCTCGCCCACATTGTCGTTCACGTAGCGCGCGTCGAAGTCGATGCTGATGGTCGTGAGCGGGGCCGTCGAGGTCTGCGGCGGAGCGGCGACGACTCCGCTGCTGGCCGAGGGTGCACCGGCCAGGCCAGGGAGCGCATGGTCCGAGTCCGCCCCGGGAGCGGGCTCGCCGGGAAGGGCGATCCGGACCTCGGGCAGCGTCGGGGTTGGTGCAGCACCGTCGGTCGTGCGCACGTCGCGCTCGAAGCCTCCGTCGGCGCGAGCCCAGAAGAGGACGTCGGAGCCCTGGTTGTGGACCACGAGGTCGAAGAGCCCGTCGCCGTCGACGTCCAGCCGCTCGGCCGCGAGCCCGGGACCGGACTCGGAGAGGCCCAGCTCGGCCGTTGCCTCGCGGAAGAACCCGCCGCCTTCCCCTTGGAGCGCCACGTCGGCTCCCGGACTCGAGAGGTAGAGGTCGGGGAGCCCGTCGGCGTCCAGATCGGTGCACAGGACGTCGGTCACGGAGACGCGCGGCAGCTCCTGGGAGACGTCGAGGAAGTTGCGGGCTCCGACGTTGCGGCGCACTTGGAGAGTCCCGTCGGCATGAACGGTCAGGATGTCCAGGGCGCCGTCCCCGTCGAGGTCGAGGAGGCGCGTGCCCGCGGGGCCCGGCTCGGGCGCGGCACTCTGGACCGCGTGCGGGACGGAGAGGAGGACGAGGATGGGGAGCAGCAAGGGTTCCATGGGAGCTCGTTTGGGGGGTCGAGAGAATCGTGCCTGGCCCGGGCTTCCGGGCAAGAGCTGGAACACGCCGTTTCTGGCTATCTTCTCAAGGAGTTCGCAAACGAACAAGTGGCGGTCCAGCTTCTGAGCCTACCCGGGTCCCGCGAAACGCCCGAGCGAAGCCGCGCGACTCCCGCCACTGCTCACCCGACGGCGAGATCTTCTCGAACTTCGTGGCGCTCGCGCACGGCATCGAAGTGATGCACATCGGCTTTGGTACAAGGCCGGCGCCTTCGGCGGCGCGCAGAATGGCGAAGAGAGCAAGGAACCGCATCCTCCTCGCCGTGCTCAGCGCCGCGCTCTCGCTCGTGTTCGTGGAGATCTTCCTCGAGGCGATGGGGACGCGCCCTCGCTATCGGGCACACTGGAAGACCACCTTGCCACAGTTCGAGCTCCAGGATGATTATCTCTATCGAGTGAGACCTCAAAGACCTCACGCCTCGTCCGAATTCAACGCTGACGGCTATCGTGGCCCGGATCCTCGCGCCAAGTCCGGACGGAAGCGGCTCCTGGCGCTGGGCGACTCGTTCTTCATGGGCCTCAACGTGGCTGCGGATCAGACCCTGCCCAGCGCCCTGGAACGGGAGCTCGGAGACCGTTACGAGGTCCTCAACCAAGGGGTCTATGGCTACGGCCCCGACCAGCTGCTGGTGCGCCATCGCGCCGAGGGCACTCGCTACGAGGCAGACGCGGTCCTCCTCGGCGTCTATGCGGAGAACGACTTCAACGACCTGGCGAAGAACCGGGTCTACCGCTACGACCAGGACGGCTCGCTGGAGCTCAACCCCGAGAACCCGGTGCGCGAGGTGCTGCCGCTCACCCACCTCGAGCTCTTCTTACGGCAGGCGTTCACCGGTCACTTCCTCCCTCCGGCCCGTGAGCAGGAGCTCGCCATCCTGCTCTTGTCGGACACCAGCGACATCCTCTCGCTGCTGCCCAATCGAGAGAGACGCGCGAAGATCTCCATGATGAGGTCCGTGTTGAAGGCATTTGCAGCGGACTCCCGCGCAGACGGCGTGCCCCTGTTCGTGGTCGTGATCCCCTCCCTGTCGAACGTTCAGGAACCGGACAACCTGGTCGCCCTCGGGGTCGGGCCGACCGACTTTTTCGTCAACGAGAGGACCGTCGCCCGCCTGGCAGCGGATGCGGGCCTACCCGTCCTGAACCTGAGCGGGCCGCTTGCCGACCGGCACGACGAGGAGCTCTATCAACCATTCGACAATCACTTCACTCCGCACGGCAACGCCGTCGCGGCGGGCCTCATCGCAGAGTGGCTCCTCGCGCAGGGGCTGTGAGCCTCCGGCGGCTTAACTTTTCCTTGAAAAGTACTTGTCGCTCGGCCGCCCCTCTCTACCCTGGGCCTCCGTGACGTCGTTGCGACGCCTCCGTGCCCTGCCGCCCGCGCGCCTCGCCCTCGACGGGCGCGCGGCGGCGGACCTGCGCTTCATCCGCGAGACGATGGAGCGCTCGGCCGCGTTCACGGCCGTCCCGGGCAAGGGCGGCGTGGCGATGGGGGCCGTGGGCTGCGCGGGTGCGGCGCTCGCGTCGGTCCAGACGACGGCGCCGGCGTGGCTCGTCGTCTGGGTGGCGACGGCCGCCGTGGCGTCCGTGGTGGGCACCGTTGCTCTCTGGCGCAAGGCGCGCGCGGCGGGCCTGCCGATGTCGTGCGGTGTCGGCGCCCGGTTCGTCGGCGGGCTCTGTCCGCCGCTCGTCGCGGGCGCGGCGATCACGCTGGCCTTGTTCCGCGCGGACGCGACCGCGACGCTGCCCGCGGTCTGGCTGGCGCTGTACGGCACGGGCCTCCTCGCCGCGGGGCTGTTCTCGGCGCGGGTCGTGCGCGTGCTCGGCGCCAGCTTCCTCACGCTCGGCCTCGCCGCCGCGGGCGCGCCGACGGCATGGGGCGACGCGCTCATGGCCGCCGGCTTCGGCGGGCTGCACCTCTGCTTCGGCGCCGCGATCTGGAGGCGTCACGGTGGCTGAGCCGGCACGCCGCACTCGCAGCACGGCCCGCCGCGCGCGGACGCCGGCCACGGAGCTCGACCGCGTCATCCACGAACGCGCGCGGCTCGGGATCGTCAGCGCGCTCGCGGCGAACCCGTCGCTCTCGTTCCAGGAGCTGAGGGACGCGCTCGGCCTCACCGACGGCAACCTCGCGGTCCACGCGCGGAAGCTCGAGGAGGCCGGCTACGTCGCTTGCAAGAAGGGCTACGCCGGACGCGTGCCCCGCACCGAGTACCGCCTGACCGCAGCGGGTAGGGCCGCGCTCGCCGCGTACCTCGCGCACATGGAGTCGATCATCCGCGCGGCGCGCGCGGGCGGCGCCGCGTGACGGACCCCGCCCCTTTTTTGGCCATGGACTTTGCCATGCAAAGCCAATGAAGCGGCTCCGTGTGCCCGACGAGCTCCGCGTGGCGCCCCGCCTCGACCCGGAGCTGCGCACCTCGCGGCCGGCGCCACGGCACGCCCTGCTCGTCAATCCCTTCTACGCCAAGGACCCGCACGCGAGCTTCGGCAAGCACGTGCTGACACCGTCGCTCGCGCTGACGAGCATCGCCGCGTCGACGCCGCCCGGGTGGAGCGTGCGGTACTGGGACGAGAACCTCGTGAAGGGCCCGCCGCCGGTCGTGCCGTTCCCGGAGGTCGTCGGCATCACCGTTCACCTGACATTCGCCAGGCGGGCCTTCGAGCTGGCGCGCTGGTACCGCGCGCGCGGCGCGAAGGTGGTGCTCGGCGGGCTGCACGTCCTCTCGTGCTCGGAGGAGTGCGCACCGCACGCCGACGCGCTCGTCGTCGGCGAGGGCGTCCAGCTCTGGGGCCGTATCCTGCGCGACGTCGCGGCGGGCACGCTCGCCTCCCTCTACCACGGCGACTACTCACGCCCATACCGCGACGATCCCGCGCCGCGCCGCGACCTGCTGGCGCGTCGCAGCTTCCTCACGACGACGAGCCTCATCGCCACGCGCGGTTGCCACAACCGCTGTGGCTTCTGCTACCTCGCGACCGAGGGGCTCCACATGCCGTACCGGATGCGCGACCCCGAGCAGATCACCGCGGAGTTCCTGGCCGACGGGCAGTCCTACGCGGTCTTCGTCGACAACAACCTCGGCTCGCGCCCGGACTACCTGCGCCAGCTCTGTCGCGCGCTGCGGCCGATCGAGCGCATCTGGAGCGCGGCCGTGACGATCGACGTGACCGACGATCCGTCGCTCGTCCGCGAGATGGCGCTCGCCGGCTGTACGGGCGTGTTCGTCGGCTTCGAGTCGCTCGCAGACCAGAACCTCGCCGACGCGGGCAAGAAGACGCCGCGCACCGAGGACTACGCGCGCCGCGTGCGCATCCTCCACGACCACGGCATCCAGGTGAACGGCAGCTTCGTGCTGGGCTTCGACCACGACGGGCCGGAGGTGTTCGAACGCACCGTGGCGTGGATCGAGGCGGCCCGCCTGGAATGTGCGACGTTCCACATCCTGACCCCCTACCCCGGGACGCCGCTCTTCCGGCAGATGAAGGCCGAGGGACGCCTCTTGCACGAGGACTGGGACCTCTACGACACGGCGCACGTCGTGTTCCGGCCGCGCCGCATGACGCCGGGCGAGCTCGCCGACGGCTATGCCTGGTGCTACGAGCGGCTCTTCTCGCACGCGTCGATCTGGCGGCGGCGGCCCGAGGACTGGCGCGCGGTCCTCCCGTACCTCGCGATGAGCTACCTCTACAAGCGCTCGAACCGCCTGTGGCACCAGCTCATCCGGCACGACCTGACGCACCAGGTCTGGTCGCCGCTGGTCGAGTGGACGCGCAGGCGGCACCTGCGCTTCCGGGCGCGGCTCGAGCGCACGCCGGCGCGCGGCTCCCCGGTCGCCGCGGCCCCGGCGCCGGCGGGGGTCTGATCCCTGGCCCCGGTATCGCGCTCGCCCGCGCACATCGCGGACGGTACTCTCGCGGCGGTGCTGCGCGACCGATCCTCGCGGCGCGACGCCTGGACCACGCGCCTCGTGTGGGGCGTCTGGGCGGCGCTGACGGTCGCGGCCATCGGCCTGATCCTGGCGCTGGGCGCGGACGTCCCGTACTGGGACGACTGGGGTGACCTGGTCCCCTTCTACACGGGCGTCCGGCCGCTCGACGCCGGATCGCTGTGGCAGGCGCACAACGAGCACCGCCTCCCGCTCTCCCGCCTGATCCTGATCGGGCTGGGACACGCGACGGGCTTCGACTTTCGCGCCGGCGCGGTTCTCAGCGCCGTTGCGCTGAGCGCCGCCGCCGCGCTGCTCCTGCGCAGCGCGCGCGACGTGGACGGCCGACTGCGCCTGACCGACTGCGCGCTGCCTCTCTTGCTCTTGCACTGGGGCCACTACATGACCCTCCTGTGGTCGTACCAGGTGCACGCCGCTCTGCTGGCTTTTTTCGCGAGCGCGCTGCTCGCGATCCTCTCGCGCCACGCGGACGCGCCGCCGCTGCGCGCCATCGCCGCCTACGGGGCCTGCCTGCTGGCGCTGCCGCTGTGTCAGGCGGGCGGCGTGGCGCTGGCGCCGGTGCTGGCCCTGTGGTGCGTCGTGGTGGGCGTGAACGACGTGCGTTCCTCCGACGCAACCAGGCACCGGCGGGGGTGGGCCGTGCTGGCACTGGCCGCCGCCGCTGCGCTTCTCACCGCGGTCGCTTTCGTGCCGCCCAAGCATCCGAGCATGGAAAACCCCGCGCACGTTCTTTGGTGGAGCGCGGTGATGCTCTCGACGGCCTTCGGCGTGATCCGGCAGGCGCCTCTGCTCATGCTGCTCTTGCCCGCGGCGACGGCGGCGCTGCTGCTTGCGACCGGCGTCTTGCTGCTGCGCGTGGTGCGCACGCAACCCCGCGAGCGGCTGCGCGCGGTGGGCCTCGGCATCTTCCTGCTGGCCTTCCAGGGACTCGCGACGGGGATCGCCTGGGGGCGTCAGGCCGAGTCGCTCTCGAACCGCTATCCGGTGCTGGCCGCGCCGCTCCTGTGCGGGATCTATCTCGCCTGGCGCCGATACGGTCCCGGTCGTTCCGGCCCCCTGGTCTGCGCCGCTCTGTTCGCCGTGCTCGTGCTGCTCACCCCGTGGAACACGGCGATCGGGCTGCGCTTCGCTCGCCAGCAGGCCGAGACGGCCGCCGCCTTCGAGCGCGACGTGCGCGCCGGCATGTCCATCGACCAACTCGCGTCGCAGTACCTG
>Ga0247727_10019122_pt1 | contig 10662 bp, 1 predicted proteins | sample WisWelCaveWW1625_FD_202498 | JGI IMG/M metagenome (GOLD analysis project Ga0247727, IMG submission 202498) | Biofilm microbial communities from Wishing Well Cave, Virginia, United States - WW16-25 | ecosystem: Environmental > Aquatic > Deep subsurface > Groundwater > Cave microbial mat | place...
GGAAGCCGATCAACGCCGCGTGCAAATTACTTTCGCCGGAGATAATGGTTATCCATCGTGGTCGCCGGACGGCCAAAAAATTCTCGTGCAGCGCTTTGATATTGCAGCGACTGCCCATTCGCAACCAGCTCGGCAATCGCATTTACGAATCATCCAATTAATGGACCGCGTTCAAACGCGCGAGCTGCAGATCACCCCGTCACGCCGCGAGGCGCTGTTTCCATTCTGGGGAAAAGATCGCGCCATTTATTATGCGGCGCCGCATTCTTTTTCCAACGCCGAAAAAAATAATCAGGGGAATCTCGACATCTGGCGCATACCGGATTCGGGTTTGTCGCCGCCGCGCCCGACGGCGCAGGAAAGTTTTATTGCCGGCCAGCCCATCGCCGATCCGGAAATCGCTGCTCTCGCTTTTTCCACAGTACGCTTTTATTTTCCGGATTCGGCCCTCTGGTTGAGCCGCGCCGATTTGGAAATCGGCCGGCGATATTTGGCGAGGGGAGACACGCTGCAAGCCCAAACGATTTTTGCTCAAGTTGTCAAAGAATATGCGGGTCGTTTTGAAGCCGCCGCCTTTGCAGAGATCGAGCTGGCGAAATTAGCGCGCGATACCAAACGCCTGGCCGAAATTAAAGAGCGGAGCGAATCATGGCCGGCAGCGCCGGCTTTTTGCAGCCTCGAAATCGGCAAAATTTTGCAAAATGCCGGCGACCTCGAAGCGGCGCTGAAACATTTTCAAATCATCGCCTCGCAATACTCCGGCGTTCACGCGGCGTATTACGAAGCGTTGTTGCGCTCCGGCGATATTCTCACCACGTTGGGCCGCTTTGAGCTCGGCGACGATTCGTATTTGCAAATTGTGACGAAGTATCGCGAGCGCGAAGCCTGGCAGGCGACGGCCATCCGGCATTTGCTCGATGCCGCCTTGCGCGGCGCGGCGACGGTTGACACGCTGGCCGCTTACCAACGCGCGATTCAGAATTATGCCGCGTACCCGGCGGTGGCGCACGCGGCGCGTTTCAGAATTGCCGAACGTTTGTTCCGCGACGCCGAAATCACGCTGGCGAAAGTTGAGTATCAAAATCTGATCGCCTTATTGGAAAATCAACCGGAGGCGTCTTTGCAAACCCTCCGCGCCGAGGCCATGCGCGGCTTGATGCGGCTGCACATTCACGAGAATGATTTCCCGCCGGCAGCCCATCTTTATTTCAAGTTGTTTGAAACGTATTCCGCACCGCCGGAAAAAATCGTCGTTCGCGCCGCGCGTAATGAATTGACGCAAGCGCTGATTCGCCGCGCCCAACTGCTCGTTCGCAGCCGCGATTACGAGCTGGCGCTGGCGTTGTTTCGACAGGCGCGGCAGTACGATCCGAAAAACGTCGAAGCGCATCGCGGTTACATCGAAGCCATGCAGGCGCTCGGCGATATCGACGCCGCCATAACCGAATATGAAAAAGCCAATCCATCCTTTGGGCATTTCGCCCAATCGACGAACGAAGAAAACTCGAATAATGAAGTGGCGCTTTACGCGCTGGGTCTGGCGTATTCATATAAAGGTGAAAACAATCTTGGCCTGCTGCGCCACTCGACGGCGTTGATCGAGCGCGCGCTGCGAATCGACTATCAATTGATTCCGGCTTATTTGACATTGAGCTTCAATTATGAGGGGATCGAACACCTGGAAAAAAAAGAGCGGCAGCGCAAAAGGGGGTTTTTCGAGAAAGCCGCTCTGGCAGCGCCGGAAATCATCGACAGGACGCTGCGCTCCGTGACGTTTCGTGCGCCCAAACCGGCGGCGCGCTGGTATGAAAAAGCCATCGACGTTTTGACGATTGCGATTGCGCTCAATGACGAAAAAAGCGACCCGCAGATGGAAGCGCGCATTGCGCTCAACCTTGCCAACAATTACTACAACCTCGGCGAATTTGGCCTCGAATACGCGCTGCAATATTTCCAGCACAGGCTGCGCTATGACAGCACGTTTGTTTCGTTGCAGCAGCAGGCGATTATTTTCGAGCGCATCGGCAAATGCGCTTTAGACATGCGGCGTTACGATGAAGCGGTGTCGTTTCTGCAAGCGGCCATCAAATCGTGCCGCGAGCTGCGCGAGGTCGAGCGTGAATTGCTCAATCTCAATCGCCTGGCGCTGGCCTATCAAAACAAAGGCGATTACACGGCTTCGAGCGAGCATTTCGCCAAAGTCGATACCGTCAGCCGGCGCGAAAATCGTCCGGAAAATCTGTCGCTGGTGTGGCGAAACATTGCCTACAATTATCAGCAAAATAAAGAAAATGATGACGCCATTGCCAAAAGCGAGCGCTCGGCGGCGCTGCTCGCGCAGCGAAATAAATCCGCTTTTCCGGAGCCGAAAAAAGGCCGGCTCACCGTCAAAATTTTTGACGTGCTGCCGATTTTTTGGATGAGCATCGATCCCTTCGGCGAGTCCAACACCGAAGGGTTGACGTACGAGCAGGAAAAGGCGTTGCTGCTCAGCATCACCGGCGAAAGTTACGTGGCGGAAAAAGATTTTGCCAGCGCCATCGCCGTCTTTGAAAAAAAAGCTGAAACGTTTCGCCGGCAAAAAAACGGCTCGGGCGAAGCGCGCGCGCTCAACAATCTCGGCATGCTGTGGTATAGTTATCATGATTTCGACCGGGCGTACGAGTATTTTGAGCGTTCGTTCAAGTTGTGCGATCAGCTCAAAACGCCGGCCGGCAAAATTATCAATCTGATCAATATGGGCAACATTGCGCTGCTCACCGAAGATGCACGCAGAGCCGGTGCGGTTGATTCGCTTTTGCAAATCGCCGCGTCTGATATCGAGGGATTCGGTTTGCAGACGCCGCGCCAGAAATTGGCGGTGATGAACACGCTCGGCAATTTTTATTTGCTGGCCGCCGGCAATTTGCTCGCCGATCAAACCGCTGCGGGCGCCACCAACAACGGCGACCTCAGCGGCAATGTCGAACGCGCGTATCGCGCGCTGCAGAATCTGGGTCGGGCGCAGGCGGCTTATGATACCGCGCTCGTTATCGCGCAGAACAGTCGTTTGCCGCGCGACGAAATCATCGTGCGCCGCAATCTCGCGAGTTTGTTCACGCTCGCATGCGATTTTCCGTTGGCATTGGAGCAGCTCAAAACCGCGCATGCGCTTTGCATCGAGAAAAATTTTATCGAGCTGATCTGGCGGGTCGAGCATGCCATCGGCACGGTTTGCCGATTTGTGCGCGTGCCGCCGGAGCATCCGCTGGCAAAAAAATCCAGCCTCGAATGGTATCTTAACGCCATTCAAATTCTCGAAGGCCTGCCGGAAGAGCCGGAAGGCAGCGAGCAGCGCCTCGCTGAAGCGGAAGAGCGATATGCGCTTTATGAAAACGCCGTGGCCCTGCTCGTCGAGCAACAGCAGAATCGCGCCGCATTGGATCTTGCCGAGCGGGCGCGCAGCAACCGTTTCGTCAATCTCATTTCCACGCGTTATATCAAACCCAAAAAACAATTGCATCTTTTAATCTGGGGCGCCGGCGGCGGTGAAGCTTTGTTCGTGCAGCGCACGGTTAGCCGGTTGCGGGGCGAGCTCGCCAGGCTCGACGCCGAAGCAACGCCGCGTCCAAAAGAAACCAAACGCAAGCGCGACGAGCTGGCTGCCGCCGAAAAAGAATACCGGCAAATCGTGCAGAAGGCGCTTGACGAAGATCCCGAGCTGGCGAGTTTTTTCAGCATTCAGAGGGTGGACACGAAAGCTTTGCAGGATTCGTTGGATGAGGGAACGGCGATTTTGGAATATTTTGCGCTTGACGATGAATTGATCGTCTGGTTGATCAGCCGCGACCGTTTTGAGCAAACCCGCGTGCCGATCTCCCGCCGGCGCTTGCGCGAGCTGATCTCGCAATTGCGAGAGAACTGGCGCAACCGCCGCGCCGATCTTCAAACGCGCCGCGAGTTATCCGCGCTGTTGCTCGGCGGCATTCGTGATCTGGCCGCGTTTCAACGTCTGATCATCGTGCCGGACGATGGTTTGCACTATTTGCCGTTTGCCGCGTTGGAATATGAGGGCGAGCCGCTCCTCGATCTTTTTGCTATCGTTAAAACGCCGAGCTTGCTGGCGTTAAAATTCGCCGAGCGCCGCCAAAATTTAAATGAAAATAATTTGCTGATTTTACAAAATGCGGACTCGCAATCTCGCGAGGCAGCGTTTATGTCGCACTCCGGCAACGACGGCATTAAAATTCAATACCTGCGCGGCGCCGATTGGCGCGCGGGAGAGGCGCGGCAAAAATTTCAGCAGGCCGGACTCGTGCACATTCAGCAGCGTTTCGACGTGCAATCGCAGCGCCCGCTGGATTCCGGCTTTCAACTCCATCTTGCCGCCGGTGAAAATGCGGCGCCGGATACCATACTGATTCCTTTGTATCGCTTATTTGAATTCGATCTTTCCGCCAGCCTCGTCGCGCTCGACAATACGAATTTTTTTTATGCGCCCGGCCAAACCGGCGATGAAATGATCGCGCTGCAACGCAGCCTCATTTACGCCGGCGCGCCGACCATCGTTTGCCTGCAATGGGAGGTCGAGGCGAAGGTTTGCGAAATTTTTTTTAAGGCGTTTTATAATTATTTGCCGGAACAACCCGCCGTTGATGCGCTGCATCTCGCCCGGCAAGCCGTACGCCAACAATTTCCCGATCCGCATGATTGGGCTGCCTTCGAGCTGATCGGATTTTCCGGACTGTCGGCCACGGAGAAAAGCGCGTTTGCCGGCCGGCATTTTGAAGAAACCGTGCGCAGTGGAAACGAATCGCAGGAGCTCGGTGAATTTTCGGATGCCGTGCGATATTACAAATCCGCCCTGACGATGGCGCAACAGCTCGGCCAAAACGAAGCGATACAAAATCTTTACCTGCTCATCAAAGCCGGCGCGATTTCCGGCAATGATTACGCGACGGCTTGCGAGATCGAAACGAAAATTTTGGCAGACGCGCTGGCGGCGAATGACATTAAACAAATAGCAAAAAGTTATCGCAATCTTTCGACGTGGCAATTGCAGTCGAAAAATTATGCCGCTGCAACCGAGGCCGAAAAAAAATATCTCGAGCTGGCCGAGCGCGCCGGAAATCTGCTGGCCGCGGCAGGATCGCGTCGCCAGCAAGCGCGAATTCTCGAAGCGTCCGGAGATTATGCCGCGGCGATGGCTCAGGCCGAACAGGCGGTGAGCATTCTCAAACAACAGAACCAAATTTTGCCGCGCTTTGAGGAGGAAACCTTTCTTGGAAAATTGGCGCTGGAAGATGATCGTTATGAGGCGGCGCTCGATTATCTTGAAAAAGCGGTGCACAATTTTTTAGCCACGCGCCCATCTGCGAATCCCGCGGAACAGCGCGCGCTGGCGACGGCGTATCAACTCACCGGCTCGGTTTATAGCCGCCTGACGGCTTACGGTGAAGCGTTGAAATTTCATCAACAGGCTTTGCAGATTTTTGAGGCGATTGCCGATACGGCCAATCTCGCGCTCGCCGGGCAAAATCTTGCCGATGCCTGCTGGTTCAACGGTGACTATCAAATGGCGCTGTTGCATCAGCAACGCGCGCTGCGTCTGGCAGATGATTCACGCGAGAAACTGCGGGGGCATTCGACGCTGGGTTTGATCTTGCTCAGCCTCGGCGATCCGGACGGCGCGCTGGATGCGGAAAAACGCGCGCTGCAGCTCGCGCTCGCAACGGAAGAAACTCGCGAGCAGGCGACGATTCACAAAAACCTCGGATTGGTTTACCTCCAGCTTCGGCAGCCGCAACAGGCGCTGGCGAGTTTCCGGCAGGCCATTGAGCTGGATAAACAAACCAATTTTGAGCGCGGCTTGCTCTACGATTATCTTTTTCTCGGACAAACTTTTCAGGCGCTGGCGCAGCCGGATTCGGCGCTGGCATGTCTCGCCCGCGCCGAAATTTTAGCGCAAAAGCTGGGCGAGCGCCGGGCTTATGCGAAGGCGCTGTACTTCAAAGGCCTCACCGCTATTGACCGCGACAACAAGTCGCTCGCCCGCGCCTCATTCACCGCCGCGCTCGCCGTCGCCGAAGCGAGCAAGCTCGACGAAATGCAATGGCGTTGCCTGTGGCGATTGGGCGCGCTGGCGGGCCAATCCGGTGATTCGCCGCCGGCGCTTGATTTTTATCTGCGCGCGATCACGGCGCTCGAGCGCCAGAGCGCGAAAATAAAAATTGAAGAATATCGCAGCGGGTTCATCGACGACAAGTCGGAAATTTATGAAGAAACGGTTTTGCTGCTGCTGCAAATGAATCGGCCGGCGGAAGCTTTTGCCGTCGCCGAACGCGCCAAATCGCGCAGCTTCGCCGATTTGCTCGCCAATGCGAATATCGATTGGCAGGCGGGCGCCGATCGCGACCTGCTGAATCGGCGCGACCGCCTGTTGGACCGCATCAGTTTCGTGCAGGGAAAAATCAATTCATTGCAGCAAAAGGCCGGCAGCGAAGAAAGCAGCGGTTTCGCCATCGCCGCGTTGAATGACACGCTGGCCAATTTGCAAAAAGAATATTCAAATATTCTCGTCGCGCTGAAAGCGGCGAATCCCGAGCTGGCGGATATGGTGAGCGTCGATCCATTGTCACTTGCTGAAGTACAAACCATGTTATCTGATAGCGTCGCACTCGTCGAATTTTTCTTTGCGAAAGACCGGCTCGTGAGCTGGGTGGTTGATCGCCATCAAGCGCGCGCTGTCGCCGCCGAGCTTGATCGCAAAAAATTGAATGAGAATATTTTGCAATTGCGCCGTGCTATTGCCAAACGCGCTTCGACGGAAAGTTTTTCGCGTGAGCTTTATGATCAGCTTATCAAACCGATTGCGCCGCTGTTGTCGAGCGCCAGACAACTCGTCATCGTGCCTCACGGTATTTTGCATTATCTGCCGTTTCCGGCGCTGCAAAAAGCCGATAGCACGTATTTGATCGATCATCACGCGCTGGCGCTGGCGCCGAGCGCGACCGTGCTCGGTTTTTGTTATCGCAAAGGTTCTTCGCTCAATCAGACGCGCGATAATTTTCGCGTGCTGGCGTTGGGCAATCCGGACGTCGGCAATGCCCGTTTCGATTTGCCGTTTGCCGAGAAAGAAATTAAAAGCCTCGCCCAGACGTTCGGCGAAATTGAAAACTACGAACGCGCGCAAGCCACGCCGGGCGCGTTGATGGATGGCGCCGCTCGCGCGAATCTCATTCATCTATCCTGTCACGGCGTTTACGACGAGCGCAATCCGCTCTTCTCCGCATTGTTGCTGGCGCCGGATTCAACCAATGAAACCGGACGTCTCGAAGCGCATAAAATTTTTGGATTAAAATTAAACACCTCACTCGTCATGCTCTCCGCCTGCGAAACCGGTTTGGCGCGCGTCACCGGCGGCGACGAAGTGATTGGCCTCAGCCGCGGTTTTATTTTCGCCGGAACGCCTTCGCTTATTGCGAGCCTGTGGATGGTTGATGATCTTGCTACTGCGATTACAGTGAAACGTTTTTATCGCTATCTCAAATCGGGAATGAGCAAAGCACAGGCACTTCGCGAAGCGCAGCGGTTCGTGCGCGATCATCACAATCGCCATCCGGCGTACTGGGCGAGTTTTGGGCTGACCGGGGACTGGAGGTGAAGCAAAAAGATAAAAAGAAAAAAGGATAAAAAGATTTTTTGTAGCGCAGACTTCCAGTCTGCATGCGAACAATGCTGGGACTTGCATTTTGATTGGTTAAGGGTTAAATTAAACCATCGCAATTTTTTTATTAAAAATCCTTATGCCAAGGACACAAAAACAAAAAGAGCCCAAATGGTGGGTCATTGCTATTTTGGCGCCAATCATCGTGGGTTTGGTTCTTTTTGTGCCTGATTTTATCAAAGAAAAATTGTCGAAAAATAAATATGGCGAGCTGTTGATTGAAAGTAATGTCGATAGCGCAAAAGTATTTTTGAACAAAGAGTTCAAAGAATACACGCTATCGAGTAGGGCTATTCCAATTGTCTCCCTGAGGCCCGGAAATTATGTTCTGTCGATAGAGAAAAATGGTTTTGCCGTTTTTGTCGATCCCAATGTAAAAATTGATGCCGGAGAAATTACTTCGATAAAGGCTGATCTCAAATTTACACCAGCACAAAAAGAAGGCCTCTCTGTAACAACAAAGCTAATAGAAAGCGATTCCATACAAAAAAAGCAAAACAGAGCAACAGAGTTTTACAAAATCACCATTGCCGTTCATAGTAAATTGAAGAATGCGAACGTCATGATTGATGGCAAATGGACGGCTAATGCGCCGAACACTATTTCGCTGCCGAAAGGCCGTTATCGCCTACGTATCGAAAATGAGACGTACTATTACGAAGAAATGCTTAGGGTTCCCAGCCGAGTTCTGGTGAACGTAACAGAAGATGAAATTAAACTGAATGATTTGCCTTGAGTGAATGAAGCGAAGTCCGACTTGGCGCGAGGACCTTTCAAATTTTACAAAATCCTGTTGCCAAGTCGGACTTAATTCTAGCAGAAGGGGAAACATAATGACGTTCAAAATTCATCGCATGTTGATTGGCTCCTGCCTGGTGGCTCTCGGAATAACCACCGTGATATTCTCACAGCCGGCAGAAAAATATCATCTTCGCCTCACACCTTTTAAAAGCCCGAAGGATTCGCTCACGCTTTTGATTGAGTTGCGTTTTTGGCAGGAATTCCGCGAGCAGGTGGAGAAATCCGAGGCGGTGCAAATTGTTGGCGGTTGGGATCAAATTGTGGAGCTGCTCGAATATGCCGAAGAGACCCAACGCGCGCCGGCGATTTTCGATACCAGCACCATACCGAATCCGAAAATGATCGCACCCAACGCGCATGTACAAGGCGCCATCCGCAAACTCCGCCCGGGCGAAGTTGAAGTGGATATTCAAATCCTGCAAATCCGCACCGGCAAGCAAATCGCGACCGAGCATATCACAATTCCCATTTCATCCGACCCTTTCAAAGACGCAACCACACCGATGCTCCGGCGGTTTATTTTGAAGCTCATGGAGCCGATTGATCCCAAACTCAAAAAGCAGAAAGCCTGGCTGGGCGAGCCGTTTGATCCGGAGAAGATCAATATTTTGGTGGCGGATTTTACCAACACCGGCGGCGAAGTCGATCAACGCAGCGAAGATGTGACGAGCGCTACTTTCAACAAGCTCGATAAATTCATGAAGGATGACCCAGCGCTCGGCGAGGTGGTTGAAGTAAAACGCCTCTCATCCAAAGGCAGCGGTCTCGTCATTCGCGAAGAAACCCGCGCCAAAGAAATCGGCGCGGAACTCAATGCGGATATGGTGATTTGGGGACAAAACCTTTGCGTCGGCGATTCCATCTGTGTTTTTGCCAAGGCGCTCATTAACCATAAAGCGCGCACTGCCGCCATAGCCGAAGAAGGCGTTTTGCACCAATACCAACTCCTGCGCGCCGATCTGCCGATGCTGATTGGCGCCAAAGCCAATGTGTTGGTAAAATTTATCATCGGCTGGACATACTTGAATGACTATCGGCGCCAACAATTCAAACAAGCTTTGAAGTATTTGCAACAGGCACTCACGGAGACCGACGCTGATGATCGTCCAAGTATTCTAAGATGGGCTGCTTATGCAACTATTGATGCGGGACAGTATGAATTGGGAATAACCTGGTATGCAGAATTAGAAAGGTGGCAAAAAGAGGCCGATGATCGCGCTGGCTTGGCTCGCACCTATAATAACATTGGTAAGATTTACGACGGCAAAGGCGAATGGAACAAAGCTCTGGAATACTACGGCAGGTCCGAAAAGCTTTGTATTGAAATTGGGGATCGCAAGGGTTTGGCTGACGCTTATAATAACATTGGTTTGATTTATGGCAAAAAAGATGAATGGGGCAAAGCCTTGGAATTTTTCAGTAAGTCCGAAAAGCTTCGTATTGAAATTGGCGATCGCGCGGACTTGGCGGCCACCTATAATAACATTGGTTTAATTTACTCCAACAAAGGTGAATGGGATATAGCTCAGGAATATTACGGGAAGTCCGAAAAGATTCACATCGAAGTGGGCGATCGCGCCAAATTGGCTCGTACCTATAATAACATTGGTTCGATTTACTACATGAAACGCGAATGGGACAAAGCCTTAGAATTTTACAGCAAGTCTCAAAAAATTCATATTGAAGTGGGGAATCGCGCGGGGCTTAGTGAGGCCTATAATAACATTGGTTTGATTTACTACCAAAAAGGCGAATGGGACATAGGTCTGGAATATTACCACAAGGACGAAGCGATTTCTATTGAAGTGGGGGATCGTGCTGGCTTGGCGCGCACCTATAATAACATTGGTTTGATTTACTTCAACAAAGGCGAATGGGACAAAGCACTGGAATATTATGACAAGTCTGAAAAGATAAGTATCGAAGTAGGGGATCGCGCCTGCCTCGCTGCTACCCATTGCAACATTGCCGAAGTCTTATCAGAACAAAAACGTTACAAAGAAGCTGTCACCCATTTAGAGCACTGCGTGGAAATCAAAAGGCAGCTTAACCATCCCGACCTTGAAAGTGATCGACAAGAACTTTTGAAGATGCAACTTCGTGTTTACTCTGCTTCCGGTACACGCTATAAAATGCTCGATCAGTTTTGGGTCAGC
>Ga0247727_10019123_pt1 | contig 10661 bp, 9 predicted proteins | sample WisWelCaveWW1625_FD_202498 | JGI IMG/M metagenome (GOLD analysis project Ga0247727, IMG submission 202498) | Biofilm microbial communities from Wishing Well Cave, Virginia, United States - WW16-25 | ecosystem: Environmental > Aquatic > Deep subsurface > Groundwater > Cave microbial mat | place...
TTCCTACGACGCCTTGATGAACGACATCTCCGCTTTTCTTTCCATGTTGGGGGAGAAGTATCCCGGCAGTCCGCTTTTTCTTTATGGTCATAGCATGGGAGGCAACCAGGTCATTAATTATGCCCTGCGCCGCCGACCCGGGATCAAGGGCGTCATCGCGACGGGACCGTGGTTGAAACTTTCGTTTGAGCCTCCGCCGATCAAAGTCGCGCTGGGAAGATTGATGAACCGCATATTCCCATCGTTTACGCAGGCGAACGGCTTGGACACGAAGGGACTCTCGCACGACGCCGAGGTTGTGCGGCTTTATGATAACGACCCGTTGGGACACGACAAAGTCTCGGCGCGGTTGTTTGTCGGCATGTATGAGTCGGGCTTGTGGGCGTTGGATCACGCTTCTGAAATCTCCCTGCCGCTTTTGCTCATGCACGGCGGCGCGGATCCGATCACGTCCGCCGAAGCCAGCCGTCAATTCGCGGAGAAAGCCGGTAAACACGTCACGCTCCGCATTTGGGATGGCTTGTATCACGAAGTTCACAATGAACCCGAGCAAGCGGAGGCGTTCAAAGTGATGATCGAGTGGTTGGATAAGCATCTATAAGTTCATAACAGCAACCTTATCATAACGATTCATTTATCTGAAAATGCGTCTCTTGTTATTTGTTCTGGCGATGGGAATAATACTCACATCCATTGGAGGATGCGCTTCTATAAAAAGGCCTCAACAGCAAGTGGATGTTGTCTCAATGACGCCAACGCTAATTCCAGCCTCAACTTCTGCGTCCCCTTTCACGCCGACATTAAATCCAACAGATTATGTTGCGCCCGCTTCAGCCGCTCAAAGAGCAATTAAAGTGACTGAACTTATCCCATCTGACAGATGTGGCATCACCGCCGCCAAAAGCGTTTTCACAACGTCGTGGGTAAATGACGATGAGTTTATTTATGCCTATTATCCATTGGTTGAAGAGGGTTCGGAATCTATTGTTAACAACGAAGTTCTTTGGGTTTTGCACAATATAAAAACGGGGGATGAAATCCCTGCCGCGCCCACGATTAATTTCGACAACACTTTCTGGAAAAGAAATCAAATAGAGATCAACGCTGTAAATCCTGAGTTGGCGGGTTTCTTCTCGCCAAGTGGAGAGTATGTGATCTATAGCGTTTTTCTAGGCATCTCATTTGAACCCAACGCAAGGACTGAAATATGGGTAGCGGAGACAAAGAGTCAACAGAAGTGGAAAATATTCGAGGCTGACGGAAATGCAGTGGATATTTACCGGGCGGCTTGGTTTGAAAATGAAACCAAAGTGATATTCAACATTGCCTATGAAGGACCAACAGAATTTTATGTTTCCGATTTCAAATCACGCCAGACAGTAAAGCTGTCTGAAATTTCCCAATTCTCCGGAATAACCGAGGAGACCTGGAGATTATCGCCAGATGGAAAAACATTGGCAGTTGTAGATTTGGATAGGCGATTTCTCCTTGTTTCATTAGTGACAGGCGAAACGCAAACGGTGGAAATGTTTGGAGGAAGTTTTCCGCAATGGTCTGACGATGGAAAGTTTTTGTTTTACTGGTGGAAAGCGGACAAAGATAACTGGTGGGATAACATAGACGAATTGAGAGTTTATAGTCTGGATGGCGGAAAGGTTTCAACTTTGGTTGATAAATCTGATTTATCAATAGGGTTTCAAGATTATCAGGGCGACGATAATTGTATATCCCGTGATTACTATCTCGCAGGCGGCGAATATGCTGTCTCGCCCGATCAAAAAGCATTATTGCTTTGGAATAGCGGGTTGTATTTGCTTACGCGGTGAACTCACGCCATCACCGCGCCCTCCATTTTCAACAGCCATTCCTTTGTCTTCAATCCTTCGCCTCCGCCGTAGCCGTGGAGTTTGCCGTCCATGCCGATGACGCGGTGACACGGCACAACGATCGGCATGGGGTTCATGGCGTTGGCGCTTCCCACCGCGCGATACGCGTGCGGACGATCAATCTCCCTGGCGATATCAATATATGTGCGCGTCTCTCCATACGGGATGCGAAACACTGCCTGCAACGCCTCGCGTTGAAATGGCGTGAACAGAGTCCAATCAATGGGGATGGTGAAAAATGTCCGTTTGCCGGTTAGATATTCTCTCAGTTCTTTTGCGTAGGGCGCGATCTTTTTCTGGTTCGGCTGGATGGGACGTTTGAGTCGCGCGAGAAACGCGTCAAGTTTGGGTTGAGAGTCCGCCCATTCGATGGCGACCAGGCCCAGGTCAGAGGCGGCGAGGCGGAAGTCCCCAAGCAGAGTCCCGTTCAGTTCGCCCATGTAGATTGGATTTGAGTCTTGCATTTCGATCTCCATACATCAGACTTTATCGGTAATAAGCTAAAAATTCATATTGGATGCTGATAAACGCAGAAAACGCAGATTTTTCTCTCTGTGAATCAGCGTGAGTCAGCGTTCATCTGCGTCCCAATTTTATTTCCGATAGAGTCTATCCAAAAGAGGAGCGGCTAAATTGGCAGGCTCGTCAATGTCTTAGCCACAGAGCGCACAGAGAACGCAGAGAGTTTCTCTTTGTATTCTCAGAGAACTCAGCGATCTCTGTGGCTAAAGAGGTTTTTATCCACTCCACCAAAAAAACACCACCGGGATTTCACATCCCGATGGTGGATTATAAAGCAGACTTCGTTACGCGATCAATCGGCCGCGTGCGCGCGTGGGACGATCGCGGGTTTTGAAGCCCGGCTGGACGACTTCCAATTGACGACCGCGAGACTTGTCACGATCAATATCGTGCCGACCAGCAACTGCCATGAAAGTTGTTCATTGAGGAAAATCACGCCGAGGATCACGCCGCCGACGGGGAACAAATATGTGACCATGGTGGCGCGCGTCGGTCCGATTTCGTGGAGCAGGTAATAGAACATGATTATCGCGATGCCAGAGCCGAGGACGCCAAGCCATAGAGCCGCGATCCACGTGATGGGCAGGGCTGGGAATTCAAAGGGCTTTTCCGTCAGCGGACCGGCGATCCACATAAAGATCGTCGAAGTGATAAGCGGCATCGCGCCGCGCACGACGCCTTTGATATGCTGGGTATATTTGCGCGCAAATACCGCGCTCCCCGCGTAAAAGATGGACGCAAGGATCACCGCCGCCTGCCCGATGGCTGAACTGTGCGCGCTTGCGAAGAGGTCCTTGCTCAAAAGCGTTACCACGCCCGCGAAGCCGATCAACAAGCCCAGGGTTTTCTGAGCGGTCATCTTGTCGTCGCTTAACATGAAGTGCGCGATGACAATCGTAAACAGGGGCACGGTCGCGTTGAGAATGGACGCGACCGTCGAGTCAATCGTCTGCTCGCCCCATGAAATGAAGAAGATCGGGATGGCGAGGCTGGCCGGACCCAGGATGGCAAAGATGCCCCAGGTTTTCCAGTCGCGGGGCCATTCGACTTTTTGATATATACCGATAATCACGGCCGTGAGCGCGCCGAACAACATCCGAAAGGCGACAAGCGCCATGGGACCGATTTCCTGCACGCCGATCTTGATCCACAGGAAGGACGAACTCCAGATCGCGCCGAGCAGAATAAAGACGAACCAGTGTTTGGATTTCAAAGGGGCTCCTTTCGAGGTAATGGGGTGGGAACAACAATCGTTTCGATGCGCTATGGACCTGAAATATTACAGGTTGTTGCAACGCGGGAATTGACGTTATTCTACGAATAAAGTTCCAGCCTGCCGACCCGATTCTTGCTCTTTTTCCCTGTAAACCCTTCTGGGAAGACAACCAGATTTCACTCTCTGACGCCTTTATCAACCTTAATTTGTCTAACAATCGTAGGGCAATCGTAGGTAACGCGTCAAGCAGGTTTGGGGGCATTATGATAAATTAGATACAGCAAGGTGATTTCTCTTCTCCTCCTTTCGTAGGGAACCGCGGTCGGCGTCCGCGGTTCTCGTACTTTAAAGGCAGTATAATCGTCAAAGTTCACCGTCCCGCAGGCGTTGTCCTGAGCTTGTCGAAGAGTTGGGTTGAAACCGTCATAATTTTCAGATCAACCTGTGGGACGTTCCATATTGCGAGGAAAAGATGACAGTTCAAATCACCATCATTGGTCTGGGTCAGGTGGGAAGTTCAATCGGGCTGGCGCTTGCCGGGCAGAAGAACATCAAACGCGTTGGGAACGACAAGGATTACGAAACCGCGCGCCGCGCCCAAAAAGCCGGGGCGGTGGACGAGGTCAAGGTCAACCTGCCCGCTTCAGTGAGAGAGGCGAATGTCGTCATCCTGAGCCTGCCTTTGGGAGAGATTCGGGACACGCTCAGATACATCACGCAAGACCTGCAGGAGGGGACGGTGATTCTCGACACGGCGCCCTCGAAGGGGACGGTTGCCGCGTGGACCAGTGAGATCATTCCTCAGGGACGGTTTTACGTGGGGCTTACGCCGTCCATGGGCGCGGGGTATTTGGACGGCTCGGATTTGGGCGTTGAATCCGCCCGCGCCGATTTGTTTTCCAGGGGCCTTTTCCTGGTGAACGCGCCGCATGAGACGCCCGGCGAGGCGGTGAAACTCGCCACCGATCTGGTAAACCTGCTCGGCGCGCAAGCCATGATCGCAGATACGCTTGAAGCCGACGGATTGCTGGCGTTCACGCACATTTTGCCGCAACTGGCTTCCGCCGCGTTGGTGGACGCGACCGTGAACCAGCCCGGCTGGAATGAAGCCCGCAAGATCGCGGCGCGCCCGTATGCCGAAGCCACTGCCGCCGCGGCGCGTCACGATGAAGCCAAATCATTGGGCGAAGCCGCGTTGGGGAACCGCGAAAATACCGTCCGCGTGCTCGACGCGTACATGACGTCCCTGCAAAGACTGCGCGACGATATTGAGGAAGGGGATCGTCAACAGGTTGTCGAGTTTCTCGAAGACGCCGTCAAAGCCCGTGCGCGCTGGCTCAATGAACGCGCCAAAGCCGACTGGCAGACAATCGAAAGCGTTAGCGACCAATCCTTCGGCGATAGACTCGGTCACATGTTCATGGGCAGTATGATGGAACGCATGAAGAAGCGGAAGTAGTTTTAGCCGCTCAAGCCGCCGTCACTTCGACAGGCTCAGTGCAAGACTCGGCGGCGGGGACGCCGCCGAGAGCATGGAAGTAGTTTGGTCGTTTCATGGTTGGATTGGCGATGCCCTGTTATTGTTACATCCTCGAATGTGCCGACGGCGCCTATTACACCGGCTGGACTGTTGACCCCGAACGCCGCCTCCAGGCTCACAACCAGGGACGCGGCGCGAAATATACGAAGACGCGTCTGCCGGTGAAACTGGCATACGTGGAGGAACAACCGGACCGAAAGTCCGCGATGAAGAGGGAGGTCGCGATCAAGCGCCTGGGTAGAAAAGGAAAAGAGAAGTTGGTGGGGGAAGGGAAAAAGACGTAGACAGGGAAATAAGGAAATACGTAAACACGGAAACACGGAGACACGTAAACAGGGAAACACGTAGACAAGGAGTGTTGCCACCCCGCGTGTCACAAGACCGCGACAACGTAGACAGGCGCGTCTTTCCTCGAAAATACCCTTGCATCCTAGCGCCTTCAACGCTATCATCATGGAAAATACATGGAATCCTCGCCGAAGCCCGCTCCCGAACCGCGCCAGCCGCGGGCGCGCCCACTGCGCGCCGCGCGTACCGTCATTGGTATCGCGCTATTGCTCGCGACGCTCTTCACCGCCTTCCCCTCGCGCGGGCTTGCCAACGGCAATTTCTACGAACGCCTGAGTCTTGTCCTCACGCCGCGTTCGCCCCAATCCGTGTCGTTGACCCCCCAACCTCAACTGCGCGTCGGCATCGTGGCGGGACATTCCGGCAACGACTCGGGCGCGGTCTGTTACGACGGCAACGGCAACGTCGCCCTCGCCGAAGCGGACTTGAATCTTGAAATCGCCGCGCTCGTTCAGCAGCGCCTCACGCAACAGGGCTTTGAAGTGGACCTGCTCAAGGAATTCGACACGCGCCTCAACGGTTATCGCGCGCTCGCCATTGTTTCCATTCACAACGACTCGTGCGAATACATCAACGACGAAGCCACCGGTTTCAAAGTCGCCGCGGCGCTCAACACCTACGATCTCAACCGCGCCAACCGCCTCACTGCCTGCCTCGTGGATCGTTACCAGCGCGCCACCGGTCTCGCGTTCCATGCGGGGAGCATCACCAGCGATATGCGTGAATATCACGCCTTCCGCGAAATTGATCCCAGCGCCGTCGCCGCCATCATCGAGACCGGCTTCCTCAACCTCGACCGCGAGATCCTCACCAAACATACGGATCAAGTCGCCGCCGGGATTGCCGACGGCATCCTGTGTTTCGCGAACAACGAGAACATCGAACCGACTCCCATGCCCGCGTCGATCCCATGAACAATACTTCATCACATAGACGCCTGCGCCTCTTCCTAAGCCTCGGCCTGATCCTGATATTCGGGGGACTGGGACTCGCCTTTTTCTTTTTCTCCTCCTCGCCGGTGAACGCCGCGATCTTTGCCTCGCTCACGCCCACGCAGGAAAACCTGTGGGCGTTCATGGACGTTTCCAAACCCACCTACACGCCCACGCCGATTCCTACGATCACGCCCACCGCCACCGAAGCGCCCGGCGTGATGGACATGCAAGCCGTTGTGGATACCGCGCCGGTTTACGCCCAGCCTCAACCTGCCCCCGCGTATTCGGGGTCGAAATACATCCTCGTGGATATTTCAGAACAACACATGTACGTCTACGACGGCGAGACGATGATCTACAGTTTCGTCGCCTCCACCGGCATGAACAACGCCACGCGTGCCGGGACGTTCGCCGTGCAAAGCAAAATCCCCAACGCGTACGGAGCCACCTGGAATATCTGGATGCCTCACTGGCTTGGCATCTACTGGGCCGGCGGATTGGAGAACGGCATCCATGCCCTGCCTATTTTGTCCAACGGCGCGACCTTGTGGGAAGGCTATCTCGGCAGACCAGTTTCCTATGGCTGTGTGGTTCTTGGAACTTATGAAGCCAGTTTGTTGTATGATTGGGCGCAGGTCGGCACGACGGTAGAAATTCGCTGGTAAGACGAAATTTATTTTGGCGCTTAAAAATATTCCCCGCTTTGCGAAATAAATTTCGCAGTACGTTATACGGAAGGCAAACCAATGAACCCAAAACTCATCGAAGCCCGTGAACAGGTTGTCAAAGCGCGCGAGGCGTTGCGGCGCGGCGACAAGGATACCGCGCGCGACCTCGGCGAGAAAGCCGCGCTCCTCACGCCGGATATGGAGGACGCGTGGCTAATCCTTGTCGCGGCGGATTCGAACCGCGAAGACGCGCTGGCGTACGCGCAAAAAGCGCTGGAGTTGAATCCCGCAAGTCCGCGCGCGCAAAAGGCTGTGGCATGGGCGACGAGTCAGTTGAAGCAGGTTCACATTGAGCCGGGCGACGCCCTGAGCGTGTCGAAGGATCGAAATGCGCGCGTTGAGCCGGGTAATGCGCCGCGAGCGACGGAAGCGTTGAGGAGTCAAACTGTCGAGGCGGCGAGTCTGCGCGGGGTGATGGGATCAGTTAGAAACGGCGGGAGCGAAGCGTATGTCGGTCGTCCGGTTAAACATCCAGCGAAAAAATCCAACCGGCGCGCGTTGATTTACGCCGGCGCGTTATTGGGATTACTGGTTTGCGCGGCAGTCGGCGTCGCGGGTTGGTCGGCGATCAATAATCCGGCGTTCGCCTCGTTTATGCCCGTGAACAATGTCGCGCCCACGCAGGAAATTCTTTGGGCGCAGGTGAATGTGCCGAAGCCCGGCGTGACCCCGATTGACGTGAGCGCGTTCGCGCAACAGCCGACTTCCGTTGTGATAAGCCCGTCGCCCGCCCCAACCGACGCGCCAACGCTGGCTCCAACCGACACGCCCACAATCATCCCGACTGAAACGTCAACGCCGACTCCCGCCGCGACTGAAACGCCCGGCGTGATGGCGATGGACATCGTTGCCGATACGCCGACGAGCGCGTATGCGCCGCCTGTGAATCCAGTCGCGGCGTCGGGCGGGAATGGCGGCGCGCGCTGGATTGACGTGAATCTTTCCGCGCAATCTGTGACCGCGTATGAAGGCGATACGCCCGTCAATTCGTTTGTCGTTTCCACCGGCACGCGCTACACGCCCACCGTGACCGGCAAATTCAAGATCTGGATCAAGTTCAAGTCCTCGAGCATGTCCGGTCCCGGTTATTATCTGCCGAACGTTCCATATATAATGTATTTCCATAAAGGATACGGTCTGCATGGCACGTACTGGCATAGCAATTTCGGCACGCCCATGAGTCACGGCTGCGTGAACCTGCGCACCTCCGACGCGGAATGGTTGTACAACTTTGCGTCGGTGGGGACCGTGGTGAATGTGCATTATTGATACTCAGCCACAGAGATCACCGAGTTCATTGAGAAAAACCTCAAAGTTCTCTGCGGCTACGATTGTATGAGCAGGCACAATTTTTCCCGGCGCGATTTTCTCAAGTTGACAGGCTATGGTTTGATGGGAACGTTTTTACCGAACCTGCCTTTGACCTCCCTTCAACTCGATCCGTTCGACAATTTACAGGGGCGCGTGACCGACCGCACGACCTGGTCCTACGACGCGCCGAACTTCAAAGCCAGCCGCAAAAAATTATACTGGCGCGATATCGTCGTCCCGATCAAGAACGCCGCCATCGGCGACGACGAGACGGCGCATAACCGCGTCTGGTATGAGGCGGAGGAAGGCGGTTACGTTTATTCGGGCAGCGCGCAACCCGTCCGCACGATATTGAACGAGGCGCGGCATATCCCGCTCGGCGGCGCGCTGGCCGAGATCAGCGTTCCGTTTACCGACGCGTATGAGTCGCTGGAGCCAGGCGCGCCGGTTATGTATCGTCTTTACTATGAGACGGTCCATTGGGTGACCGCCAGCGCCGTTCATCCGGATGGAAGCATCTGGTATCTTTTGCTGGACGACAAAAGCAAGATCAACCATTACGCGCGCGGGGAACACGTCCGCCTCATGACTCCCGACGAGCTGGCGCCGTTATCCTCTCACCTTGCCCTCGGCGACAAACGCGTGGAAGTGCGCCTCAACGAACAGATGGTCCTGGCTTATGAGAAGGGCGCCCTGGTTTTTGCCGCGCGTGCCGCTACCGGCGGACGCCTGCGAAGCGGAACCTACACCACGCCCGACGGCGAGTTCAAAACCTTCTATAAACGTCCCACGCGGCACATGGCGCGCGGCGATATCGCCTCCAGCGGCTTTGACCTGCCCGGCGTGCCGTGGGTGATCTACATCAAGGATAACGGCATCTCATTCCATGGGACATATTGGCATAACGACTTCGGGCGTCCGCGCAGCCACGGTTGCATCAACCTGTCTGTGCCATCCGCCAAATGGCTCTTCCGCTGGACGATGCCGGTCGTGCCGTTCGACAAGGAGTTTGTGCATGGGCAGGTGGGGACGAGGGTGGACGTCGTTGTATAATCTTTATGAGTGGAACATCGAATCTTGTTTGTTCGTTTAAAATCACATGCTCAATCCCCAACTAACCCGCCGAGAATTTCTCAGACTGGCCAGCGAGGCAGAAGTTCTGGCAATACACCCGGAACTCAGACAGATCGAGTAACGACAGACGTTTTCCCGCTCGCTGGCAAGACCCCACCCTGCGAATCAAGGGCGGGGACGATGACGCTTGCCTGTAGACTGAAAACTCGGCACAGTTCAGATTCAAAACCTCCTTTAAAAAGAAAACCCCAATGCCTTTTTCAAGGACTCAGGCTTTCTCCATCCATTTCTCTCTTTCCCCTTGACACTGCTGTTTATCGGTGGGCGGTGTTTGTAAGACGATTTTGAATTTCAGATTGATACTTCTATTACAACATATAGTTTGTGCATCCTTTTCTTACTATTCCGAAACTAAGAATGCGAGCATATCGAAGGGTTTCCACTTATATTCCATGTCGCATTTATAACCGCGCAGCCACAGTTTTCCATTAATTCGCCGCAAGTAGAATCCTTTCGGAAAATCATCGGAATCCAATAAGGGTTTGGATATTATGGTTACTGAACCCTTTGGTGCTTTATTCTTACTGATTTCCTTATCTTCGACTTGATCCAGATATTGAAGACGAAAATAGAGGCCTAATTCTATGGGACACTCAAGTAAGCCTAATTCTCTTGCACGGCTCCGCACTTCCGCTAGATTAGCTCCATCAGAAAAGCCAAGATCGTTGATCGATATTTCAATCACAGAAACAATCCGGCGTGTTTTAGAAGTTACGAAAAGGTCGGATAAAAGAAGAATGTTGGCATACTCATTGAGAAGAATAGAAGAATTTTTCAATTTTGCCAGTAGCTCAGCTTTTCTAAGACCACCGAACTCAATTTTTCGAAAATTCGGATTCACTGTTTTTGGGAGATTTCGAATTCGAAATTGCACTTGTTTCATCCTGAGCATCTGATTACCGAATAATTCAGCCCAACTAGTGGGTTGTGGTTGAAATAATGCAAGAAATTGCTTGTCGGACATGGTCGAGTATGGTAGCGTTGGGCATCTACCAGGAAAGAGAGATGAGCCATGCGCGGCCGGAAGCCCGAAAAGTTTGA
>Ga0247727_10019124_pt1 | contig 10661 bp, 10 predicted proteins | sample WisWelCaveWW1625_FD_202498 | JGI IMG/M metagenome (GOLD analysis project Ga0247727, IMG submission 202498) | Biofilm microbial communities from Wishing Well Cave, Virginia, United States - WW16-25 | ecosystem: Environmental > Aquatic > Deep subsurface > Groundwater > Cave microbial mat | place...
CGAAACCTGCCGCCGCACGATGCTGTTCGGCAGCCAGGCGACTGTCGACCAGCATGCCGGCAATCCGCGTCTGCAGGTGCACGGGCCCGGCTACAGCAAGATCCTGATCGGCGAGGACTCGGTCGACCGCTGGCGCGACTACCTGGACCTGATGGTGACCAGCGTCGCGCTCAACAGCGGCCGGGGCTGCATCAACTGCTCCGGCATCTGGACGCCGCGACGGGGGCGGGAGATCGCTCAGGCGCTGGCTGAGAAGCTGGCCCCGCTGCGACCCCTGGCGCCCGAGGATCCGGAGGCGCCGTTGGCTGCCTTTACCGTTGCCGGGGCGGCGGAAGGGATTTCGGCCGCCATCGACCGGGATCTCCAGGCCGCCAGCGCCGAGGACCTCGTGGCGACCATTCGCGGATCCTCGCGCCTGGTAACGCGGCCGCACTGCTCCTATCTGCTGCCGACGGTGGTCTACTGCGGCTCCCACGAGCACCCCATGGCCAAGAAGGAATACATGTTTCCGTTCGTCACCGTGGTCGAGTGCCCGCAGGAGAAGATGCTGGCCTCGATCGGATCGACGCTGGTGGGAACCGGCATCACCGAGGATCCCCGCTTCCGGGCCGAGCTGCTCGATTGCCCCCACATCGATCGCCTGAACCTGGGACCGGTGCCCACCACCCAGCTCGACTGGCTGCAGCCGCACGAGGGCAACATCATCGAGTTCCTGTTCCGGGCGCGGGCCTTCCAGGCGGCCGCCTCCAGCGACGGGGCGGGGCGATGAAGCACATCATCATCGGCACCGCCGGACATATCGATCACGGCAAGACGGCCCTGGTCCGCGCGCTCACCGGAACCGACACCGACCGGCTGGAGGAGGAAAAGCGGCGCGGGATCTCGATCGACATCGGCTTCGCCAGCCTGGAGCTCGGTCCCGACCTCCAGCTCGGGTTCGTGGATGTCCCCGGCCACGAGCGATTCGTCAAGAACATGCTGGCCGGCATCGGGGGCATCGATCTGGCGCTCCTGGTGGTCGCCGCCGACGAGTCCATCAAGCCGCAGACCCGCGAGCACTTCGACATCTGCCGGCTGCTGGAGATCCGCCACGGCTTGGTCGTTCTGACCAAAGCGGACCTGGTCGAGCCGGAACTGGTGGACCTGGTGAAGCTGGAGGTGGAGGAGTTCGTGGCCGGCTCGTTCTTCGAAGGGGCGCCGGCCGTGGCGGTCAGCTCGGTTACCGGGGCGGGGATGGAGACCCTCAAATCCGAGCTCGAAAAGCTGGGACGCTCGATCCAGCCCAAGAACGCCCGGAATCATTTCCGGATGCCGGTCGACCGGGTCTTTGTCATGAAGGGGTTCGGCACGGTGGTGACCGGCACCTTGATCGCGGGGAGCGTGGAGAAGGAGTCGGAGATCGAGATCTATCCGCTGGAGCGGCGGGCTCGCGTGCGCGGAATCGAGGTCCACAATCAAAGCGCTTCCCGGGCCTGGGCCGGACAGCGGACGGCGCTGAATCTGGCGGGAGTGGAGACCGAGAATCTGCGGCGCGGCGTGGTGGCGGCCCCCGCCGGGAAGTTTCGCGCCACCCAGCGGGTGGATTGTGTGCTGGATCTGCTGGCCTCGGCCCGTCCTGTGAAGCACCGAGCTCCGGTGCATTTGCACCTGGGCACGGCCGAGGTAGAGGGGGAAGTTTGTCTGTTGGAGGGGCTGGCCCAACTGAAGCCCGGCTCTCGCGCCTTCGTGCAGTTCCGGCTGCGCGAGCCGGTGCTGGCGCTGCCTGGCGATCGCTTCATCATCCGCCAGTTCTCGCCGGTGACCACCATCGGCGGCGGCCGCGTGCTGGATAACCTGGCGGAAAAGCACCGGACCGGCGAGAGCGTGTCAGCGCGCCTGGAGCGGCTCGCCAGCGCCGAGCCCGCGGTGGTGCTGGAGGCGCTGCTGGAGCGAGCCGCCTCCGGCCTGGAAATGGCCGAGATCGTGGCCCGGACGGGGTGGCTGGAAAGCGAGGTCGAAGCCGCGGCCGCCGAGCTGGAGCGCGAGGGGAAGCTTGATCGCGCCTCGGCCTGGCCCCTCTGGATCGTCCACCGGGATCATTTCCGATCCGCCCTCGAGCGGGCGATGGCCGCGCTGAAGACTTTCCACCAGGAGAATCCCCTGGCCCCGGGAATAAGCAAGGAGCTGCTGCGCGCCAGGGACTTCACCGGCGCGCCGCCGGCTTTTCTCGACGCCCTGCTGGATCGCCTGAAGCGCGACGGCCGGGCGGCCGTCGACGGCGAGACGGTGCGGCTGGCTGCTCATCGGATCGTGCTCAAGGAAGACGAGACCCAAGCCCGGGAAAAAATCGTGGCCGCCTTCGAACAAGCCGGGCTGGCCGTGCCTGGCGTCGATCAGGTTTTAAGCAAGACGGCAGTCGAGCGCGACCGCGCGCGGAAGATCCTCCAGATCCTGCTGCGCGAGCGGGTGCTGCTGCGGGTGGCCGACGATCTGATCTTTCATCATCTGGCCATCGAGAACTTGAAGGGCCTGCTGGCTGAGCAGAAGAAGAAGTCCGATCGGCTGAGCGTCCTTCAGTTCAAGGACCTGACCGGGATCAGCCGCAAGTACGCCATCCCGCTGCTCGAGTATCTGGATCGGGAGAGGGTGACGCGCCGCGCCGGCGACGAGCGGTTGATCCTGTGAGGATCAACGTTGGCTTCTCGCAACCCATTGCTTTCTCACCTGGAGTCCCGGTAGACTCAGACTAGGAGCAGGCGACAAGATGACTCTAAGCCGCGAAACGCTCCAGCAACTCGTGGACCGTGTGGTCCGGACAGCCCGGCCCGAGCGGATCATGCTGTTTGGGTCCGCAGCTCGCGGCACGATGACACCGCAGAGTGACATTGACCTACTCGTCATTAAGTCCGGGGCGTTCGACCGGGCCAGATTGACTGGAGACATCTATAAGAGTTTCCGAGGCCTCGATTGCGACGTGGAAGTCGTGGTCGCCACCCCAGAGGAACTGGAACGTTACGGCGCCAGCCCGGCGCTGGTCTATTGGTCAGCTCTGCGCGAGGGGAAGGTCATCTATGACGCGGTACCCGCTGGATGACCCTCGGGAATGGCTGAATCGCGCCCGAAACAGTCTCGAACGGGGCGCCCTGATGGGAAGCCATACGTACCTGGAAGACCTCTGCTTCGATTTTCAGCAAGCTGCAGAAAAGCCCTGAAGGCGGTGCTGCTGCACCGGGGCGCCCCTGTCATCTACACCCACAACCTCCAGCGGCTGCTGGATCGCGTGGAGCAAACTGGTCTGGAGGCGACCGAGCCGGTCGCGGAAGCGCCGTACCTCACGCGCTTTGCTTCCCTCACACGGTATCCCGCAGCTGTGGTAACCCCGGAAGAACACGCCGAAGCCAAAAAGATTGCCGAAGCCGTTGTGCGCTGGGCCGAAACCGTCGTCCTCGGCGCGCAGCGGAACTGAAGCCTCGCGTAACCGCTGCCTGTCCAACCGGCGGTGGGGGAGTTGACGGCTGGCCGGAGGCTGGGACCGTGAGGGAAAATGCCCCAAACAACTGAACCGCAACGCCGAGCCCAGCAGAAGAAGAAGTCCGATCGGCTGAGCGTCCTTCAGTTCAAGGACCTGACCGGGATCAGCCGCAAGTACGCCATCCCGCTGCTCGAGTATCTGGATAGGGAGAGGGTGACGCGCCGCGCCGGCGACGAGCGGTTGATCCTGTGAGGATCATCCACCCTTGACCCAGGCCAGGTTGAATCGCGCGTGCTTAATCGCCTTTCGTGGCGATCCCGCCGGCAGGTGATTGAGGAAGTAGCTGTAGCTGACGTGCAGGGTTCCGTCACGGGCCTGGACGATCGAGGGGTAGTGGAAGGACCCGGCGCCGCTGGCGCGCGTATCCAGCTCCAAATGGCGCTTCCACTTCCAACTCCGGCCCTCGTCGTCGGAAGCCGCCACGGCCAGCGAGTGCCGGCCGCGCTCGGTGTCGTTGTAGACCAGCAGCCAGTGGCCGTCCCGCAGCACGATCACCTCGAAACCTGAGCCGGGATTCGGCAGGTCGGTGTCGACCGGCGTGGACCACGTAACACCGTCGTCGCGAGAAGTGCTCAGATGGACCCGCTTCGGCGCGGGACCGTTGTCGCGCATGTAGGCGAGCAGGGTCCCGTCGCGACGCCGCGCCAGGGTCGGCTGGATCGAGCCGGCGCCGACCAGCGGGGTGCTGCTCTTCCAGGTCCGGCCTCCGTCGTCGGTGATGGCGATGAGTGAGAAGGAATAGCCGTCGGAGTAAAGCGGCGCCAGTATCCGTCCGGAGGGCAGCTCGAGCGGATGGGCGCGGGTCATCCAGCCGAGCCGGGAGAAGTACTTGTCGCCCGCGCGCTCGAGCAGGCGCGAGTAGTAGGCGGCGCGAGTCGGGTCAGCGCCGGCCATCTCGGGCTCCACCGCCTCCTTCACTTTGGCCTGGAAGTCATTGGGGATAAAGAGCATATTGTCGCTCAGTTCCCACCGCGGGACGGTCTGGCCGCGGTAGTCACTCGAAATCCGGTACTTCATCAGGGCGGTGTGCCACTCGTTGGCCAGGATCACCGGCCACAGCAACCAGAGCCGCTGGCGCGAGTCCAGGAACAGGGTCGGGTTGGTGTCGGGGAAGTTAGGGGTGTCGGCCAAGGTGAAGCGTTGGCCCCAGGCGGTCTGGCCGGGGCGGCGTCGGGCCGCTTCGAGGATCACGTCGTCAGCCGAGCGCTCGCCCGATCCGTGATACCAGCAGACGAACAGCTCTCCGTCCGGCAGCTCGACGATCGAGGAGGCGTGGTTGTGCCAGTGTTCGAGAGGAAAGATCAACTCGGACTCGAGCAGCGGCCGCTCCGAGGTCTGGGCCAGGGCGGTCGAGCAGAGGAGAAGCACCAGGATGGCCGGTAGCATGGTCTCTAGTTTACCCTGCGACGGGCACAGAGCGTCTGGCCCCCAGCGCTGACTTGGGAGCACCTCGCAACCGCGCCCTCTGGTTCGCCGATTGCGGAGCACCGAAATGAAGGGGGTCGCGGAGGCTTTGCAGCTCTCGGTAGTAGTAGAGGGGCGTAGGCCGTCTTCCGCTGAACTTCAAACTCTTCAAGAACCTGATCTCGTCTTCAGTGGCCTCGCCGCGGAGAGAAGAATCCTTGAGGAACTCTTCCAGGCCCGGCTCCATCGAGAAGGGCTGTTCAGGTTCCCTTTCTACAAACTCAAATCGCTTCAGGCGTTCCAGGGTCAATCTGCGGTTCAAGGCAATTTCCACGCTAAACGTCTCGAGGTCAATGTCCCAGCGTTCGATCAGCGGATCCAGGAAGGAGAGGCAGTTCTCGACCGATACGTGGAAAACATCAGTGTCCAGGAACTCGAGAATCATGACCCGCATCTGCTCATAGCTTCTGTCGCTGAGTCGAGCCACCAGGCGGACCCAGTTTTCACTCTCCAGTTCGTCTTGGGCAACTCGCTTGGCCACATCCAGAAGCTTCTGTGTGACCAGGCGTTCGAGTTCGCCGAAGGGCTCCTTCTCAAAAATCTCACCTATGCGTTTTCGTTTGTCGGGTTCGCACTTGCGGAGAGTCAATTCTCGAAACCCCTTAAACAAGGGCTTTGGCGGGTCCGCCATCTTTTTCTTCAAGTCTTCCTTGCGCTGCATGTCAGCCAGCTTCGAGAGTTCGCCGCCCGGGAGTCTCAAGAATTTTCCCATCTTGTCGTAAATATCTGTCCGGCTGGGCGCGGGAGTAGACTTCTTCCTGGCCAGCAACTGCGAGATGTAGGACTCGGTAACTTGAGCGGCGGCCGCCAAATCTTTCTGCTCAAGACCCAGTTCCTTCAGGCGGTGTCTGATCACGAGAGGAACGTCCACGGGGTCTCCCTTCCGGGTTGACTTAACCTTTGCAGATTAAGAAACCTGCCACCACTATCGCATATTTTCCCGCTCTTGTCCAAGATTGGTTTCTCGCACCCTGCGGCTTGGGCAGCATGCGACAGAGGGGAACCTGGCCTGGGGGTTGTGAGCATCCTCTTGAGAATAAAGGCCTTGCTGTGTAGGATCGCGCTGCCCGGGACGGCGGTGATATTTTTCCTTGACAAGTGAAGGGAGTTAACCTATACTGGTTAAGGATTGAGCACTTCAGCCCACTCCGCAGATCATCTGGACTAAGTCAGGTCATCTGAGCATTCCCTCTTAGCCAACCCGAAGGATGGAACTGTGTCGGAAAGAAATGGCGACAAAGCCAGGTTTGGCGGAGAACGCCGCCGCAAGATTCTCCGGCGGAAGCGCACTCGAGAATTGCGAAAGGCGCTGGTCGCCCCGGGGCGGGCGCCTGATTCGCGCGAGCTTGCATTACGTCTGTAACCGGGCACATGGGAAGGGAGAGCGCCATGAAATTTCGACCACTGCATGACCGTGTTGTGGTCCGCCGCATCGAAGAGGCGGAGACCGTTCGTGGGGGTATCGTCATTCCCGACAGCGCCAAGGAGAAGCCGCAAGAGGGTGAGGCCATGGCATGCGGCAACGGCAAGGTTCTCGACAGCGGCCTCCGCGTGGCTCTGGAGGTCAAGCCGGGCGACCGGGTGCTGTTCGGCAAGTACGGGGGCAACGAGATCAAGCTGGAAGGCGAGGAGTACCTGATTCTGCGCGAGGACGAGATTCTCGGGATCCTCGATAAGAGCGAAAAATCCGACAAGAAAGGCAAGAAGTAGGAGGAACTCATGGCTAAGAGAATTGTCCTGGGCGAAGACTCGCGCCAGGCCATCCTGCGCGGCGTGAACGCTCTGTCCGACGCCGTCAAGATTACGCTGGGCCCCAAGGGCCGCAATGTTGTTCTGGAAAAGAAATTCGGGCCTCCGGCCATCACCAAGGACGGCGTCACGGTGGCCAAGGAGATCGAGCTGAAGGATCCCATGGAGAACCTGGGCGCGCAGATGGTGCGCGAGGTGGCATCCAAGACCAGCGACGTGGCCGGCGACGGCACCACCACCGCCACCGTTTTGGCGCAATCCATCTTCCGCCAGGGCATCAAGTCCGTGGCTGCCGGCGCCAACCCCATGGCCCTGAAGCGCGGCATCGACAAGGCCATCGAGGCCGCCGTCGAGGAGATCAAGAAGCTGGCCAAGCCGGTTACCGGTCAGGGCATCGCGCAAGTCGGCACCATCTCAGCCAATACCGACGCCACCATCGGCAAGATCATTGCCGAGGCGATGGAGAAGGTCGGCAAGGACGGCGTGATCACGGTCGAGGAGTCCAAGACCATGGAGACGGTGCTGGATCTGGTCGAGGGCATGCAGTTTGACCGCGGGTATCTGTCCCCTTACTTCGTCACCGACGCCCAGCGGATGGAGTGCGTGCTCGAAGAACCCTACATCCTGATCCACGAGAAGAAGATCAGCAACATGAAGGACCTGTTGCCGCTGCTCGAGCAGATTGCCCGCTCCGGCAAGCCGTTGCTGATCGTGGCCGAGGAAGTGGAAGGCGAAGCGCTGGCCACCCTGGTGGTCAACAAGCTGCGCGGCACGCTGAACGCCGCGGCGGTAAAGGCGCCCGGCTTCGGCGACCGCCGCAAGGCGATGCTCGAGGACATTGCCACTCTGACCGCGGGCAAGGCGATCATGGAAGAGACGGGCATCAAACTGGAAGGTGTGCAACTGGAGGACCTGGGGAAGGCCAAGCGGGTCACCATCGACAAGGACAACACCACGATCGTGGAGGGCGCGGGAACCAGGAAGGCCATCGACGGACGCGTGAAGCAGTTGCGCGCACAGATCGAGGAAACCACCTCCGACTACGACCGGGAGAAGCTGCAGGAGCGTTTGGCGAAGCTGGTGGGCGGAGTGGCGGTGATCAAGGTCGGGGCGGCGACTGAGACGGAGATGAAGGAGAAAAAGGCGCGGGTGGAGGACGCCATGCACGCCACGCGCGCGGCGGTCGAGGAAGGCATCGTGCCGGGCGGCGGCGTGGCGCTGGTGCGCTGCATTCCCCCCGTCAAGAAGCTCAAGCTGGAAGGCGACGAGCAGACCGGCGTCGACATCGTCCTGCGGGCGCTCGAGGAGCCCCTGCGCCAGATCGCCTCCAATGCCGGCCACGAAGGCTCGATCGTGGTGGAGAAGGTGAAGGCCGACAAGAGCGTCAACGTCGGCTTCAACGCCCAGACCGAGGAGTTCGAGGACCTGGTGAAGGCCGGCGTGATCGACCCCGCCAAGGTCGTGCGCTTCGCCATCCAGAACGCCGCCTCTATCGCGGGGCTCATGCTGACCACGGAAGCATTGATCAGCGAGATCCCCGAAAGAGAGTCCGCTCCGCCCCCCGGACCTCCCGGTGGCGGGATGTACTAGAGCCTGGGAATCCAATGGGTAGAGAAACATCATATTCGCTGCGTGGGAGGGAGCCCTGCTCACGAATACAAACATGAAACACATGACCCTGAAACTCACCTTGGAAGAACTGAGACTGTTAGCCACCCTGGCAGCGGATCAGCTATTTCGCAGAGAATTCATCGACCCGAAATTCCCCGGCCATATACCCAACGGGGACATCAACCTTGGCAAGTCGCTAGTTGGACGCCTGCGACAGATGGTTGACCAGAGCTCTCCAAAGAAAAAGAAACAAACTGCCGCGAGGGGAACCGGTTGGCGCTCGGAGCAGTCTTCCCACAATGGTTCCCTCCCGTCTTCGAGGGCGCCAAGCCGGACAGAACCGCACTGACGAATCGGCGGCGCCGATGGTCACAGGAGAATGCATGAAGTTTACATACATGGGTTTCAGGCACGAGACAACGGGCGTCAGACTATACAGCTTCGAGGGGGTCGTTTCATCGGGAATTCGTAAAGACTTCCTCGTCACCGCGGATGTTTCTCTCCTGAGCAAACACCACATCCAAATTCAGGAGGCGCCCATGCTGTGCCTGCGGCTCCTGGAGAGCTCCGCAGAAGCGGAGCCCCAACTGGAGTGCTTGGTTCTAACTGAGGCGAATATGCTAGCGCACGCACGCGCTAAGGCAGCCGAGGGGGAAAAGGCGGCACTGAAGAGAAAGACACGGCCATTCAGGCCTGTCAATCCGGCGACTCTCGGTATGGCATGGAGATCACAGGTGCCATAGCTGCCAGGTTGGATCCGGAACGCGTCCCGGTCCTAACTGAATAAGCTTGGGTCGCCTTTCTATCCCGCCAGCCCGGCCAGAACGCCGCGCATGTATCCCATCGAGCGCAGCATGCCGGGCAGGGGATTCTCGGCGTTGATTTCATATTCCAGGTTCACGCAGCCGGCGTAATTCATCTTTTTCAACTGCTTGAAAATCGCCGGCACGGGCATCACGCCGTCGCCCACGTCGCACTGGCTTCCCTTCTCGGTGGCGGACTGGAGATCCTTCATGTGGATGTCCATGAGCCGCCCGCCGGCTTGGGCGATCGACTGGACCACGTCCGCTCCGCTGCGCAGCGTGTGACCCAGATCGATGCACAGGCCCATGCGCGGGTCCAGGCCCTTCACCGCCGCCAGAACCGATTGCGGCGTGGGGAAGTGCTCGTCCTCCGGGCCGTGGTTGTGGATGGCGACCTTGATATCGAACTCCTTGACCAGCGCCTCGACGGCGGGCAGCGTCTTGTGGGTAGGGGCCGACACCATCATGGGCATGCCGCAAGCCCGGGCGTACTCGAAATAGCGGCGGAGCGCCCGCGGGTCCTCGTCCCGCAGCGGGATGGTTCCGCCGCTGGCGATGGTCAGACCGGCGCGCTGAAAGTCGCCCGTGGCCTTGGCCAGCTCGCCCGGGCTGGCCGTGTAGGAAAGGTGGAAATCTTTCACGCTCACCCAGCGCACGCTGAGCTGCCGGATCAGCGAGATGGTAATCCTGCGCTGGAACTCGCGGAAGGAATAAGTGCACACGCCGAGCCGCAGGTCCTCTGGCTTGGCCGCCGGCCCGGTTCCGGGATCGCTTCCGCCTTTTCGCCGCGCGCCCTGGCCGGCGGCGAAGGGCGCCGTCACGGACAAGCCGCCCAAGATCTGCATGATTTGTCGTCTGGTCACAGCGCGGCCAAGCCGCAACCAAGCCGGCTCGTCCACGCGGGGTTGGGGGCTGGGGGTCGGCGGCCGGGGTGAAAAATCTTCGCGGGCCGCGTCAGAATGCGAGGTTAGTAGCATAGTGGTTACCATGATAGAGGATGGAAGTGGGCCTCGGCAACTGGGTGGACTGTAGCGGGGCTGGCCAATGAGGCTGGGTGACCTGAGTCAGTTGTGCGCGGGCCTGGTGGCCTGCGGCGCGGGGCTGTGTCTGTTGGCGCAGAGAGCTGAGCAGACAGCCGGACGGCCCGTGGCGGCCCCTGCGCCGGTGCGATTTCGGGACGCCGCCCGGAGCGCAGGGGTGCATTTCGTTCTGGAGAACCACCCCACGCCGCAGAAGCACATGATTGAAACCATGCCCGGCGGGGTGGCCGTGTTGGACTACAACGGGGACGGCCAGCCGGACATCTACTTCACCAATGGAGCGGCGATACCCTCCCTGGAGAAGGGGTCCCCCAAGTATTTCAACCGCTTGTACCGAAATGACGGGGCCATGAAGTTCACCGACGTAACGGCGGAGGCGGGCGTAGCGGGGGCCGGCTACTCGATGGGGCCGGCGGCGGCGGATTACGACAACGACGGGGATGTCGATCTGTTTGTGGCCGGGGTGCATCGCAACATCCTGTA
>Ga0247727_10019125_pt1 | contig 10661 bp, 11 predicted proteins | sample WisWelCaveWW1625_FD_202498 | JGI IMG/M metagenome (GOLD analysis project Ga0247727, IMG submission 202498) | Biofilm microbial communities from Wishing Well Cave, Virginia, United States - WW16-25 | ecosystem: Environmental > Aquatic > Deep subsurface > Groundwater > Cave microbial mat | place...
GCTTTGGTGATTGATCTACCGGCTCATGGCTTGGTGGCCGGTGATATCGGCACGGTGGTCATGGTCCACGGCAACGGTGCGGGCTACGAAGTCGAGTTTATGACCTCCGACGGCGAAACCATCGCCGTGTTGTCGCTGGAGGCGAGCAAGGTGCGCGCCCTTTCCGGTCACGAAGTTCTCCACGCCCGCGAACTGACCACCGCGAAATGATGCCGCGCGCCTCTGCCCGGTTCAAAGCCGCCGACCTCATCCTCAAAGGCATGGACGGCGCCATCAACGCCAAGACTGTCACCTACGCCTTCGCCCGCTTGATGGAAGGCGCGAAGGAAGTGAAGTGCAGCGAGTTCGGGGATGCGGTGATCAAGCACATGTAGGTCACCGCTTTCGCATCACACTTCCCACATCCTCAAGCATCAACACGCAGCTGTGGATGGCCTTCTCACAGTGTCGTTCAGCCTCTGTTGGCGCAACACCTCGAGCTACGCATTCTTGAAATGCTGCTGCAGGACTGGAGTGACCTGCTGGAAGAATTGCTGGAATGCGGGATAGTATTCTTTGTAGAATTTCCGGCGCATTTGGTGACGAAAAACCCTCTTGATGAGCAACGTATACATCCAAGCCACCAGAAACACCACTGCTGCTCCAATTGCGGTCTCTAGCGTGAAGACTGACCTCCCATCCACAACTCCCGTCATCTGATAGCGACTTGACGTCGAGCTAATAAAGAGAAGCCACATGCCGATCAGTGTCGCCGCCGCCCACGGGCGGAAGCCGGGAATTCGCGCGATTTTGTTTATTCCGTTGCCCTTGATGTCATCAAATTGTCCGGTCGTGTGGTTGTAGCACATCAGGGGATTGTCCCTCCGGCCTCGCAGACGCGCGCTGATGAAGCTGATGATCTGTCCCTGTCGAGTTACAAATGCGCTGTCAGAAAATGTCCATGCGCACTCGCCGCCAGCGAGGTCGCGAATCCAGACTCGGTCTTTCTGAACGACTGTAGAGTGTAGGTGCAGATTGACCGGTGTTGTTTGAACTGTGTTACCTGTTACGTAGCTTTGGCCGCCGGATGTCGACGCACTCACGTGCGTCTCCGTCCACGTCTTCTCCTCGAGCACCTGTCCGGCTTGAAAACTGACTGCATACTCCCGCCCCCGCAGTCTCACGACACTCAATTTTTCCGGTAGGGCGAGCGGATTTCTGTCGTTCGTAGCATGTGCAGCAATTGGTGTTCGCCACCCGTATGACCCGGCTGCAATCCAGGGCACAACCAAGCCGGCCAATACCAATCCGAGCAAAGCAAGCATCGAGATGTCTTCTCTGCGGCGGTATGCCTGCACGCTCCGTGAATTTGCCGCAGCTGCCGGCAGGTATTTCTCTAGCACTTCAAAGTGAAATCTGTGGTCCTCAGCGAGCTTGCGTTGGGCATCGGTTAGCATGCCCATAGCATTCCGGTAAGCGCGAAACTTTTCGCTTTGGACCCAACCGTAGCTATCGTACAAGAACTCTCCGGCAAGCACGGACAACGCGGCTTTGCGGTGTGTTTCGTCGGCATAATCGGCCACGACTTGCTGAACTTCTGGGTATTGATCTTCGAGCCATGCTCGCCTGGCTGGCTGCGACTGTTCCCCGTACAACTTGGCGACTTTGCCTGTGAACTCGGACGCGCGTGTGAACAACGGCGTGCCCACATCGTACTTCTTCTCGATCTGATGAATCGTTTCCCCGACAGTCTTCAACGCGACCGTCTCCTCCGGGGTAGTCCGGTACCGGGATTGGTTGTATTGTAGTCTATCCAGACGTAGTCGCGCATTGACGACAGCCTGCGCGTCATCGTCGACTGTATCCGCCCGTAACGGCGTTGCCACAAGCAGCGAAAACAACGCCATCCACACAACGGGACGCAAGATTCTGGACTTATCCGTGTTCGTCATAACTTTTCTCCTAACCTAGGATGTGGCGAGTCTAAGAAAGCGCTTGGCCCCCGTCAACTCCCCGATTCCACCGCAGATTTCTGACGCAGAGACGCGTGAATCCATTCACAGCCGCGTTTTCGACTTCGATTCTGATGTAGACTCCCACAAATTGACGGGCATGACCCGGCCCGCATTGACCAATCCCGAAATCCGCAAGTTGAAGGCGGCAGCGCAACCCCGAATGTTTTCGGGGGTGGTGCGCGCCGGCAAGGGCGGGTTGACGGAGGCGGTTCTGCAGAGCGTGGAACAGGCGTTGTCATTCTGAGCGCAGCGAAACTGCCGCAGGCCGTCGGGCGTTTGACGGCAAATCTCAATCTTTGCCGTCCGGCTTGAACGACAGAGACCGTTGCCGCAAACGTCAGCGGCGTCTCGTCCGACTCGGCTCGACAAGCTCAGGGTGACAGCGCCGGAGAAATCGCCTAGTATCGAAGCCATGCCAACGCTCATCGAACATTCGACCCGCATCGCCGCGGCCGGTAACAAACCGAAGGTGATCGAGGAAATCATCGGACGCGTGAACTCGAAGACCGACGCCGTCAGCATCGCGCACATGCGCAGTCCGACCGGCTGGATCGAACCGGGTCAGACGCCGGAGTTCGACGAGTACACGTATGTGATCAAAGGCACGTTGCGGGTGACGCATCGCGACGGGGCGCTGCACGTGCCGGCGGGTCAGGCGGTCATCGCGCACAAAGGCGAATGGGTGCAGTACAGCACGCCCTGGCCGGATGGTGCCGAGTATATCGCCGTGTGCCTGCCGGCATTTTCACCGGCAAGCGTTCACCGGGATTGACATGACGAACGCTGAGATTCGGAAACTGAAAGCGGAGGCGCAGCGGCTGGCGCCGGTGGTGCACGTCGGCAAGAGCGGGTTGATGCCGGCGGTTCTACACAGCATCCAGCAGGCGTTCGATAGCCGCGAGCTGATCAAAATCAGGTTTATCCAAGACCGGGATGAGCGCGAAATGCTGGCCGGTAAGATTCTGGAGGCGACCGGCGCGACGTTGATCATGCAGGTCGGCAAAGTCGCCGTGCTTTACCGGCCGAAGCCGGTCGCGGACTAATACCGGAAGCTGCTGCGGCCGATGAATTCGCGGAGGAGCGAAGTGGGCGGGACGAGGTTCTCCGGTATGCCGAGGAAGAACGAAAGGAATTCGAGCAGCCGGCGCGCTTCGGCGTATTGCGGCTGGTCGGGTTTGATCTCGGTGAGCAGCGGTTCGACAAACGGCTTGAGCACGGCGAGTTCGTAATCGAGCGCGGAGTTAAAGGCGATGTTGGCTTGGGCCTGATACGGGAAAATCCATTTCCGTTCGCCGCGGCGGACGCTCGGCCACATGTTGAGCGTGGCGAGGGCGGAGTTGCCCCGGTAGTTGCTGTCGCGCACCAGCCGGCGAATGAGCCGGTTGTCCGTGGTCGAGATGCGGTTGTTCGAGTCGAGATTCAACTGCGTGAGCGCGCTGATGTAGATGCGGAACTTTCGCGAGGCCGGCACGGCTTCGGTGAGCCGGGGGTTCAATCCGTGGATGCCCTCGACCAACGCGATCTGGTCGGGCTCGATGCGCAACTTCTCGCCGCGGAATTCCCGGCAGCCTTTCTCGAAGTTGAACGTGGGCAACTCGACCTCCTCGCCGGCATCCAGCCGTCGCAAGTGATCGTTCAACAGCGCGAGGTCCACCGTCTCGATGTCTTCAAAATCCGGCTTGCCGTGTTCGTCGACCGGCGTGTGATCGCGATTGACGAAATAGTTGTCCACCGAGATGGTGACCGGCTGCAGGCCGTTGACGCGCAACTGCACGGCGAGCCGCTTGGCGAACGTCGTCTTGCCGGAGGACGACGGGCCGGCGATGGTCACCCATTTGATTTCGTTGCGGCGCTCCGCGATGTGATCGGCGACGCTGGCGATTTTCTTTTCGTGCAACGCCTCGGCGATCTTGATGAAGTCGCCGATTTCCCGGTTGGCGATGATTTCGTTGAGACGGCCGACGGTCGAGACGCCGAGAATGCGGCCCCATTCCTTGTGTTCCTGAAAAATCAGAAATAGATGCGGCAGTGGCTCGAAGACCGGCAACTTATTCGGATTCGCTTCTTCCGGGATCTGCATCACGAATCCCGGCGGATAGGAAATCAACTTGAACAACGACAGCGCGCCGGTGCTCGGCACGAGCGGACCATAGGCGAGGTCGGAGAAGTTCTCGCACGAGTACGTGACGATCTTCGGCGGATTACGGAAGCGCAGCAGATTGTATTTGTCCCACTGCTGTTCCTGTTCGAAACGGCGCACCGCCTCGGTGAACGCAATGCGGCGGCGTTCGATGGGCACATCGCGGGCAATGGTCGCGCGCATGTGCCGGTCGATCTGCTGCAATTGCTCGGCGCCGATGTTGGCTTTGCCCTCCGTCTCGAAGCTGCAGAAGAAGCCGGTGCCCAACGAGTGTTGCACCGCGAACCGCGCCAGTGGAAACAACTCCTTCACCGTCTTCGCGAGCAGAAAGCACATCGACCGGTAGTAAATCTGAAACCCGGGCGGATCGCCGCGCGTCAACAGCGTCACCGTGCTGTCCACGTCGAGCGGATACGACAACGACACGGCGTCGTTGTTGGCCAACGCGCCGACATATTCGAGGCCGCCCGGCGATTGGCGTTGGGGCAGCACCGCGCGCAACGTCGTGCCGGCGGCGCAGCGCACCTGCTGGCCGTCGTCCAGCGTGACGATAATGGTGTTGCCGTTGACGTTCATGCTGATCTCACCGGCGACAGTTATACACGCCGGCGGGTTGATGAGAAGCCTGTTCTCGTTTTGCTTGATGTTTGCGCCACGTCCCGCCACAATTCACCTGCCCCGACGATGACCAAGACCATCTCCACGGATTTCATCCGCCGCATCCCGAAGACCGACCTGCATCTGCACCTCGACGGCTCGCTGCGCATCCCGACGTTGATCGAGCTGGCGAAACAACAGAAGGTCAAGCTCCCGTCGAACACCGAGGACGGCCTGCGCCGGCTGGTGTTCAAGGACGTGTACGCGGACCTGCCGGATTACTTGAAGGGTTTCGCCTACACCTGCGCCGTGATGCAGGACGCCGAGAGCCTCGAACGCATCGCCTGCGAACTCGCCGAGGACAACCTCGCCGAGGGCGTCCGGTACATCGAAGTCCGCTATGCGCCGCAGTTGCACATCAACGACCGGCTCACGATGGAAGAAGTCGTCCGTTCCGTGTGCCGGGGACTCGAACGCGCCCAGAAACGCCACAATCAGACCAAAGCCGTTCGTACCGGCGACGATGTCCCGTTCCACTTCGGCATCATCGTCTGCGCGCTGCGATTCATCTTCCCGCAGATGTCGCGCTGTTACCGGCAACTCTTCGAGACGCTGCCGTACGCCTCGGCGAAGCAAGTCTGCACGACCGCCTCGATGGAACTCGCCCGCGCCGCCGTTGATCTCGCGCACAACAAAGGATTGCCGGTCGTCGGCTTCGATCTGGCCGGCGCGGAAGCCGGTTATCCCGCCGACGATCACAGCGCGGCGTTCCAACACGCGCACTCCAACTTCATCCGCAAAACCGTCCATGCCGGCGAAGCCTACGGGCCGGAGTCCATCTTCCAGGCGATCACGAAATGCCACGCCAACCGGATCGGCCACGGCACGTGGTTATTCGCCCACGATCTGATTCAGAACCCAAGCATCCCGGACCCGAAAGCCTACACGCATCATCTCGCCGAGTATGTCGCGAGCCAGCGCATCACCATCGAAGTCTGCCTCACGAGCAATGCCCAGACGCTGCCGAAGATGCGCGACCTCAGCCGGCATCCCTTGCGGCAGATGCTCGACCACGAATTGTCCGTCTCCATCTGCACCGACAACCGGCTGATGTCGAACACCTCGGTCACCCACGAACTGCGCATCGCCATCGACAAACTAAAAATGACGCCGCGCGAGTTGCGCAACGTCGTCATTGCCGGCTTCAAAGGCAGCTTCTTCCCCGGCAGCTACAGCGAGAAACGGCAGTTCGTCCGGCAAGTCATCGACCGCTACGAAGCCGTCACGCGCGGGTAGGACGTCTAACGCTCAAGATAGCCGACAGCGGGGAGCGCGGCAATGACGCTCGCTCTCGCTGCCGAGCCGAACGCGCTCCCCGCTGTTCGGCTCATCGGATGGTTATGGCTCATGACTCCCTCTGCTCTGACAACAACAGCAACGCCGGCATGGCAACAGACAAGCGAACCCCAGCACCGTGAAACCCAATCCTGCGGGGAAGCTCCAGTCCGTATGGAGGCGTGAACCGGAAATCGCTCCGACACTGCTACGGATCAGCTCGGGGGTGAAGTTTCGATCCGTCCACATCTGGCGGGCAGCTAGGTTTATCCGGTACGTGTGATAGGCAGCGTAAAAATAGCAGGCTGCCGCCAGCACAAAGAACGTGATGCCGAGAGCCGTAATCCAGCAGTGACCGCATCTCTGTGACGTGCCCGTTTCCATAGACTCACTCCTCTCGGAATTTGGCATAGCATTAGTATTAGCTGGACAATTGCGCACGACATCGTGCACGAGTGACTTTCGTAAGCCGTTTCACTCGGCTGTGGTTATGAAAGCAGACTTGCGAATTTCTGTCAAAGACTGATGCATTTCGGCAGTGGTACAATTTGAAACTTTTGCGCCCGTGTAGCCACGCCGCTCTGTCGGCGTGTCGGGCTTTCGCGGCGACAGAGCGCCGCGGCTACAACGAAACTGTCGCTTGTTGTCCGGGAGTCAACTTCTCTTGGCGATCTTCGAGCGTAACATCGAAAGCCGTTTCTCGGCGAGACGGCAATAGCGCCGGTCAATCTCCAAGCCGATGCCGGCCCGATTCGTTTCCCGGCAGGCAACGAGTGTCGTACCGCTGCCAAGAAATGGATCGAGCACGGTGTCGCCGACGAAGCTGAAGAGCTTGATGCACCGGCGCGGCAGCTCGACCGGGAACGGGGCCGGGTGGCCGATGCGCTTCTTGCTCTCGCCGTTGAACGTCCAGACGCCATTCGTCCACGCCATAAATTCATCGCGTGTGATGTCGGACTTGCCGGAGCCGGAGGTTTTCTTCCACGATTCCTTGTAAAGCACCACGATCACTTCGACCGGCGCGATGACAAATGGCGCGGACGCAGATTTCCACGAACCCCACGCAGTCCGGCGCGAGATGTTCTGCTCGTTCCAGATGATTGTGGAGTGATACCGCCAACCGACGCGCTTCGCGATGCCGGTCATGTCCGCGCAGACGCTTTGCTGGCCGCCTTTGTTCTTGTCGAGTGGGATGTTCAGGCAGAGCCGACCGTCGCGTTTCGCCAGCCGGTAACACTTCGTCAGCCACTGGCCGGTAAACTCCAAGTAGGCACCGTAGTCGCCGGCATCGTCGTGGCTGTTGTAGGCGATGTCCACGTTGTACGGCGGCGAGGTGACGATGAGGTCAACCGAGTCCGGTTTCACCGCCGTCGTCGTCAACACATTCGCGCAATGAATGGCGAGTTTGCGCACGGGATTCTTCTATCCGATTCGGCCGGAGTTGCCGAACATTTTTCGTTTCGACATTGCCGGTGGGTGCGCGTAGAGTTCGCGCCCATGACCACGAAGGTTATTTCATTTCACTACACGCTCACCGATAAGGCCGGGAAGACGCTCGATTCCTCTGCCGGCAGCGAGCCGCTCACGTTCATGACCGGCGTCGGGCAAATTGTACCGGGACTGGAGTCGCATCTGGTTTCGATGAAAACCGGCGACAAGAAGACCGTCACCGTGCCGGCCAAGGACGCGTACGGACCCAAAGACCCTGCCAACGTGGCGGAAATTCCGCTCGAAAAACTTCCCGCCCGGCAAGTGAAGGTCGGCGATCAATTCCGCGCCGGCGACGGCGGCCATGCTCCGGTCGTCACGGTCACGAAGGTGACCGGCACGCATGCGACGCTCGACGGCAATCATCCGCTGGCCGGCGAGGACCTGACGTTTGCCGTCGAGATTACCGAGGTGCGCGACGCGACGAAGGACGAGATGGCTCACGGCCACGCGCACGGTCCCGGCGGCCATCATCACTAGCCTGACCGGCCCGCCGAATTCCCGCGCAACGAAATAGTTGCAAACTGCCGGCCACTCCGCTATACGCAACAGGCAAAGGAGGCCGTCCGATGAAAATGCTGTCCGCACTGTCTGCTGTCATTGTCTGGGTCGTCATGGGGGTGACGACATCGCTTTTCGCCGCTGATCCCGCTCCCCGCTTCACCGATGCCGTCATCCTGATCCGTCAGGCCGACGACGCCGAAGCGGCCGGCCGCTTGAGCGCGGCCGTCGCCAAATACAAATCCGCGCTCGGAGACCTGAACGCTGTTCGCGCGGAGGCGCCGGATTGGAAGAAGGACATGGTGGAGTTCCGCATCAAGTATTGCACCGGCAAGATCGACGACCTCACCACGAAGATGCCGGCCAATGTCGAACCTGAGCCAACCGCGGCACCTGCGCCCGCACCGGCGCCGGCGGTTGTCTCTGCGCCGGTCGCCGCACCCGCTCCGGCCGCCGAGGTCGCCACCCCGCCGGTATCGCTCGATAACACAGTCTCCGTTCGCCGGGAACTCACCAAGGCGCAGGAAGAAAACCGCCGTCTCACCGCCGAACTCGAAGCCACCCGCAAGAAAGTGCCGTCCGAGCGCAGCGCCGCGCAGGTGGATCGCCTGACCTCTGACAATAAACGTCTCACGAGCAAGCTCGACGCCGCGCAACAGCAGGTCGCCGATCTCAAGAAAGAACTCGCCGCCAAACCGAAGGTTGCCGCGGCGCCCGTTCCGGTTGCCGGCGATTCCGCCGAGGTCAAGAAACTCCGGTCGGAGTTAGCGGACGCCCAAAAGGACGCGCAGCGCGCAAAGAACGTCGCCGCCGACGCGGATGACTTACGCAAGCAGAACCGCGATCTTGCCGCCAAGCTCAAGTTGGCCGAGAAACCGGACAAGGCCTCGGATGCCGGCGAACTCCGCAAACTCCGCGCCGAACTTTCTGAGAACAAGCTGAAACTCGAAGAAGCCAAGAAGCAGGCCGAGGCCACTTCGTCGCTGCAGAAGCAGAACAAAGAACTTCAAGCCCAGCTTACCGCCGCCGAGAAGAAGGCCGCCAAGCCGGCCGCCGGCGATTCCGCGGAAGTCCGCAAGCTGCGCGGCGAACTCAGCGATGCCAAAGCCGACGCCGAACGCGCGAAAGCGGATGCCGAGAAAGCCAAGAAGTCTGGGGCGCGGGTTGATGAATTGACGAAGAAGAACAAAGACCTCGTCGAAAAACTCGAAGCTGCCGAAAAGAAAGCGTCGGCAAAGGTCGTGGCCGCCCCGGCACCCGTGGCCGTCGATACCGGCGAAGCGAAGAAGTTGCGTGCCGAATTGGCCGATGCGAAGGCCGAAGCCGAAAAAGGCAAGAAGGCGCAGGAGCAGGTTACCGAGTTGGAGAAGCAAAACAAGAAACTCGCCGACCAAGTGATTCAAGCCGGCAAGGCGAGCGAGAGAGCCGAGTCCGCCGAGGTGAAGAAGTTGCGCGAAGAACTGGCGACAGCTCGTTCAGGTGCGTCCCGCGCCGACGATCTCGCGAAGCAGAACAAGGATCTCGCCGCCAAGCTCGAAGCCGCCGAGAAGCAAGCCGCAGTCCCGCGCGAAAAACCAGACGAACGCAAACTGCGCGTGCAAGCCGAAGAAGCGAAGGCCCAACAGACGCAGGCGGAGAACGCGCTGCAAAAAGTGCGGCTGGAAAACTCCTACCTGCGCAACCTGCTCGAAACGCACGCCGCCAAGAATGCGGAATTGAAGGCCGCACTGCGGCGGACACCGGCCGCCGGCAGGACGACCACCGAAGAAGCCCCGGCGGCTCCCAGTAATCCATAACAATAACCACCGCTCACACCGGTCTGGCCGATGAGCGATTCAACTCAACCACACCCGTCGTCGCGCAAGCGACGACGGGTGTTGTGTTGGGTGGCCGGGTTACTTCTCGCCTACACAATCTTTGGTTTCCTCATCGCGCCGGTACTCCTGCGCGCACTGCTCGTTTCGCAACTCACCAAACGTCTCCACCGCGAGGTGGTTGTCACCAAGGTGCGGCTGAATCCCTTCGTCTTGTCAGGTTCCATCGACGGTTTCACGATCCGGGAGCGTGAGGGTGCGCCGTTCGTGTCGTGGAACCGCGTCTTCGCCAACGTCCAATTATCGTCGCTGTTTCACCTCGGCCTCGTGTTGAAAGAGATCCGCATCGAACAACCCTACATTCACGCGCAGTTGAACGCCGACGGCGCCTACAATTTCGCCGACATCCTCGCCGCCTTGCCGGCCAGCGCGCCGGCTCCGGCCAACGAACCGCCCAAACCACCCCCGCTCGTTCGCATCGGTAAGTTGCGCATTGCCGGCGGGCGAGCCGTGTACACCGATCTGTCGAAGCCGGCCCGGTTCACCACGACCATCGGCCCGATCGACGTCCGCCTCCACAACTTCAGCACACGTCCCGACAGCCGGAACCCCTACTCCTTCACCGCGATTACCGAGTCCGGTGAGAAGTTCTCGTGGCGCGGACACTTCTCGCTCGCGCCCATCCGGTCGAACGGCGAATTCAGTCTCGCCGGCATCAAGCTCGTCAAGTACGCGCCGTTCTACGAATCGCTCGTGAACCTTCGGATTCGCGACGGCATGCTCGACGTCAAC
>Ga0247727_10019126_pt1 | contig 10661 bp, 7 predicted proteins | sample WisWelCaveWW1625_FD_202498 | JGI IMG/M metagenome (GOLD analysis project Ga0247727, IMG submission 202498) | Biofilm microbial communities from Wishing Well Cave, Virginia, United States - WW16-25 | ecosystem: Environmental > Aquatic > Deep subsurface > Groundwater > Cave microbial mat | place...
TGGCCGGGCACGCTCGCGGTGGCGTCCGACAGCCACTCTAACATGTACGGCGGCATCGGCTGTCTCGGCACGCCGGTGGTGCGCACCGACGCCGCGGCCATCTGGGCCACGGGGCGCACCTGGTGGCAAGTGCCGCCGGTGGCGAAAGTCGAGTTCGTCGGCAAACTCAAGCCGGGCGTCACCGGCAAAGACGTTATCATCACCCTGTGCGGGTTTTTTAATAATGATGACGTGTTGAATCACGTGGTGGAGTTTGTGGGCGAAGGCGTGAAGTATCTGAGTTTGGACGAACGCCTGACCATCGCCAACATGACCACCGAATGGGGGGCGCTGGCCGGGGTGTTCCCGGTGGACGACGTCACCATCGATTGGCTGCGGCAGCGCGCGGCTTTCATAAAAAAACGTGGTCTTGCGGGCGTGGTCTCGGATGCCGATGGCAAGGGCCAGCACCCTCGTATCAACGAAGCTCGCATCAAGCAACTGGAAAAAGAACTGTCAAATTTGAAAGCCGATCCGGATGCCTATTACGCTAAAGAACTCACGCTGGATTTGTCCACCATCCAACCGCACGTCTCTGGCCCCAATACCGTCAAAGACATGACCGCCATTGCCGAGATGCGCCAACGGCAGGTGAAAATCCAAAAGGCCTATCTCGTTTCCTGCGTCAACAGTCGCGTGGAAGATATTGCGGAGGCGGCCGCGGTGGTGCGCGGCAAGAAAATCGCCTCAAGCGTGCAGTTTTATATCGCCGCCGCCTCCAGCGAAGTGCAGGCCGAAAGCGAAAAACGCGGCGACTGGCTGGCGCTGCTGGAGGCGGGGGCCATTCCGCTGCCGCCGGGCTGCGGGCCGTGCATTGGACTCGGGGTCGGCCTGCTCGAAGACGGCGAGGTGGGCATCTCCGCCACCAATCGCAACTTCAAAGGCCGAATGGGCTCCCCGAAGGCGCAGGCCTACCTGGGTTCGCCCGCCGTGGTGGCCGCCTCGGCGCTGGCGGGATTTATCGATTATCCCGGCCAGTGGGCATCCACAAAAATTCAGGGGAAAATTCACGTCAGCGAAAAGCCGCCTCGCGCTGCCGCCAACATCAAAATTGTCGAGGGCTTCCCCCGGACATTAGAGGGCGAGATCGTTTTTTGCCACCAGGACAACCTCAACACCGACGGCATCTACCCCGGCAAATACACCTACATCGACGACTTCACTCCGGAGCAGCAAGCCGGCGTGGTGATGGAAAATTACGATCCGGAATTTAAAAATTTGGTGAAGAAAGGCGACATCCTCGTCGGCGGGTTCAACTTCGGCACCGGCAGCTCCCGCGAACAGGCGGCGACAGCGCTCAAGTACCGCGGCATCGCGCTGGTACTGGCCGGATCCTTCAGCGAGACCTACAAACGCAACGCCCTCAACAACGGTTTTCTCACCCTCGAAGCCGAGGAACTGGTACGCGATTTGAAGGCGAAATTCGGCACATCGAAACTCACGGTTCGCACCGGCATCCAAGCCAAAATCGATTTCCAGCGCGCGGTGCTGACGGCCAACGGAAAAGAATATGCGATCAGTCCGGTTGGGGCGGCGGCGCAGGAGTTAGTGCTGGCCGGCGGGTTAGAGAACTGGGTGAAACATAATTTGAAATAGTCACAAAACGACAACGCATCGATTCGCGAAAGATATTTCTTTTGTTGCACTTGAATCATCTTCGTCTTATCTTTCAAAGAGCAAAATTACTTTTAAGGTGAACAGATGTCCAATACGTTATCAGATCGACCGGTCGCATCAATGAACGTTGGCGAGCTTGTAGAGCTTATCCGCCAGACGATTCGGGAAGAATTTGTCGATTTGTTTGGAGTAGAGCAAGTGGACGAGCTTACTGCCACTCCGCCGCCGATCCGCGACATCGATACTGTAATTGCCAGGATGCAAGCGACTGGCAAATACAATAAGAGGTTTTTGTCCTCGTTGCGCAAAGGATTGGCGCGCTCGCAGACTTTTAAGAATAGCCCAACTAGTTCCAGTTCGGCTTCATGAACATCCTCCCTCTACGGGTTGATTTAGAACGCTATTTGGATCGACATCAACTTCGCAGAAAATGGAACAAGCAAAGACTTTTGCTTGAACAGAATTGGCGGCATCCCAGCTTAAACACCGAGCTTTTGGAACCCAAGGATCTCCACATTTACTCCTTCCGTTTGGACCGAAAATATCGCGCCATTTTCGTCTTTGTTGATGACACGACAATTGAGGTCATTGATTTCACCAAGCATTACCAATAGCTTCCTCTTTGACTTTTCAGTCCTTTACTTTGCCAGGACTTTTCCCAACGCCACTATGTTCGCAATGTGATGATCATCATGTTCCGCAGTGAAAAACGCCATATCGATCACTCGCATCGGCTGGTTTAGCCGTGGGTGAATTGCGGTTCGGCCAACGATCTCCTCATCCAATTCCTCCAAACACTTCACGAAATTCACCCGCAGAGTTCGAAACGAATCGAGCAGTTTTTGAATGCGTTGACTGTTGTGGTCCGCCGTGTTGGTTTTGCGATTGGTCAAATCCGCCGCCCGCAGCACTTTCGCGTTGGCGAGAAAATCGTCGATGCGGCCCTCGTGCAGCGTTTCGAGATCTCCCAAATGCCCGACATGCTCTTGAATCGACCAGCCATTGTTGACGCGCTTCGTCAGAACTTCCGCGGGGAAAGTGCCAATCAGTTCCTCCAATCGCGCTGGCGTGCCGCGCAGCCGCTCGATGATGCACGGGAAAATCCCGATGGGATAATCGAATTTGAATTTGCGCTCGAACCATTTAATTTGAGTTACCATAGTGCACTCCTATTATTAAATGACGATGTCACTGCGAGTTCAGAATCGACACAGTCGTTTTTCAGAAAGGACAAATGGGTTGACCAAAGTGCCTCCCCATAATAGTCATTTCGAGTGTCGCGAGAAATCTGGCGGGCGCTCAGATTTCTCCTCTCATTGAAGGCGTTTTTTCCGAGGCAATCCCGCGGAACAAAGTACTATCATTGCCAACTATTTCATTTGCTTATGAAAATATCGACAAGTATATTTTCTCGAATTTCAGCCAAATATCAACAACGAATTATGAAAAGCGGCGCATCCCTCATATTTGCAGTGCTGGGTTTTTTTATCGGCGGTCTTGTGTTTACCTCTGTCGGTTGGGTCACCGGCGCCGTGCTGGGTTTCCTCCTGGGCGCGTTCATCGACATGAGACGGCGCATCGGCGAACTCGAAAAAGAAGTCGATTTTCTGAACACTCTGCGGCCCGCTCCCGAGGAAAAACACGAAGCCGCGGCTGTTCCCCCTATACGCGAACTGGAGGCGGTGGTTTCCCAACCGCCAACCTTTGAAGAGCAGCCGACTCCCGCGCCAACTGTTCCAAAAATAGAAGCGCCCGAACCCACTCCAAAAGCAGCGCCGGAACCGGCGCCAGCTGTGACCCCAATCGCTGAATCACCAATTGTAACTGCCATCAAACAATACTTTGCCGGCGGCAACCTCATCGTGCGGGTCGGGGTCATTGTGCTATTTTTTGGCGTGGCGTTTCTGTTGAAATTCGCCGTGGATCGCGGGCTAATACCCATCGAAGTACGACTGGCGGGAGTGGCTCTGGGCGCTTTGTTGATGGTAGTTCAAGGGTGGCGGCTGCGAGAGCGTCGCGCCCCTTACGCCCTGGCACTGGAAGGCGGCGGCATCGGGATTCTGTTTATGACGGTGTTTGCGGCGTTTCGCATCTACACTCTGCTGCCGGCTGCGCTGGCCTTCGCGCTGCTGGTGGTGCTGGCGGTGGTTTCCGCCTTGCTGGCGGTCCTGCAAAATTCACGCGCGCTGGCGATACTGGGCATCGTGGGCGGGTTTCTGGCGCCGGTTCTGGCTTCCACCGGCAAGGGAAGCCACGTGGTGCTGTTCAGCTACTACGCCATTTTGAATCTCGGTATTTTTGTGGTCGCATGGTTTAAAGCCTGGCGGCTGTTGAACGTGCTCGGGTTTTTGTTCACGTTCGGGATCGGCGCGATCTGGGGATACAACTATTACCAGACCGAGTATTTTTCCACCACCGAACCGTTCCTGATTCTTTTCTTCTTCATGTATGTGGCCATCTCGGTGCTGTCCGCCATTCGCCGCCCGGTGGAGCTCAAAGGGTACGTGGACGGCACCCTGGTGTTTGGCACTCCCATCGCGGCCTTTGCTTTGCAGGCCAGTTTGGTGGCGCGGTTCCAATACGGTTTGGCCTGGAGCGCTTTGGCCCTGGGACTGTTTTATTTGGCGCTCACCCGGGTGTTGTTTAAGAAATTTCGCGAGACCTTGAAGCTGCTGGCCGAGGCTTTCCTCTCCACCGGCACGGTCTTCGCCACCCTGGCCATTCCCTTCGGGCTTGACGCGCGCTGGACGTCCGCGTTGTGGGCGCTCGAAGGCGCTGCTATTGTTTGGATTGGCATCCGACAGCAGCGTTTTTTAGCGCGCATGTTCGGGCTGGTTTTGCAGTTGGCCGCCGGCATCGCGTTTTTGTTTTCCTTTCGACTCTCACAGTTGGAGGTTGGTACTAAACCAGTGCCAATTTTAAACGGCGACTACCTCGGCACACTCATCATCAGTCTGGCCGGATTTCTCACCGCCTTCATCATCTTCCGCAATTCCGAGCGTCTCAAAACCAACGAATCACAAGCGCAGGTTATCGTGTTTATCTGGGCGGCGTTGTGGTGGTTTGGCGGCGGGTTCTATGAAATCCAAACCCGCTTAGCCGCAGACTACCACGCCGGCGGGGTTTTGCTGTTCATAACCTTGTCGACTTTTATCAGCCAGGTGATTGCCGACCGTTGGCAATGGCCGGCGCCGGGAGTCCTGGCCCGGGGACTGCTGCCAGTCATGTGGGTGATAAACGCCGTGATGTTCACCCAGCAGGATCACCCGCTGGCTTTTCTCGGCATAATTGCCTGGCCGCTGGCGTTTGTTGCCCACTACTGGATTTTGTACCGTCACGATGATGCACTCGAACCCTACCAGAAATTTATGCACGTGGGCGCATACTGGTTGCTTACCTTCCTGGTGACGTGGGAACTGGCCTGGCTGGTGGGACGGCTGGTGCAAGGCGCTGGGACCTGGAGTCAGATCATCTGGGGTTTGCTTCCAGCCCTTTCCCTGCAGTTGTTGATGGCGATTGCCCCCAGGTTGAGGTGGCCCGTTAAAAAACATCAGCCACTTTATCTTACCGTTGGCGCGAACCTGGTAGCGGTGTATCTCTGGTTTTGGATTCTGTTCGTCAACGTTGCCACGGCCGGCGATGCCTCACCGCTGCCGTATGTGCCCATTCTAAATCCTTTGGATGTGGCGCTGGGATTTATTTTTCTGATTTTGCTCGGTTGGCAGCGCACGCTGCGCCGCAGCACGCCAGAATTCTGGGAACGGAATTCCGGTTTTATGTACAGTGTTTTTGCTGCTTCGTTATTTTTATGGCTCAATGCCATGTTATTCCGCGGCGTGCACCACCTCGGTGCCGTGCCATTTGACTGGGCCGCGCTGTTCGATTCGGTTTTGGTGCAGGCGTTGTTGTCCATTCTGTGGAGCCTGACCGGATTTGGCACCATGGTGGCGGGTACCCGCAAAGCCTGGCGCAGCGTGTGGATTGTGGGCGCGGCCTTGCTGGGAGTCGTCGTCCTCAAGCTCTTTTTCATTGATTTGTCGAATACCGGCACCGTGGCGCGCATCGTTTCGTTTATCGCAGTGGGAATTATTCTGTTGATCGTGGGGTACTTCTCACCGGTGCCGCCGCGCGCAAAAAGTGAGGTTGGAAAAACATGAACACGTTTTTACGATGGCTGTTCCTGGGTTTATGTCTGACCGCGCCGAAATTATTTGCCCAGCAGCCGCTGAATCCCCAAGATTTTGCCTACGGCATGCAGCTCGAGCTGCCGCCGGAGGGCGCTTTGTATGAAGTAACTTTGCCAACTGCTGTATACCAGGTCGTAACCCGCGCCGATCTCAGCGACCTGTGTGTGTTCAATGGCCAGGGCGAGGTGGTGCCGCATCTGGTGCAGGCGCTCCCTGCCACAATTGATTCAACTAAGGAGACGACGCTTCTTCCCTTCTTTCCATTATATGGCAAAGTTGATCACCATTTGGATGGGTTGGCTCTAAAAGTAAGGCGCGGCGCCGACGGCACCATCGTCGATGTGCAAACCAAAGAGCCCTACGCCAAAAGCCCGCGTTTGGTGGCCTACTTGCTGGATGCCAGCAAGATTGAACGGCCGATAACTGCTCTGAAATTGGATTTTGATCCCGCGCCGGAAAACTTTATTTTGCCGATTTCCATCGATCGCAGCGACGACCTGGAAACCTGGCATCCATTGGTAAAAAGCGCCAGCGTAGTAGATTTAAAATACGGCGGCCACAGTGTGCAACAAAAAAATATTGACGTGCCGCCCACCAAAACAAAATATCTCCGTCTGTCGTGGCCGGCGGCTGAGGAGGGCGTCAACCTGACTCAAGTCAATGCCGAGCTGGTGGCAGAAGCGGTGGAGCCGCCGCGCCAATGGCTGGCCCTGAATGCAACGGTTGAAGACCCTGGTTCTGGAGAGTACTATTTTACCGCCAGTGGGTACATGCCGGTGGATAGAATCCGCGTCAAACTGCCACAGAAAAATACGGTCATCCGCGCCCGGTTTTTGTCACGCGCTAATCCGGACGAGGACTGGCAACTCCAGCGCAACGAGCTGATCTACGATTTACAGGTGAAGGATGAAGAGATAAGCAATCCCGACCTGGTCGTTAGCCCGGTTTCCCATCGCTACTGGCTGATGCGGGTGGACCAGTCGGGAGGGGGTCTGGGAGAGGGCCTGCCGCAGATCGAGCTGGGGTTGGTGCCGCAGCAACTGCTCTTCGCGGCGCGCGGCGAACCGCCGTTTACCTTAGCCTACGGCAATGTCCGTCTCAAACCGGCGCGGCGGCCGGCGGATGCCTTGCTGGATGCCTTAAGCCAGAAGAAGAACACGCTTGCCATTAAAACCGCCACCGCCGGACCGCAATTCATGCTCGGCGGCGAGTCCAGATTGAAGCCACCGGTGCTCGGAAGCGATTGGAAGCATTGGCTGCTGTGGACCGTTTTGATTGCGGGGGTGTTCGTGCTGGTATGGATGGCGATGCGGCTTTACCGACAGATGAATGTTGAAAATGTTGGAAAGACATCTTGAATTATACAAGTCTTTCCATTAGTCCGGTGGGCGCGGCGGCGCAGGAGTTGGTGCTGGTGGGCGGGTTGGAGAGTTGGGTGAAGAAGAATTTGTAAGGGCTGTCCAAAAAGTCCGTTTAACTGTCATCACGAGAAGCGACGAAGTGATCTTCCAATTTTCAGCACAAATTGATGGGATTGCTTCGCTCCCGTTGGTCCGCAGTTGGTTTTGGGCGTCTTGCTTGTCTCTGGTGGAGACGCGGACGCAGATGGCGATTTGGGTTTTTGGTTGGATTGAGACATAACGACTTAGTCAAAGATAGTGATTTCACCTACGGGAATCTCTATTGTTTTATTCGAGGCATGTAGCAAAAGTATTCCGTCGTCAAGCTTTCTCGATGATAGGTGGTAACTACCATTTCTGCGGCTAGGTTCGGAAGCCATAATCTCACTGAGGAGTGGTTTACTCAAGACGACTTCAAAAATAGCTTTTGAGTGATAAGCTTTAGCGATAATCCAGATGTCGCCCGACTGAAGGCTTGATATGACTCTCTTTGAAATAGTCGAAAGGTTTTCAAAATCAAACATCAAAATGTATCTATCAAAATTGCTGTATTTGAGAATGTAGCTGTACGGCCTTTTTGTTCCTCGAATGTATGTCGCACGCTGTACTTCACGATACGTTTCCAGGATATACTTTTTTATTTTCTCATAGTAATATTCCATTGCCCTGACGCCTCTGTCTAAAAAACCTTCCTTTTTTGTACACCGCTAGTCGGAGACAACATTTTGTTCCTCGTCAGTATCGGCCTTGGGTCTGGGCAATTCCCCACAACGTTGTGCTGATGGTAACTCCACCACGCCCTTAGCGCCATGGAAAAAGTGGTGGAAACGTTCATAAATTTGAAATGAAGCATCATATAAAGCATCACCTGCTTTACTGCCCAACTCAAACCATTTACGCAATCCGAGAGCAAGGAAACCTGTAGCACCATCTTTAACGGCTTCTATGAAAGCTTCTTCCGGTGCTGATAATTTCTGACGGTCTGGCGGGAATTTTTCCTCTAAAAGGCCAATGACGTGCTGTAACATAGAACGAAGCTCCTCACCGCTCAGATGCTCGTGCTGACCGTCTCTTGGTTCTAGTGATATTTCTTTAACCTCGCCTTTGGATACGGAATCTAAAGCCGCAAGGACTGGAATTATGGCATCGAGTGCCAATTGGAATTGGTTTGCGGAATCGAGCTTGACGATAATGCGGTCTTGGCTTTTTCCGACAATATAGTCATCACCCAAAGTAATTTTTAGGGCATGCTCGATGGGAAATAGTTGGCCGTAGCGAGCGCGAGTGAATTCAACAATTATAGTATCCCATACATCTTGATAAGATCGCTCAAATTCATTAGGTAGAAAATTTCGATTTTGAGGATAGCGTTTCTTTCTCTCAAAATCTTGATAGATGTAATCGCATGAAACCTCATCGATTTTCCAGCCGTTGTTAGCAATCCCCAAGAGAACCGTTCCGGTTAACTTACTTTTTGACAGCACTGCATTTCTGAAGTCGACGTAGCTTAGGTCTGTCTCGCTTAGGTCCGCTCCGCTGAGGTTTGCCCCGTTGAGGTTTGCCTTGCTGAGGTCTGCTCCGCTGAGGTCTGCTCCGCTGAGGTCTGCCCCGCTAAGGTCTGCCCCGCTAAGGTCTGCCCCGCTGAGGTCTGCCTTAATGAGTTTTGCCTTGCTGAGGTCTGCTCCGCGAAGGTCTGCTCCGCTGAGGTCTGCCCAGCTGAGGTCTGCTCCGCGAAGGTCTGCTCCGCTGAGGTCTGCCCAGCTGAGGTCTGCCCCGCTGAGGGTTGCTTCGATGAGGTTTGCCTCGCGGAGTTCTGTTGTGAAGAAGTATTCCCCGCTAAGGTTTGCCCCACTGAGGTTTGCCCCACTGAGGTTTGCCCCGTTGAGGTTTGCCTTGTGGAGGTTTGCACTACTGAGATCTGCGTCAATGAGGTTTGCCCCGTTGAGGCTTGTGTAGCTGAGGTTTGCCTTAATGAGGTTTGCCCCGTTGAGGTTTGCCTTGCTGAGGTCTGCCTTGCTGAGGTCTGCTCCGCGAAGGTCTGCCTCAATGAGGTTTGCTTGGCTGAGGTCAGGTCTTCCTATTTTCTTTCTCCACTGATCCCAAGCCCTTACCCCTTGCTTGAGAATCTTTAGATGTTCCTCGTTGGCCACCTTATCAACCCCTGTCTAAAAAACGTTCCTTTTTTGAACACTTAAAATAATAGCTAATTTACGCAGAAAAAACAAGCTAAAATTAGACACCCCTTTTTTGAACACCCCTATCAATGGGTTTCGAAGGTATCAGGTTTTGTGGTACCGAGGTAGAGCAAAACGCTCGCAATGACCCTTTTATGACTTTTGGAAAGCCCCCTGCCAGTAAGCAATTTCATCTGATATTCAGCAGCTTCGCCAGATTGGTCTCCGGCGCAATCACCGGCTCAATCTTCCCTTCTTTCGACGTGAACAATGTCACCACGCCCGGGCCGTGTCCGGCGGTAAAACTGCGGCTGTGGGCGACCACCCAATCGAAATCGCCCCCGTGTAGTAAATACGGCCGTACGTGTGGTCGGCATCAATGATCGCCACGATACGCCGAAGCGCAGCGTCTCCAGATTATACTCCTTCACGACTTTTTCGTCAACAACTGGATGTCGTAATCACCGCGATAGATGTGATTGCGTCCCAGTGCCGCCCTTTTAAAAATTTCACAAAATGAGTATCCGGCTTAAATGGTTGGTTATAACATCCCCCTAAATCCCCCTTCAAAGGGGGACTTAATCGGTGCGCAGCAGTTGCAGCGCGGCGGCGGTCATGGCTTTGATGCCGGTTTTAATCGTCGGCTCCGGCAAAGGCGCAAACTGGCTGGAATGCAGAGAAGGCAGTGGCTCGCCCGTTTGTTGGCTTTTGGTATATTTTTCCGGCGCGACTACACCCAGCCAAAAAATGCTGATAGGGATTTTGGGTTCCTCGCGGCCGTAGCGGCCAAAATCTTCGCCGCCCATCACCGGCTCGGTTTCAAAAACCTTAGCCGGGCCGAGTGTCGTCCTGAAAATTGCTGCCAACCGATCGGTGAGATCGGGATCGTTATAGACCACGGGAGTGAACTCATCTTCATGAAGGGTGACCGTGGGCAAGCGGTCCTCCGGAACGCCGGCCGCCAACGCCATCCCACGGGTAATCCGTTTAATCGCCGCGATGGTTTGATTACGAACGTCATCGGAATAGGAACGCAGGGTGAGCTGCAGATGCACCGCGTCGGGGATAATGTTGTGTTTGCTGCCGCCGTGAATGGAACCGACGGTCACCACCGCCGGCTCGATGGGCTTGATTTCCCGACTGACAATGGTTTGCAGCGCCAGAATAATTTGCGCCGCCAATACCACCGGATCTTTGGCGGTATGGGGATACGCGCCGTGTCCACCTACGCCATATACAGTGAC
>Ga0247727_10019127_pt1 | contig 10660 bp, 12 predicted proteins | sample WisWelCaveWW1625_FD_202498 | JGI IMG/M metagenome (GOLD analysis project Ga0247727, IMG submission 202498) | Biofilm microbial communities from Wishing Well Cave, Virginia, United States - WW16-25 | ecosystem: Environmental > Aquatic > Deep subsurface > Groundwater > Cave microbial mat | place...
CCAGCCATCATCACGGGTGTCTCAACTCTACTCGAACGATAGCAAATGAATTCTTTTTGGAGGTCAATCCTAAGCAAAACGACGATCAACCAATTGGGCGCGTTCTCAGCCGCAGAGAGGCGCTGGCGCTCTTGGGCGCAGCCGGGGCGGCCATGCTGGCCGCATGTGCGCCGGGGCAGTCCAGCTCAACACAGCCGACGAGCGTAGCGACACAAGCGCCGGCGAGTGTACCTGCTCAGGCGACATCCACGGTCAACCTCGGCGCGCTACCTTCGTGCATCGTGCGCCCGGCGCTGACCGAGGGGCCTTATTTCGTGGACGAAAAGATCAATCGTTCCGACATCCGGTTAGACCCATCCGACGGCGCGGTGAAGGAGGGCGCCCTGTTGAATCTGGTGTTTCGGATTTCCCAAATCAACAGTAGCGGCTGTGTTCCACTTGCGGACGCTAGTGTGGATATCTGGCACTGCGACGCGTTGGGCGTTTATTCGGACGTTACCGACCCGGGCTTCAACACCGTCGGGCAAAAGTTCCTGCGCGGCTATCAGGTGACGGACGCGAACGGAGCCGTCCAGTTCACGACCATCTATCCCGGTTGGTATCAGGGCCGGGCCGTGCACATCCACTTTAAGATCCGCACCGGCTCCAGGGAATCGTCGTCTTACGAGTTCACGTCGCAGTTGTTCTTCGACGACGCCCTGACCGATCAGGTTCACGCGCAAGCGCCCTATGCCAGCAAGGGGCAGCGCACCTTGAGAAACGCTGGGGACAACATCTACCAAAACGGCGGGAGCCAACTGCTGCTGGATGTCACTCAGAATGAGCAGGGCTACGCCGCAACGTTCGACATCGGGCTGCAAATAGCTTGAGAGAGTGGAGACCGTCACATGTCAAACAAGAACATCATCATCACCATCAGTATTGCTCTGCTGGCGGTTGCGCTGATCGGCGGCCGGTGGGCCTACAACTTTGTGCTCGGCAATATGGAAGCGCCCAGCGGCCCCATCACCGCCATCCCCATCGCGATCAACACTGCCCTGCCAGCCACTGAAGCACCCGCCCAGGTGAGCGCGCTGACACCGACGGAGCCAACGGTCGTCACCACGGGCGCGGAACAGGAATCCGGCCTCGTCATCTTTCAGATTTCGCAGGACCAATCGGAAGCGCGCTTTTCAATTTACGAAGAGTTGGCCGGTCAGCCCAAGACCGTGATCGGCTCCACCCGTCAGGTGGCCGGGGAAGTGGCCGTGGATTTGAGCGATTTGAGCAAGACTCAGGTGGGGGTCATTCAGATCAACGCTCGCACGCTGGTCACGGACAGCGACAATCGCAACCGTGCCATCCGCAATTTCATCCTCAGGACGAACGAGTACGAGTTCATCACGTTCACGCCGACGGCCATCACCGGCCTGAGCGACCTGGCCCAGCCCGGTCAATCGTTCACGTTTCAAATCGCGGGCAATCTCACCATCCGCGACATTACGCAGCCCGTGGTGTTCGAGGTCACAGCGCAGGGTGAGTCCCTTGCGCGTCTCACCGGGACGGCGACCACCGTCGTCAAACGCAGTGACTACAACCTCACCATCCCCAACGTGCCGAACGTCGCCAACGTGGGCGAGGAGGTCACACTTGAAATTGACTTTGTCGCCGAGGCGGTTGTGGGCTGAGCGGCCCCGGTTGAGCGGCGGCGCGGTTTTCTCAGCAGATGCTTAGGGCTTCTGAACCGCTTTTGAATAACGCCTGAATAGACTGCTCCTCGTAAGGCAATCTGCGGAAAGACAGCGAGGCAGCATCATGATCAGAGCGCCCCCGATCCCTTTACCGTTCGATCTGTTATCTGCATGCAAGAAGCTCGTGTGTCAGTGACACACCCTATCACGGAGGTAAACTATGTCAAAGTTCGTTAAGAGTATTGGAGGGGTGACGCTGGTCGCCGTGTTGACGGTGGTGAGCCTGACCGCGCTGGTGGTAGCCCAGCCGGCCGCGGCCACCGAAACGCAAGCCGCTACCAGCCACGGCGGACGTGGCTTGTGTGGGCCGGCCGGGCTGGAGGCGGCGGCCCAGGCGCTGGACATGACCACGGATGAATTGTCCACCCAGCTGTGGGCCGGCGAGAGCCTGGCCGACCTGGCTGACAAAGCCGGTGTTGATCTGCAAGCTGTTCAGGACGCCGTGACGGCGGCCTGTCAGCAGGCGACTCGCGACTCCATTGAGGCAGCCGTCACCGACGGGACCCTCACCCGCGAGCACGCGGACTGGCTTCTGGAGGGCCTCGAAAAAGGCTACTGGGGCGGCCGCAATGGCGGCTTTGGGTTGGGTGGCTTTGGGGTCCGGCCGCGCGGTTTTGGCGGAGGTCACGGCCCTGGCCGGTTCCCGTTCAATAACACCGTTCCGCCTACCACCACACCCGGCAGCGACACCTAAACGGACAAGAAGGCCGATACAAGATTGGTGAAGCAGGAGCGTTGCCATTGGCAACGCTCCTCTTTCTTTCATATGACAAAGGGTATTTCCCAAAGAAAGGACTTGAGATTATGCGTCTATCCTTCATCCGTCAATCAGCGGCTTTGTGTTTGGCATTACTGCTAATGTTCTCGATAGCGGCCTGTGGCTCCAGTGTGCCCACTTCACAACCCAGTGCTGTCCCGGCGAATATGTCCAGCGCCACAACGGCCCAATCGGCGGACACCACTGCCCATGCGAAGCTCAACTTGAACACGGCCTCTGGAGATGACTTTCTCAACACCATTCCGGGGTTTGGAAATCGCATGGTGCGCGAGTTTCTGGAGTACCGGCCCTATGTCAGTGTCCAGCAATTCCGGCGCGAGATTGGCAAATATGTGGACGAAGCTCAAGTGGCTGAATACGAAAAATATGTATATGTGCCCATTACGGTGAATGAATCCGATGCGGCGACACTGCAACAAATCCCGGGTTTAGACGCCGCCGAGGCCGCCGAACTGATCGCCGGCCGGCCGTATTCCTCGCCGGACGCTTTTCTGGTCAGGCTCGCGGGATACGTGTCAGAGGCCGAATTGGCCGTAGCCAAAACCTATCTGAGCGGCCAATGAGTCCAGATCTCCTTTTGTTTCGTTTGCGGCGTTTTCTCCTGGCCCTTGCCGGCCTGCTGTTTGTGGGCACGGTGATCGAACTGTGGCTCGCCGATCACATGAAAGAAGCGGTGCAGTTGATCCCGTTTGCTTTGTGTGGGCTGGGCCTCATCGCCGTGAGCGCGGCGCTTCTCCGTCCGCACCGCAAGATATTGCTGGCCTTGCGCGGGTGCATGGGCCTGGTGGCGTTGGGCAGTCTCCTTGGCATCTATCAACACCTCCAAAGCAACCTGGCGTTCGAGCTGGAAATTCACCCAACCGCGACGGCCAGCGACGTCGTCATGGGAACGCTTGGCGGCGCCAGCCCTCTCCTCGCGCCCGGCATTCTGGCATTGGCCGCCGTGCTGGCGGTGGCGGCGACCTGCTACCATCCAGCGTTGACCTATGACGGCTCGGGGCTGAGCGAATGAACTCAGGAGAATCGGCTACGACGATGTCAACTACGAAAAGGCCCCGTCTGCCTACGTCAGAAATCCTCGCACGACCGCCGGATAGTTCGGAAAGATTTCATCAACCGCCGGGTTGTTGAGCCGCTTCGCGCACACCTCGGCCAGCACGTCACGATAGTCCGTCGTCACCGCCAGATCGCCGGGGGCGACCAGTTGCTCGCGGGCCAGGCCGGGCCACGCGCCGTGTATCTTGCCGCCCGCCACGTTCCCGCCCATCAGCATCATCAAACTGCCGTGGCCGTGATCGGTGCCGAGACTGCCGTTCTCCTCCAGGCGCCGCCCGAACTCGGACATTGCCACCATCGTCAGCCGGTTCGCGTAATCCAACAGGTCGGCGTGGAAGGCGGCCAGCCCATCCGCCAGATCACGCAATAGGCCCGGCATCCAGCCCTCCGTGGTGCCCTGCGCGAAGTGCGTGTCCCACCCGCCCAGGTCAATCGCCGCAACTTCCAGCCCCACCTCCGCTTTGACGAGCAGGGCGATCTGGCGCAAGCCCAACCCGAACTCGGTGTCAGGATAGCGCACGCCAGGCGCAGGCGTGTAGCCTTGCGGATCGAGCGCCTGGAGAGTGTCCAGAATCTCCAACGTCTCCTGGCCCACAACGCTGAGCGGATCATTGCCCGTATAGAACGCGGAGAGCGAAGCGCGCATAGCGGCCAGGGCTTTTGGGTCGTCGCCGAGGTGGAAATCTGTGATGGAGCGCAACGCCGCGGCCGGCACCGCGCCGGTCAGACTGCGCGGCGTCAACTGCCCGAGGCCCACTGCGCGGAGCGGCGAGTTGTTGCCGGTGTTGAGCGTGGCGAGGTGGCGGCCAATCCAGCCGGAGGCCGGGCCGCTCGTCTCGCTGGCGACGCCGCGCTCCATCAGCTCCATCGCCTTGAAGTGACTGCGCGACTCGTCTGGCGCGCCGCACGCATGGATCACGGCGAGATGACGTTCCTGCCACGCGGGCAACAGCGCTTGCAGAGCCGGATGCAGGCCGAAGAAGCCGTCGAGATTGATCGCGCGTTGGGCTTGTTCAACGCGGAGGTCGTCGGGCCGGGCGATGCCGAGCGTGGGCCGGGCGGCGTAGTAAGCGTCCTCGCCGTGCGGGACGATCATGTTGAGCACGTCCGCTGCGCCCCGGAGGAAGACGACGACCAGCGTATCGCCGCGCGGCGCGGATTGTTTGGGCGCGAACGAGAGGCGCGGCATCCACGCGGGCCAGGCGACATTGCCGGTGAGCACGGCGGCGGATTTCAGAAAGTGCTGGCGGGTGATCAGGGTATTCACGAGTTCATCTCCACTGAAACGCGGGCTGGGCGATCAATCCGACGGACTGCCATCCATTAGCCTTGCGCCGGTCTTCGAAGCCAAACCATCATTGCAAGCAACACCAGGTAGACTAGGGGGCGCACAACCTCCAGCCCTTCCCCATTCGCAAGGTGGGTATAAGAGGCACCGACCATGATGATTCCCAAGAGACCCGTCCCATAAATTGCCACCCTCGGAGCGAGCAGCAGAACGGCTCCCAGCAATTCCAGAGCGCCGATGAAGAATACAAACCACTCTGGATACCCCCAGTTCGCGAATTTCGCGATCCATACGTGTGCACCGAGCAGCTTGGGTACTGATGCGATGAGGAAAGCTAGTATAAGAAGCGCACTCAAAACCCATGCGAAGCCGTTCCTTATCTTACGCCGATCCATACTCGCCTCCTTTCATCCAGAACTCATTTGGTTTCAGCTCTTTACACTTACGGCCGAGGTAGGCATTTGCCGGCCACACGCTAACGCGGCGATGAGAAAAGGGAGGCAGCGGAGGCTGAGTTGGGAGCGCATTGTCGTCATCTCCATTGGAAAGGAGGTGAAGCAATTAGCCCGGCTGTGAGGATGGATGGCAACGACTCTTTATCAGCTCCGGCGTCTTGGAGAGAGTTGAGCAGGTCAGCCCGCGTCATGGTGGGCAGCGGTGCGCCGAGGAGCAGCACGGCGAGTTGATCCGCAATCCGCTCGCGTGTTCGTGCGCCAGAGGCTGCCAGCAGTTCAGCCAGGCTGAGCCGTGTCCCGTTGATCTCGCCTTGGGCCAACATCAGCGCGAACTGCCAGCGCGGCAGGAGGTTGCCCTGCCAGGCCTCCGCGCGGTCGGGGGAGCCATCCGGCGTGGGCCAACTGAAGTACGTCTGGCCGAGGCGCGCCAGATAGTCGTGCAAAGCCAGGCCGCTATCGGTGTAGGCGTTGAGTTGGCGAAGGGCGGAGACGATGAAGTGGGCGGGCCGCTTGAACACGGGCTGAGGCGGCTCGGCCGCAAGTCCGTCCAGCAGGAGGACGCGCAAGACGGATCGAATATCGCCATCCGTGTGCAGGAAAGTCTGAGCCACGCGGTCAATCAACTCGGCGGGCGCCGCGCCGAGGAAGCGGCGGGCCAGCTTAGTGGCAATGAAGAGCGCGGTGTTTGGGTGGGCCGCCAAGGCTTCGATCGCGTGCTCCGCTTCGCGTTGGCCGTCCGGTTGAATCGTCATCCCCAGCACGGTCTTCACACCGTCGTCGTGTTGCTCTGGATCAAACGTGAACTCGCCGCGCCACCCGTGCTCCTTCACCGTCCAACCCGTCAGGCACCGCGCCAGTTCCATCACATCCTGTTGGCCGTAGCCGCCATTCACGCCGAGCGTGTGCAGTTCCATCAACTCGCGGGCGTAGTTCTCGTTGGGGTGGCTTTTGACGTTGGCCTGGTTGTCGAGGTAGACCAACATGGCGGGCGAGTGCGCGGAGGCCCACAGCAGATCGCGGAATTTGCCCAGCGCATGTGGACGAATCACGTCGCGGTCGTCCACCGTCTTGAGGAAATAGCCATCGCCCTTGTCCACGCTGATGTTGAAGTGATCGGTCCAAAATTCGGCCATCAGTTCGTAAAGCTGGCGGCGGCTGTAGACCTGGCGGATCAGCGTGGCCTGCCTCAGTTCGTTGGGCACGCTGGCTTTGTCAATGTCGTCGAAGAGCTTGTCGCTCCAGTCCGCCAGTTCGGTAGCGCGCATGGTCAGCGTGGGGAAGCGGCGCAGACGGAGGTCGGCGGCGGTGTCGTCAATCGCCTCCGGCGTGAGTTGCTCCTCCACCCACGCTTGCCAGCCGATCTCGGCCACCCGCCTCCGCTCTTCAACGCGCGGGCCGAAGGTGAGCCGGTTGAGTGCCGCGAAGTGGCGCGGCGCGCTGGCGGGCCAGTCGGTGATGGGCGGTGTCCCACCAGCGGCCCAGTCATACACCCGCGCGCTGAATTCCGGGCGCTGGCACGCGGCCAGTGTGGTGCTGGCGGCGACCAATCCGGCGAGGCGCAAGAAATCACGACGTGAGAGAGGCATGGTTGGCGTAGTGCGTATTTCGTATTGCGTGTTGCGTAATGGGCGCTTCACTATACGGAATACGCAATACGGAATACGTTTTGGATAAGTTACAACGCTTGCCGAACAGCCGATTCGGAGACAGTGACACTCGCGCGCTTGACAGCCGGCATCCAATGCAAGACGGCGAAAGTGGCCGCGCCGAGCGAGACCACGGCGGTGAGCGGGGCGAGGATGAACCAGCCGATGATGGGGAACACGGCGGCCAGTTCCAGCGCGACCGCGCCGCGCACAAACGCGCTGGCCGAGGTCAACGCGCCGCTGGATTGGTTCGCCAGATGTCCGCTCATCTTGAGCGCGAGGCCCGCCGCGCCGAGTCCGGCGAAGGCGAGCATGAACGTAATCACCGCCCAGCCCGCCAGTTTGGCCGGCCCCCACGGCAGGGCGATCAGGATCACGCTGGGGATTAGAGACATGGCCAGAATAACGCCGCCCAGCCACAGACAACGCCAGGGTGTTCGATCCAGCCGCACGCGGGCGCGCTCCACCGTGGCGGGGAGGAGGAGCCAGAGCGTGGTGAGCAGGCCGGGGAATGCCAAGCCCACGATGAGGAGGATGCCGAAGATTGCGGAAATGTCAGCCATGCTGGCCTGTCCTTTCGTGTTGTTTCTGACAGGCATTACAGGCGGACGAACGGGAAAGTTGCGACAAAGAACAGCCGGGGTGCAGGGAGCAGAGGTGAAAATTAATTCCTCCCTGCTCCTTGCTCCCCGGCAGTTATCGCGTGGGGACGATGGAATAGACCAAGGATGAACCCGCCTAAGCCGAGGCAGACCGCGTACGGCAGGAGGAGGAACCAGCCGACGAACGGCAGAGTGCAACCCAGGCTGAGGATGAGCGCGCCCCATGTGGTTCGCGCGAGGCCGGTCGTCTGCGGGCGGAGCCGCTCGCCCACCAACTCAGCGACAGCGGCCAGCCCCAGGCTCACGCCGACGCCGACCAGCGCCAGCAGGAACAGGGCCGGCAGGCGCGGCAGTTCATTGCCCGCCCAATCGGCCAGCGCGGAGAAGGCGAGGATGAGCGCCCCGAAGAAGCCCGCATTGATCAGCCCGACGACGAACGCGCGGCCCGGCGTGGCGTCGGCCACGGCGCGTGCGTGGGCGAGGCGGCGCGGGAACAAGGCCCCCAGCGCGGCAACGTATGCGACCAGGAACAGATTGCCGAAGAGCAGGGCGCCCACTAAGCGTAAAGCATCGATCATGAGTTTTTCCTCGCAGAAGCCGGATGGCGCAGAAGGAGGCTGTTGCCCGCGATCCAGAGCGCGCCCATGGCCGCCAGGACAGTGATCCAGCTCAACATCGGGATAGCGACAATCGCGGGCGCGGTCAGTTGGGAGGTGATCGTAACGCCGCCCCGCCAGGCGTTTTGCAGGGCGTTTTGCAGACTCAGCCAGTCCGCGCTGAACGTGGTTAGGGCGTCCATGATGAACTGATTCAGCACCTGGCGGAGGGATACGTTGCCGAAGCTGAAGGGTAGCTGTAGCCCGATAGCGCCGATGATCGAAAGCAAGATCAACGCGCAGAGAGCCTGGATGGCAAAAATCGCTCGCGCCATTGGCGTGATGCGCGGCGCGGGGGCTTGCGGCAAACGAGCGAGCACACCGACGGACAGGTCGCGGGTCAAGACCTCGTCTGGCAGGGCGTTGAGGGCGGCGAATAGCGCGCGTTGTGGGGTGAGCCGCGCGGCGCAGTCGGGGCAGGCCGCGAGATGCGCCTCCACCTCGGCTGTTTGGTTGGGCGGCAGGGCGGCGTCCAGGTATTCGCTCAAGGTGGAGTCGTCAACGTGATCAATCATGCGCTTGCAATTTCTCCGCCAGGAGTTTCCGTGCGCGGAAGAGATGGCTCTTCACGTCGCTGAGCGGCAGGTTCAGCGCCTCCGCGATCTCAGCGTAGCTCAAGTCTTGAAAATGCCGAAGCTCGACCACGGCGCGGTAGTGCGGCGGCAGGCTGAGCAGGGCGGCGCGCACGGCCTCCGCGCTCTCCGCTCGTTCGCGCGCCCGCGCCGGATCGCCTTGTTCCCAGCGCCCGGTTTCATCGCGCTCCTCGTCCAATTCTACGTGAACGGGCGGGCGGGCCTCCAGCCGGTTGAGGCACAGGTTCGCGGCCACCCGCCGAATCCACGGGCCAAACGGACGTTCCACATCAAAAGTATTGAGGCGCTCATACGCCCGGATAAACGCCTCCTGGGCCATGTCTTCCGCCTCGCGCCGTTCGCCCAGCAATCGGTAGCACACATTGAAGACCGAGACCTGATAGCTCCGCACCAATTCTCCGTAAGCGTCAGCGGCCTCTCCACGCCGGGCGCGCAGGCTCAAGTCTCGCTCGGTAGCCCGCGAAGCGGCCCGGTCATGTGAGTCAGTCATGCCTGAAATGTAGTACAGGTCGCTGGGCGGAAAAGTTGCAGGCGGGCGGAAAGTTTGGGTTGGAGTTGGAGTTTGAGTTTAGGGGTGAGGGTGTAGCTCGATCACTGAGTTTTCATGCTGGGCGGAGCCGATCAGCACAGATCGGATGACGGGAGACTGGAGCAGGTGGGCCGCGATGGCGCGGGCCGCGTCAACGGCGGTGGGCGATTCAGCTTTGTTCAACAGCACGCAGGCCCGCGCGCCCGCCGGGATGTTTTTGAGTCCGCCGCGTGGGTGAGCGATGACCTCCGCCACCATCTCTGGAGTGACTGGAGCGCCGAGGGGAACATGGGCCAGCGCCGCGATCCGCTCTGGCCGGTGCGTGAAATCATCCTTGAGCGGCTGGCCGAGCACATCCAGGCCGACGACGATGACGACGAGACTGGCGATGGTCGGAATAGCGGGCTCGTGTTCGTCGGGCGCTTTGAATGATCGCTGGCGGGCGCCGTCCGCTTCGACCAGGATAGCGGCGAGGTCAGGGAGTTGGCGCAGATCATGGATGAACGTTTCAGATACCCCTGTAGCTTTACCCAGCGTTGGATTAATTGAGCCGGTGATGAGGGCGTGACGGTGTTGGCTCAACGCGCGTTCCAGACGGGCTGGATCAACCTCCTCGGCCAAAAGATGGATCGGGGCGAGCACGAGTTGTGAAATGCCCAGGTGCGTCGTGGTCGTGGTGATGACGTGTTGCCCGTCGCTGGCGAGTTCGGCGGCGAGGCGGAACATGGCTGTGGTCTTACCACCGCCGCCCACAAAAGCGGCGACCTCGCCGGGGCGGAGGCGGAGCGCATCGCGCAGGCGCATGTTGGATTCCGTAGAGACGCGCCGCCGGGTCGTTTCTACGCGCCATCCACCATTCGTTTGGCAATGCGGTTGTGCTGTTCGATTACGCGCCCCATCTCAACCGTGGTGACGCGCCCATCCTTGACGATCCGCTTGCCGTGGATGACGGTGTGATCGGCCTTTTGCGGCGCGCACAGGACGGCGGCGGCCACCGGATCATGCAGAGCGCCAGCGTAATCCAGCCGGTTCAGGTTGATCGCAAAAAAATCCGCGCACCTGCCGGGCGCGAGCGAACCGATGTCATCCCGCCCCAACACTGCCGCGCCGCCGAGCGTGGCGAGTTCCAACGCCTCGCGGGCGGTCATCAATTTAGTCTCACCCCCTGCCTTCGGCACCCCCCTCTCCTGACCGCGAACTGCGCGGTCAGGAGAGGGGGGGAGGGGGGTGAGGCTCGACGCCAACCGCGCCAACAACATCGCCTGCCGCGCTTCGCCCAGCATGTGTGAGCCGTCGTTACTCGCAGAGCCGTCCACGCCCAGGCCGA
>Ga0247727_10019128_pt1 | contig 10659 bp, 10 predicted proteins | sample WisWelCaveWW1625_FD_202498 | JGI IMG/M metagenome (GOLD analysis project Ga0247727, IMG submission 202498) | Biofilm microbial communities from Wishing Well Cave, Virginia, United States - WW16-25 | ecosystem: Environmental > Aquatic > Deep subsurface > Groundwater > Cave microbial mat | place...
ATAAAATTGCTGTCGAAAATTTCCAGCGCAACTACCGCTTCTGTTTGATACCGTAAACAGAGTCCTTCAATAACATTCCATTGGAGCGCATCCGGAAACGCCTGAGTGATGCTGTTGCCTGAAAGGATTTCCGCTGCCCGAATCACTTTGAAGCGCGGTGACGCAAGCAGCGTTTGCTGAAGCGAGTTAATGGCTTCCTGCGCAGCGGCTTTGTCTGCTCCGGGAAGTTCGCCTGTGAGAACACCTTCAATAATGTTCACCGCGCTGTTGTCAAACCGGGTGCGGTCAACAAGAAGCAGCGTGTTCACATACGAAGGAAAAGTTATTTCCGCAGGACGCATGGAACTGATGCCTACACTTCGCATGGAACCGCAATGCGTAAATAATACGCATGTGAATCCGGTAAAAAGAATGAGGAGTAGTTTTTTAATTTTCATAATAATGTTTTAGTCTTTCAGGAAACGAAAAATTGTGCCATGAGTTTCGATTGTCAGGAAACAATCACATCGGATAAAAAGTTTTTCTGCATTACTTTTTCTTACTGACAAAGTGCTAAACATTAGCCAATATTATGCTTTGCATAGTACAATGTTAAACTTTTTATAGTTTATTATCAATTAGTTACAATTTATTTTAGTACTTTGTGTTGCATAGTACTAAAAAATGTATTTACATTTGCCCTCGAATAAAAAACATAAAAATATTATCAAACAAAATAATAATTCTTACAAACAAAAAATCAATGACCATGAAAAAAGTAAACACCTATCTGATGAGTGCAGCAATCGTTCTCATTTCAGTACTGTCCATTTCAATCGGTGTGGCAGCCATCAAAAATATTAATGCAAAGACCATATCGCCTGTGATAATAAAACGGGAATGTGCATCACATATAGTTGGACTCACAAAATATAAAGGAGAATGGATTTCAGTTATTGAACTGCCTGAAGTAACTATAGCGGAACCTGCTTTGAAGAAAAGTAAATAAAAAAGTTGCCGCAGATTCGCAGATAAAAAATAAATACAAATAACCTGCGGATTACAAATCGAAATCTAAAAACAAAAAACCTATGAGCAATCTTGAAAACACCAAGGCGCAGATGCGCAAAGGAGTTTTGGAGTTCTGCATCATGTCGGTTATGCAGGACGGGGAAGTGTATCCGTCCGACATCATCAACAAGATGAAAGAGTCGAAGCTGATTGTGGTGGAAGGAACATTGTATCCGCTGCTGATGCGGCTGAAAAACTCCGGGCTTCTCACCTACCGCTGGGTAGAAAGCAAATCGGGACCTCCGAGAAAATATTACACACTCACTCCCATCGGGAAAAAATTTCTTGACGAGCTTGCTTCCGAATGGAGCGTGCTTGTTGAAACCGTTAAACATTTAACCATTGCAAACACCACACAACCATGAATAAGACATTAACCATAAACCTGAGCGGCATTGTCTTTCACATAGACGAGAATGCGTATGAAATGTTCAGCGTGTACATTGAATCCCTCCGGAGGCATTTTGCTTCGAGCGAAGGCAAAGATGAAATCATGCAGGACATCGAATCGCGCATTGCAGAAATGTTTCAGCAGCGCGTGGGCGAAAGCAAACAAGTAATTACACTGCACGATGTGGAAGAAGTGACTGCCGCCATGGGCAAGCCCGAGCAATTCGGTGACGAAGAAGAAACGAGGAAAGAAGAAATTCCTCACCCGGGAATCAAACGCAGGTTGTTCCGCAACGAAGAGGATGAAGTGGTGGGAGGTGTGTGTTCCGGTATTGGCTCTTACTTCGGCATTGACCCGGTGTGGATTCGCCTTGCGTTTGTGATTGCACTTATTTTCTTCGGCACGGGAATTCTTCTTTACATTATCCTGTGGATTGTGATTCCTGAAGCCAAAACCACTGCAGATAAACTGATGATGCGCGGAGAGCAGGTCACGATTTCGAACATCGAAAAAAATGTGCGCGAGGAATTTGACGAGGTGAAGAAAAAATTCCAAAGCGCTTCAACAGAAGTGAAAGAGAAATTAAGAGTAAAAGATTATTCCGGTTTCACCGGATTTCTGAGGCGGTTTTTTGATGGGTTTGGCGAAGTGCTTGGATTTATTTTCAACGGCATCCTTAAAATCATCGGGTTTCTTTTCATCGTCACGGGACTGGCGGTGTTCATTGCCTGCCTGCTTGCGTTGCTTGCCGTTGCCGGTGTGTCGTTCATTAAATTCCCTGCTATTGCTGCTTCGTTTTTCACTACTTCGGCATTATCGTTCTGGGCGCTGCTGTCTGTTCTTTTAATCATAGGAATTCCTTTCCTTCTTTTATTTTACAAAGGACTGCGGCTTCTGTTCGGCATAAAACAAAAAGCAAAAATGATTGTGGTGCCTGCCGTTTCGCTCATGATTGCCGGATGGATTCTTGCATTCACCGCTGGAATTTTTATTGCCAAAAAATATTCGGAGAGGGCGAATGTCAGAGAGGAACTTAAACTGTTGCAGCCGGCAGGCGATACGTTGTTTGTCTCCATGAAATTCAACAACACATATCTGGATGATGAAGATTTGGGTCCGTGTGAGGATTGGTATATTCTCAGCGATACTTCAACAACTATAATGGGTCCTGTTAAGGTTGACATAAAAAGAAGCGCGGGCGATAAGTATGAGCTGACGAAAGTTGTTTTCTCGCGTGGGGCATCGCGCAGGAAAGCAATGGAGAACGGAGGAGGTGTCGCACTTGCTTACGCGCAGCGCGAAAACAAACTTGTTCTCGACAACTATTTCCAACTGACGGAGAACACCGTCTTCGGATTTCAGGAAGCGAAATTTGTGATTGGCCTGCCGGTGGGAAAAATGATTCGCATTAACAAAGACATGGGGCATGCGCTGCATCGTGTGGAGAATATAACTGACACCTACGACTACGACATGGCGGGACACACCTGGAAGATGACGGAAAACGGTTTGCTCTGCCTCGACTGCAGCGGGAATAAAAATTTACCCGGTGACGAAGAAGCCACCGGAAGCGGTGATGATGACCCCGATTCCGTCATCATAGACAGCACCGGTTTAGTTATCAGGAAGAATGGAAAAGATGTGCTTCGGATTGATGAGAAAGGAGTGACGATTAAAAATGCGGGAAACTAAGTTTTAATAAGTATTAAGAATAAAGAAAGGAGCTGCTGATGAGGCGGCTCTTTTTGTTTTGTTGATTTGAATTAAGCTCTGAATCGCAGAAGATTTTTTTTGTTATCCTCATTTGCAATTCAAAAAAATGATTATACATTTATGCCTTAAAATTATTTGAAAGAAAATTCATGATTCCATAAATAAACTTCCTTATTATTTAACTTTCTAAAACTATTCCCATGAAAAAAATTACAAATTTATTATTGTCGTTAATGATAATCTTATCACTGAGCAAAGCTCATGCACAGGTTTGCACTTTTGCAGGAGGAGAATGCTGCGGTGAAGGAATTACCAACTTTCAGTTAAACGGTACGCCTGCAATTAACCGAAGTTCAACTGTAAACGAAAATGGCGGCTTTACCAATACCGGTTTGACCAGCGCTGTTGTCCTTGGTCAATCATATAACTTTTCTGTTGCGTTTCCATTGGAAGGTAATATTGTTAATTGTAATACATATAATTTTAAAATTTATATTGATTACAATCACAACGATTTGCTTTCAGATGCCGGTGAAGAAGTTGTTTTTTTAGCCAATGTTCCAAACGGAACTCACACAGGAAGTTTTACAATACCAACCACTGCTCTCGTTGGTAATACATATATGAGAGTAATGATGAAGATGGCAGCAACCTCTTTGTCAGGAGGGTCTTGCGGACATACTCCAATTACTCCCTGCAACATTCCTCCGGATGGCATTGGGTTCCACGGTGAAGTGGAAAATTATACTCTTGATATAACTTCATCAACAGGCATTGCGAATAATTCAGAAGCTGCTGTTCCTTTTACTGTTTACCCTAATCCTGCTTCATCCAATTTGATTGTTTATTTCAACCTCGCTGAACCGTCAGAAGTATCTGTGAATATTTACAATGTACTCGGAGAAAAAATTTCCGTTATTACATCCTCATTAAAAGGAAAAGGAAATAATTCTTTCAATATTAATCTTCCTGAAAATAATATTACTGAAGCGGGAGTTTATTTTATAGAGATGAAAACAGAAAACAAAATTGCTGTAAGAAGATTTGTTATCTTGTAAACACATCCGCAGGGTTTGAAATATTTTTCACGTGTCATCATTCTTCTTTGCATTTTTTATACAGTCGAAAGCTGCAGGAAAGATAAGATTGAACCTGCAGGGTTAGATTGCAGTTTCACAGTAAGTTATTCCGGTACCATCAGGCCGCTCGTTCTTGGTCACTGCGCAACAACAGGTTGTCATGTAGCGGGTTTTCAGCCGGGAAATTTTACTTTATATCAGCCATTAAAAGACAAAGCTGACAACGGCCGGTTGAAATTATTTGTTCTTGAATTGAGAAACATGCCTCCTAACGGCTCTGTCACAGAAGAGCAAAGGCAATTGATTGGCTGTTGGATTGAACAGGGCGCACCAAATAATTAATTCCATTTACACTCTCAGAATCTTTTAAATGAATTAAATAAAAATACTGCACATGAAAACAAAACTCTGCCTCGTAATTTTATTTTTTAATCTTTCTTCATTTACCGCTCAATCGCAGGCATGGGTGTGGGCACGCTCTGCAGGCGGAACATCCTACGATTTAGCCAACGATATTTATACCGATGCAAACGGCAACAGCTACATAACCGGCTGGTATCAGAACACCGTGAACTTCGGACCGGATACGTTAACAAGCGTTGGCGGCTACGATTTTTATCTTGCAAAATACGATGCGGCAGGAACATGCTTATGGGCGCAGGGCACCGGTTCAGCCATGAACGACATCGGCTACGGAGTGGTTGCTGATGCGTTGGGAAATATTTATGTTACCGGAACATACTGGAACACGGTAGTGTTCGGAAGCACGGCACTCACCGCTTCGGGCGGCTCCGATATTTTTGTCGCGAAATATAATTCCTCCGGTGTGTGTCAGTGGGCGGCAACGGGAGGTGCTCCGGTTTTTAATGAGCAGGGTCAAGCCATCGCTCTTGATGCCTCAGGCGATGTCATCATCAATGGTTATTTCATGGGCACTGCTACTTTCGGAACAACAACATTTGCTTCGTACGGCAGCTCGGATGTTTTTACTGCGAAAATAAATTCATCAGGTGCGTGGCAATGGGCAGTGCAGGGCGGAAGCCCGAACGGAGATAACGGATACGGAGTGAGCTGCGATGCAAACAATAATATTTACATCACAGGATATTTCCGGAGCACGGCAACATTCGGCTCGCAAACTATTACCACCTCGGGAATGGAAGATATATACATAGTAAAATATAATTCTGCCGGAGTTTGCCAGTGGGCGCAGAAAGCCGGAGGCGTTGATGACGACCACGGCAACGGAATTGTTTCTGACGCAGGAGGAAATGTTTACCTCACAGGTTGGTTCACCAGCGGCACCATGAGTTTCGGAACAATAAATATTACCGCTGCCAATTCAAACGAAGAAGCGTTTGTAGCCAAGTATAATACAAGCGGAGTGCCGCAGTGGGCTGTTGATGTTGGCAGTGCAGGTTATGAAATAGGAACAGGAATTTGTTTAGACATCTCCGGCAATCCCGTTATCAGCGGAACGTATTCGGCAACTTTCACGATTGGGACAACAACGCTGAATGCAAATGCAGGAGGAGATTTTTTTGTTGCCAGATTCAGCAATGCAAACGGAAATAATATGTGGGCACTTAACGCAGCCGGTCCGGATAATGATGTTGCGTATAAAGTAAGTTCCGATGGTTTAGGGAATATTTATTGTGCCGGAGGTTTTTACACCACCTGTTTTTTTGGAACCATCTCCATCACATCGCTGGGCATTGCCGATATTTTTCTTGCCAAGATTGACCCCACTCTTACAGGAATTTTTGCTGAAGAAAATAATTCTGAAGTGATTCTTTTTCCTAATCCGGTATTGAATCAGTTATCAGTTATTAGTTATCAGTTATCAGAAATAAGAGAGATTGAATTTTATAATGTGCCCGGAGAGAAAGTTCTTTCACAACGACTAACGACTAACAACAAACAAACCACCATCAATGTTTCGGAATTAAAGTCGGGAGTTTATTTTATTTCAATAACGGATTCAAAAGGAAACCGGGCGGTGAAGAAGTTTGTGAAGATGTGAAATGGATTGACCGGAAGGGGATGAAGATGAGGAAGGAAGAATAAAAGTTCAATGGTTCAAAAGTTCATTAGTTAATTAGTTGATTCACGTGTAACCAATGACCTAATGAACCATTGAACCATTGAACAATATTCTCTACGGAGCCACAATAGAACTCACCTCGCTGTCGGAGCTGCGTCCTGCCGTATTGAACGCATACTTGCGCACATTGTAACGCGTTGCGCTGCTCAGCATTCCGTGTGCGCTTTTGCGCGAAGTGGAAGAATGGATGATTACCTCTCCGGTGGTTACGCGGATGTGCGCATCTTCGCCCACCAGCGTAACCGTTGCATTAGGGTCTGAAGTAATGATGGTAACAAATCCTTTTGCATTTTCAATGCGGTCGCAGGAAGTAAGAATTTTTCCCGGCTGGTCGCCATGAGTGAGTTTAAGATTTTCCGGCTTGGCAGGCGGAAGCGAAGGAGTAAGAATGGTTTCTGTGGGACTAAATCCTGCGCTGGTAATAATAACTACATCGCCATCGGCAATGCGGTCGACATAGCCGGCTTCTTTTCTCATTAAGTCGTCCCAAACCAATTCGGCTGCATCCTGCGCTGCAGTGTCTGCCGGTCCTCCGCCCTGCGCCAGGTTATATTTTGTTTCAAGGTCGAGGCATGCTGCCGTAATATCCACCAGCGGAACATCGGGCGTGGGGAAATTTGCATTACCCGTCATGTCGTCAACTCTGTCGCGTCCGTATTGTATTTTCAACGGAACAGCTAATAGAATAAAATCTAATTTAACTTTTGCTTTTGCCATGGGGTTTTGAATTATTGATTTGTTGAATTGTTGAATTATTGATTTAACTGTAGTTTTTTAGCGGGGCAGAATACTTTTTTTATAAACACTTAACTTTTTCCTTCAAACGATTAACTTTTCTTATGAAACGATTAACTTTTTTACAAAACTTTAATACATTTTTTAAAAACACTTAACTTTTTCTTTCAAACGATTAACTTTTCTTATGAAACGATTAACTTTTTCTTATAAACACTTAACTTTTTCCGTCAAACGATTAACTTTTTCTTTCAGACGGAATACTATTTTTTAAAATACTTAACTTTCTGTGATGGAAAGAATAGTTTTTGCTTCAGTTCATGCATGAACTTCTGCCTGCACATAAAATTGTTTATTGTTCACTACAACAATGTGGTCGAGAAATGAAGTGAAGTGAGTGAACTTTATGTTTTCGGCACGCGCCATTTCAAAAGCCGAATAAATAGTTGGTGCGCCAAAAATATTCAGATAGCCGGCAATGCTTTGCTGACTCTTACCCGTGTTGTTGCCCATCTGCTGCTGCGTAAGCGGCATGGCACGAAACTTAAGATTGAATTGCTCCATTACAAACCGGTTGAATTCTTTGCAGTTGAAATCATACATTTGATTTTTCATAGTCACTTTATTTGACGCCATAAACATATACCGATAAATCACACATGATTACAACACATGTATTGTAAAATGAAAAAAGTTTTCCACCGGAAGAAAACCGGGAGTTAGAAAAGATTTTGGAAATGGTACTTTTGTGAGGGGACATGCTCAGGATGACATATCCTGTACAGCGGGGCAACGGGAGAAAAAGGGCGTTCAGAAAGGCAATTGAAGCGGAGTGACGAAAGAAACATAAGCCAGCGAACGCAGCTTTTTAATGCCGCGCTTTTTTCTTCCGCACAAAACAGAGAGCGTACCATTGTTATAAATTTTTTTTGCAGGTGCATCTTTGTAAAAGAAGTTGCCTTGACTGTCGGCATATAGTCCTGCAATGCCTTTGAATTTGTAAACCTTTTCTTTTTCCATGCTGTTCTAAGTTTTAATTTGATAATGAGCGGGAAAGTTAGCACTTTTGTGCTGATAATATAATGTTATCCGTCATTCGTGGCGGCACAGCGACTTCAAACATTTGGAATTCTAATAAGCATTACTTTAGTGAAATTTTAAACTGACTAACATGAAATTAAATTTAATCGAACTTGGCAAGAAGATAGAGACGCTTCCCAAAAAAGCGGATAAATATTATCAAGTATATTTTAAAGTTATTGGTGCGCCAGTTCTGGCTGGTGCAGCAACGCAGTTTGTTTTTTTATTTCTTTATCGTTTATCTCCATGGCTTTCAATTCTTGCTGTTTTGTTTGCTTTGTTTTTGGTGTATGGAACTTTTAAGTTAATAATGGGTGTGATGAAAGGTTATAAAGATACCAATGAGCTAAAGGTGAGACGGGAACTTGATTATTTAATCTTAGGGATGCTTTTTGCTGAAGGAATATTGGCAGTAATGGCTTTATCTACTGTTTCATTTTTATTGTTACATTTTCAACTGGTGACATATGATGGATTGGAAAATTCTCTTTTACAAAAACTTGATTCATTTGAAAAGTTCCCTACATATTATTGGTGGTATTTTATTGATAATATTCCAGGGCTTGATTGTAATTCATTTCATTGGGAGAGAAACTTAACACCGACTAACTTTCTTTCTAAGTTTCTTGTTTTTATTTTTCAAGTGTTCATTGTTTATGTCTTTCTGAATGCGATAAAACAGTGGTGGGGAAATCGTAGTGCATCAAGCAAAGAAATAAGCAAAAACTAATTTGCTACTGTCTTCAAAACAAACAGGCGTCAACTCCTTGAACAAACATTTGTGCTAACTTTGAACGACACGAATTCTAATGAGCAGTCGAACGAACGGATAACAGTAGATTAAAAGAAATAAAAAAAAGAAGGGCTTTGAGAGGTAAACGAAGAGATGAGCTTCTAATAAACAGTGTGGGTAAACGAACAGTTGTGCTTCTAAACCCTTCTTTTTTTTACTTCTTTAATCCCTTCTTCGTTATCGGTCATTGTAACGACCATGCTAACTTTTAACGACAGGACAACAAATACAAAAGCCAAATGAAAAAACTTACATTAATTACAACAGCAGTTATCTATATTTCTCTCCATTCATTTGCCCAAGGCGGTTGGACTATTTGCAATGCACCAACCAGCAGCCGTGTCGATGATTTGTTTATGGTAGATACGCAAACGGGATATGCAGTAAACGGCAACAAGATTCTGAAAACTACAGACGGGGGAGACAACTGGTTTATCGTTCGCCAGGATACTATGAGTGGACGTTCCATTGAATTTATTAATGCTCAGAAAGGATTTGCCGGAGGATTAAATTATTCATCAACGGGCAGCTTTATCTTATTTAAAACTCTTGACGGAGGTGCAATATGGACTGACATCACCTCGCTGCTTGACCCCCGAGCAGGGGGCGGCATCTGCGGCTTATCCATTCCTGATTCAAATACAATTTACGGCTGCGGAAATTATTTTCAGGATTCAGCATACATAGTAAAATCAATTGACGGAGGAATCACATGGAGCTTTATTGATATGCACATGTATGCAACATCACTTATCGACATGTATTTCCTGAATAAAGATACGGGCTTTGCAACAGGTAAAGGGCTGCTTCCCCTTGAAACGGCTGTAATTCTTTACACTACAGACGGAGGTCAAACCTGGACATATAAATTTCAAAACACCGTTACCATCGAGTACTGCTGGAAAATTCAGCGTCTGACAAGCCAAGTTTATTTTGCCTCAATAGAGGATGAGTTTATTACGGGTGCTCCTTCGCAGATTTTAAAATCAACAGACGGTGGAATGACATGGAATATTCAAACCGTGCATCCGCTTAATCATAATATTCAGGGGATAGGTTTTATTGATTCGCTGAAGGGATGGACGGGCGGCTGGAATAATTCTTTTGAATCGAACGATGGCGGTGTAACATGGGATTCTGTCAACGTTTGTCCAGGTATGAACCGGGTCTTTAAAGTTAATGATTCGTTGCTGTTTGCAAGTGGTTTTGGAATATGGAAGTACAGCGCTTCATCAACGGGCATTACGCCTACAGTTTCTCAGGTTCCTCATTACGCCTCATTGCATTGTTATCCAAATCCTGCAAGCAAAAATTTAAGCATTGATGTAACGCTTCTTAAATCAACCCGCGCTTTAATTATTTTACGTGATAACAATGGCAAGAGGATTAAAGTTATTGATAACTCCAATAAGTCAAAAGGTGTTTACCAGTATCAGTTAAATACAGATAACCTCAGCGATGGCATATATTACATCGTTTTACGAACGCATGAAAATGGTGACACTGAAAAAGTAGTTGTCAGGCATTAAAATGAAAAGTAAAAACAACGAACCGATAACATTAGATTAAAAGAAATAAAAAAAAGAAGGGCTTTGAGAGGTAAACAAAGAGTTGTGCTTCTAATAAACAGTGTGGGTAAACGAACAGTTGTGCTTCTAAACCCTTCTTTTTTTTACTTCTTTAATCCCTTCTTCGTTATCGGTCATGCTTGGCG
>Ga0247727_10019129_pt1 | contig 10658 bp, 5 predicted proteins | sample WisWelCaveWW1625_FD_202498 | JGI IMG/M metagenome (GOLD analysis project Ga0247727, IMG submission 202498) | Biofilm microbial communities from Wishing Well Cave, Virginia, United States - WW16-25 | ecosystem: Environmental > Aquatic > Deep subsurface > Groundwater > Cave microbial mat | place...
CCTCGCAGCCAGGCGCGGCGGAAAATCAGGCAACCGCTCCGTCCGGAATCGAAATGCTCCAGGTCAGATTGAAAGAATCCGAAGAGAAGCGCGCCGAGGCCGAGCGCCAGGTGCGCGATTTTGCCGACCGGTTCCGCCACGCACAAGCTCAACTGAAGGCCGAGACCGATGAGCAGCGGCTGCGGATGCAGCGGGCATTCGATCAGAAGCTGGAGTCCGCTCGCGGCGACGTGGTGGCCGGACTGCTCGAGACACTCGACAATCTGAAACGCGCGATCACGGCGGCTGAACAGAGCGAAAAGAGAGAATCCGATTTCGACCTGTTGCTCGAAGGCGTGCGCGTCACGGCCAATATGTTCGAAGCGAAAATGCAGAGTCTGGGACTGAGCGCGGTGGCGAGCGTCGGCGAAGAATTCAATCCGGAAGTCCACGAGGCGGTCGAGATCGTCGCGGTCTCAAAAGACCAGAACAACCAAGTTATCGAAGAGTTTCAAACCGGGTATAAGTTCGGTGATCGTTTGCTGCGGCCTGCGCGCGTCCGCGTCGGTCGGGCGAGCGATTAGCGGAGCCATCCATCCACGAGGTTACGCGCAGAAGCGCGAAGGCTTTACTCCTGCCTTTGGGTCAATTCGTGTGGCTGCGGGGACGAAAACATTTCGAGGAGACTAGCAACCAGTGGCAAAAGAGCTGAAATTCAGAGAAGAGGCGCGTCGCGCCATGCTGGAAGGCGTGAACATTCTAGCCAACGCGGTGCGCGTGACGCTGGGGCCGCGCGGGCGCAACGTCGTCATTGATAAAAAGTTCGGTTCGCCGGTGATCACCAAAGACGGCGTGACCGTGGCTAAAGAGATCGAGCTGAAAGACAAGTATCAAAACATGGGCGCCCAGATGGTGCGCGAGGTCGCGTCGAAGACCCACGATATGGCGGGCGACGGCACGACTACGGCGGTGGTGCTGGCGCAAGCCATCTTCCGCGAAGGCTTCAAGAACGTCGCCGCGGGCGCCAATCCCATGCATTTGAAGCGCGGCATCGAGCTCGGGGTCAAAACTGCGGTTGACGAAATCCAGAACATGTCGAAGAAGGTCCGGGGCAAAGAAGAGTTGGCCAACGTCGGGACAGTGGCGGCCAACGGCGACCGGCTGATCGGCGAGCTGCTCGCCGAAGCGATGGACAAAGTCGGCAAGGACGGCGTGGTCACCGTCGAAGAGGCCAAAACTATCGAGACCTCGCTGGAGATAGTCGAAGGCATGCAGTTCGACCGCGGTTACATCTCGGCTTACTTCTTCACTAATCCCGAAAAGATGGATGCGGTCCTGGAAGAGCCGCTGGTGCTGCTGCACGAAAAGAAGATCGCTTCGATGCACGACATCTTTCCCGTCCTGCATCAGGTCGCGCAACAGGGGCGCAGCCTGTTGATCGTCGCCGAAGACGTCGAAGCCGAAGCTCTCTCGACGCTGGTCGTCAACAAGCTGCGCGGCGCCTTGAAGGTCGCCGCCGTCAAAGCTCCGGCGTTCGGCGACCGCCGCAAGGCGATGCTCGAAGACATCGCCATCCTGACTGGCGGGCGCGTGATCGCCGAAGACCTCGGCATCCGGCTCGAAAACGTCACGCTCGACGATCTGGGCGAAGCCAAGAAGATCATCATTGACAAAGACAACACGACGATCATCGAAGGCGCGGGCAAAAAGGCCGAGCTGCAGGGCCGCATCGCCACGATCCGCAAACAGATCGAAGAGACGACTTCCGATTACGACCGCGAGAAATTGCAGGAGCGGCTGGCCAAGCTCGCTGGCGGCGTCGCGGTGATCAAGGTCGGCGCGGCCACCGAGACCGAGATGAAGGAGAGGAAAATGCGCGTCGAAGACGCGCTGCACGCGACCAAGGCCGCGGCGCAGGAAGGCATCGTGCCCGGCGGAGGCGTGGCCTTGCTCCGCGCGACAAAGGCGCTCGAGGCGCTCGAAGTTGACGGCGATGAAAAGACCGGCCTCGAGATTTTGCGCCGGGCGATGGAAGAGCCGCTTCGCCGCATCGCCGAAAACGCGGGTCAGGACGGCAGCCTGATCACCGGCAAAATCCGCGCAGAGAAGAAAAACGTCGGCTACAACGCAGCGACGCGCGAGATCGAAGACCTGCTGGAAGCGGGCATCATTGATCCGGCGAAAGTCGTCCGCACGGCATTGCAGAACGCGGCCTCAATCGCGGGGCTGCTGCTCACGACCGACGCCGCGATTACGGACGCGCCTGAAAAAGCGGCGGCGATGCCAAGCCAAGATTACGACTAGGGTGGCTGGCAGCTAGTGGCTGGCGGCTGGTGGTTGGTAGCCGATGATTTCATTCTCAACCGATCACCGACCATCAATCGCCAATCGCCAGCCGAGCGCCTTGACAGGGGATTGATGCTCCGATAGTTTAGTCGCACCGGCAGCAGGTTCCCTCGGGCCACCCCTGATTAAGAAAGAATTGATAACGGTTCGAAATCGAGCGAGCCGATTTGAAAACAGGCGCTGAATAACAAAATCGCTGGAACAAGCGGGAATTTGAATAAGTATTCAACAGTGGAGTGAAAGACCGTGATTGATCTGGGTTCGATGACTGATAAATTTTCCGAGTCGGGGCAGAAGGTTGTTCGCCGCGCGATCGAGGTATCGAAGAGCCGCGATCATAACTTTCTTTCCGTGGTGCATGTCTTTACCGCCCTCGGCGATGTGGAGGGCGCGCTGTTCTCCGAGACGATGCAGGCCATCGGCGTAGACCCGCATTCGGTCACTCGCCTGCTCGATCAGGAGCTGAATAAAAGCCCTCAATACGTGGGCCGCAAGATGGCCATTCCCGAAACGACCCGCGATCTGTTCAATCGCGCGCTCAAACGCGCGCGCGGGCAGGGCCGGCCTCAGATCGAATCCTACGATCTTTTCGCCACGCTCTTTACCGATTTGAATGGCGCGCCGGCCGAGATCTTGCGCCGACTCGGAATTGATCCGACGCACGCCACCGACACGATCTCTCAGCGCGTTCGCACGCGGGAAGAGCAGACCGAGGTGCTGCGCAAAAAATACGAGCTTCCGCCTTACCTCAAACATTTCGGCCTTTCGCTCAACCGGCTGGCGCGTCAGGACAAGCTGCCTCCGACCATCGGGCGCGAGCTGGAAATCCAGCAGATGATCGAAATCCTCTGTCACCGCGAGCGCGCCAATTCGCCGATGCTGGTCGGCGAGCCGGGCGTGGGCAAAACCGCCGTGGTCGAAGGGCTGGCGCGTTTGATCGAGCTTGAGCCGCAGAAAGTCCCGGCGCGGTTGCGCAATTGCCACATCGTCCAGTTGCAGATGGCCGGCATCGTCGCGGGCACGATGCTGCGCGGAATGTTCGAGGAGCGCCTGCTGGGCATCATCCAGGAGGTCAAAGAACGGACAGACCTGATTCTCTTCGTTGACGAAGCGCACACGATCATCGGCGCCGGCTCGGCACTCGGCGCTTCGTCGGACGCCTCGAATATGTTCAAAGGCGCTCTGGCACGCGGCGAAATCCGCATCATCGGCGCCACCACGCTGACCGAGTTCAAAGAATACATTGCCGAAGACGAGGCGCTGGCCCGGCGATTCCGGCTGGTCAAGATTGACGAGCCTAGCCTGCACGAGACGCGGCAGATTTTGCAGGGGCTGCGCCCGCGGCTGGAGAAGAACTACTCGGTGCAGATCACCGATGCCGCGATTGACACGGCGCTCGAGATGGCGCCGCGCTACATCCGCAACCTGCATCTGCCCGACAAAGTCATCGGCTGGCTGGACACGGCGGCGGTCAAAGTCGAGATCAATGAGCCGAACCGCATGCAGGTCCGGCCCGAACACATCATTGACGTGATCTCGCAGGAGTCGCGCATCCCGCGCGACCTGATCTTCCGCGACACCTCGGATCGCTTCCGAGACATCGAGGGGCTTCTCGGCAAACGCGTCATCGGTCAGAAGGAGGCGGTGAGAGCCGTCGCTCAACGCCTGCGTCTGAACAAAGGGCCGTTGAAGGAGAATTTCTACAAACCGGATGGCGTGCTGCTTTTCCTGGGACCGACCGGGGTGGGCAAGACCGAGCTGGCCAAAGCGGTCGCCGAAGCGATGTTCGGCGACGAGGAGAAGATGGTGCGAATTGATATGAGCGAATATCAGGACGGGACTATCGCCATCGAAAAGCTCATCGGCATGCCGCGCGGCATCGTCGGCTCGGAGCGCGGCGGCATACTGACCGAGCGTTTGCGCGAAAACCCATATACCGTGCTGCTGCTCGACGAAGTCGAAAAAGCCTCGCCCTATCTGCTCAACCTGTTTTTGCAGGCCTTCGACGAAGGCTGGCTGACCGATGGTCGCGGCAAGAAGGTCTACCTGTCGGACGCGATCATCATCATGACCTCGAACCTCGGATCGGAGAATTTCAAGAAGTACATGAAACCGCTCGGCTTCGGGCAGAAGACCACCGCCGACCTCGAAGAGATCAAACGCGCGGTGATGACGGCGGCCGAGACGCGATTCTCGCCGGAGTTCCGCAACCGGATTGACGAGATCGTGATCTTTTCGCCGCTGACCAAAGACGAAGTGAAGCGGATCGCGGAGCTGTACCTGAGCGCAATCTTTCGTCAGATGGAACATCAGGGCAAGCGTTTGAGCATCTCCGAAGCGGCGCTGGACGCCCTGGTCGAAAAAGGCTTCAGCCCGGCTTACGGCGCGCGCTTCCTCAAACGCACGATTGACGAGAAGGTCAAATTGCCGATCACCAATCTGTGGAAAGCCTTCAATGGGTTCGTCGTTGATGTGATTGACGGCGAGATTGACGTGCGCGGCGAATAGCTTTCAAGAATCAGCAAATTGATCTCGCAAGAGGGTTCTGAGGTTTGAAGTTCAGAACCCTTTTCTTTTGGCCGTCATGTTTTCCAGAAGATTCAAATGGAGTCTGGAATCGAATCGGCTGGCGCGGTTGATCGAAGCGAAGCGAAAGTCGGGCGCGCCAATCCTCGATCTGACCGAAGCGAATCCGACGCGCGCGGGATTCGATTATCCGGTCGAAGAGATTCTCGGCGCGCTCGCGCAACCGGCCGCCATGCTCTACGAGCCTGCCCCGCGAGGCTTGCTCACGGCTCGTCAAGCCGTCGCCGCTTATTACGCCGAACGCGGCTTTGGCGTTGATCCCGAACGCATTCACCTCACCGCCAGCACCAGCGAAGCCTACTCCTATCTTTTCAAGCTCCTCGCCGATCAAGGCCAGTCAGTCTTGGTTCCGCAACCGAGCTATCCGCTGCCGGAGTTTCTAGCCGCGCTCGAAGGCGTGGAGCTTTGCCATTACCGGTTGCAGTACGCTCACACCGCCGGATGGCAGATAGATTTCGATTCGATTGAGAAAGCGATGGCGGAGGACGCGCGCGCGATCATCGTCGTCAGCCCCAACAATCCGACCGGCTCCTTCATCAAGCTCAGCGAGGCCGAACGGTTGAATGCGATCTGCGCGAAACACAGGTTGGCTTTGATGGTTGACGAAGTCTTCGGCGATTACGGTTTCGGGACGGACGATGGCCGCGCACAGTCGCTGGTTTCAAACGGCGCGGCGCTGACGTTCGTGATGAGCGGCTGCTCGAAAATTCTGGCGCTGCCGCAGATGAAGCTCGGATGGATTGTGACCGGCGGCCCGGAAGATTTGCGCGCCGAAGCCATCGAAAGGTTGGACCTGATAGCGGATACATTCCTTTCCGTAGCCGCTCCCGTTCAGCACGCCGCGCCAACGTGGTTGCGATTGCGGCGAGGGTTGCAGGATCAGATCCTCAACCGGGTGCGCGGCAATCTGGACTGGCTGGCGAAGACAGTCGAAGATTCGCCGCTCCGGTTGCTGCGCGTCGAAGGCGGATGGTATGCGATGCTGGAGCTGCCGCGCCATTTTTCGGAAGAAGACTGGGTCTTGACTCTGCTCGAAGATGACGAAGTGCTCGCTCATCCCGGATACTTCTTCGATTTTCCGCGCGAAGCGTTTCTGGTCTTGAGTTTGTTGCCGCGCGCCGAAACATTCCGCGAAGCGGTCAACCGCATCTTCGCGCGAGTCGAGAACCCATAACTCGCAAACTCCTGCTCACGGCTTGCCTGATCGGGGCTTCGGCTTGGCTTCTTCCTTCGGCTTTTCGCTCTTCCCCTCCGCAATGTGGAACAGACTTTAGTCTGTTCGCATTCTGAACAGACTAAAGTCTGTTCCACATTTGCATTGTTTCAGGGCGTCGCAACGCGACTGAAGGCTCCTCTCATTTTGAGCTTCGTTGACAGTGAATTGACCGGCGTGCTACATCCCGCCAGCACGCGGTCGAACGACTTCGCAATTGTTTCACTCTTTCGATTTCGCCGGAACTGATCATAACGGTTCGGCGGCGAGTTTCAACCTAAAGCCTGGGATCAATCGGCAATGAAAAACAGATGGGCGTCGCCGCTGCTCACCATTCTCTGCGTCGCAGCAGTCACGACGTTGATCATCAGCTTCAACGGCGGCATCAGTGTCGGCGCGTCGAACCATTTCGGCCAACTCTCGGTCGTCCGCCGCGCGCTCGATCCGAACTACCTGCCCGGAGATTTCAGCATTGAAATCCGGCGGCATCACCATCGTGTCTTCACCTGGCTGATCGCGGCAGGCTCCGCCACGTTTGGTGAAGACCGCGCGCTGATCCTGCTTCACGTGATCGGGATGACGCTGCTCGCCGCGTCGTTGTGGCGTCTTTGCAGAGCCGTGAATTTGCCGCTGCCGGGTTTTGTCGCGGCCGGATTGTTTCTGGCCACCAATCTGATTTGGACGGGCAAGGGGCTGGAGCTTAACCACTTCGCTGGCGATGCGGACATTATGCCGCCGACGTTCGCGCACGCATTTGTGCTGTTGGCTGCGGCCAGTCTGTTGCGAGACCGTTACCGTTCGGCGGCAGTCTTCGCGGGGCTGGCTGCGCTCTTTCATCTGCAGATCGGATTGATCTGCGCCGCGATGATCGCGCCGTTCTATCTGGTCAGGCTGAAACAATTCGGCGTCAAGGAGACTCTGCTGATGGTTGCTTTGTTCTTCGTTGCCGCTGCGCCCGGTCTGCTCGATCTTTTTCAGATGCTGCGCAATGGATTGCTGCACGCGCCTTCGACCGGGTATTCGCTGGCTTACTACATTGATTTCCGGCACCCGCATCATTTCGAGCTGATCTCGACGGCGGCGGCGTTGTGGGTTGCGGCGCACGTTCTGATTCAGGTGGCCGCGTACTGGCGGTTGCGGCGCGCACAACGCGATGAAGCGCGGCGGGTCGGCAAGCTGGCGGTGATGAGTCTGACGCTGGTTGCGCTGGCGATCATTCATTTCGCCGATTATTACCTGATCAAAGATGACCGCATCGCCACGATTCAATTCATCCGGCTCAGCCCGTTGATCACGGTTCTGGGCGCAATCTGTTTGATCGTGATGATCAACGCGTGGGCAGATTGGAGAGGAGCGAAGACTGGCGTTCTGGTCAACGCCGGACTGATTCTGGTTGCCGCGTTGTGGGGTATTCACATGGTGACGAGACCTGACGCGGCATTTCATCCCGGCGTGACCCGCTACTCCGAGCAATCATCGAGCTGGGTGAAAATCTGCCGGTGGATCGAAGCCAACGCGCCGCGCGATGCGATCTATCTGACGCCGCCGGGCAACAACGGCTTCGCGTCTCTGTCCGAAAGGTCGAACGTCGCCGATTTCAAAAACAACCCTGACGGCGCGTTGTATCTGGCCGAATGGTTCGGGCGACTGCGCGATCTGGCTGGAGGGAAGCTGCCCGAAGGACGCGGGTTCGAGAACCGCCAGTTGCTCAATCGAGCCTACGCTGCACTGAGTGTGGAGCAGTTGATCGAGGTCGGAAGGAAGTACGGCGCGGGGTACGCCGTTCTGCCCAAAGCGTCGAAGGCGGATTTCGAGGTTATTCATCAGAACGACGGATTCCGCCTGGTGAAGCTGCCGAAGACCGCGAGATAACGGTTTGTGAATCGGAGGGTAAAGAGAGAATTCTGGAAGGTGAATATCAGATCTCTTTCGGGACGACGGAGAAGACACCGCAAGCTCAGAGCAGATTGAAATTCGAGACGAGCAGCCCGCCTTCAATCGGGATGATCTGCCCCGTCATCAAATCGGGGCCGGTGATGATGTTGATGATCGCGGCTGCGACGTCTTCGGGATCGCAGACTTTGTGCAGGATGACGCTCTCTTCGGATCGCTTCTTCGCCGCTTCATAAAAGGCGTCGCCCAACCCCTGTCGCAGCCAGCGGCCGGTGATAAAGCCCGGCGCGACGGCGTTGACGCGCACTGTCGGCGCGAAGACGCGGGCCAGTGTGACCGTCAGGTTGTTCAATGCGGCTTTGGAAGCGGCATAGGGAATCGAGCTGCCGATGCCGGCCAGTCCGGCGACGCTCGAAACGTTGACGATCTCGCCGTTGCCCGAAGCCAGTAATGCCTCTTTCGCCGCACGCGCGCACTGGAACGGGCCGAGCAGGTTGACCGACAGGATGCGCTGCCAGTCCTCGGTCTTCACCGCTTCGAGATCGGAGTGGCGGATGAACGCGGTGGTCGCGGCGTTGTTGACCAGCACGTCCAATCGCCCGAACTCGCGCACGGCTGTCTCGATCATTTTCCGGCAGGCGGCATCATCGGCTACGTCGGCTTGAATGGCGACGCCTTTGACTCCGAGCGCCGAGACTTCAACCGCCGTCTGTTCGGCTTCGTCTTTCGAGCGGCTGTAATTGATCAGAACCGAACAGCCGCGCCGGGCCAGCTCCAATGCAGTGGCGCGGCCCACGCCGGTTCCGCCTCCGGTGACGACCGCTGCTTTGCCTTTGATTTGCATCAAATTTCTCCTTGCCTGGGAGCGCAGTGCGTCCTCGCCTGCGGGCGCTCCGATAAAAGGGTCCCCCTCCAGAAGCCAGCAGGCGAGGACGCACTGCGCTCCCAGGGAATCGCGCGCATCTTCGCATTGCCGTCAACTCCTGGCAAGAAATGTCGAGCATCGCCCTCGATCCTTGACAATGAACCTACCGCTCGGTAAGTTTACCCCACCCTGAGTGCGTCATTTGATTGGGCGATTGGGCAATGGAATTTTTCGCTTCGACCGGCGGTGAATCGCAGTAACCGGCAGTCTATTTTTATCGTCTTTTCATTCAGGAATATTCGACGATCTTCTGTTCCGTTTTCATTACCCGATCGCTTTCATCTTTATACTTCGAGCGATTTCTCAAACCTGCAATTCAAGGTTCGTGCTCTCGTAACCGACAACCTCGATCAACCAACCGTAGGAGATGAGTTTATGAAACGTAGCCTTACCCTTTGCCTGATCGTTGCTTTTGCAATCGCAGCCTTCTTCCTGTCGCCGGGACAGAGCAGCGCCGGCGGGAGCGGCAGCGCATCAGCGACTTTTACAAAAGATGTCGCGCCGATTCTTTTCGCCAAATGCGCCACCTGCCATCGCCCGGGCGAGATGGCGCCGATGTCGTTTATCACTTACAAAGAAGTCCGCCCGTGGGCCAAATCCATCCGCGAAAAAGTCGTGAGCCGCGAGATGCCGCCCTGGTACGCCGACCCCGCGCACGGCCAGTGGGCCAACGACGCGAGCTTGACCGAGCAACAGATCGCCACGATCCGCGCCTGGGTTGACGGCGGCGCGAAGGAAGGCGACGCGAAAGATTTGCCGCCCGCGCCGAAATTCGCCGACACCGAATGGAAGTTCGGCCAGCCGGACGTCGTCTTCTCGCTGACCGAAGAGGCTTCAGTTCCCGCCGACGGCACTGTGCCGTACCGCTACTGGGCTGTGCCGACCAACTTCACCGAAGACAAATACGTTCAATTCGCCGAGATCAAGCGCGGCGAGCCGAGCGTCGTCCACCACGTCATCGTCAGCGTGCGCGAGCCTGATCAGGGGCCGTTGCCGCCTCCCGGCGAAATCAGAGCGGGCCAGCAGCGGGTCAATCCCGAAGCCGCGCGCGACCCGCAACAGGCGCAACAAAATCGCCCACGCGGCACGAATCCCGACGGCATGCTCCTGGGCTGGGCGCCCGGCATGAGTCCGCTCACGCTGCGTCCGGGCAACGCCAAGCTGGTCAAGAAAGGCTCGATGCTGATCTTCCAGATGCATTACACGACCAATGGCACGGCGGCGAAAGACCGCACCGGCATCGGTCTGTGGTTCGCCAAAGAGCCGGTCGAAAAGCGCATGATCACCAAAGGCGTCTCGACCGATCCGCGCAAGCTGGTGATCCCGGCAGGCGATGCGAACTTCGAATCGCGCTCGTCGCTCACCTTCAACGAAGACGTGCACATCCATATGTTCATGCCGCACATGCACGTGCGCGGGAAAGATTTCGAGTACAAGCTGGTCTACCCCGACGGCAAGGAGAAGATTCTGCTGCGCGTGCCGAAGTACGATTTCAACTGGCAGTTGACCTACTTCGTGAAAGAGCCGATTGCCGTCCCGAAGGGCAGTCGCATTGACTGCGTGGCGCATCACGACAATTCAGCCGGCAACAAATTCAATCCCGACCCGGCCAGAGAAGTCCGCTGGGGCGATCAGACTTGGGAAGAGATGATGATCGGCTGGCTTGATTACACGATTGACAGCCAGAACCTGCGGGCGCAGACGCAGAGCGCTTCA
>Ga0247727_10019131_pt1 | contig 10656 bp, 8 predicted proteins | sample WisWelCaveWW1625_FD_202498 | JGI IMG/M metagenome (GOLD analysis project Ga0247727, IMG submission 202498) | Biofilm microbial communities from Wishing Well Cave, Virginia, United States - WW16-25 | ecosystem: Environmental > Aquatic > Deep subsurface > Groundwater > Cave microbial mat | place...
TTTTCAGTATCCGGTTTCTTTTAATCCGCTTGCTAACGTAGACCCGAATTTTAAGCATCAATTAACACAAGGTTTGATTGAAGTATTGTCCAAGCAGTTCGGAGCCAACTGGACGCCGCGTCTGGAGCACGTGTTCCGGTTTACCTGCCTGGCGCTGTTGGATTATCCGCATGCGACCATGCGCGGCATGATTTCCATGCTGACGGACCGTAATTATCGCCAGAAGGTGATTGAGTATATTGAAGACGACATGGTGAAGCGCTTCTGGGCAATTGAATTTGCGGATTGGTCCGAGAAATTTGATACAGACGCGATTATTCCTTTGGTCAACAAACTTGGCCAGTTTTTGTCCGACCCGATGTTGCGGAATATTTTTGGACAGAAGGAAAATAAGGTTGATTTGGAAAAATTAATTAATGAAAAGAAAATTGTGTTTATCAATTTGTCCAAGGGGCGGCTGGGGGAAGAAAACTCCAGTTTTTTCGGCGCCATGTTCATCACCAAGATTAAGCAGGCCGGCATGGCGCGGGCCCGCTTGCCGGAAAAACAGCGCAACGATTTTTTCATGTACGTGGACGAGTTTCATAATGTGGTAACGGCGACTTTTGAAAACATTTTGTCCGAAGCCCGCAAGTACGGCATTTGTCTGACCATGGCTCACCAATATACCGGGCAGCTGTTGCCGGTGGTTCAGCACGCGGTGCGCGGCAACGTCGGTACGATTGTGATTTTCCGGGTGGGCGGCGAGGACGCGGTGTCGCTGGAGCCGGAAATGGCGCCGGTCTTCCAGGTAAAAGACATGATTAACCTCGGTATGCAGGAGTTTTATATTAAAATGACGATTGACGGGGAAACCTACGACCCGTTTTCAGCGGAGACTCTGAAGGTTTTGCCGGCGACGCACCCGTCTTATAAAGACCGGATTATTGAGGCATCCCGGCGTAAATACGCCATTCCGGCGGACGCGGCGAAAAAACTGATTGCTCACGAAGAGTCTACGATTATCCGGAGCGCGCAGGAAAAGGCCATTATTACCGGTAAAAGAGGCGATAGCGGCCAGCCGCCGCAGGATTTCAGCCCGCCCCCGCCGTTGATTTAAAACCATCGGACAACCCGGTGGTTTTTTGTTATTATTATCCTAATGAACGCTGAAACGAGGAGTTGTAAGCAATGTCAGCAACCGTATGTGATTGAAGCAGAGGATTTCGGATTTTACGAAAAAATGGGCGTGCCGGCGCCGGTTTTGTGTCCTATTTGCCGTTCGAAAAGACGCGATCAATTGCGGAATGAAACAACGCTCTATTCCCGGACTTGTGCGGTGTGCAAGAAGTCTGTGGTTTCCATGTATCATCCTAAGTCGCCGTATACGGTTTATTGCGATAAATGCTGGGAGTCAGACCAATGGGACCGGTTTTCTTACGCGCAGGATTATGACCCGAAGCGCCCGTTTTTTGAGCAGCTTGGTGAGTTGCTGGTCAGGGTGCCTAAAAAGGCGACTTATATTTCCGGTTTGACGGCCGCAAACATCAACAGCGAGTATACGAATGTTGCCGGGGGGAATAAAAATTGCTATCTGGTTTTTAATTCCGGATATCTGGAAGATGTTTCCTATTCGCGCGGCTTGCGTTACTGCCGGGATTCCTTGGATTTATACTACGCCAATAATTCCGAGCGTTCTTATGAAGGCGTGAATATCCAGCAATCTAACGGCGTGGCCTTCGGCCAGAATGTCAGCGGTTCTTTGGACTCTTCTTTTGTGATGAATGTCAGCGGTATTCAAAATTGTTTCGGCTGTGTTAATTTGCGCAATAAAACTTATCATTTTTTGAACGAACCATTATCTAAAGAAGAGTATGAAAAAAAGACTGGAGCCATCCGTGGCAGTTATAGCCGGACGCAGGAGTTTTGGAAGCAGTTTAAGGAGTTTTCCCTGAAATTTCCGCGGCGGGAAAACACTAATCTGAAAACTGTTAACTCCAACGGTGATTTTTTGGTGGAGTGTAAAAATGTCCAGCATTGTTTTGAACAGACCAGCTGTGAAGATTGCAAATACAGCGCCTATAATAAGTCATTGAAAGCTTCTTATGATACGACCGGTTACGGGTATGACTCAGAGTTATTGTTGGAGTGCGTCGGGGTTGGTTATTCCAGCCGGGTAATCGGCTCTTATTGGGTGGAAGGACAGTCTCAAAACGTGGAATATTCATTTGCTATCCGGGGCGGTGAGAATATGTTCGGTTGTGACGGCTTTAAAAAAGCCAAATATTGTATTTTAAATAAGCAATATTCGGAAGTGGATTATAAAAAGATTCGCGCTCAAATTGTCGCGGAATTACAATCTAAACAATTGTATGGTTTGGCGATGTCGCCGGAGATTGCGCCGTTTGCCTATAATGAGACCATCGCGCAGGATAATTTTCCTCTGACAAAAGAGCAGGCGTTGAAAGAGGGATTTCGGTGGCAGGATGACATTCAGATTACGAAGGGTAAGGAGACTATGAAGTCGGAGCAGATTCCTGACCACATTAGGGACGTGAAAGATTCTATTGTGAATGAAGTGTTAGGATGTATTTCCTGCGGGCGGAACTATAAACTTATTCCGGCGGAGTTACAGTTTTACCGGAAGATGATTTTACCGGTTCCGCGCCAGTGTTTTTATTGCCGGCATCAGGCCCGGTTGGCTCGTCGGGGTCCGCTGACCCTTTATGACAGAAAGTGTGACCATTGCCAAAAAGACATTAAAACCAATTTTGCGCCCGGCCGTCCGGAAATTGTGTACTGCGAATCTTGTTATCAAAAGGAAGTTATATAATATGTTACAATCAATCAAATCATCATGCTAACGTTCTTGAGAACGTTAGCATGAAAGAAATGTATGAATACGAGGAATTTAGAAAAATTTACAAAAGGAGTCGCGAATCATCGACGGATTCAAATTTTAGAACTGCTACGTAGAAAGCCGGATTTATCGGTCATGGAAATTGCCTCTGAACTGGAAGTCAATTTCAAAACGATAGCCGAACATACGCGGCGTTTAGCCATCGCTGATTTAGTTATTAAACGGAACATGGGGAAAGAAGTGGAGCATTCCTTATCGCCCCGCGGCAAACACATTCTTAAGTTCTTGAGAACATTAGAATGAAGTACAATAAATTGGTTCGCGATAATATTCCGGAGATCATTAAGCAGAAAGGTGGACAATCAAAGACGCATATTGCGGATGATAAAGAGTATTGGGAAAAACTGAAAGAGAAGTTATTGGAAGAAGTGCGGGAGTTTATGGAAGCGGAAAGTAAGGAGGAGATGGCGGATATTTTTGAGGTTATTACGGCGATTCTTGAATATCAGAAAATCGATTTAAAGGTTATTATAGAGGAACAAAAAAAGAAAAACGCTGAGCGCGGGCGTTTTAAAAAGAGGATTATTTTGGAGGAGTCTTAAAATGAAAAGCGAAACAAAAATTTGTCAGAATTGTAAGCAGAATTTCGTCATTGAACCGGAGGATTTTGATTTTTATAAAAAAGTAAGCGTGCCGCCGCCGACTTTTTGTCCGGATTGCCGGCTACAAAGACGCCTAGCCTGGAGGAATGAGCGTTCCTTTTATCGTCGTACATGCTCTATCTGTAATAAAGAAGTTGTAGCCCGGTATGCTCCCGAAATGCCTTTTCCGGTTGTTTGTATTAATTGTTGGCATTCAGATAAATATGATCCGATGGCATATGGTCAGGCGTATGATTTTTCCAAGCCGTTCTTTGTTCAATTTAATGAATTGAGTCGTCGTACGCCGCGGCCGGCATTGTTCAGTACAAATGTGGTGAATTCGGACTATTGTAATAATTGTCTGCAAACAAAAAATGCTTATTTATCCGTGGGTATTACCCGATCTGAAGATATTTATTATAGCCATCGTATAGATGACTCACGTGATATGGTTGATGTGGTTTTTGGGAATAGTTGCGAACAGTGTGGATATTCAACTGATATCGGTGATTCGCAGGGCATTTTGTTTTCCCGATATGTCAGCGGTGGATTAAATTCACAATTTATTTACGAAGGCAAAAACGTCCAGAATTGTTTTGGTTGCGTGAATGTGCGCGGTGTAAGTAATCAAATTTTTAATCAGCAGTATTCTAAAGAGGGCTATTTGGAAGAAATAAAAAAATATGACATCGGCAGTTACGCCACCTTAAAAGAAATTAAATCTGCTTTTGTTGAATTTAAGAAAAAATTTCCAAAACGCTATGCGATGATTCAGAGTTCTACGAATGTTGTGGGAGATAATATCCATAATGCCCGGAATTGTAAGTATGCCTTTGATAGCCATAACGGAGAAAATTTAAAATATGTGATGGAAATCGTGGACGGGGGAAAAGACAGCTATGACATTAATCATGGTGGACTGACTTTACAGCTTGGGTATGATGCGTCTTCGTGTATGGGGATGAGTCATAAATTTTCTGTGGGTGCGTTCGGACATCATATTGAGTATTCTGAATCGTGTATAAATCAGGCGGGTGCGTATTTATTTGGCTGTGTTTCAATACCGTCAAAAAAAGAGTACTGCATTTTTAATAAGCAATATACAAAGGAGGAGTATGAGTTGCTATATCCTAAAATTATTCAGCATATGAAAGAGATGCCTTATCAGGATAAAGGCGGCCGAATGTATATGTATGGAGAGCATTTGCCGATAGAAATCAGTCCGTTTGCGTATAATGAAACTGCAGCGCAGGAATTTTTTCCGTTAACGAAAGAAGAGGTGTTACGGAGGGGGTATCGATGGCGTGATGCTGAAACAAAGAATTATACAATAACTTTGAAAGCCGAGAACATATCGGACCATATTAAAGACGCGCCTGATTCAATTTTGAAAGAAACGATTAGTTGTGAGCATGCGGGTATTTGTAATGATCAGTGTGCCACAGCTTTTCGTCTTGTGGAGGCGGAACTGCAATTTTGCCGGAAGATGGGAGTTGCTTTGCCTCGTTTATGTCCGAATTGCCGGCATTACGAACAATTGCGGGAGAGGAATCCATTAAAACTTTGGCATCGGCAATGCATGTGTGACTATAAAACATATCAAAACACAGTGAAGCATGGCCATCATCCGACCGGGCGTTGCCCGAATGAATTTGAAACCAGTTACGCGCCGGACCGTCTGGAAACAATTTATTGCGAACCTTGTTATAATGCCGAGGTGGTATAAATAAAAAAATGACATTTAAGATATACAATCATAATTATAACGTTCCGGATTTGATGAAGCAGTTGGGGTATAAGCCGATTGCTTATACAGAAAAGAAAGAATTAAATTGCGTCCGGCCGCTGCGTGGGGCGGATTACCCGCGATTTCACATCTATCTTACTGAGAAGCCGGATATTATCACGCTTAACCTTCATCTGGACCAAAAAAAGCCGTCCTATGGCGCTGAAACCATGCATAGCGGAGAATATGAGGGTGAGATTATTGTTGAAGAAGCCGAGCGGATAAAAAACTTTATATTTGAAAAAATAGCCAAATGAAAAGCGAAGTTAAGGTTTGTCAAAATTGTAAACAAAGCTTTGCCATTGACCCGGAAGATTTTGGTTTCTACGAAAAAATGCAGGTGCCGCCGCCGACTTGGTGCCCGGAGTGCCGGATGATGCGGCGTTGGATTTTTCGCTGTGACCGTGGATTATATAGGCGCCCGGAATCTATTAATAACACGGAGATTTTTTCGGGCATGCCTCCGGAGGCAACGATGCCGGTGTATAGTTTGGATTATTGGGATTCTGACGCTTGGGACCCATTGTCTTATGGGCGGGATTACAATTTTTCCCGGCCGTTTTTTGAACAGTTTCTCGAATTGATGTACGCGGTTCCGTGGCCGGGCAAAAATGCTATGAATTTGGTTAATTCTGAATACACAAATCAAGCCGGATACTGTAAGAATACGTATCTTTGTTTTGATTGCGATGAAACCGAGGATAGCGCGTACATTGTTGGATGCGCGTATTTAAAAAATTGTTTTGATATGAACGCGTCATTTAATAACGAGCTTTCGTACGAAAATTTATTTCTTGATGAAAGCTATCAGACATTTTTTTCTGAGGACTGCGAGAGTTGTACCAATGTGTGGTTTTCTAGAAATTTGATTGGATGCGCCGATTGTTTTGGGTGTGTGAATCTTCGCAATAAGTCGTATTATATTTTCAATCGGCCCTACACGAAAGAGGAGTATCAGAAAAAGCTTAAAGAATTTAACCTCGGTTCCTATCAGGGATTATCGGCAATGAAAAAGCGCGTCTATGAATTTTGGGAGCAGTTTCCTTATAAATATATCCGCGGCGCCCATAATGAAAACGTGATAGGAGAGTACACTTATCATTCAAAGAACGCGAAGTATACCTATCAGGTTAAGGAAACCGAGAATGTCGCGTATTCTCAACAGTTGGGCGAGGCGAATGATTCGTATGATTACACTATCTGGGGCTGGGGGTCGGAGTTGATGTACGAGGCAATGTGTTGCGGAGACCAGATGCAGAATATTAAGTTTTCTCTCGGGTGTTGGCCGTCGTCAACCAATATCCAGTATTCTGACGACTGCCACTCCTCCAACGATATATTCGGTTGTATCGGGCTTCAGAAAAAACAATATTGTATTTTAAATAAGCAGTACCCGAAACAAGAATACGAGGTCTTGGTTCCGAAAATTATCCAGCATATGAAAGACCTGCCTTATACTGACGCCCGTGGCCGGGTGTACCGGTACGGGGAATTTTTTCCGGTAGAATTTTCTCCATTCGCCTACAATGAATCGGTAGTGAATGAGTTTTTCCCGCTATCCAAAGAAGAAGCTGTGAAGCGCGGATTTTTATGGCGGGAACATGAGCCGTCTGAATATAAAATCAGCCTTAAGTCCGGCGGTCTGCCCGACCATATTAATGATGTGACTGAGGCCATTTTAAAAGAGGTGATAGAGTGCGGGAATTGTAAAAAAGCCTATCGGATTGTGCCGGCCGAGCTTACTTTTTACAAGCGATTTTCTTTGCCGTTGCCACGTTTGTGCCATAACTGCCGTCATCTGGAGCGTTTAAAGCAAAGAACTCCGGTGCAATGGTGGAAACGGCAATGCGCGTGCGACTACGCGGTTTACAAGAATTATAAGAAACACGACCATCATCCAGTCGGCCGTTGCCCGAATGAATTTGAAACGAGTTATGCTTCGGAGAAGAAAGAGATAATCTATTGTGAGGCTTGTTACCAATTAGAAGTTATATAGGTTACCGGCCTCGCACCAAAGCTTCGCGTTGGTACGGGGTAAACTTGAAGTTATCTAGTTAGGCGGCTATTATAGAGAAATGAAGTTTGAATTTGAAAAATCGCTTACGAAAAAGACAATGAATCGCACGCAGGCGTTTTTTTTGCCGGTGCGGATTAAAGACGGCAAGGTTGCGGATTGGAGCGAGGCCTACGCGCTTTTAGACGAGAGCGAAAAACGGATGGTCGGCGCCTACGCGAACACGCATAAATTTAAGGACGGCGAGGGGAAGTTGTTGTATATCAACGGTATGCCTGAATACGTTTTTATCGCGGCGGCCACAGCTTTTGATAAGAAGAAAATTTCACTGGCGGTCCGGCAGTTTGTCCGAGTCGCTAAAGCCGAAGGGATTCGCCGACTGGGCGTTTATTTGGATGATTTTGAAGAGGATGGCGTGGCGGCGGAAACAGTAGCGGGCGTGGTCGCGGAAAACGCTTTGATGGCGCATTTTGATTTTTCTGAAGAATTTAAAACTAAACCGAAAGAAGACTGGAGATTCGTGGAAACTTTTTTGCTCTATACCTTGAATGAAGGTCGTGGCATAGAAGAGGCGGTAGAGCGCGGTGAAATCTTTGGTAATGCCGTAAATCAGTGCCGTACCATCGCCAATTACCCAGCGAGCGATATGACTCCCGAAGGGGTGGCGGAAGCCGCTAAAACGGCTTTAAAGGGCATTAAAAACGTCTCTGTGACGGTGTTGGATGACAAGCGTCTTAAGTCTGAGGGGATGAACGCAATTTTAGCGGTGGGGAAGGGTTCGGCAGCGGCTCCGAGATTGGTAATTATGGAATATAACGGCGGCAAAAAAGGCGAGAAGCCGTTGGCGTTTATTGGCAAGGGCGTAACGTTTGATTCCGGCGGTTTGAATATTAAGCGTAGCGAGTCAATGATGGATATGCATATGGATATGTCCGGCGGCGCGGGCGTGATTTATGCATTAAGCGTTATCGCTAAGCTACGGCTACCGGTAAATATAGTGGGGTTAGTGCCGGCAGTAGAGAATATGCCGAGCGGGTTGAGCTATCGTCAAAGCGATATCATTAAAACCTACGGCGGCAAAACTATTGAAATTGGAAATACGGACGCCGAAGGACGGGTGATTCTGGCGGACGCGATTGAATATGCCAAGACAAAGAATCCGGCGGCGATTATTACTTTGGCTACGCTTACAGGCGCGGTTCTGGTGGCGCTTGGTACCAGGATGTCGGGATTATTCGTAAAAAATAATCATAAATTACAGGATTTTGTGGAGAAGCTGGGAACGGAAACCGGCGACTATGTCTGGCCCCTGCCGTTATGGGATGAATTTGAAAAAGACTGTCAAGGAATTAATGCGGACGTGATGAATGATAACAAGTCGCACCCTCGCGGCGATGCCAGTACAGCCGCGGCCTTTTTGCATTACTTCGCCAAGCCGCTACCGTTTGTCCATATTGATATGGCGTCGCGGATGACGACCAATCCTGATGAAGAGTGGCTTTCCAAAGGAGCTGCCGGATTTGGCGTGCGGTTATTGGCCGAGATAGCCAATCAATATTCTGCCATCAAAAAACTCCTAGTCTAGGAGACCCCCTCTTTCTATTTTCTATCCTAGTGATGCCCGGGTCCGCCGTGCCCGCCAGTAGCATGTCCGCTAGTCGGTTTTCTGCTCGGCATGGCGTAATGAGCCAATATGCCGAACGTAACGCCAAGGGTCAGCGATAGAATCAATTCGTTGTAGGTACGGATGAAAACATAGCTGAAAAGAACGTACAAACTGATGAATACGGTAGCCAGAATGCCGAAACTGGAAAAATGTGGATGAGCAAATCTTTTTCCGCTGATGAATAATCCAAAAGTTACGATAGCGCTGAAGAGAGCCAGGCCCAAATTAAATCCTTGATACAGAGGGTCGTTCGTGAATCCGGATTTTAAGAGTTTACTGACTTCATAAATCAAAGCCATGATAAACAACAGTACGCCGGCCCAGAAACCGGAGCTTTTGGCGGATTTTTCCTGCGGGATTTTGGAATTGCCGATGGAAGCGCGGGCGTAAAAAAGAATGATAATCGTTACTATCGGCACAAAGAAACGGATAACCGTATTGAAGATGAATTTAATTGATTCGGCCATTACCAATTATTATACACTATTCTTTGGAATCTTTCTTATTCAGGGCTTGCTTTAAGGCGGTGCGCAGACTGTCCATGTCCGGCGGGGTGTGGACGCGGGGTTTTTTCGGCTGATGGTCTTTCGGTTTAAGCGAATTTAAAGAAACAGTTTCTTGCGGCTGGCGAGGCCATTGGTCATAGCCAGACGGGCGAGACGGAAGCGGTTGCTCTTCTCTCATCGGGCGCGGAGCCGGACGAATGTCCTCCTTTTTTTCTTCAAATTCAATGCCTAAGTTGGCCAGTTCCGGAACGTGGCGCGTCGGTCGATTTTCCGGCTCAAAGCGGCGTGGCGCTAAAGCTGGTCCTTCAACCATTTTTTCTCCGGCTTTAAATTTGTCATAGCATTCTTTACAGTAGACTGGTTTGCCCGGCGTCGGCCTAAACGGAACCTTGGTTGGTTTACCGCAATTGGTGCAGGTGGCCGGAAACAGTTCCAGATTCGGGTTGCTAGGGGCCGTAGGTGTAGTAGCGGCGGCGGGAGTAAAGTGTTCTTCACCCTCATCTTCATCAATATTCATACCGCTCCACTTGTTGATTTCTTTTTCAATGATGGCTCGTGGACGGCAATAGCTACGGCGCGACTCCTCAATAATTTTTTCTTTGGCCTCGCCGACTACCTCTACTTTGAGCGGCGGCAGGGTATTAGCGGAGAATGGCCGACTGGTAACACCGTCTACCATTAATTTTAAATATACTGAATAGTTCGGCAGATTGACAATGTCGGCCTGCTCAAATTCAGGAGTGAATTCCGGTTCAAGAAATTCAGCGTCAGTCGCGCCGACGCGAAAAACGACAATCGTGCCGACGTTGCCGAACACGGCATCACGAACTTTGGTGGAGACGTCAGTGACAAGCTGGCCGACGTATTGATGGGCGAGGACGAGGTTGAGGCGGTACTTGCGGGCTTCCGAGAGGATGCCGGCAAAGGAGTCGGTGGCAAAGTTTTGGAACTCGTCCACGTACAGGAAAAAGTCGGTGCGTTGTTCTTCCGTAATGCGGACGCGTTCCATGGCCGCCAGCTGGATTTTGGTAATCAGCATTGCGCCGAGTAGAGCCGAGTTGTCTTCGCCGATGCGCCCCTTGGACACGTTAACCAGAAAGATTTTTTTCTGGTTCATTATATCAAAAATATCAATCGTGCTCTTAGATTGGCCGACAATATTGCGGATTATTGAGGTTGACAAAAACTGACCGACTTTGTTTTG
>Ga0247727_10019132_pt1 | contig 10655 bp, 14 predicted proteins | sample WisWelCaveWW1625_FD_202498 | JGI IMG/M metagenome (GOLD analysis project Ga0247727, IMG submission 202498) | Biofilm microbial communities from Wishing Well Cave, Virginia, United States - WW16-25 | ecosystem: Environmental > Aquatic > Deep subsurface > Groundwater > Cave microbial mat | place...
CTCCAAGTGGTAGCGTTACTAGAAAAACCATCTGAGCGTTACGTTTCATGTAGTCTCAATGGGAGGTTTCTCAGGACCTGTTGTTAGCCAACCTGTATTGGCAGGGATATATCCCAATAAGAGCTCAACTCCGTGATGTGGGCTGCTCGCTTATTCCCTGGTGTTCTCAGTTGTCAGTAACACCTGGCGTAATAATCGGGACTCGGTCAAGTTCTAAGTATCCCTCAAGGCCTTTTACCTCTCCTTCACCGATATTTCCCCATCGTTCAGCCCTAACCCATCCCTGAATGCGTTCATGCCCTTGAGAATTCACATAGATGGCTATGATGTATCTGATTTCCTTGCGGGGTCTAATATTTGTTGCTTCCCATGTGCCATCGGCAAGTAGCTCGATATGAGGATTCTGAAGGTAATACCACCCATAAATGTCTTTTAGAAAGATCCAAACGTGATCCTCTAGGGAAAGATTATGAGCACCGCTTGCAAGGATTTTCTCATTTGGCCCTAGATTGAACTCTGTTTCTGGACTTGGAGTTAATATTTCCACCATCGGTGGTTTCGGAGTCGGTGTTGGGCTTGGCGTAGGGGTCAGCGTTGGCTCTGGAGGACGAGTACATGCTGACACTAGACACAGCACGGACACTGTGAGACAAACCAGAAACAGAGTTTGGCAACTATATCGAGTTTGATAGGCACTCATGTTAGATACACCTCTCTCTCAGTTGGGGCATGAAGCGCTTACTGTTCGGGTATAGGTGCTTGGGTTATTATGCGGGAAATACGAGGGTCTCCTAATTCTACGGGGTCGATCAGATCATCAACAAGGACACCATCAGCCACCACGACAATCACCACCCGTGTGATGCCCTCACCAACCGCTATAGTTTCCTTTCCTGCGGACTCCCAAATTCTTCTCGGATTATAGTACCATCGCTCATCCGTTATCATCAGGTATTGATTTGGAGATTGGGAGAGATTATTCCACGCCACTTCAATCTCCTCCCTAGATATCCATTTCACCGTCAACTCGCTAGCCATCTCATTCTCGAGGGTGGGTTGTTCTAACGTGGGGTTTTGTGGTCGAACTGCGAGGTAGCCGAAATACGCAGCAACCACCACTCCAACAACTGTCACGATTAAACCGATGAAGGTCAACTTGTCTCCCGTTGAAAGTTCAGAGAGAGTTTTCTTAGGCGAAGCAGGCTTGTTCTTTCGACTCATTGTTTGTTAGAAGTAATGTGTACGATCGTTCCGTGCGGGTTAACTACAACTCAAAGTTACGCGTTCCGCATTACGCCCCAAAAAGGGCGGTTGTTGAAACGACCTGCCCAAGTTCCTATATCTGGAACTCAAGTATAGGCTGATCCCATTCACCGTCAAGCAAATCAAACGCTCACGGCTGCCAATCCGCCGAATAATCATGGGCCGGGTGGGAGGTGAGTTGGCGCAGGTCGGAGCCGTCGGCGTGGTCTACGACCATCACGTACAGGTCAAAGTTGCCGGCGCGGTCCGCGGCGAAGAGGATGAGCGTGCCGTCGGGCGACCAGTGCGGGGTGCGAACCGCGCCCAGGTTGAAGGTCAGCCGCCGCTGGTCGGTGCCGTCGGCGTTCATCACGTAGATTTCGCTTCCCCCGTCACGCTCCGAAACGAAGACGATTTGGCTGCCATCGGGCGACCAGTCGGGGTGATAGTTGCGGGCGGCGGTGTGTGTGAGGCGCAGTACGTTCGAGCCGTCAGCATTCATGGTGTAAATCTGATATTGCTCGCTCTCGCGCCGTGACTCAAAGACAATTTGCTCGCCGGCCGGCGACCAGTCGGCCACGGCGTCGTCGGCGGGGGCGTCGGCCACCTGTCCCAAATCTGAGCCGTTTGGGTGCATCCGGTAAATCTGAAAGCGGCCAGTGCGATTCGAGTCGAAGATGATCCATTCGCCGTTTGGTGACCAGCCGGGGAATTCGTCGAAGGCGGGATCGCGGGTCAGACTTTGACGCTGCGTGCCGTCGGCGGTCATGAGGTGGATGTCGGGGTCGCCGTCTCGCCGCGAGAGAAACGCGATCCAGCGCCCGTCCGGCGACCAGCTTGGACTGCGGTCTTCGGCTTCGGTGAAGGTGAGGCGGACGAGGCCGGAGCCGTCGAGGGCCATGCGGTAGATTTCGGGGTTGCCGTCGCGTTCTGAGACGAAGGCAATGAGGCCGGTGCCGCCGCCGAGCTGGTTGGCGGCGAGGGAGGGGAGGGCGGTTGGCGATGGAGATGAGGCGGGTAGTGTGGGGGTTTGGGTCGCCTGAAGTTCGGCGGGGAGTGTGGGAGTGGTTGTGTGAGTGGGTGTAGAAGTGACGGTTGGTGACGGGGTGGCCGTCAATGGCGGCGTCGGCGTGGGCAGTGCAGGAGTCGGCGTCGCCGTGATCAAGGCGATGGCTAAACCGAGATCGCCGGAGAGTAGAACGAACAGGCCGGGCAGGGCGATGCCGGTCAACAGGATGAATCCGAGAATAGACCTGCCGGGTTTTGGAAACCCGGCAGGTCTTTTATTATCGTGTCGCGGTTTGATCATACGGAAGTTGCACGGTGGCAATCGTTCCCTGGCCGGGGCGGCTGCGAATCTCCAGCCGCCCGCCGTGCCGCTCGACGATGCGCTGGACGATGGACAGGCCGAGGCCGCTTCCGGCCACGTCGCGAGTGTTGGAGCCGCGATAGAGTTCCTCGGCGACAAGCGGCAGTTCGTCGGGCGGGATGCCGCGTCCGGTGTCAATCACTTCGACGACGAGCGCGCCCGAGGTGTGCCGGGCGCGGATTTGAATTTTGGACTCTGGCGGCGAATACTTGAGGGCGTTGTCGGCCAAATTTCGGAAGACCATCAACAGCAATTCGCGGTCGCCTTCGATGGGCGGGATGGGCCAGGGCACTTTCTGTACGTCGAGCGCGATCCGGTCGGGGGCCTGCAGAAGTTCGACGACTTCGTCCAGCAGTTCGCCGATCTCCACGCGCTCGAATTCGAGCGGGCGTAACCCGAGGTCGGCCAGCCGCCGCAGGCCGCGCGTGAGTTGGGCCAGCCGGTCGGCCTGCGTTCGCAGTTCGGCGATGGTCTCCTTGCTTCTGTTTTCGCTCGCTTCGCTCGCCTGCAAGTTGTCGAGTTGCACCTGAATGGCGGTGAGGGGATTCTTGAGCTCGTGATCGAGGCGCTGGATGAAGCGGCGGCGCTCGGTTTCTTCGGCGCTGGCCTGCGCGGCGAGGGCGTGTTTGGTGCGGATTGATTGCCAGCGCAAAAGAACGCTGGCGGCGAGAAGGACGAAGGCGACGAGCAGAGTGAGGACGAGGATGACGTTGGCCGGGTCAGAGTCAAAGCCGAATCGCAACAGCGTCGCCGGAATCAACAGCCGCACCGCCAATGCGGCGGCCACCCCGACCACTAACGTCCCTAATCCCAACCACCCTAGCCAACGCGTCATTCGGAAAAATAGTACACGGATGAACACGGATACACACGGATAAATCCAGAAAAGAATCCGTGTTCATCCGTGTTTATCCGTGTACAAACCATATCATCCAGTCTTCACCGTCCCCACAAACCGATACCCCTCGCCGGGCACGGTTTCGATGAACTCGTGTTCGTCGCCCAGCTTGCGGCGAATCTCGGCGATGCGCACGTCAACGGTTCGCATGCCGGCCGGGTCGTCCCAGCCCCATACTTGATCCAGCAATTGCTCGCGCGAGACGACGACGTTGGGGCGGCTCATCAAGTGCGCCAGCACGCCGAAGGCTTTGTTGGAGAGCGGGATTTCGCGCCCGGCCAGCCAGATGCGCTGAGTCTCGCGCTCAAGTTTCAGCGGTCCGCTGACGAGGACGTTGGCGAGTTGCGCCGGCCGCCCGGCCACCGCCTGCCGTCTGAGCAGGGCGCGGATGCGGGCGACGAGTTCATAAGAGTCGAAGGGCTTGTTGAGGTAGTCGTCGGCTCCCTCTTCGAGGCTGGCGATTTTTTCGCCGGTGGCGCTGATCTGGGTGAGCATGATGACAGGCGTCCAGTTTTCGGCCTGGCGCAGGCGGCGGCACACTTCGCGCCCGTCCAGTTCGGGCATGAGGATGTCGAGGGCGATCACGTCGGGCTGATGGCTCTCCACCAGCGACAGGGCTTCGAGGCCGTTGCGGGCTTCGATCACGTGGAAGCCGCCGCGTTGCAGGGCCGCCGCCAGCCCGGCGCGAATGGCGTCTTCGTCGTCGGCGAGGAGGATGGTAGGAGTGTCCGGCATCGGGGGTTTGGGGTTGCGGATACGTGGCTGGCAATCTGCAATTGCATTGTGAGTATAGGTTGGAGGGTGGGGGCTGTCAATCGGATGTTACCAGATCGTAATACGGCTTTACGAGGTTGTCATTGAAACGAGTGAAGGCGGGTAATGTTAGGGGAGTATTCTGAACAGGGGTGGCGAGAAACAACGCGTCGCCCCTGTATCCATTCATTGATTCTGTTGCTTATGCCACCACGAGGTTGACGATGTCCCGCAATGCCTCCCACTTCAGCATTCTGCTCACCTCCCTCATTGCTGTCCTCTTTGCCTCGTGCGTCGCGCCAGCCTCGCCGCAACCGACGCCCCCGCGAGCCGTTGCCCTGCCCACATCGGCAGTGCCGTCAACATCGGTCAAACCCTCAAGCACAACTGAAACATGGTCGGCCACTTCGCCGGACGGCAAGTGGCTGGCCGAAGGAGTGAGAGAGTCGCAGTTCGAGCCGTGCGGATACCGGACACGTTTGACAGTGACGAGCGCCGCCGGGGACGTTACGTGGAAAGCCTGGGATGGTCTTCAGAATTGCGGGTTGGGGAGCACCGATCCGGTGCCATTCCATTGGTCGCAAGATGGCAACCATCTCTACTTTACGAATCAGCCGAGGCCGGATGGTTGCGCCCAATTTGTGAACGGGTCAGACTTGTATCGGGTCGAGTTGACGACCGGGCAGGTGACACAACTGATGCCGGAGGCGGGGCTGTGGCTGGCCCTGTCGCCCGATGAGACTCAACTTGCCTACATGGCCTATGGAGGCCGGGGCCTGGTAGTACGCGGTCTGGCTTCGGGAGTCGAACGTGAAGCCAAACTGCCGCAAGGCGCGCAAGCCGGGAACATCGTCTGGTCGCCAGATCAAACGGCCTTGCTGTTCACACTCGATGAAGGCGGCTGTAGCCAGATGTACTCAGTTGCCCGAATCGATCTCCAGACCTTAAAGCAAACCATTCTGGTTGAGGCCGACGAGCGGAAGTTCGTCACCATCGGCTGGTTCGAATCAGAACGCGCAACGCTTGTTGACAATGATGGAAACAACTGGTGGGTTGACGTTGCCACCGGGCAACTGACGCCCGCGTCTGAGACGCCATAGTACATTGGCGAAATTTTAATAAATCCACCCTTGACGCGGAGTCAGGGCGTGATAAACTTTGCGCCCATACATAGGGCCTATCTGTAACGCGGGGGACCGTTTTACAGGTGGGTTCTAACTCTTAAAAGCCAGGAGGTTCTTATCGAAACAAAATGGACGGTCACTTTCACTCCTACCTCTCCCCCAAGTTGGAAGTGAAACCGCTCCCCCAGAAAGGCAGTTACGGCGTGTTCGCTTGTGAGCACGTCCCGGCTGGTGATCTCATCAGCGCCTGGAGCGGCAGAATCGTGAACTACGAACAGTTGCTCGAACTCCCCCCGGAACTACAAACCCACAGCATCCAAGTCGAAGAAGGCCTGTACTTTTCGTCGCTGAGTCCGGACGAACCGGCGGATTACATCAACCACAGTTGTGATCCAAACGCCGGCATCATCGGTCACCTCACGCTATTCGCCATACGTGACATCATGCCCGGCGAAGAGGTGTGCTTCGACTACGCGATGTGCGACGGCTCGCCATATGACGAATTTGAGTGCATGTGCGGGTCGCCGATGTGCCGGGACTGGGTGACCGGCAGTGACTGGCGCAGGCCGGAACTGTGGGAGCGCTACAACGGCTACTTCATGCCGTACCTGCAGAGGCGAATCGATCAATTGAAAGCCGAGATGGCGATTCAGGAAGGGGCGAGCGCCATCCCGATGGACAACCGGGTGAGGGTGTTGTAAGCGTCTTTAGCTTTTGCGCTCCTGCGCAATCACCCACACCACGGCTACGATTGCGGCGATCACAATTCCGCATCCGGCGACGGCCAACGCGGCCAGCACGATCATGCTGAGGCCCATCTTGTCTCCCTAAAGCGGAGGGCGCAGTTTATGCGCCCTCCGCTTTCTGCTTGTGCTTCTCTTCCAGGTTTCGGATCCGCTCAATCTGTTGCAAGTTCCACTCGCTTTGCGCTTCGCCTTCGTTCACTGGCGTGGAAAACCAAGCGTCCAAAATCTCGCAGGCGACAGGGATGGGCGTGGCCCGCAGGCTGAGGGCCAGCACGTTGGCGTGATTCCAGAGACGAGCGCCTCGTGCCGTCTGAGCATCATGCACGAGCGCGGCCCGGATGCCGGGCACTTTGTTGGCGGCGATGGACGCCCCTGTGCCGGTCCAGCAACAGACGATGCCCTCGTCGGCCTCACCGCGGGCGACGGCTTCGGCGACGTGCCCCGCGACGAGTGGCCAGTCAACATCGGGGTCGCTGGCGCCCGGCGCAAGCGAGCCAAACGCCACCACTTGATGACCCCGCTTCTCCAGTTCGGCGATGAGGGCGCTGGTCAACTCGGTGGCTTCGTCACTGCCGATGGCGATTTTCATATCACATCACCTTTCCCCTCTCACCACGCGCTCAAACGATCCAGATCGTTCATTTCTTCGGAAGTTAGCTTCAATCCCGCCGCCCCCAGGCTGTCGCCGAGTTGCTCAACAGTGTTCGCGCCGACGATGGGCGCGGCCACGCCCTCTTTGGTCAATAGCCAGCCGAGGGCGATCTGGCCGGGTGTCTTGCCGTGCGCTTTGCCGATCTCTTCCAGCTTGTCGAGAAGATCGAAGTTCTTGTCGGTGAGCAGTTTTTCGACGCTGCCGCGCCGTTTACTGTCGGGCAGGGGTTGGCCGCGGCGATATTTGCCGGTGAGGAAGCCGCGCCCCAGCGGGCTGTAGGGGATGACGGCGATGTCGAACTGCTTCACCGCCGCATACGTATTCGTCTCAAAGTTATGGCGCTCCACCAGTGACCAGTGCGGCTGGATGGTGAGATACCCGGCCAGCCCGGCGGCGCGAGCCGTGTTGACGGCCTCGGTCAACTGCGCGCCGGAGTAATTCGAGCAACCGACGAAGCGCACCTTGCCCTGTTTCACCAGATCGTCAAGGGCGCGCATCGTTTCTTCAATTGGCGCGTTCTCGTCGGGCCAGTGAGTCTGGTAGAGGTCAATGGTATCCGTTTGGAGTCGGCGCAGGGAGTCCTCGGCGGCGCGCATGATGTGGTGGCGGCTCAATCCTTCGCCGTCCAGCCCGTCCCACATTCGCCCGCGCACCTTCGTCGCCAGCACGATCTGGTCACGGCGCTTCCTCTGCTTCATCCACTCGCCGATGATGGTTTCGGCCTCGCCGCCCTTCAGCCCCGGCGCCCAATTCGAGTAGATGTCGGCGGTGTCAATGAAGTTGCCGCCGGATTCCGCGAAAGCGTCCATCACCGCGTAAGAGGCGGCTTCGTCGGTTGTCCACCTAAACTGCATCGTTCCCAGACAAATCTCCGAAACCTTCAGGCCGGTGCGGCCAAGTGTTCTGTATTCCATTGAAATCTCCCCTTTCCAGTTTTCCAACCTCCAACTTCCAACCTCTAACCTCTAATCTCCAACCTCCAACCTCCATTATAATCTCCTCATCTCCTTGAAAGGATACTAGACCATGACCGACTTTACTGCGATTGACCGTTACATTGCCGACCACCTCGACGACTCCCTCGCCGAACTTTCCCGCCTCTGCGCCCAGCCTAGCGTCTCGGCCCAGATGCTTGGCATCCACGAGTGCGCCGAACTGGTGGGCGAGATGCTCCGCAAGCGAGGCTTCCAAGTTGAGATTATCCCCACCGAAGGCAGTCCGGTTGTTTACGCTGAGGCCGAGGGCGACTCGGACAAGACTCTGCTCTTCTACAATCATTATGACGTTCAGCCGCCGGAGCCGCTGGAGTTGTGGGAGTCACCGCCCTTCCAGCCGACCATTCGCGACGGCAAGATGTGCGCGCGCGGGGTGAGCGACGACAAGGGCCACATTCAGTGCCGCCTCTCGGCGCTCGACGCAGTCAAAGCCGTGCGCGGCTCGTATCCGTGCCGGATCAAGTTTGTGATCGAAGGTGAAGAGGAGATCAGCAGTGTCCACCTCGAAGAGTTCGTGATCGGGCACGCCGACAAGCTCAAGGCCGATGCCTGTGTGTGGGAGTTTGGCGGAGTGAACCACGAAGGCACGCCGGTTCAGCATCTCGGCCTACGCGGCATTTGCTACGTGGAGTTGAGCGTGAAGACCGGCACGCTCGACGCGCACTCCGGCCTCGGCGGCTCGATCTTTCCCAACGCAGCCTGGCGGCTAATTTGGGCGCTCAACACGCTCAAGGGGCCGGACGAGCACATTCGCATTCCGGGCCACTACGATAACGTGAAACCGCCAAGCGCGCGCGACCTGGAGTTGATCGCTAACCTGCCCGACGACTCGGACGACATGCTCAAGCGCTACGGCCTCAAAGGCTTTTTGAAAAGCATGACGGGCGGGCCGGAACTACTGAGGCGCGAGGAAGTTTTCGTGCCCACCTGCACCATCTGCGGCCTCACCGCGGGCTACCAGGGGCCGGGGTCGAAGACGGTGCTTCCCGCGCAAGCCAGCGCCAAAGTAGACTTCCGCCTCGTTCCGGATCAGACGCCGCAAGAGATATTGGAAAAACTGCGAAAGCACCTGGACGCCGAAGGCTTCTCGGATGTCGAGATCACATATTTGGGCGGTGAAGCGCCGGGCCGCACCGACCCCGATCATCCTTTCGTCAAACTCACCCTCGACGCGGCGCGTGACGCTTACGGCAAAGAGCCAATCGTCATGCCGATGATCGGCGGCTCCGGCCCGAACCACGTTTTCCTCGACACGCTCAAAGCGCCCATTGTCACCGCCGGCGTTGGCTACCCCGGCTCACAGGCCCACGCGCCAAATGAAAATATGGTGATTGAGAATTTTGTGGATGGGGTGAAGCACACGGCGAGGATTGTGGAGATGTTTGGGAATTCATAATTTAGTTCCGCAGTTTCCGCAGAACTTCGCTTCCTTCACGTTCACAAAGCCGCAGTTGGAGCAGGCATCCGGTTGAACGTCGCCGAGGGGCGCGCCGCATTGCACGCACGAGGTGGCCGCCACCGGGTTGGCGGCGTGGCAGTAAGGGCAGGCCGTCGTCCGCAGTCGCTCCGAAATTTCCTTTGACGCGCCTTTGCTGGCCACGAAGCGCTCAATCGCCGTCCACACTTTTTCCGGCAGTTGCATGGAGTCCACGTCGGCGGCTACATCGTCGAGGCGGCCCAGCAAGTTGAACGGATTCTGCAAAGCCGAGAGGGCAGTTTGCCCAAACGAGGCGGCTACGCCCAGCCACTCCTGGTCGCCCATCGCCACCAGCACGCCGTCTTCGTGCTTTTGTAGGGTGACGCCAAGCGCAGTAGTGCCGCCCGAGGCGCGTCGCGCGGGCGTGGAGATTTGCACCACAATTTTTTCGTCGTCGCCAAAGGCCTCGGCGCGCAGGTCATTGCGGTTGAACTCGCCTACCAGCGCCGTTGCCAGATCGTCAGGGGTAATGTTGCCGTGAAAGATTCGTTGGGTCATATTGGCCTCTCAATCGTATAATCGGCCCTAATGATAATCCAATTTCCTGACTCTGAACAACTGGAAGCCGACTCGATTCGGGCGATTACCAGCTTTGGCGGACTGCGCGTGCTGGAAGTAGGCTGTGGCGATGGCCGCCTCCTGCGCCACTACGCCGACCACGCCGGTTTAGCCGTCGGCGTTGACCCCGACCCGGATGAGGCCGCCCAGGCCCGATCCGATCTGCCGCGAGTCCCCTTCGCGCTGGCGCGGGCCGAGACTCTGCCCTTCCCCGACTCCAGCTTCGATCTTGTCATCTTCGCCTGGTCGCTTTGATGAGTGGCGATTGAGAGCATGGTTCATGCTCTGAAAGAAACCTGGCGCGTGAGCGGCGCTCACCTGTTGGATATTCGCCCGCGCCTGGGCGAGCCGCAAGTGATCGTGCGCGACCGCGACGGCCGGGACACGATTTGCGGCGGCCTCCACTGGAATGGCGATGACCCTGAAGGCCACCCTCACGCCGAGGCCGCGTTGTCGCGAGTCGTCGCCGAAGGCTTGTTCACCGTCGTCGCCGAAAAGCAGTTCGATTGGATTGATGCGTTTGAGTCGGTGGATGAACTGGTCGAGTCGGTCGGCGAAGAGTGGGAGTCCCGCAACCTGGGCGAAGAGGCGGCGCTGAAGTTGATGCGAACGATGGAAACGGCAGGGCGGGGGGCTGTGCCCTTCATCCGCCAGCCGATTGGAATTCGATTGCTCAAGAAAGTTGACAGCGCCCTGAGCGGAACGAAGTGAAGTCGAGTGTGCACGCAAAGGTTGTCAGGGGAAAAAGATGAGCCTGGGGTAGGATTAGGGTGAAATGAAAACAAAACCCTACCACGAGGCTCATCATGGACTATAACACGGAAACTCTAAACGACATTGC
>Ga0247727_10019133_pt1 | contig 10654 bp, 12 predicted proteins | sample WisWelCaveWW1625_FD_202498 | JGI IMG/M metagenome (GOLD analysis project Ga0247727, IMG submission 202498) | Biofilm microbial communities from Wishing Well Cave, Virginia, United States - WW16-25 | ecosystem: Environmental > Aquatic > Deep subsurface > Groundwater > Cave microbial mat | place...
CGCGGCTTCTTGGCGTTGGCTTTTCCTGCAAGCGCGCTTTTGAATTCACGAAAATGGCTCTCGCCGAGATGAATCGTGTTTTGAATGCGCTCTTGCAAGAGCAGGATTTCACTCATTGATTTCTCACATACCGGAAAACGTTAGAAACCTCGGCCAAGCCGAGGTTGGAACACTTTCGATCAAACGCAATCACCGAAACCGCCTTCTTTCTTCCACTACACACGAAACTTTGAAACCTCGGCCAAGCCGAGGTTGGAGCACTTCGAACAAAAACGATCAACAATCCACAATCTACTATCTTCGCTCTTCACCTACTTCCTCTCCACCACCATCGCGCCGCCTTGCCCGCCGCCGACGCACAACGTTGCCAATCCCAAATTCAAATCACGGCGTTGCATTTCTTTCAGCAGAGTCAGAATCAAACGCGTACCGGAGCTGCCGACCGGATGGCCGAGCGCGATGGCGCCGCCATTCACATTGAGAATCTCGCGATTGATTTCGCCGAGCGGTTCTTCGCGGCCCAGCCATTTTTGCGAGAGCTTCGCGTCGCGAAAGACCATCTCATTGGCGATCACTTGCGCGGCGAAGGCTTCGTTGATTTCAACAAGCTGAATGTCTTTAAACGAAAGGCCGGCGAGTTTGAGCGCGCGCGGCGTGGCGACCGACGGCCCCAAGCCCATGCGCGCAGGATCGAGTCCGGCGAAGGCATAGCTGCGCACATAGCCGAGAATTTTCATGCCGAGCGCTTTGGCTTTTTCTTCCGACATGACGAGCACCGCGGCCGCGCCGTCGGTAATCTGGCTCGAATTGCCCGCGGTCACGCTGCCATAATCTCTATCGAAGACCGGGCGCAGCTTGGCAAGCGCTTCGTGCGATTGATTTTTGCGAATGCCGTTGTCTTCATCCACAACCGTGTTGTATTGCGGCGGCGGAAATACGGGCACGATCTCTTCGCGCAGCTTGCCGAGATCGGTCGCCATGGTCGCACGTTGATGACTCATCAGCGCGAACATGTCCTGTTCTTGTCTGGTGATGCCAAACTCTTTCGCGAGCACTTCGGCGGTCTCGCCCATGTTGAGTTCGCAAATCGGATCGGTCAAGCCCACTTGCAAACCGATGATGGGCTTGAAATGTTTGGGCCGCATGTGCGCGAACGCGCCGAGCTTTTGTCCGAACGAGCGCGCCTTCGAGGCCTCGGCCAGCACTTCGCCGTATTCTTGCGGATAGAGTAGAGGTATGTTGCTCATGGATTCCACGCCGCCGGCGATGATGACATCGGCCATGCCCGCGGAAATTTTTAAGTGCGCATTCGCAATGGCATCCATGCCCGAGGCGCAATTGCGCGCCACGGTCACTGCGGGCACGCGCTGGGGAATGCCGCTCTTCAGCGCAATCACGCGCGCGATATTCGTGGCTTCAGGCGGCTGCGCGATGTTGCCGATCACGACTTCATCGATGAGTTCGGGATCAAGCTCGGTGCGCTCGAGCAATTCATGCACGGCAATGCGGCCGAGTTCCTGCGCGGGCAAACTTTTGAAGACGGTGCCGGCTTTTACATAAGGCGTGCGAAGACCTTCGACGATGACGACTTCACGCATGGCTTCCTCTATGGTTTGATTGGTTTGACAACTTAAGTATGGCAATCAACATTTCCTGACTTGTCATTCTGTAAGAAACTTCCCTCGTGTTCGGTGTTGACCCTATTATTGAGAGGTGTTCCGAGTGCGAGGGAAGGTTCTTCCAGAATGACAGTGCAAGCGGCGTATTAACGCGCCCGCGCTCCGCGAACGGTTTTGCTTTTACGCTCGATGACCAGTCCTTGTAGAAACAGTTTGCCGATTTGATCGCCGGCGTCGCGCAGATCGTATTTCTTGTCCTTCCGCAAAACCCAGAGCGTGCTGAACTCATCCAACGCGCCGAAGAGCGCGCGCTTGACGATGCCGGGCATGAGGTTTTTGTGAAAGAGTCCCGCGTCTTGGCCTTCGTGAATGATGGCGCTGATGACGTTGAGATAGTCATTGAAACGCGAGCCGCTGTATTCTTTTAAAAATTTATTCGACTGGCGCAGCTCCAATTGAAAGACCGCGGCGAGATCAGGCGTGGTGCGCACCAGCTCCAAATGATGATGAATGAACGCAAGCAGTTTTTCCGCCGGGCCGGAGAGCATCGCGAGCTTGGCGTGGAATGCGTCGATGATGTTGCCCATGCTTTCATCGAAGAGCGAGATCAAAATGTCATCCTTGTTTTTGAAGTAAAGGTAAACGGTGCCGTCGGCGATGCCGGCGTGGCGGGCGATTTCGGAGATTTTGGCGTTGTAAAAACCCTTGCGCGCGAAGACTTTGATCGCGGCCTTGAGAATCTTGCCGCGCTTGCCTTGGCGCGCACGCTGGCTAGCTGAAACGCTCAGGGCTGCGCCGTTGGTGGAAAAAGCCAATTTGTGCTCCGAGAAGGGAAAGCTCGCGCTCAAAAATGAATGATGATTCATTCAGCAAAATAGCATTCCGCAAAAGAAAAGCAAGAAATTTTTATAGGAATTTCAGCTTGACATTGCGTCATGCGTTCGGCTTCTTTTCTTAAACAGAAAACTCACGGGCAAACCATGCAAACAAACTTTTCAAACAAAGTCGTAGTCATTACCGGCGCAACCGGCGGCATGGGCCGCGCGTTATGTTGGCGCTTCGGGCGGGCGGGCGCGAAGCTCGGCTTGCTCGACGTGCAGCGCGAAACGCTCGCCATATTCGCGAAAGAGCTTCATCACGCGGGCATACAAGTTCACGGCTGCGCGTGCGAGGTGACGGACGAGCAAGCTTGCCATGCTGCGATGCAATCCGTATTCGCGCGCTTCGGCCGGATCGACGTGCTCATCAACAACGCGGGCATCACCCAACGCAGCGCGTTTGCGCAAACGCAGAGCGAGGTGTTTCGGCGCGTGATGGAGGTGAATTTCTTCGGCGCCCTGTATTGCACGCAAGCCGCGTTGCCCGCGCTGGTGCAGAGCAAAGGCACGATCATCGTCATGAGCAGTATCGCCGGCTTCTCGCCGCTCTTCGGCCGCAGCGGATATAGCGCGAGCAAACATGCGCTGCACGGCTTGTTCGAATCGCTGCGCACGGAGATGCGCGAACACGGCGTGCGGGTGATGATGGTCTGTCCGGGTTTCACCGCGACCGGCATTGAAAGGAACGCGCTCGGCGGCGACGGTCGGCCCACCTTACGTCCGCGTTCGACTACGGGCAGAATCGCGACGCCCGCGGAAGTGGCCGAGGCGATTTATCGCGCGGCGCAAAAGCAGAAACGGCTGCTCGTGTTGTCGCGCGTCGGCAAACTTGCTTATTGGGTTTCGCGCTTCATGCCGGCGTTGTATGAGCGCATGATGTCGAAACGCCTTCGTCATGAACTGCAGCCGCTTCAGTCTTGAGCGAATTATGCCGCCGGGAGTTAATTTGCAATGCGCCTATTTGAAATGTCATCCGGCAAGGAACTTCCCTCGTACTTGGCTCTCTTTCCAGCGCGAGGGAAGGTTCTTACAGAAGGACATATGGAAGGGAGTTAGAAATCTCAACCTAGCAAGTGCAGAGAATCGCGCTACTAACGGAATTCTCAGCCTTGAACAACGTTATGATTCCGGCTAATACCGAGTTCAATCTTGACATTCAAAGCATTTTATGCTAAAATGCTCGCGCTCAAAATCACCGGCACTCCGCTCTTCGTAACCGATCACAAGGATCACATCATGACGAAATTTTCCATCTATCGCGTTATGTTTTTCACCGCACTGCTGCTCACCACGGCATGCGGCGATCACGGTCTTGAGCCGCTGCACGAAGGCATTTCCGGGCGCATTACTTTTACCGGCGCGTGGCCGGATACGACGGAATGGGTTAGGCTCGCGGTCTTCAAAAAATTGCCGGCCACGGTTTTCGATATTCCGATCAACCCGCCTCTGTTTAGCGACACGCTGCCGCGCTTCGTGAGCAGCTATGATTATGAGATGACTTTGCCCGCGGGAAAATACGAATGGCTTGTGCTCGCGTGGAAGCCTCAAAAGAAGAACGCGACGAATGATTTCAGCGGGCTTGATACGTTAGCGATGTATGCCCAACCGGGCACGTCGCGCGTGCCGCTCGCTATAGAAGTGCCTACGCAACGTTTGCTCACGGGCATCAACCTCACCGCGGATTTCGCCGTGCTCACGCCGCCTTCGCCGATTTTGCCGTGAATGATCATCAAACAGGAGAACGTCATGACCGCAACTTTACCCCCGCCGGATTTTGACATAAAGGCATTCGTCAACCTCGCGGAAAGCATCTACAGAGAACGCTATCAAACGGAGTACGAGAAACTGTACAAAAACAAAATTGCCGCAATCGAAGTGGAAAGCCGCGACTGTTTTATCGGTGACACGAAGATGGAAGCCGCATTGCAGGCCAAGGCAAAGTATCCAGAAAAATTTTTCCACTTCATTCGCATCGGTCATTCAGCCATGTATAAGCGGAGGTAAGCGCCATGAAGGGGACAATTGACTCCGATCTTGTTCCACGTCTGGATGAGATCTACGTGGTCAGTAAGGATGGCCCAATCATGATCGACACGGTTTTGGACACCGGCTTCAATGACGAATTTTGTTTGCCGCGCCAATATCACTCAGCCTGCGATCTCGTTTTCTATGGAACGGATAAATACACTCTCGCAAACGGCCAGGACGTGCTTGAACCGCTTTATCGAGGTGAAATCATCATCGATAACCAAGTTATAAAAGTCGTAATGAGCCTCACCGACGATGACGAAGCTCTACTCGGCACGCGGTTATTGAACGGCAAAATCGTCACTTTGGATTTCATCAACTATCGCATCACCGAAAACCCCGCTTGAATCTCATTTGAAACGCGAGGCGGCATCGATACGTTGGCAATGTATACGCAGCCGGACACGACGCGCGTGCCGCTTGCGGCCGAAGTGCCTACGCAACGTTTGCTCACGGGCATCAACATCACTGCGGACTGCGCCGTGCTCACGCCGCCTTCGCCGATTTTGCCGTGAAAGAAACAAACGCTCTTTTGTCGCACTTAGCTGAACAGGAGGCAACGATGAGTGCAGTTACCAAACCCGTCGATTTTGATAGCGAAGCCTTTGCGAATCTTGCCGAAAAAATCTACAAAGAACGCTATCAAGCCGAATTCGAAAAGTTATACAAAGACAAAATCGTGGCTCTAGAAGTTGAGAGTGGCGACTATTTCATTGGCGATTCCAAGATGGAAGCCGCATTAAAAGCTAAAGCCAAATACCCTGAAAAATTTTTCCATTTTATTCGCATCGGGCACACCGCCATGTACAAACGGAGGTGACATCAATGCAGGGGTTCATTGATAAGGATTTTATTCCACGAATTGAAAACGTTTTTATCGTGAGCCGGAACGGCCCGATTGAACTTGATGCTGTGTTAGATACGGGATTCAACGACCATTTCTGTCTGCCGCGCAAGTTTCACGATAAATGCGATTTGTTTTTCCATGGCACTGAAAAATATGTTCTCGCGGATGGAAAGATTGTGACGGAAGACATGTATCGCGGCGAAATTATACTTGACAAACAGGCTTTACCTGTTTTGATGAGCCTCACCGACGACGATGAAGCTTTGCTCGGAACGCGCTTATTGGACGGCAAAATCGTCACACTAGACTTTGTCAACTATCGCATCACCGAAAACCCCGCTTGAATCTCATTTGAAACGCGAGGTCGAACCTCTCATGCATGCGCAAAACATCTCTCGCTTAACTTTCATTCTGCTCGCAGCGTTTTTCGTTTTTAACCAAACGGCACGGAGCCAAGCGGTGCGCGGAACCATCATCGGCACGGTTAAAGAAAAAGGCTCCAACGAAGCTTTGCCGGGCGCGAACATGATTCTCGTCGGCACGACCCTGGGCGCGGCTTCGGACATTGAGGGGAGATACGTCATTCGCGCGGTGCCGCCGGGAACGTACAGTTTGCGCGCCACGGTCATCGGCTATTTGCCCACACTTGTAAGCGTCAAAGTTGCCGCGGGCGATACCGTGCGTCTCAATTTCACGCTTAACCAAACCGCGCTGGATATTCCCGAAGTGATCGTTACGGCGAGCCGCAAAGCGCAGTCGTTTTTAGAAACGCCCGCGAGTGTGAGCGTGGTGGGATCGCAGCGCATTCAAGAGCAAAATTTTGCGACGGTGGATGGCTTGTTGGAGTTCATTCCCGGGGTGAATATGATGAGCGGGCAAATCAATATTCGCGGGTCTTCGGGCTATAGCCGCGGCGCGGGCAGTCGCGTGTTGCTGCTCGTCGACGGCGTGCCCATGTTGCCCGGCGATAGCGGCGATATCAAATGGGATGCGCTGCCGCCCAACGAGGTCGATCACGTCGAAGTGGTTAAAGGCGCGGCTTCTTCGCTCTATGGCAGCAACGCGCTCGGCGGCGTGATCAATGTGATCACAAAAGAGCCGAGCACGAAGCCCGTGACCGCGATTCGCACCACGGCCGGCGTTTATGACGAGCCGTATTATGACGAGTGGAGATGGACGGAGCGCACGCTCACTTACAATTATCAGGACGTTTCCCATTCGCGCGCGTTCGGCAATCTCAAAGTGCGCGGCTCCTTGGGCCGGCGTGAATCCACGGGCTTTCAGCAAAACGGGCACTATCATCGCTTCAGCGGCTATCTCAAAGCGAAGTATCATTTCTCTCCGACCTCTTATTTCACGGCCTATGGCAACTATGCGCGCGATCGGCACGGCGACATCATTGCGTGGAAAAGCGAGAACGATCCCTATGAAGTGCCCGACGCGGCCACGAGCGACGTCACGCTTTCCAAGAAGTTGCAAATCGGCGGCACGTATCGCACGCTGCTCAATCAAAAGATGACGCTGCAACTGCGCAACGCCTATTACACCAACGGCTTCGACAACCGTCTCGCCGACGACGCGGCCAATCCTTTTTGCACGACGCACGGCGATACGATTCACGTGCGCGCATACAAAAACGATCTCGAAGCGCAGCTCGATTATGAATGGGGCGCGAAGCATGCGACGACTTTGGGCGGAGCGGCGACGCTGAATTTCATCGACGCGACGTTGTACGGCGAGCACGATGGTCGCGCCCTGGCCGGCTATGCGCAACACGAGTGGAGACCCAATCCGGTGTTCACGGCTACGGGCAGTTTGCGTTTTGATTATAACTATGTCGACACGGGTTTGAAAGAGTATCATCTCAATCCGCGCCTCGGCTTGGTTTATCGGCTTTCGCCACGCAGCTCGTTGCGACTTTCCGCGGGCCGAGGGTTCCGCGCCGCGACCATGGCGGAATTGTTTACTTGCACCCGCGCCGGCGGCTTCACCGTGATTCCCAATCCCAATCTCGGCTCGGAAGCCGCGTGGTCATATGAGGCCGGCGCACAGTTCGTGCTCAACAATCTGCTCGTGAACAGTGCGATCTTTTGGAATGATTATGCTGATTTGATCGAAGGCGACTTCGTGACGAAGCGCAGTGTGCAGGCCATTCAATTTCAAAACTTCAATCGCGCGCGCATTCGCGGCGCGGAGTTGGAAATCAACGGCAGCTTTTGGGCAAGACGCCTCAATTTCGGATTGAGCTATACTTATTTGGATGCGCGGGAATTGGAAAGGCGCAACAGCCAAACCGGCGCGCTCGAAGCGCTGGACGGGCCGCTCGCCTATCGCGCCAAGGATTTGTTGACCGGCAACGTGTCTTTGACGCTCGGCCAATTTTCTTTCGGCGTGGATTCGCGCTACGTCGGCCGCATTCAGCGCGTGCGCGTGTATGAAGACGATCTGCGCGTGTCGCAAAAGGTGACGAACCTGCGCGCGGGCTGGCGCAGGTCGCCGGTGGAGCTGACGCTGAACGCACACAATATCTTTCAATACAACTATACGCAAGTGGAACGCAACCTTGAGCCGCCGCGCAGCCTCGCGCTGACCACGGCGATTGCGTTTTAAATTTTGTGAGCACTGCCATGATTCTCATCGATACGCCCCTCCGCGAAACCGCCAAGCTTTACACCTATGCGGACTATCTCAAGCTGCCGGAAGACGGCATCCGTTACGAAATTATTGCCGGGGAGTTGTTTATGTCGCCTGCGCCTATACTCGGACATCAACTCACGATCGGAAGGCTTCATGTCGCTATCGCGAATTTTTTAGACAAAAAACCGCTCGGAGAAATTTTTCTTTCGCCGACTGACGTCGTGCTCTCTCAGATAAATATTCTCCAACCTGACCTCGTATTCGTCGCGCGTGAGAAGTTCGAAATCTTGACGCGCGAAAACATTCAAGGCGCGCCGGATTTGGTGGTGGAAGTGCTCTCGCACGGCACGGAAAAACGCGACCGCGAGGAGAAGCTCGCTCAATATTCCCGCTTCGAGGTGCAAGAGTATTGGATGGTGAATCACGAGCAGCAATGGGTTGAAGTGTGGCGCAGAGAGGGCGGCGAGTTGATTTTTCACAAACGCCTCGAGCACAATCAAATTTTAACGACGCCGCTTTTGCCCGGGCTTAAAATCCGGCTCGCGAAAATTTTCCGCCAACGTTTGAGTTGATGCGAGGTTCTGCCATGATTCTCATCGATACACCCGTCCGCGAAGTCGCCAAGCTTTACACTTATGCCGACTATCTCAAGCTGCCGGACGACGGCATTCGCTATGAAATTATAAACGGGGAGCTTATTATGTCGCCTGCGCCAACTCTCGGCCATCAAAGCACCGCGGGAAATCTGTTTGGTTATATTTGGGCCTTCCTGCAAAAGCATCCCCGCGGCGAAGTTTATCCCGCACCCACTGATGTGATCTTGTCGGAGATCGCCATTCTCCAACCCGACATTGTTTTCATCACACGCGAGAGATCCGACATTCTCACGCGCGAAAACATTCAGGGCGCGCCGGACTTGGTGATCGAGGTGCTTTCCAGAGGCACGGAAAAACGCGACCGCGAGGAGAAGCTCGCCCAATATTCCCGCTTCGAGGTGCAAGAGTATTGGATGGTGGATCACGAGCAGCAGAGGGTTGAAGTTTGGCGCAGAGAAGGCGGCGAGTTGAGCTTTCACAAACGCCTCGAGCAGAATCAAATTTTAACGACGCCGCTTTTGCCCGGGCTTAAAATCCGGCTCGCGAAAATTTTCCGCCAACGTTTGAGTTGATACGAGGTACGGCCATGATTCTCATCGATACGCCCGTCCGCGAAGTCGCCAAGCTCTACACCTATGCGGACTATCTCAAGCTGCCTGATGACGGCATTCGCTATGAAATTATAAACGGGGAGTTGTTTATGTCGCCTGCTCCTACAGTCGGTCATCAAAGAACGCTTCGAGAGTTTTTGTATGCACTCACGAGTTTTCTCAAGAAAAAGCCTCTTGGCGAAGTTCTGCCCGCGCCGACGGATGTTATTCTTTCCGATGTCAACATACTGCAACCGGACATCGTTCTGGTTTTGCGCGAGAAGTATGATATCTTCACGCGAGAGAACATCCAAGGCGCGCCGGACTTGGTGATCGAGGTGCTTTCCAGAGGCACGGAAAAACGCGACCGCGAAAAGAAGCTCGCCCAATATTCCCGCTTCGAGGTGCAAGAGTATTGGATGGTGAATCACGAGCAGCAATGGGTTGAAGTTTGGCGCAGAGAGGGCGGCGAGTTGGTCTTTCACAAACGTCTCGAGCAGAATCAAATTGTAACGACGCCGCTCTTGCCCGGGCTTAAAATCCGGCTCGCGAAAATATTTCGCCAGCGTTTGAGTTGAAACGAGGTTCTCGGCGATACGCCGGCGCGTGAACTCGCGAAGCTCATAATCGTAAAACCGTAACCATTACTCACACGAGGCTTCATGCACAAAGTGCTACTGTTTTCCACCCTTTGGTTGGCATCCCTTTCTGCCTTAAATTTCGCCCAATCTCTTCCTCCCAAGCGTGAATTTCGCGGCGCGTGGATCGCAACCGTCGTCAATCTTGACTGGCCTTCTTCGCCTTTCCTCGCGCCCGAAGCGCAGCGCACGGAGTTGTTGCGCATCCTGGATGAAATGCGGGCGCAGAATATCAACGCCGTCATGTTTCAAGTGCGCTCGGAATGCGATGCCATGTATGCTTCAACGTTGGAGCCGTGGTCTTATTGGCTCACCGGGCAGCAGGGCAAAGCGCCCTCGCCGTTTTATGATCCGCTCGCCTTTGCGCTCGCAGCCGCGCACGAACGCGGCATGGAGCTGCACGCATGGTTCAATCCCTATCGCGCCTCGCGCGAAGTGGGCAACTATGCCAACGATCCCAATCACGTCACGGTGAAGCATCCGGAGTGGGACATTCAAATCGGCGCGATCAAGTTCCTCGATCCGGGCTTGCCGCAAGTGCGCGATTACGTCACCGGCGTGGTCATGGACGTGGTGCGCCGCTACGACGTTGACGGCGTGCACTTCGATGATTACTTCTATCCTTATCCGCCGAATCAAATCACGAATCAAGATAACGCCACGTTCGCCAATTATTCGCGCGGCTTCACTGATCGCGGCAATTGGCGGCGCGACAACGTGAATCTGCTCGTTCAAATGATTCACGACAGCATTCAAGTGGCGAAGCCGCACGTGAAGTTCGGCATGAGTCCCTTCGGCATTTGGAAAAACGGCGTGCCCGC
>Ga0247727_10019134_pt1 | contig 10654 bp, 13 predicted proteins | sample WisWelCaveWW1625_FD_202498 | JGI IMG/M metagenome (GOLD analysis project Ga0247727, IMG submission 202498) | Biofilm microbial communities from Wishing Well Cave, Virginia, United States - WW16-25 | ecosystem: Environmental > Aquatic > Deep subsurface > Groundwater > Cave microbial mat | place...
GGGCCTGCGCGATCTCGCGGTTGGTCATCCCCTCGGCGGCCATACGAGCGACGCGTAGCTCGGAGGCGGTCAGGTTGCTGCGGGCCTCCGTGGGGTCTCGGCGGGGGCGGGCACCGGCTGTGACGAGGCCGGCTGGCCCGAGATCACGCGCGCACACTCACTCGCATTCGCCCACCTCAGCCGAGAAGGAACGCGGCCAAGCGAGCTCGCGACGCGGATAGGATCTCGCGCCAGGCGGTGAATCAGACACTCGGCGAGCTCGTCGAGCTCAGGCTGGTCGAGATCGCCCCCAACCCTGCGAGCCGGAGATCGACGCTCGTCGTCAGGCCGCGGGCCGTGAGGTCGTCGAGCTCGAACTGGAACGCCTGCGCCTGCGCGCCCGGCTCGTACCGCCGACGATATTGAATGCATACCCGGTCGTGTGCAGGGAGTAGCCGTGGGTGGCCTCGGGGTTTCCTTCCCTGAGCAGCTGCGGGTATGCGTCGTCGTGAACCGTGCGTCCGGACTCCCCGCAACCGAACAGCCTATCCCGTGCCGGAGCACCGACGGCTGCAGGCACGATGGGCCTCGGGTGACAGGATTTCGAGCTCGCGGACATCGGTTGTTCGATGGCACGTGATGACGTGTGGCTCCGCTCGCTCCATTCGCGGGCAGCCGAGGATGTGACCCGGTACGCCCTCCGGCGGGCGCCGTCTGTGGCGGACGCCGAGGATGCGGTGTCGGAGGCGTTCCTGGTTGCATGGCGCCGCCGCGAGGTCGTCCCCGACCCGCCCGAGGACATTTTGTGGCTATACGGAGTGACGCGAAACGCGCTGGCGAACCAGTCGCGCGGCGACAGGCGCCGAATTCGGCTTCGCGCTCGCCTTGCCACCGAGCCGGCGCACCTGCCCGGACCAGACCCACCCGACCCGCGTGTCGGGTTGCTCCGGGAGGCGCTGGTGCAGTTGCCCGAGGATGCGGAACTCCTGCGGCTGCTCACCTGGGAGCGCCTCTCGCATGGGCAGGCGGCGGAGGTGCTGGGAACGAGCGAGAACGCCGTCGCGCTGCGCGCGAGTCGCGCGCGCCGACGTCTTGCACAACTGATGACAGCTTCGACCGCGGTTGGGACATAGGGGGAGAGGACCGAATGGACGACCGAGACCACGACATCGACGCTCTACTCGCCGCGAGCGATCCGTGGCCGCCGTCCCGTGAGGTCGACCCCACGATCGCTGTCCGGGCTCTTGCCCGGGCGGAGAAGGAGATGTCCATGACCGATCAAGCATCCACACCGCCCCGGCGCCGCCCGGGTCGTCGCGGCCTGGCAGTGGTACTGGCAGTGGTCGTTGTCGTAGCGGCCGCGGCGCTGGGTGTCACGAGGCTTGGCGGCGAAGGCGCAGACGTCGCCGGCGGTAGCGGCCGGGCCCTCGGCAGCCCGTTCGCGAGCTGTCTGGAGTTCTCCGTCGAGACGCTGGCCCTGGCGCCGATTGCGTTCGACGGGACGGTCAGCAGTATCGACGGCGGTCGCGTCACGTTCGACGTCGAGCGCTGGTATCGCGGTGGCGATGGCGACACGGTGACGGTGGCGGCACAGTCGCTCATCGACGGGGCACCCGAGCTGGAGGGCGGTGTCGGGTTCGTCGAGGGCCGTCGCTACCTCGTCAGCGCAGACGATTCGACAGGCCCCATTGTGCCGGCGATCTGCGGTTTCACCGTCGAGTACGACGAGGGCATGGCCGACACCTGGGCACGCGCCTTCGTCGGCTGATCCGGGATCAGGTCGATCACACCTACCGCTACCGTCGTATCAGCGCGGTAAGTACCCGGTAGGCACTGGTCGCAACTCTCTCGACGCACGTGGACAACATCAACCCCAGCAAGGAGGAGCTCATGTCCCGCATTCTCGGAGCCGGCGTTGCAGTCGCAGTGGTCGCCCTCTCGCTACTGCTCGCCGGCACCGCGTCCGCAGCGCCGAAGACGGTCGTCGGCACGGTCGGCCCCGGCTTCACGATCAGCCTCACGCTCGAGGGCAAGAAGGTGACGACGCTCAAGGCCGGTGTGCCATATCGCTTCGTGATCAAGGATCGGTCCTCGGCCCACGACTTCCACATCACGGGGCCCGGCGTGAACAAGGTTATGACCGGCGTTGGCTTCACCGGAACGAAGTCGGCCGTCCTCAAGCTCAAGAAGGGCACCTACCGCTTCGTGTGCGACCCGCACGCGGCGTCTATGAAGGGGAGCTTCAAGGTCTCCTAATTCGACCCAGAGGGGCGGCGCCGCAGTAGGCGCCGCCCCATACCGCCACCAAACGATGACGATCGGCATGTACCCAAGACGTCGCCGGACTCGTCTTCCAGGTCGTCGCGAGGATCCTCGCCCTCACCGCCGCCATCCTCGTAGTCGTCTGGCTCGGCTAGCGTGCGCTGACATGGGCTGGACGGAGTGGGCAGACACTATCGAGGTCGAGCCGTCGATCTACGCCTCGGACTTCTCGCGCCTCGGCATGCAACTCGGCGAGCTGGCAGAGGCGGGCGCGCGGGTGTTCCACTTCGACGCCGGCGACGGACACTTCATCCCCGAGATCACGATCGGCCCGATCGTCCTCGCCTCGATCTCGCCGCTCGTGCGCGGATGGGGCGCGCGGCTCGATTGCCATCTCATGGTGAGCGAGCCCGAGAGTCACTTCGAAGCGGTTGCGAAGGCAGGCGGCGACAGCGTGACCTTTCACGTCGAAGCGTGTGACGACCCTGCGCGGGCCATCGCTCGCGCGCGTTCGCTCGGGCTTGGCGCCGGGGTCGCGTTCAACCCCGAGACGGGTGTCGAGGACGCGGTCGCCGCCGCCGACGGTGCGGACCTGGTGCTCTGCATGTCGATCACTCCCGGGTACTCGGGTCAGAGTTTCATGCCGGATGCGATCGAGCGCATCGCCCAGCTTCGCGCGCTCCTCCCTGCGGACGTTCGCATTCAGGTCGACGGCGGGATCAATGGGGAGACGATCGCCGCCGCGCGTGACGCCGGCGCCGACCTTCTCGTCTCGGGGAGCGCGATCTTCTGGAACGACGACCCCGGAGCCGCGCTTCGCGAGTTGGTGCAGATGGTGACGGGGCCTGCGCATGAGTGAGACGCTCCTCGAGCTCCGGCAACCGGGCGACGCCTTCCGCCGAATCGAGGACTGGCTTCGCGCGCAGGGATTCTTTGCACCCAGCGGCGAGGAGCTCGTCGCGGACCTGTACCTCGGCTATGCGCTCTCGCAGTCGATTCGGCGCGGCTCATCATCTCCTCCGCCGGAGCCGTGCCCGCAGCTGCCGGTTGCAGCATGCAAGGTTCGAGCGAACCAGGAGGTAGTGGCTCAGAGCCACAAAGTTTTCGAGAGCGGCTCGTGGGAGCAGACGTGGACGGCCGCCGAGTACCAAGCCGCAGTCGACGAGGTGCGAGACGCCATCGCGCGCGGCGACGTCTACCAGGTCAATCTGGTTCAGCACCTCTCGGCGCCGTTCTCCGGTGACCCGGCCGTGCTCGCCGCACGGCTGGCTCCGTTGCGCCCTCGTCACGCGACCCCCTTCGTCACCGACGACTGGTCGGTCGTCTCGGCGTCGCCCGAGCTCTTCCTCGCTCGCCGCGGCGATCGCGTGTGGACGATGCCGATCAAGGGCACGAGGCCGCTCGGTGCGGCCGCAGAGCTGCGCGAGTCGGAAAAGGACGCAGCCGAGCACGTGATGATCGTCGACCTCGAGCGGAACGACCTGTCGCGCGTCTGCAAGCCGGGAACGGTGCGCTGGCCCGAGCTGATGACGACGCGCGAGCTGGCCGGCGTCGAGCACATGGTGTCGACGGTCGAGGGCGAGCTGCGAGAGGGAGTCGGGCTGGCGGACATCCTCGAGGCGACGTTTCCCGGCGGGTCGGTGACCGGCGCGCCGAAGATCGCCGCCGTTGATCTCATCGCCGAGCTCGAGCCGGTCGGAAGAGGCGCGTCGATGGGAGCACTCGGGACGGTGTACGGCAACGGCGACTTCGATCTCGCTCTGACCATCCGCACGTTCGCGGTCGCCGAGGGCTCGATTCATCTCTGGGTGGGCGGCGGAATCGTCTGGGACTCAGACCCGGCGTCCGAGGTCGAGGAGTCGTGGACCAAAGCCCGGCCGCTGCTCGAGGCAATCGACTCGCGAGTGCCGGAGGTGATCCCGGCGTGAGCGTTCTCGCGCTGGCGGTCACGGGTCGCGGGCTCGTCGATCCTGCGGAGCCGGTCGTCAGAGCCGACGACGAGGCGCTGCTGCGCGGGCGAGCCGCCTTCGAGACGCTCCGGGTGTACAGCGGAAGACCCTTCCGGCTCGAGGAGCACTTCGAGCGCCTCGCTGCCTCCGCTGGCAGCATCGGCCTGCCGCCGGTCGAGCGTGTCCGGCTGCAGGTTCTCGCCGGCCTCGTGCTGCCGAAGGCGGAGCGTGGCGACGCGTCGCTGCGACTCGTCTGGACGGCGGGCCCTGCCGGTGGGCCACCGTCCGGCCTGGCGCTCCTCAGTGCGATTCCGGAGTGGATCGACGCGGCGCGCGAGCGTGGGGCGAGCGGCGTGTCGCTCCTGGGAGTCAGGGCCGCCGTTCCGTGGCTGCTTCCGGGCGTGAAGTCGACGAGCTATGCCGTGAACATGGCTGCCGAGGCGGAGGCGAAGCGCCGAGGCGCCGACGAGGCCGTGTTCGTCGACGGAGACGGCATCGTGCTGGAAGGGACGGTGACGAACGTCTGGTGGCGAAAGGGCAACGTGCTGCGAACGCCCTCGCTCGACCTCGGGATCCTCGCGGGCGTGACGAGGGCGGCGCTCATCGAGCTCGCGCCCGGGTGCGGCTACCAGGTGGAAGAGGGTGCGTACCCGCTCCGGGATCTGCTCGACGCAGACGAGGCCTTCACCTCGTCCTCGGTGCGCGAGGTCATGCCGCTCGTCGAGATCGACGGCCAGGCACTCGGGCGAGGGCCGGCTGCGGGAGAGCTCCAGGAGGCGCTTCGCACTCTCGCAGCTAAGGTCTGACGGTGGACGAGAGACCAGTTCGGCTCGGCGGGATGGCACTCCAGAACGGCGTGCTCGTGCACGGGATGACGTCGTGGGCGTGCGCCGTGCGCGACTCCGAGGGCGAGCTCCACGTCGCTTCCGGCCGCAAGCCTCACTTCGCCCCCGCGGCACGCACGCGCTTGCCGATTCTGCGCGGGCCGATCGCTCTCGCGGAGGCGTTCGCGCTTCTCCCCATGGTGCGCCGCGCGCTTCCTCAGGCGCGATTCCCGTTCGAGCGGCCGGTTGTGCTCGGTTCCATCGCGGCGACGACGCTCTTCGCCCGCGCGCTGCGTCGCTCGGGGCTGCCGGCGGGAGCGAGAGAGATCGTCGCCGGCGGTGTCGCTTGTCTCCCGGCTTTCCTCTCGCTTCGAGGGCCCGACCTTGCTGCCTATCACGGCGCCGAGCACGTCTCGATCGGCACCTACGAAAACGGAGGCGAACCGGCTCCCAAGGAGCACCCGCGGTGCGGCTCGCAGCTCATCGCGCCGATGGTCGCATCGACGCTCGCGGCGAACATCGTCGCGTCGAAGGCACCCGCGGGAACTCGTGGAATCGCACGGCTCGCGGGGATGGTGGCTGCCGTCGGCGGCTCCGTCGAGCTCTTCTCCTGGGTCGCACGCAACCCCGAGAAGCGAGTCGCCCAGGTGCTCGCCCGCCCCGGCTTCGAGTTGCAGCGGCGGTTCTCCACTGCGGAGCCGTCGGCTGCGCAGCTCGAGGTCGCGAACGTGGCTCGCGATGCGTGCCTCGAGCTCGAGCGCTGAGTTAGCCGTTCTCGCTTGAGGCGAGATCCGCGGCTGCCGATAGGCCGAGAGGTGGATCTCGAGAACACGCTCCTCACGTGGTTGCCGATCGTCTTCTTCGGGGTCGTCATCATCCTGCTGCTGTACACGCTGCGCTTCATGCCGCGCGCGAAGCCCGCGCCGGTCGTGAAGGGCTCGCAGGTCGAGGTGTCCTGGAGCGACGTCGCCGGCCTCGACGAGGCGAAGGAGGAGTTGCAGGAGGTCGTCGAGTTTCTCCGCGACCGCAAGCGCTTCGAGCGGCTCGGGGCTCGCGTGCCGCGCGGAATCCTCCTCCACGGCCCGCCGGGAACGGGGAAGACGCTCATCGCGAAGGCAGTCGCCAGCGCATCAGGTGCGAACTTCTACTCTCAGAGCGCATCCTCGTTCGTCGAGATGTTCGCGGGACTGGGCGCCGCCCGGATCCGCAAGCTGTTCGAGGAAGCGCGGAAGCACGAGCCGGCCATCGTGTTCATCGACGAGCTCGACGCCGTCGGCACCGCGCGCCAGGGCGGCGGATTCCATCGCGAGCACGACCAGACGCTCAACCAGTTGCTCGTCGAGCTCGACGGGTTCAGCGGTCGCGACGAGGTCGTCGTCATGGCCGCCTCGAACCGGCTCCAGGACCTCGACCCCGCGCTTCTTCGCCCTGGCCGCTTCGACCGGCAGGTGCATGTCTCCGCCCCGGACGTCGCCGGCCGGGAGGCGATCCTCGCCGTCCACACCCGAGACAAGCCGCTCGCCGCTGATGTCGACCTCGGCCAGGTCGCTCGGCAGACAGCCGGGCTGACGGGCGCCGATCTCGCGAACCTCTGTAACGAGGCTGCGATCCTCGCCGGGCGCAACGACGCGCAGTACATCCGTCACGCCGACTTCGACGCCTCGATGGAGCGCATCGTCGCCGGGCTGCAGCAGCGCCGAGTCGTGTCCGAGAAGGAGAAGCGCATCCTCGCGTACCACGAGGCGGGCCACGCGGTCATGTCCCACCTCGTCGGTGAGCTCTTTCCGGCGCAGAAGGCGACCATCGTCTCCCGCGGCGACGCGCTCGGATACACGCTGAACATGCCGAGCGAGGATCGCTACCTGCACACGCGCGAGGAGTTCGTCGACCTGATGATGGTCTTCCTTGCCGGCCGGGCGGCCGAGGAGGTCGTGTTCGGGCGGATCACGAACGGTGCCGCGAGCGACCTAGAGCGCGTGACCCAGCTTGCACGCTCGATGGTGTTCGAGTACGGCATGTCCGAGGTGGCGGCGTCGCGGACGATGCGGGCGGACAACTACGCGCTCTCCGAGGAGACCAAGCGGCTTCGGGACTCCGAGCAGGCGCGGCTCACCGATCAGGCGTACGACGAGGCCCAGCGGCTGCTGCGCAAGCACCGAGCCGCGCTCGACCGCGTCGCGGAGGCGCTGCTCGAGAAGGAGACGCTCGATCGCGCCGAGCTCGAAGCGCTCCTCTCGGAGATCAGGCCCGAGTCGCGCTCGTCGGAGACGATCGGAACGATCCGCGCGCTGCCGGCGCGCGACTGAGCGCACCGCAGGGCACGATCTACAGTTCGATGGGTGAACAAGCGGCGGCGCGACATTCGTCAGATGCTCTCCACGCTACCGCGGTCGTGCTGCTCAGAAGCGCGGTGCAGCGATCGACATGTATTCGACACGCTCGCAGTTCGCGACACCGCGTAAGCGTGAGTGGAACGTGGAAGACCTGACCCCCCGGTTCTACTCACTTGTTGTGCGGCGGGAGCCAGTGCGACAAGATCAGAGCGAGGAGTCCCACATTGAGCTTGCGCGACGACATCAGGCAGGGCACAGAGAGCGTCCTTAACCGTGCCTTCTCGCGTGGGGCAAGCGGTTCGCTATCAACGTCTGCTCAGGAGCCCATGCGGACATGTCCTCACTGCCGACAGCTGATGCGAGTTGAGGCGAGCGTATGCCCTTACTGCCGGCGCGACTCCGAACCTGGATCGAAGATGACTGATGAGGAACGGAAGGCCATCCTCGAAAGAGCGACTCTCGGAGAAACGGTCAAGGGTGCCCGTGTCGAATCCGTGCAGGACTTCAACGTGGTTCTCGTGTACGGCAAGCCCGTGAATCACGTGGTTCACATCCTTCTCGCCGTGGTCACCTGCTGTATATGGCTCTTCGTATGGCCCGTCGTGGGGGTCGCCGGTGGTGAGCGGAAGGCGACCCTAATCGTGGACGACTATGGGAACGTCACGAAGATCAAGATCCCGTGGAGGCGGTGAATTCCGCTTGAGCGGATTACGCCTTGGCACGGCACTCTTGGGATTCGGCGCCGCCCCGTTCGTCGCCGGTCGTCTCGTATCGACCGAGACCAGCAGGCGTCTCGTGCCATGTCCGATGAAGGCAGTTTTCGGCGTTCCTTGTCCGATGTGTGGTGCCAGTCGCGCCTTCGCGCGTGCTAGCCGTGGAGACAGGCAGTACCGCGAGTACAACGCGATCTGGGTTTACGCAGCCGGTGTTGCTCTCCTACTCGGCGTCGCCTCATTCTTCGGTGTAGGTCCGCGCGCGATTCGCCAGCCGCTACCCGAGCGCCACACCGTCCTGGTCGGAGTGTCACCCGTATTCCTGCTGGGCTGGCTCCGTGCTGTGAAGTCCGCGCTGTGACGTTTCACTCTTCGCCAGACTCGCTCACGTACCACTCACTTTTGCAACAGGGGTCAGGTCCCGTTTGTTGCAACGGGGATGCTTCTATGACTGCGAGCGAGCCCAGTCATCCGTGCAGCGGTTGATGTGGCCCATCCTTGACCGCCCGACGCGCGCGTCTAGAGCAGTCCGCGTTGAGTCCGACGGGTGGCGAGGCGCGCGCAAGTAGCATCGCGCGGGTGCAGGTGCGCGGAATCCACCATCTCGGAGTTGCAGTCGCGGACCTGGACGAGGCGATCACGACGTACGAGCGGCTCTTCGGCGCGCGCCTCGAGGGCCGCGACGAGCTGTCCGAGCAGGGGGTGAGTGCGGCCTCGCTGCTCGTCGGCGAGAACCGGTTCGAGCTCGTCGCGCCGACGGGCGAGGACACGCACGTCGGGCGCTTCCTTGCGCGGAGAGGGCCCGGCATGCATCACGTTGCCCTCGAGACCGACGACATCGAGGAGGCGATTCGGCGGCTGGCGAGCGAGGGCGCGCAGCTGATCGACGAGACGCCGCGCCGCGGGCTCTTCGGCCTCGAGGTCGCGTTCGTGCATCCAAGTGCGGTTCACGGCGTGCTCACGGAGGTGGTGTTCAGTGGTTGACAACGGCTTCGTCCGGGTCGAGATCGGGCTCGACGGCGGACAGATCTTGAGCATCCTTGTCACGCCTGCGAGCGCGGATGCGCTCGAGGCCTCGCTGGTCGCGGGAGCGCTCGGCGCGCTCGGCCTCGAGGCGCAGGATGGAAGCATCCTGCTCATGCTCTCGCGGGTTCTCTACGCGAAGCGGTTTGCCCGCGAGACGCGCGTCGGCTTCGAGGCCTAGGTGCTTGATCGGAGAATTCACGCGGGCCGGTTGACGGCCACGACACTGCGCCGGATCGCCACCCTCGCGCCTCGCACAGGCTTCAAGCCTGCACGACGCGTGAGTGCGACGCCCGGCTTGGTCGTGACCGCCCCCGGACTGCGCGTCAATTTCCGATCAAGCACCTAGCCGCCTCCTTGCCGCTGCAGGTCGGGATCGTCGGGCTCCCCAACGCGGGGAAGACGACTCTGTTCAACGCGCTCACGCATGCCGGCGCCGAGGTCACCGCGTACGCGGCCGTGACGGAGAAGGCGAACGTCGGCATGGCCGTCATCGCCGACGACCGCCTGCTGCGGCTCGGCGCCCTGATCGGCTCGAAGAAGATCACTCCTGCCGCCATCCGGGTCGTGGACGTGCCGGGTGCGGGAGTCGAGGTTCCGGGAGGACTGCGACAGGCCGATGCGCTGCTTGCGGTGCTCGACGGCTTCTCGGACGGCGCCGACCCAGCGGCCGATCTCGAGAGCCTTCAGCTCGAGCTGATCGTCGCGGATCGAGATCACGTCGAGCGCCGGCTGGAGAAGGTGCGCAAGGAGGCGAAGTCCGGCGATCGCGCGAAGCGCCTCGAGGTTGAGCAGGTCGAGGCGTTGCTAGAGCAGCTCGAGGCCGGGAAGCCGCTCGCGGAGTGGCACGGCGATCTCCCGCGTGAGCTCGAGCCGCTAACGGCGAAGCCGCTGATCCCGCTCGAGAACGGGCCTGGGGGTATCGACTGCGCCCTCGAGATGGAGCTCGCGGAGCTGCCGGAGGAGGAAGCCGCGGAGTTCCGCTCCGGCCCCTCGGCTCTCGACGCGGTCGTGCAGCGATTGAAGGAGGCGCTTGGGCTGATCACGTTCTTCACCATCGGCGACACCGAGGCCCGCTCGTGGACGCTTCGCTCTGGCGAGTGCGCGCTTGACGCCGCAGAGTCGATTCACTCCGACTTCGCGCGCGGGTTCATTCGCTGCGAGGTGATCCGCTGGGACGATCTCCTCGAGTGTGGGTCACATGCCGAGGCGGCACGCCGAGGGCTGCAGCGCCTCGAAGGGAAGGCCTACGTCGTCGAGGACGGCGACGTCCTCAACGTGCGCTTCAACGTCTAGCTTCGAGCCGGCTGGCCGCAAGCGCGCCGAACCACAGGGTCGAGAGCAGGACGAGCGCTACGGCAAGCGGTCGCAACAGGCTCTCGTCCGAGATCGACTCGAGTCCGAGCGTAGAAGCCGGCGTTAGTCCGCCGCCAGTGGTGGCGACGAGCCACGATGCGATGAGCCCCGCGACGCCTGAGGCGACCATGGCACCGATGTAGAGCGCCCTCGCGAGTTGCTCCCGGGCCTGAACAGCGAGCGTGAGCCCGAGCAGCACGAGGCCGAAGAACGAC
>Ga0247727_10019135_pt1 | contig 10654 bp, 10 predicted proteins | sample WisWelCaveWW1625_FD_202498 | JGI IMG/M metagenome (GOLD analysis project Ga0247727, IMG submission 202498) | Biofilm microbial communities from Wishing Well Cave, Virginia, United States - WW16-25 | ecosystem: Environmental > Aquatic > Deep subsurface > Groundwater > Cave microbial mat | place...
GCTCCACCACCGGCTCCGGCTTGAACACCGCCGGATCCGCGATCGTCTCGGGCCGAAACAGGTACTCGGACACCACCGTCGTGTGCCCGGGCCCCTTCGGGTACCCGATGTAGTACATGACGCAATCAGGGTGCAGGTTCAGCAGCAGGTTCGGGAACTGGTACGCGCCGAAGTACATCGAGTAGTCCTCTGGCTCCAGCCCCGGGAACTTCGGCAGCTCCGATGAGCCCGTTATCGAGAAGCTGGTCGCGCCGTCCCGCATCCAATTGCCATCGTCGCGGGTGACCTCGTCCCAGACCTCGCCGAACCGGAATAGGGGCACGACCTTCACCAGCTCCGGATGGATCTGGGGACAGTGGAGGCACTCGTTGTAGTTCTCCACGATGATCTTCCAGTTGGCCGCCACCTCGTAGACGATCCGCACGCCGATCCGTAGCTCGTCCAGCTTGAAGCGGTCGAACATCGTGACGCTCTCGGCGCCCTCGTTCAGCGCTTCGAGCAACGGCCGCGGCTCGGCCGAGAGGTTCGCGAACACGAAGCCCGCGCAGTCCTCGACCGCGAACCCGTGCAGCGGGTGGTCGCCCCGGTCGAACAGCTCGCCCTCCTTCACGTTGGGCGTGCCGATCAGCCGGCCGTTCAGGTCGTAGGTCCAACCGTGGTAGGGGCACGTGAACGCCTTGCGGACGTGCCCGGCCGCCGGTTCGTCGTCCAGGAACTTCGTCCCACGGTGGCTGCAGACGTTGTAGAAGCCGTGCAGCTCCCCGTCGGCGTTCCGAGTCACGAACACCGACTCACCCACCAGTTCGCGCACGATGTAGTCGCCGGGGTTCGCCAGCTCCTCGGCTCGGCCCAGGCAGACCCAGTCCCCCCACCAGATGCGTTCTCGCTCCTGCTCGTAGACCTCGTGGCTCGTGTAGTCGGCACCGCCCAAGGTGGGGCGAGGACGCCAATCGAGCTCGTCGTAGCGGATGGGCTCTTCGACCTTCATCAAGACTCCTGCGCGAACCGGGCGATCTCTGCGGCATGCTCGGCGTAGTGCTCGAACGTATCGGTGTTGAACTCGCGGATCGCGTCCTCGCCGACCGTCGGAAGCGCCGCGAGGGCGGCCCGAGCGTCGCGACGCATGTCCGCCACCCCTCGTTCGATCTCGTCCCATGAGAGCACCTTCGAATCGGCCGCCCACTGGTCGTTCAGCTGTTCCCAGGGGTATTCACGATCGCGATCGTAGGTGCCGTCCCCGATCCGCTGCAGCGGCTCGCGCGCCCAGTCAGCCCATCTCCCGCAGTGCCAGACCAGGTCATCAACGGACCAGCCGGGCACGACGCCGGGTTCCGAGCGCCGATCGGCGGGAACACCTTCGACAGCGGCCATCAATGCCGCCCAACCCTCGTCTTCGCGCTGAAGCATCTCCTCGAGGTCCATGAAGCGGATGGTACCGGAGCCGGAGCGCCGGGCGGTAAGCCGGACCTACCAGATCGTGCGCACCGGGTAGCTTCGGATCGTCTCGTCACCCGTCACCAGGTCGAGGCCCTCGACCAGCGCCTGCGCGACGAGGATGCGGTCGAACGGGTCGGCGTGGATCTCCGGGAGCTCCGACAACGCGAAGACGTGTCGCTCCTGGATCGCGAGCACGCGGAAGCCGGACTCCTGTGGCAGGTCGCCGAGGAAGTGCGCGGGATCGTCCGGCAGGCGGAGGCGGCCCCTCATCGCTTTGATCATGAGCTCCCATTGCGAGGCGACGCTTATCACCACCCTGGCGGCCGGATCCTCGAGAAGCTCTTTGACGGGTTGTGGCAGCCGGTCGTCGTTCGTCAGGTACCACAAGAGGGAATGCGAATCGAGCAGGAGGCTCACTCGTACGGGAACCCCGGGAAATCCTGCCAGGGAAGGGGGTCGTCGAAGTCTTCCGACATCCAGATCTGGCCTCTGTACTTCCCGAGCATCCCTCGGGTCTTCTTCACAGGCTCGACGGCAACGAGCCTGGCGATCGGCTTGCCGGCGCGCGCGATCACGATCTCTTCGCCCCGCTCGACGCGCTCGAGGAGCCGGGACAGGTGCGTTTTGGCCTCGTGAACGTTGACTTGGTCGAGGTGTGCGACCTCTTCAGCTGTCGCCATGGCCCCTAAGCTTAGTCCATCTATGTGAACTAAGTCAACACGAAACCGGTGGCCGTCAGTCCAGGATCTGCCGCACGCCGCGTTTGACCAGCTGATCAGCGATGATGTTCCGTTGGATCTCGCTCGTGCCTTCCCAGATCCGGTCGACGCGCAGCTCCCTCCAGAACCGCTCGGCGACGTTCTCGCGCATGTAGCCGCGGCCGCCGAAGATCTGGACGGCGCGGTCGGCGACCCGCCCGGCCATCTCGGAGGCGTAAAGCTTTGCCATCGAGCATCGGGCGTGCTGCAGCTTCACGTCCACGCCGGCGTCGACGTCCTGGGCCAGCCGGTAGGTCATCAGGCGCGCCGCCCAGAGCTCCGTCGTCGAGTCGGCCAGCATGTGTTGGATCGCCTGGAACGAGATGATCGGCTCGCCGAACTGCACCCGTCCCTTGGCGAACGCGGTCGCCTCCTCGATCAGCCGCTCGGCGGCGCCACAGCACCTGGCTGCGATCATCAGTCGCTCGTACCGGAACCATTCGTAGGTGAACCCAAGACCGTCGCCCTCGTGCCCGATCATGTGATCGACCGGTACCCGAACGTCCTCGAAGGCCACGATCGGGTGATGGTGCGCGTAGGTGTGCGAGTACACGGGGGTGCGAACCACTCGGATACCCGGCGTGTCCTTGTCCACGAAGAACATGGCGTGCGAGCCGGCCTTCGGCCCCCCGGCGATCTTGGCCTGGAAGAAGACGAAGTCGGCCGTGTTGAACGAGGTCACGTGCATCTTCGTGCCGTTCAGGACGTAGTCGTCGCCGTCGCGGCGGGCGGTGGCCTGGATCGCGTCCACGTCGGAGCCAGCGCCCTCCTCGGTGATCGCGTAGCACTCGTGTCTTTCTGCACGGATACTCGGCCGGATCCAGCGTTCCAGCTGCATCGGCGAAACGACCGCCGGTGCCCATCCCGCAGGCGTGTGGACGCACCAGCCCAGCCCGTTGGTGACCCGCCCGATCTGCTCCGAAACCAGGGTCTGCTGGAACGTGGTCATGCTGGTGCCGCCGAGCTCGCGAGGCATATTCATCGAGGTGAGGCCGAACTCGATCGCCAGGTCGTGCCAACGCCGATAGATCTCGGCCGGCACCTCGCCAGCGTGCTCCTCGGCGTGGACCTCCCAGGGGATCAACTCGTCATCCACGAACCGCCGGGCGGTGTCCTGGATGCGCATGTCCTCGTCGGTCATCGGGTAGGTGCCCATGGCGCGCAGGATAGTCGTGCGCGTACTTCGAGCTGGGGATCGAGGGCGCAACGGGCTAGCTGAGGGGGATCGTCGCCGTGGTCGGCCACGGCCGGACCCGCTCGAGCGCCGCGCCGATCCTGAACGCACCCACGTCGTCGTAGGTCCGGCCGACGATCTGGACACCTGTCGGGACACCGTTCGAGGCGAACCCGGACGGAACGGCCAGCACGGGACAGGCCGAGAAGATGTTGAACGACACCGTCATCATCGCCTCGTACTGCCGGTCGAGCTGGCCGCCGTCGAGCGACGTGCGACCGAGCCAGGGGTCGCCCGCGGGCGTGCCGGTGATCGACCACGTCGGGCACACGATCGCCCGGTACCGGCGCAAGAGTTTGCCCAACGGTCGGTACAGGGCGGCCTCGGCCTCGAGGCCGGCGAGGAACCTGCCCGGCTTCGAGGCCGAGGCCGCCTCCTCGGCCCACGCGATCGTGTAGTCGCACAAGACGTCGCCGTGGGCCTTCACCGCCTTCGCGATCTCGGCACCGAAGATGGCCCCGTAGTGCACGCGGGCGGTGGCGGCGATCTCAGCCAGCGTCCACGAGATGTCGACCTCCTCCACGATCGCCCCCGCCCGTTCGAGCGCCGCCGCCACCGCCCGCGTGGTCGCGACGATCTCCGGATCGACGTCGTATGCGCCGAGATCGGATGACAGCCCGATCCGCCATCCCTCGATCCCTCGGAGCTCCGCGGGGATCCGCACCTTCGGACGAAGCGAGGTGACATCCGCGGGGTGGGGTCCGGCCAGGATGTTCTCGAGCAGCGCACAGTCGGCGACGGTGCGAGCCATCGGCCCGTCGTGACGATAGCGGTCCAGGTTGAAGGGGGCGTCGACGGGCACCCGGCCGTGGGGGGGCTTGAATCCGACGACGCCGTTAGCTGAGGCCGGCAGGCGGATAGAACCGCCGATATCCGAGCCGCTGGCGAGGGGAGCGGTGCCGGCGGCCAGCGACGCCCCCGACCCACCGCTCGAGCCCCCGACCCCGAACTCAGAGTTCCAGGGGTTGCACGTGTTGCCCCAGAGCTTGGAGTGCGTCACGCCCACGCACGAGAACTCGGGCGTGGTGGTCCGGGCGTGCACGATCGCGCCCGAGCGCCGGAGCCGATCCGCGATCGGGCTCGTCTTCTCGGCGACCTGATCCACGAACGCGAGCGACCCCCACGTGAGCGACCAGCCTCGAACCTCGACCCCTTCCTTGAGCGCGATGGGCAGACCCTCCAGTGGACGGGTCCTGGCGCCTGTCGCGTATCGGGCCGCAGCGGCCCCCGCTGCGGCCATCGCCTCCGCGTAGCGGGTCCCGGCGAACGCGTTCACGGTCGACTCCACCGACTCGGCGCGCTCGATGGTGGACTCCATCAACTCGATCGGCGACAGCTCGCGCGACCGCATGAGACGGAGGGCCTCCGTCGCCGAGAGCTGCCAGGGCTCGCTCACCGAAGCATCCTGTTCATCCGGCGGCGCGCCCGCCGCGATCGACCCATCCGAGCCGTCTGGAGATCCCGACGGCGGCGTCGACCGTGACCCGAGCGATACGTGGCAGCTCGATCGCGGGCATCCGGAAGGCAGGGCCCGAAACGCTGAGGGCCGCGATGACCTTGCCGTCAGCCTGGCGGATCGGGGCGGCAACGGCGTTGAGCCCCTCCTCCAGTTCCTCCAGCGTCTGGGCGTACCCGCGAGCCACGACCTGGCCAAGCTGTCGTCTCAGCGCCTCGGGGTCGATCACCGATCGCTCGGTCGCTCGTTCGAGGGGCTGCGAGAGCGCCCGCTCCAGGTCCGATCCGTCCATGTAGGCCAGCAGAACCTTCCCGTTCGAGGTGCAGTGCAACGGTGTCCGGCGGCCGACCCAGCTCATCGCCACGATCGAGCGCATGCCGGTGACCTGGTCGACGTAGACGACCGCGTCGCCGGAGAGTACGCCGAGGTTCACGGTCTCGCGCGTGCGATCGGCGAGCTCCTCGAGGATCGGGTGCGCGGTTCGAACGAGGTCGAGGCCCGCCATGGCCGCACCTGCGAGACGGATCAGGCCGAAGCCGAGCCGGTACTTCTCCGACGACGGGTCGCGCTCGACAAGACCGCGCGCCGCGAGCGTGGACACCAACCGTGAGGCCGTGGCCTTGTGCACGCCGAGCCGGCGACCGAGCTCGCTCACTCCCAGCTCGCCCTGCTCGGCGATCAGCTCGAGCGCGCGGATCGCGCGGTTCACCGACTGCAGACCCGCGCGTTCTTCGTTGGGCATCCTGCAACACCTCTCGCCTTCCGCAACCTACAGACCGTAGGGAGCGGCGCGGGGGCCTGTCAAACCATCGCCGCGTGGGCGCGTGGCAAGCTCGTTCTCTAGCCGTTGACCGAGAAGCTCGAGTTCGGGTTGATCTCGCGATTCCGCGAGTAGAAGCCGGCGTCCAGCACGACCCCGGAGTACGGGACCTTCACCTGAACCGGGCTCGCGTCGTGGTCCTGCCCATTCTCACAGGCGTCGATCAACTCGGCCATGAGGTGACCGACCACGGGAGCGTTCTTGAACTGGTTCCCGCTGGTTCCGACCGCCATGTAGAACCCGCCGAGGTCCGAGCGGTCGTACAGGGGGATCCAATCGTCGGAAACGTCGTACAGGTCGACCAGCCCTCGCGGCTCGGACGGCACCTTCAGCCCGGGGATACGGCGAGCGACCCGGTACACCTGCGCCTCGTACTGCGACCTCGACACCTTTCGGTCGAATTCGTCGGGTTCCTCGAGCCAGACCTGCGGATCGCAGGGCGGATCCTCGCTCCCGATCAGGATGTTGTTCCCAGCCTCAGGCCGGAAGTAGATCCCCTGGTCCCCATCCGACGTGTGGAACCCTTCGTGTTCGAAGTCGACCTCCGGCGGCGCCGGGACGATGTGGACCTCATGGCGGAGCGCGCGGGTCTTGATGTTCATCGTCTCCTCGACGCCGGCCATCCGATTGATCACGAAGGAGTGCGGTCCCGCCACGTTCACCACGACCGGTGCGTCGATCTCCTCACCGGAGTCGAGCGTGACGCCCAGGACGCGACCATCGCTCCTGCGGATCTCGACGATCCTCGTGCTGAACACGAACCGGCCGCCCTTCGCTTCGGCCGCCAGCTGCAGATCCCGCGTGGAGAGCTGGGGGTCGTTCACGTAACCGGAACCGCTCGTGTAGATCGCCCCTTCGAGCTCCTCCTCCGGCTTGCGCCAGAAGTCTCCCTCCTCGGGCCGGGACGGCGGCCAGAACGCGTGGACGTCGTAGTAGGGGACCCGCTCCTTGAGCGTGTCCGTGTCCCATTCCTCGTGGTCGACGCCCAGGCTCCTGTAGTGCTCGAGGACCTTCTCGTGATGACCGGTGCTGCTCTTGAGGAGCACCGTGCCGCACTGCATGTACTTGGCGATCTCGCGGTCGTCTCCGTCGATCTCGAGGTAGTTGGGCCAGTCACGCCAATACGCGAAGCCTTCGTGGGCCATGGCGACGCCGTCCCAGGACGAGTAGTGCGCTCGAACGATCGAGCACGAGCTGCTCGTCGGGCCGTAGCCCGCACCGGGGAGCTTGTCGATGTTGAGCGTCTGGTAGCCGCGCTTGCAGAGCTCGAAGGCGGTTGCAGCCCCGATCACGCCGGCTCCTATGATGATCGCGTCGGACGTGGACTTCATGGCGTCGGGAACGCGGGGGGGATCGTGAGGCCCATCGAAGCAAGTCTAGCTGCGGCGCTCATGACGTGATGCGCCCGGCCGGTGTGCGGAAGGCGGCGCTCTCGCTCCCCGAGGCCGAGGAGCGAGAAACCTGGGGAACCCCTACGTTCCGAGTGCGGAACAAGATCTTCGTGATGTTCTCCGAAGGTGGTAGGGAGGCCTGGGTCAAGTCGACGCACGACGAGCAACGAGCCTTGATCGCGATGGAACCCGAGACGTTCTTCGCCCCGCCGTACGTGGGACCGAGCGGGTGGGTGGGCATCAAGATCGCCAAGGTGGATCCGGCCGAGATGCGCGAGCTGGTCGCGGAAGCGTGGCGCCTGAGGGCTCCTGTCCGGCTGGTCAAGGCGTTCGATGAAGCGCAAGCGGCTACGTAGACCGCACGTCGCGGGCTCGTCCTCCTAGCGTCGCAGGAACACACCCGACATCGGTTTCGGCACGAAGTAGGTGGATTTCGGAGGAACGACCTCACCGCGATCGGCGACCTCGACCAACTCCTCGACCGACGGCGGAGCGAGCAGGAACAGGGCTCCCCGAACCTCGTCGGCGCGAGCTGTCAGCTTCTCCACCGCAACGACCTCTGGGATGACCTCGAGTCGAGCATCACCCGCGTCGGCGACTCCAAGGAGGGGTCGTAGCAGATCCTTGTGGAGGCGGGTCACATCGAGGCCGGCGACACCGGGCCTTCGGTCCGGATCGTGTGACACGGCCCGAAGCCATCGGCCCCCCAAGCGGATCGCGAAGGACCCGGGCCCGTGCTGAGGAGCCTGCGTCTCTTCGACGGTAAAGCGCTCGTCCAGACCGCGGCGGAGGGCACGTTCGTCCACCGGTCCGACCACCAGACGATGGAACGCGAGCACCCGCAGCTGGTCGGCCGGGTAGAGCACGCACAGGATGACGGCATCAGAAGGATCCTCAAGCCGCTTCGATGCCGCGATCGAGGCGGCGACCCGGTGGTGGCCGTCCGCGACATAGGTGACGGCCGATCCGAGCCGATCCGCGATCGTTGCCTGGGCGACGGGATCTGCGATCCGCCACACGGTCTGCGGCGTCGTCGTCTCGACGTCCAGGACGGGTTCTTCCCGCGCGACATCCTCCAGCACACGCGCCACCTCATCGTCCGGCGCGAACATCAGCGCAACGGGATCCGAGCTCACGCCCACCCCTTCCAGGTATCGGGCGAGCGCGTCTACGCGGTCGGGCTGGACGTCCTCGTGACCCCGCACGTCGCCGCGTTCGAAGGCCGCGACCGGCACCTCCGCAACGATCCCCGTATGCGACGAGCCGCCCGACTCCAGCCGATACACGAACAGGCTCGGGTCGGGGAACTCGCGGAACGCTCCCTCGGCCAGCAACCGTTCCAGCTCGGCCGTCCCCTGCGCGGCCGCCTCGGCGGGGTCGGCGGTCTCCCCAGGGTCGCCCGCCCTGCGCGTCACGTGAAGGAACGAGTCGGGGTTCGATGCCTTGATCGCGGCTCGCTCGTCGGGTGCGAGCGAGTCGTGCATCGGCGACACGACCCGGGCAGCCCACTCAGGCCGCACGATGGACGCGCGGAACGGTCTGACCTCGGTCACGTGTTCGCCTCTCTGAACCCGCGCATGTGCTCGACCAGTGCATCCACGCCCTCATCCGTCATCGCGTTGTAGATGCTCGCCCGCATCCCTCCGACGCTCCGGTGACCCTTGAGGTTCATCAATCCCTCGGCCTCGGCGCCCTTCAGGAAGGCGGCGTCCAACTCATCCGTCGGCGTTCGGAACACGATGTTCATCAGTGAACGATCTGTCGGATCGACGGGCGAGCGGTAGAACCCGCCGCTCTCCTCGATCGCGCCGTAGACCATGCTGGAGCGCCTCCGTGCGCGTTCCTCCATAGCACGGACGCCTCCTAGGCCCCGGATCCATCCGAGCACCTTGCCCATCAGGTAGATCGCGAACATCGGCGGCGTGTTCATCAGGCTCCGCCCTTCTGCGTGCCGGTCGAACCGGAGGTAGGAGCCAAGCTGGCGCTCGACCAACGCCTCCTTCCGAACCAGCACCACGGCCAGGCCCGCCGGCCCGAGATTCTTCTGCGTACCGCCATACACGAGGTCGAACCGTTCCCACGGGATGGGGCGCGACACGTAGTCGGAGGACATGTCACCCACGATCGGCACGTCGACCGATGGGAACGCCGCCATGCGGATCCCCTCGATCGTCTCGTTCGAGGTGACGTGGAGGTATCGCGTGCCAGCGTGGACATCAAGGTCATCGTCGCGAGGCATCCGTGTGAACCCGTGAGGCTCGCCGTCCCACGCCACGTAGACGTCGCCGTGGAACGCGGCGTCGCGGACCGCGCCCTTGCCCCACGTGCCGGATCGCACGTAGCCGGCCCGCTCGCCGTCGCCGAGCAGGTTCATCGGAACCAGGGAAAACAGCAACGTGGCGCCGCCTTGCAGGAACAGGATCTCGAAGTCCTCGGGGACCTCGAAGACGTCGCGGAAGAGCTTGAGAGCCGCTTCGTGCACGTCGTCGTACTCGGCGCTGCGGTGGCTGAGCTCGACGAGGGACATGCCTGAGCCGCGGAAGTCCAGGAACTCGGTCTGGACCTCTTCCAGGACCTCCACCGGCAGCGTGCACGGGCCCGCGCAGAAGTTGTGTACGCGGCTCATCGGGCGGTCACCACGGACACGTGGATCACGTCGGGAATCGCCTCGATCTGGGCCAGGAGTTCCCGGGGCAGGTCATCCCCGACGTCGATGGTGGCGATCGCCGCGTTCCCACCCTGGAAGACCCGGTTCTCCATCTGCTCGACGTTGAGGCCGCCTCGGCGCAGGAGATCCAGCACCTGAGCCAGCACACCGACCCGGTCATAGTGTCGGATGTGGAGCGAGCACCGACCGAGGCGCGTGCGCTCCAGGTTCACGCAGTGAAGGGTCTCGCCCCGCTGGAACGCGTCGACGATCTCGACGACACCGGCGGCGATCGCCCGCTGCGCTTGCTCGGTGGAGGCCCCTATGTGGTGCGTTCCCACCACGTTCGGATGCTGCGCGAGCTTGGACGACCAATCGCCGGCACCGGAGGCGGGCTCGTCAGGGTAGACGTCAAGCCCCACCCGCAGACCGCGGCTCTCCACGGCATCGAGGAGCGCTGCCTCGTCCACCAGGTCACCACGGGAAGTGTTGAGCAGGATGGAACCGGGCCGCATCCGCTCCAGGAACGCGGCATCCACCAGCCCTTTCGTCTCCGGGGCGGCTGGCACGTGCAAGGTCACGATGTCGGAACCCGCCACGAGCTCATCGAGCGCCTCCACCAGCTCGATCCCGATCGTCCGGATCCGCTCCTCGGTGGCCGCACTCCGGCCATCCTTCCGGACGGCACGCACCGTGAGCCCGAATGCCTTGGCGCGCTCGGCCACCGCGAGCCCGATGTCCCCCAGCCCGATGATGCCTATCGTCTTGCCGTACAGGCCGTCGGCCATGCCGTAGGTCTTCTTGTCCCAGCGGCCGGCGCGCAGGTCGGCGACGTTGTCGGCGACCCGCCGGTCGATCGCGAGGAGGAGCGCCATCGTGAGCTCCGCTACCGCGATGGCGTTGCGGCCGGG
>Ga0247727_10019136_pt1 | contig 10654 bp, 7 predicted proteins | sample WisWelCaveWW1625_FD_202498 | JGI IMG/M metagenome (GOLD analysis project Ga0247727, IMG submission 202498) | Biofilm microbial communities from Wishing Well Cave, Virginia, United States - WW16-25 | ecosystem: Environmental > Aquatic > Deep subsurface > Groundwater > Cave microbial mat | place...
CCTGGTCCATAATGCACTCTGTCCTTTTGAAGAAGCGGACAGCATAGCCACGGAGAATGCCGATTGCAAAAAGCGGTAGTCGGGACGCGCTAATTCCAATCCGGCGCTGAGTGAATTTGCTTCTTCGGCCGCAGAGAAATGCACCCTACTTTCGCTGGCTCGGTGTGAAAATGCCCTGGATTCTCAGCCAATCTACGCATCCCTGTATCCAAGCAGAACACGCCGCGTTGGTCGGGCGGACGCCAAAACCGTGGCCGCCGGAAGAATAGACGTGCAGGTCGGCGTGGATGCCGGCTCGCTTCAGGGCTAGATAAAACGTAACGCTGTGTTCCACATCACTGATCAGATCATCGGATGCGTGAACGAACAGGATCGGCGGCGCGTTGGCCGGCAAGCGAACGGTCGGCGAGAGTTTCTGCTGGCCCTTGTCCCCGACATTGAAGTAGCCGGAATAGACCGGAATGGCAAAGTCCGGCCGGCAACTGATCTGGTCGATGGCGTCGATCGGCTCGTAACTTCGCTTCTCAAAATTCGTGGCCGTCGCCCCGACGAGATGACCGCCTGCCGAGAACCCGATCATACCGATGCGATTCGGATCGATGCCCCAATCCTTCGCCTTGCTGCGCACGAGGCTGACCGCTCGTTGAGCGTCCTTGAGTGGGCCTAGCGGCGGCTCACCCTTCACATCGCTCGGCCGGCGCGGGCAGCGGTACTTCAAGATGATCCCGGTCACACCGAGCGTGTTCAGCCACTCGGCGATTTCCGTGCCTTCCACATCCCAACCCAGATTGTGGTAACCGCCGCCGGGACAAATCAGCATGGCCGCCCCGGTGTTCTTGTCCCGCGCCGGCCGATACACGGTGATCGTTGGCTTCGTGACGTTGGTCAGCCATTTAGTCGGTCTCCCGGCAACCGCATACGGCTTGCCGTTGACGATCAGCTCGCGGAACTTCTCCTCACCGATCGTGCCGGCATCATCGTCCGCAGGCTTACCTGGCCAGACGTCAATCACCACTGGAGCGTCCGCCGACGCTCGAGGGGCTGTTAGGAAGAGACAGACGAACAGGGGCACGATCGGTGCGATTCGCGTCATGAGTGATATTCCTATGCCAGCAAGTCGGTCAGCACATGCCCATGTACGTTCGTCAGTCGGCGTTGGATGCCGTCGTGGTAAAAAGTCAGCCGCGTGTGGTCGACGCCCATGAGGTGCAGGATCGTGGCGTGGAAGTCGTGTACGTCCACGGGCTTCTCCGCCGCCTTCCAGCCGATTTCGTCGGTCGCGCCGTAAGCGATACCGTGCTTGAGGCCGGCGCCGGCGAGCCAGACGCTGAATCCGTCTGCGTTGTGGTCGCGGCCTGGACCGGCCTTGTCACCGGCACTCTCGGCGTACGGCGTGCGGCCAAACTCCGTGTTGAAGATGACCAGCGTGTCGTCGAGCATGCCGCGCTGGCGCAGATCGCGCAGCAACGCGGCGACGGGTTGGTCGATCTTGGCCGACTCGCGGCGATGATTGTCCGGCACGCTGCCGTGCGCGTCCCAGTGAACTTCGGTCCCGAAGGCCGCGCCGCTCCAGAGCTGCACGAATCGGACACCGCGTTCGACTAGCCGGCGGGCCAAGAGACACGCCCGTGCGAACTCCGCGCACTCGTTGCGGTCCGCGCCGTACATCGCCAGCGTGGCGGCAGTTTCCCGCGTCAGGTCAGTCGCCTCGGGGATGGCGAGTTGCATGCGGGCGGCGAGTTCGTAGCTCCGCATGCGGCTCTCGAGGGCGTCGTTGTGCCCGCGCTCGGCCAGATGACGGCGATTGATTTCCGCCACGGCCGCGAATCGAGCCGCTTGCGTGGCGTCGTCGAGTTTCGTTGCCGGGTGCAAGTTGCGCACGGCTGGCCCGCTAGTGTTGAGCACCACGCCCTGGTGCCGCGCTGGCAGGAACCCGCTTGACCAGTTGTTCGCACGCCCCGTCGGCCACGACCGGCTGTCGGGGAACACGACGAACGTCGGCAAGTTGTCCACCTCGCAACCCAGCCCGTAAGAAACCCACGCCCCAGCCGCCGGGAAGCCGAGCGTGCGAAATCCGCTGTTCGCCTCGTACGTGGCGGGCGTGTGGTTGCCGGTGCCGGACCACATGGACTTGATTACGGTCAACTCGTCGGCGACTTCAGCGATGTGTGGAAACAGGTCGGACACCCACAAACCACTTTGCCCACGCTGCTTGAATGCAAAGTGCGGGCGGTGCATCAATCCGAGCTTGCCCATAAACGACTGCGCGCCCTGCGGCGGTGTTTTACCGTGTACTTTCGCCAACTCGGGCTTGAAATCGAATGAGTCCACCTGACTCAGCCCGCCCTGCAAGAAAATCTGAATCGCGCGGCGGGCTTTCGCGGGATAGTGCGACGGCGGATCGGCCGCCCCGCCGCCGACCGTGGCCGCGTTGGACTCCCGCGCCAACAGCGTGGCCAGCGCCATGCCGCCGAGGCCAGTCGAGAACGAGTCGAGTAAGCGTCTACGGGTGATCATAGCCTGTAATTTTATCGGCCCGGCGTCCCGTGACGCAATGACCCAAACTTCGCGATTGACTTGTTGACGCCGTGTCGATAGTCTGAGGCCGTTGACGACATGTAATCGAGTTTGCGGCGAACCCGGAGGCGGTCATGGCGGACAAGCGACGGCCGGCGATGAGTGACGCGGAACGCGAGGTGCTGAAGACATTGTGGGAGCACGGGCCGAGCACGGTGCGCGAGGTCCAGGCACTCCTCGGTGGACAGGGACAAGAATGGACGCGATCGACCGTGATCACGCTGTTGCAGCGGCTCGAAAAGAAAGGCTACGTCGCGAGCGATAAGCGCAAGTTTGCGTTTGTGTTCCGGGCCACGGTGTCGCGCGAAGATGTGATGCACCAGCGGATTTCGAAAGTGGCCGAGGAGTTGTCGGAGGGCGACGCCGTGCCGCTCGTGTTGGCATTTGCCCAGCGACATCCGTTCACGGACGACGAGATCGTGCAGTTTCGAGAGTTGATCGAGGAGATGGAATCGAAGCGGCGTCGGCGAATACGCTGACTTTGGAGTGCGGCGGCTTGACGCCGCTTTCTATTTTCTTGAATTCCAGATCGACAGTCGCGCTCGATTTTAACTCCAAGCGGCGCGGAGAAGAGGAAAAAGAAAGCGGCGTCAAGCCGCCGCACTCCAAAGATGAGGCCGGAATGACTACGGTTCTGTGGTGGCTGCTGCAAAACACGCTCGCGATCGCTTTGCTCGTGGCGATCGTGGCGGCGCTGCGCCCGATGCTGCGAACGCGGCCGGCGCTCGAGCACGCGCTGTGGCTGATCGTATTGATCAAATTCGTCACGCCACCGATCGTCACCTGGCCGTGGACCGCGCGAGACTTTGCGGCAGCAATCTCCACGATCGAGAACGCGCTCGGCCGGCCGCCGGCAAGTTCCACCGATCTGACGAACGCGCGGCCAGCGCACGAGCCGGGTGGCTGGGGTCGAGTCTTCGAGCCCCCGGCTGGAACGCACTCGATCCCAAACGGCGGGCGGCTCGAAGACTCGATCCGGGCTGGCCGGGACTCAGAAGCACCAGCCACCCGGCCGCTCGACGAAGCTGACGAGAATTCGACGACGGACCCTGGCGGAGATGAAATCGCCGCGCGACTGGCTGACTTGGTGGACGCGATGGAACGGGGAGCGGCGCTGTCGCTTGACGGGAATGCGGTTCAACCCGCAGCGACACCGCGCGACGCCAGCGCCGATCTCGTCGCGACACCGCAACGGGAGACACGTGTGCAGGCCCTCGTCGCCGCCGGTCGATCAATCGTGGGGCGATTTCCCATGAGCCGGCTCGCGCCGCTGGTGCTTGGTGTCTGGCTCGCAGGCGGACTTGCTACTGCCGTCGCGCAGTCGCGGCGGCTGGCGCGGCATTGGCGGCTGGTTCGTCATTCGACTGAGCCGCCGCGACATCTGGTGAACGAGATCGGCCGGTTAGCGGCGGCGATGCACGTGCGGCCGATTTCGGCGCGGGTCGTGAGCGGGCTGTCGTCGCCGCTGGTGTGGTGCGTGGGCTGGCTGCGGCTGTTGTGGCCGGAATCGTTGGCCAGCGAATCGCACGTGAGGCGCTGCCGCGGCATGATCGCGCACGAACTGGCTCACGTGCGGCGTCGCGATCATTGGGTCGCGTGGCTCGAACTCGTGGCTGGCGTCGTTTGGTGGTGGAACCCACTGTTCTGGTTGGTGCGGCGCCGGCTGCGCGAGACGGCCGAGATCGCGTGCGATGCGGTCGCCATGAGTGTGCTGCCAGACGACCGCCTCCAGTACGCGGAGGCGTTTTTGGAATTATCGTCGATCGGAAAAACATGGGCGCCGGCGCCCGTTTTGGGGATGAGCACCGGCGCCCGTCAAACATTCGAACGGAGGTTTGCCATGATCCTCTCAGAAAGTGTGGTTTGCAAGATGTCTCTGCGCGGGCTGCTGGCGGTTGGGCTGCTGGCAACCGTGACGCTGCCGAGCTGGTCGTTGGGTCAGGTGACGTCGCCGGACGGCCAAGGGTCGGCGTCCGTGTCGAGCGACGGAACTGCCGGCCCGGCGAACCAGCCGGCGGCGAGTCCCGCGCAATCGGAAGCACGACCGATTCTTGATCCCGATTTGGCCGAGATCGTTACGAAATCGGACGAACCCGATTTGGCCCAGGTCGCGAAGAGATCGGTCCCGCCCGAGCAGCGACCCCAGCTTCGCGGCGGCGTGGTTAGTGACATCGACACGCAGTCTGGACTCGTCACGGTCTCCATCGGCAGAAAGCATGGAGTGCTTCAGAAGGGGGACTCGCTGGAACTGCATCGCGTGCAGCCGAACCCCGGATCGCTTGGCAAGATCACAGTCTTTGACGTGAGCGACGATCATTCGATCTTTCGGCCTGACGCCGCGATGCTGGCCGAATTCCGGCAGGGCGACGCCGTCTACGTGAATATCTTGGTAGATGGGCCGCGCGGTCCCACTGTGTCCTCTCCGACGGGGCTGGGAATTGCGAGTCCCGCCAACGCGCTGACGAAGCGGACCTTCGCGGAAGCCGTTGCGGCGAACCAAGGATACAAAAGTCTGTTGGGAGATCTGGTCGGAGAGGCAAGGAGCGACGACAGCCTCGAATCGCGCGTGCAGGCATTGGAGCAGAAGTTGGACACAATCTTGGACGAGTTGCGAAAGCTGCGTGGCGCGAGTTCGCCACGGCCGCCTTTACGCCAAGGTGGTGCTGGCTCGTCGTTGGGCGGAACGACGGGCGCGGGTGTCGGTCGTAGCAACCAAGAGTCGCCAGCGCGGTCGGCGGAGGCTCAGGCCGGGAGGGTGTACGACGCGCGTACGTTGCAACAAGACCGGATCGTCGAGAGACTCCAAAATATCCGCGCGTACTTCAAAGAGGTCCGCGCCGGGGCCACAGCCAATCCAGAAAAGGTTGCCGAGGCGCAACAAGTGTTGGCCGAATTTCGCAATTACCAAAAGCACATGCTCAAGGTATCCACAGACGCGATGGTCGCAGAGGTCTACCTGCACGTGCTTGAGCGGGGGCCGACCGACGCGGAGTTGACGGCTGCTCGCAGGGAACTCGAACTCAGTCGTGGGTCTGAGAAGTTTTACGACATTCTCGTTTGGAGGTTGATCAACTCGCTCGAAATTTCTTCGCGCGGCGCCGCGGTAAAATTGGACAAAAATCAGTCCGGCTCGTCTGGCGGACGGTCCGAAATAATACCCCCGCCCAAGCTTAATCCGAATTCACGCAGAGGCACTTCCGTGCCCGCTCTCCCCGAAGCGCAGCCTCAGCCAAGTCAGCGGCCCGCGGGCAGCATCGAACCGCGAGTGTGGAATTTGGAGGAGAGGAGCGCGGATGCGGGCCAGATCGACTTGGTGAACTTGGCTACGCAGACCGTCGAAGCCCGCGGGGCCGTGCGGCTCGCCGAATCGCGCCACGATCGGCTCGCGCGGGCCGGTGCCGCGATTTCACAAGAGGAGGTCGAGACCGCCGCGATCAACCTGGAGACCGCGCGGCAAAAGCTCGACGTGCTGACCCGGATCGCTCAGGCCCGACTGAACACGGCCAAGGCGGAACTCGACGCCGCGCTGGAAAGGGCGGAGTACTCGCGCAAAATGTTCGAGAAAGGGTACGTCACTCAGTCCCAGGCGACTGAGGCGGTCGCCAAAGCCACCATCGCGGACGCGAATCTTAAACTCATCGAATCCATCGTCAGTCCGAGTTCGCCTGCCGGTTCCACTGAGGCGGGCGCGAAACCCGACAACCTCAAACCCGACAACCTCAAACTCGACTTCAAACCCGACCTCAAACTCGACAACCTCAAACTCGACCTCAAACCCGACCTCAAACTCGACAACCTCAAACTCGACCTCATACCCGACCTCAAACTCGACAACCTCAAACTCGACCTCATACCCGACCTCAAACTCGACAACCTCAAACTCGACCTCAAACCCGACCTCAAACTCGACAACCTCAAACCCGACAACCTCAAACCCGACAGTTCCAGCCTGCGAGTGTCTCCACTTAAGTACGCGAACGCGACGGACGTGGTGGCGGCCATCGAGAAGTTGGTAGGTCCGTCGGGCGGCGACTCAGGGGCAAAGTTCACGGCCAATGTGAGAACGAACGCTATCTTCGTGGTCGGCGACGAGGACTCGATCGCAGCAATCACCGAACTGGTCCGCCGCCTGGATGTTCCGGCCGAGAAAGTACCGCCGCCTCCGCCGAGCAAGAAATGAGGTCCGCAAGAACGAGTGCCGTGCGATTTCCACGCTTGTAAAAAACCATGAAGCGGCCCCAGCTATCGTGGTGGCAGTGCGGTCTGATCGGCGGGGTCACCTTCTTGGTGGCGCCGCTCATCAAGATCGTTCGTTCTATCCCTTGGTTCTTCACGGACCCCTGGGGAGAACTGCTCTTTGCCGCCGAGATTTTTGCGATGGGATTCGCTTGCGGCGCGCTCGTCGGCGTTCTGTGGCGATTATCGAAACGCCCTGCGACTGGAGTTTTGCTTGGGGCGACGATCGCTGTTGGGAGAAGTCCGCTGCCGCCGCGCTCGCGTCCCGTACAATTCGGCATGCGCGGACTTCTGATCGCAGTCGCACTTTGTGCAGCGGCCTTTGGGATGGGCAGGTGGCTCTGGGACTTCGTGTGCGACCGACCGCACCTGGAAGTGCTCGTCCAGGCTCCTGAGGCTAGGGGTGCGATGGAGCCTATCCTCAATGGTCGCGAGATACTCGTCGCCGACATGAATGCCTACTGGAAAGCGAAGCCTGCGCGGTGGGAAATCGTGGTGTTTCGTGCGTCAGGGACACCGTACACGGGGTACACGGGCCGGGTGCTTCGCGTGATTGGGCTACCGGGCGAGACCGTGTCGTTCTCGGAGGGAATGGTTGTCATCGACGGAGAACCCTTGGTTCCGCCGCCGCACCTTCAGAATCTCCGGTTTCATTGCGACGTCTCTGATGTCGAGTGCGTTCCGCATCCCTACACCGTGCCAAACGGGTGCTATTACCTGCTTGGCGACAACCCGGACAAGGCAAACGATAGCCGTCTGTGGGGCGGGTTACGCGAAGCGGAAATCCTTGGTCGTATTCCCCGTGGCGGCGAGCTCGACACGGCCGTAGAGATTGTCCCGCGCTCAGTGCCGTAAATCGATGCGTAAAACTTACCCAACAACCAAACGCCGGTGGCCGAGATTCGCAGTCTCTGCCGCGGTTGTCGCATTCTGTCTTTACTCGCCGTTTTCATGGTTGCTGTTCGTCGCTTCGTCCTGGGACTACCGATTGTTTTGGCTCAAGCGCTGGCCGATTCTGCCCGGCTTCGTGCCGGGAGCGTTATTTCATCCAAACGACGCAATCATGTTCACCGCGATGGGTGTCACGACGGTCTTCCTTCTGGTTGCATTGTCGCTTGTCGGAACGCGCGGGCGAATCGGGTTCGATTGTTCCGTCATCATCGCGCTGCTGATTTCGGTTCCTTCCTCGTGGCTGTCCTACGTGGCGTTTCGCGTGTGAGGCCAATCATGAGCGAGCCGACTCCAAATCGTCGTTTACGCGAACTTCACGCACATCGCTTCGACTTGATGGTTGGGGCGCTCGCGGTTGTTTGTTCTTTCGGGTCAGCGGTGTCTGCACATCCAGGCGACAACCCGCCGATACTGCCGTTTTATCATCCAGATCCCCAACATCTCTGGAACCGCCTGCACGACGCCATCTTCGTTCGCAATTCGAACTTACGCACCTGCGATAGCTGGCGCCCCGCCTTGCTCGCAGGGGCGTCGCTTGCCGAAGTAAACACGTCTGCCGTCGAATGGAAACAAAGTCGTCCGAATTGGACTGCCTTGCGACGCCTTTTGGCGGAGTAGAAAAGTTAGTCGATAAACAGGAACTCGCTCGCATTGAACTGGACGACGCAGAACTGTGCGAGCCCGTGCTCGGCGACAAAACGCCGCGCGAAGTCTGCCTCATCGGCTTTCGGTTGTCGGGCGAATGCCAGCGCGTACGCGCGGCGAACTTGGGCCGCAGTGTCGTCGCCCGCTTCGCGACGGAGACGATCCGCGAAACGGCCGGCGTAGTGTTCGATGAACACGTCGTTTAGGAGCGAGAGTGCCTGGAGTGGCGTGCTGGTGACCGACCGGCGCGGAGTCGGCACGGACGGGTCGGGGCAGTCGAGTGTGTCGAGTAGCGGGCTTGTGCCGGCCCGCACGCAGGTGCGGTACAGGCTGCGGCGATTGAAGTCCGGGCCGACGGCGTCGAAGACGGTGTAGGTCTCATTGTTGCCGGCGCTTGAAATCGTGAAGTCGCGATAGCCGGGTCCGCCAATTCGGGGATCGAGGTCGCCGGAGGCAGCGAGCACTGCGTCGCGGAACGTCTCGGCCTCGAGACGCTGCGGCGGGCGACGCCAGATCAGGCGGTTGTCGGCATCAACTTCCATCGGACGTGCGACTGTGCGCGACGACTGTCGATACGCAGCCGACGTGACGATCAGCCGCTGAATTCGCTTCAAGCTCCACGGCGGTCCGTCGGACGGACGCACCAGTTGACCGGCGAGCCAGTCGAGCAATTCCGGATGTGACGGCTGGCCGCCCTGAAACCCGAAATCGTTCGGCGTGCGCACCAGTCCCTCGCCGAAGTGATAGGCCCACAGCCGATTGACCGCGACGCGCGGCGTGAGCGGATTGTTCGGGTGAGCGATCCATTCGGCCAGCGCCTTGCGCCGGTCCGCCTCGGGAGCATCTTCGGAAAGCGACCAATCGGAGGAAACGGTCGCGATCGCGGCGATGCCACGCGGGCCGACTGCCTCGCCGGGCTGGCGGAAATCACCGCGCGCCAACATGTGCCAGGGCCCCGGTTGCTTCGGCGTGGTCGTGTGAACCGGACCACCCTTGAGCAGCACCACGACACTTTCCAGGCGAGATCGTCGTGCGGTGAGTTGTCGCCTCACCCGTTCGTCTGCGGATTTCTCCCGCGACGCCAGATCATCGATCTCGGCCTGCAGTTCGGCGAGTCGCCTTTCGACGGCCGGCCGCGCGGTGTCAGTGACGCTCTCGCGCTCCTTCCCCTGGTATGTTCCTCCCAGTGCGGCGGAGAATTGGTAGAATTCCCGCTGCGTGATCGGGTCGAACTTATGGTCATGGCATCGGCTGCAATTGACGGTCAATCCCAGAAAGGTCTGGCTTACCGTGCCGACCAATCCCTCCAATTCCTCCTCGCGGGCGAACGCACGCATCTCCGGTAACCCATTGTTGTACGCCGTCAGGTCGTACGGCCCCATCGCCAGAAAGCCGCTGGCGATGACGGCCAGCGAATTGTCCGGCCGCAACACGTCGCCGGAAATCTGCCAGCGAATGAATTCGTCGTACGGTAGGTCGGAGTTGAACGCCTCGACGATAAAATCGCGGTACTTCCACGCGCTCGGCCGCAGCTTGTTCCGCTCGAATCCCTGGCTCTCGCCGAATCGCACGATGTCGAGCCAATGCCGCGCCCACCGCTCGCCGTAGTGCGGCGAATCGAGCAGCCGGTCCACGAGTCGCTCGTACACACGCGGGTCCGGGTCGCGGACGAATTCGTCTACTTCCTCCGGCGTCGGCGGCAGGCCGACGAGGTCGAACGAAAGCCGGCGAATCAGCGTTCGGCGATCGGCTTCGGGCGAGGGCTGCAGCCCGGCTTTCTCCAATCCTTGCAGGATGAAATGGTCAATCGGATTCGTCGCCCGTTTCACATCAGCCACGGGCGGCGGCTCGACGACCCGCAGTGGTTGCAGCGACCACCAGTCGTAGCCGGCGCGGGTGTCCGTCGTGCGGAGAAACTCGCGCGGCGGCGACGGCGCGGGCTGCCCCTTCGGCGCCGGCCGGTCGGCAGCGGTCAGCGGGTTGTCTTTCTCAGTGAGCTTGCCTCGCCAAATCTCCAGCCCAGACAGATTCGCATGCCCGCCGATCGCAGTCAGTTCGATCGTGTTGTCGGCCACATCAATCACCCACGGCCCCAGCCGATCCCAGTGACCGCCGTTCCCACTGTTGTACGCCTTCGCCACGAGACGACCGGCGAGAAGGATGTCGAAATTCTGCGGATCGTTGTCCTCCCAGACATACAAGTAAACGCTGTATGTGCCGGACGGCACGTCGGTGATTCGGAATC
>Ga0247727_10019137_pt1 | contig 10654 bp, 10 predicted proteins | sample WisWelCaveWW1625_FD_202498 | JGI IMG/M metagenome (GOLD analysis project Ga0247727, IMG submission 202498) | Biofilm microbial communities from Wishing Well Cave, Virginia, United States - WW16-25 | ecosystem: Environmental > Aquatic > Deep subsurface > Groundwater > Cave microbial mat | place...
TTAAAGGGTTAGATAATATCAAAAGATATATAAATTAAACTATTTTGTCAATAAATAACAGAGCGACCTTATGAGGCGGTCTTTTCCTTCGCCGTTCGTTTGGAAGTCCGGCTGAGATCGGTATAATCGGCCGGGTTTTTTTTGCGCCACGTAATTTTGCACCGTTTGCAGGCAAAACGGTTATTGTTTGAGAGAAACCGCCACCAAAGTTTAGATCCATTATCAATAATCCAAACGGTGGTGTCGCTTAAACATTCCGGACAAAGAGAGGTCGTGAATAGGTGCATCACCGCATGGAGCTTAATTTTTTTCATAATTAAAGACTCTCTAAGGAAATTTTTTCTTCCTGCCCGGTTAGCATATCTTTGACGACAACCTGGCCGTACCGTAATTCATCCGGTGCCACCAAGATGACCCGTTTGGCTTTTCTGCGGTTTGCATCCGCCATATTTTTTTTCAATTTTTTAAGTCCCAAAGCCAGATCGACTACACGATTTTTTTCGCGAAGCCGAGCGGCCAGATTCAGTGCGAGCGGAACCTGTTCATCGGAAAAGGGGATGATAAAGTCATCGACAGAGAAATCTAAACCAGGCAAACGCTGTTTGGCTTGCAGGATTTCGAGAATGACGACGTCCCCAAAACCGGCTCCCACGGCCGGCTGGGGCTGTCCCCCGAGCGTTTCCAAGAGCCGATCATAGCGGCCGCCGCCGCAAATGGCGCGAAACTGTTTCTCAGTATCATAAACTTCAAAGACGGTTCCTGTATAGTAAGATAACCCACGGACAATCCCCATTTCAAATTTACACATATTTTTTGCCGGTGAATGGGATAGATCACGGAAGAGACTGGCCAGCATCTGATACCCTTGGAGCGGACCGTTATTTTTTTCCAAAAAGTTCTTGACTAAAGCTAAATCCCTGAAATTCAAGACTTCCTCAAGTGCGTTGAGCTGTGACTCAGTGAGGTCTTTTTGTTTGAGCAAGTCCCGCAGGATTTGGGATTCGACCTTATCCTTTTTATCAATAATCATGATTACTTCCAGATAACGCGAAGGGGGGATTTTCAGGCACTGGAAGAGATCCTGCATCAGGATCCGGTTATTGAGTCCAATAATAAATTCGTTATCCTTTAAGCCGATTTTCAGCAGAGCCGAGGCGATGGCGGAAATAATTTCCACCTCTGCCAAGAGACTTTCTTCCCCGACTATATCGAGATTCCATTGATAATGTTCGCGTTTACGTCCGCGCGACATCCGTTCGTAACGAAAGCACTGGGACAAGGAAAACCATTTTAAAGGTTTTGCGAGTTCCTGGTTCCTGGCCAGGATCATCCGTGCGAGAGTGGGTGTCATTTCCGGCCGGAGACAGACACGGCGGCCCCCTTTGTCCTCAAAATTGTAGAGTTGATCCACAATTTCTTCTCCCTGCTTTCGGACAAAGAGTTCTTCAGATTCCAAAATCGGTCCATCAAATTCCTGAAATCCATAGCGTCGGGCTGTATCCCGGAAAATAGCAAAGAGCCAATTGCGCAAGGCGAGATCGGCCGGATAGAAGTCACGCGTCCCTTTAGGCGGTTGTAAGAGATCCATAAAAATGCGGTAAGCGGAGTGTGGAGATTCGCTTAGATTAATTTAAAGTTCAAGATTGCAATAAAGACTTAAAGTAATGGATGGTTGTTTTTAAGCCCTCCTCGAGCGGAACCTTGGGTTCCCAGTTCAGTTTTGATTTGGCGAGGGTAATGTCCGGGCGGCGCCGAATGGGATCATCCTGCGGGAGCGGCTTGAAAACAATTTTAGATTTAGAGCCGGTCATCTGAATCACTTTTTCAGCGAGGTGGAGGATTGTTATTTCATTGGGGTTGCCTAAATTGACCGGGCCGGTAAAGTTGTCACTGGCCATCATGCGCACGAATCCGTCCACCATGTCCGAAATAAAACAAAACGAACGGGTCTGATCCCCCTTGCCATAGACCGTAATGTTTTCCTGCTTTAAGGCCTGTACGATAAAATTACTCACTACGCGGCCATCATCGATTTCCATGCGCGGTCCGTAGGTATTAAAGATACGCACAATTTTAATATCCACTTTGTTTTGGCGATGATAATCCATCATTAATGTTTCGGCTACCCGTTTTCCTTCGTCATAACAACTGCGGATCCCAATCGGATTAACATTGCCCCAGTCGTTTTCCTTTTGCGGGTGTGTAAGCGGGTCTCCGTAAATTTCAGAAGTAGAGGCCTGCAAGATCCGGGCCCTGACCCGTTTGGCCAGTCCGAGCATATTGATTGTACCGATGATATTGGTTTTGATCGTTTTGATCGCATTGTACTGGTAATGGCGGGGCGAGGCCGGGCAGGCCAGATTAAAAATCTGATCAACCTCAAGGAGGATGGGGTTAATGATATCATGCCTAATTATTTCAAAACTGTGGTGGGATAAGAGGGGGTCAATTTTTTGCTTACGGCCTGTAAAGAAATTATCCAGACAAATTGTTTCATGGTTTTCTTTTAATAAGCGCTCACATAAATGGCTGCCAATAAATCCGGCACCCCCGGTAATAAGGATTCTCACGATTTTCCTCCATACTGTTTTTGATAATACTGTTTAAATTCTCCACTCTTAATTTTTTGCCACCAGCGAGGATTGTCTTGATACCACTGAATTGTATTTTTTAACCCCTCTTCCAGCGCGACCGCGGGACACCAGCCCAGTTTTTTAATTTTATTACAATTGACTGCATAGCGGCGGTCATGACCGGGGCGGTCTTTAACATATTCGATGAAGGCTTCTCCTTTGTTTAACAATTTTACAATGCTTCTTGTCAAAGCAAGATTGCTGACTTCCGGATTTTGGTTGGCACCGATATTATAGATTTCACCCGGGATTCCCTGATGCAGCACGTGATCGATCGCACTGCAATGGTCAGACACGTACAGCCAATCGCGGATCTGTCCGCCCTCTCCATAAACGGGGACTTTTTTATTTTCCAATAAATTAGTAATAAATAGGGGCAGCATTTTTTCAGGATATTGGTAAGGTCCGTAATTATTAGTACAGCGGGTAATCATCACGGGAAGATTATAGGTGCGCCGTGCGGCGAGGATCTGCAAGTCGGCGCCGGCTTTGGAGGCCGCATAGGGGCTGCCCGGGTGCAGCGAATCGTCTTCTTGAGCGGGATTCTTTCCGTCTCTGTCGCCATAGACCTCATCGGTTCCGATCTGGATAAAGCGCTCAAGCTTATATTTTTTGACCATCTCCAGCAATACATAAGTTCCATAGACATCGGTTTGAATAAAATCGCCAGCGAAAGTAATTGAACGATCAACATGGGTTTCCGCGGCAAAATTGACAATCACGTTAATTTGATGATTCTGAATCGCTTCTTCCAAAATTTTAGCATCGCAAATATCGCCCTTGACAAACTGATAATGCGGGTTTGAAGAAGCGGCAGTCAGATTCTCCAGATTCCCGGCATAGGTGAGTTTATCATAATTAATAATCCGATAGTCAGGATATTTATTGAATAAATAGTGAATAAAATTGCTGCCGATAAAACCGGCGCCACCGGTGATGAGGAGACGCATCATTTTAAGGTAATTTATAAAATTTATATTTTGGGGGTTTTAGATTTTTCGCCACTTTAGTCATGGCCCGGGTTAAGGGAGTTCTATACAACTCAATGCCCTCAAAAATAGTGGAGCGATGACAAAACCAAATTAAAATTTAAAATTAAATAAAAACCGAATGTCGGGGCAATTATTTATGGGGAATTGACGAGAGAGAGTTGTGATGCCGTAAAATATGACTCAGTTTAAAGCGAAGGCATAGACCGGTGAGAATTCAGACCAGGGTCTGACACTCAAAGGTCATGAGAGCGTTGATCCGTTTCGTGAATTTCAGGGGATCGCGGACTTTGGAGCCTTCATTCATTAAAGCCTGGTCATACAGGAGATCGGTATATTCTGTTAACTTCGGATGTTTTTTATCTTTCTCAAAAAGGCGGTACATCGTTTCGATGATTGAGTGCTGGGGATTCAGCTCAAGGATCCGTTTGGATTGGGGAAGATCCTGATTCATATTTTTAAAGATTCGTTCCATGTGGGCGCTCATTTCACCTTCCTCAGTGACGAGACAACAGGCGCTGTCGGTGAGCCGGTTGGAAAGGCGGACTTCCTTGAGATCCGGTAAATGAGACTTAATAAAACCAAACAGGTCTTTAAATTGTTTTTCTTTTTCTTTATTTGATTTTTTTTCATCCTCATTTTCCAGATCGACTTGCCCTTTGTTCAGGGATTTAAATTTAATTTTATTGTATTCATAAAAAGACTGCATCATCCATTCATCAATGGGATCTGTCATGAGCAGGACTTCATAATTTTTCTTTTTAAAAACTTCGATGTAGGGGGAACTTTCCAGTTCACTGCGGGATTCGCCCGAAAGATAATAAATTTCCTTTTGGTCCTGGGGCATGCGGGATAGACACTCTTTCAAAGACGTCCATTTTCCGGGTTCAGTCTTGGTTGATTCGAAGAGAAGCAGGTCCTGCAGTTTTTCACGATTGTCGGTGTCCGTATGCATCCCTTCTTTTAAGACTTTGCCAAATTCTTTATAAAATCCGCTGTAGCGTTCGGGTTGATGCTCCTGCATTTCTTTTAAAACAGCCAGAACTTTGTTGATTAATCCTTTTTTGATTTTCACAATCAGCGGGTTCTCCTGAAGGAGTTCACGTGAGACATTGAGAGGCAGATCGGATGAATCAACGACTCCGCGCACAAAGCGGAGATATTCGGGCATCAGATTTTTGCAGTCATCAGAAATAAAAATCCGGCGGACATAGAGATGGATCCCGCGCTGGCGATCTGGATGGAAGAGATCAAAGGGCGGTTTGGAAGGAAGGTAGAGAAGGGCTTTAAATTCCTGCGTTCCTTCGGCACTGAAATGAATTGTCTCTAAGGGATTGTTCCAGTCGCTGCTGATATGTTTGTAAAATTCATAGTATTCCCCCTCAGTGATTTCCGATTTTGATTTGAGCCAAATTGCCTTACGTGAATTTAAGGTTTCTTCTTTGATCGTCTTTTTTTTGTTTTCTTCCCGCTCGACATCCATCAGAATAGGGTGCTCAACGTAATCCGAGTATTTTTTTATGATGTCGCGAATTTTCCATTCCTTAAGATATTCCTGAAATTCTTCCTTTAAATGGAGCGTGACTTCTGTGCCACGGTATTCCTTGGAGAAAGGTTCTACGGAAAAACTGTTTTCCCCGGCGGATTCCCAGCGGACACCCAGATCTTTATCTCCCGCGGTACGAGACAACACGGTTACTTTATCGGCGACCATGAAGGCAGAATAAAATCCTACACCAAATTGACCGATCAGTTCGGGTTTGTTTTGGATGTCTTTTAAATTTTCAAGGAACATTTTTGTGCCTGAGCGGGCAATGGTTCCCAGATTTTCAACAATATCTTTTTCGCTCATGCCGATGCCGTTGTCGCTTACGGTCAAGGTTTTTTCTTTTTCGTTGCAAATGAGTTTGATTTTCCAGTCGGCATTATCTTCCAGAATCTCTTTATTGGTCAGCGAATCAAAGCGTATTTTGTCGATCGCATCCGAGGCATTGCTGATCAGTTCGCGCAGGAAAATATCCCGGTTGGAATAAAGAGAATGGATAATCAGATTAAGAATCTGCTTTATTTCAGTTTTAAATTCCATGGATTGATTCGACATGGCGATTCCTTGAAAATATTAAGGAGTAAAAATAAATTTAGGTGAAAAGATAAATTTTTTTTAAGGAAAATCAAAAAATTTTTTTATGGCAGGGATGGCAGATCCGTTTTTTCAGTGAGTTTTTGCACTAATTGGAAGAGGCAGGGGAAGCGCTCTCGGACCCTGTTTATTTCAAATGAAAGATGGCGCAGGGCTTCGGGGATAAACTGCAGAAATGCGGGTTTGCCTTTGATTTTAGACAAGAACCCATAAGCCCCGAGGGCCTGCATGTGGCGCTGCAGCCCGCATAAAATTAAAGATTCATCAAAATTTTCGAGGATTTCCGGTTGTTTTTGTGAGATTTGATTTTTGTAAAAGTCAATGAGTTCTGTCCTTACAGAATCAGACAAGGGGGAGTAGGGATCTCTGAGAAGAGAAGCAATATCGTAGGCAGGCGGCCCCATACGGGCTCCTTGAAAATCGATAAAAAAGGGCGCTTCTCCCTTGAGCATTATGTTTTGCGACTGAAAATCGCGGTGCATAACCCGTTTCGGGAAGCGATCCACAGTCTGGGCCAGTGATTTTAATTCTTTTTCAATCTCTATTTCATTTTCAATGGAAAGTTTAAAAATGCTTTTTACACAGCGCTGCAAGAAGTAATGTGTTTCCCAGAGAAGGGTTTCAAGATTAAAATGCCATTCATAGAGAAGCGGGCAGTCTTGGGCAGGAAGTGAATGAAGCTGAACAAAGCATAAGAGTATTTTTTTGTAGAGCGCTTTAATTTCTTCCGGAGCGGGGTTCTTTTTCATCCATTGATGTAAGTCCAGTTCTCCCAAGTCCTCAAAAATGATCTGACAATTTTTGAAGTTATAATTTATGAGGGCCGGGACGGGCAGATTGTGTTTTTGAAAAAAGACAGTGTATTCAATATGACGGCGAACTTCGAGGGGGTCTAAGTGCCGGTGATAAATCATGAGAATCCGATTGAGGCCAGGTAAGCGGTAATATTGCCGGTCCGAGCCTCCCCCACCAACCAAAGAAGCCGAGACGGGTTCACTGTGATTTAACAGAAGAGGACGAAACAAAACGGTTCGGGGATAAATTTTTTTGACTGTATTGCTTTGGATTTGGGTAAAATTAAGATGAGAAAAATCGATCGTGTAATCCGGTCCAACGAGTTTATGGTTCAATACTGCGGATTCATTTATTTTGGCACCCGGCATGATGATTACATTCTTCAGTTGACAATGCGGAGAGATCTCTGCTTCCTGGTTGATAATAATCATTTCCTGAAGGCGGAGGTCGGACGGCAGATGAACCTGGGGGTGAATAAAGCGCGTGATATTTCTGGATAAGAGTTGCCGTACATTTTCGAAAATAAAAGCATCAATATTTCCAAGGTCCTGCCAGCAGGACTGGCCAATCGAGTAGGTGCCGATCTTTTCTCCTTTAGCAACGGCGTTTAGCCAGGCCTGGGTTGTTTTAGAAAATCCGCTGGGCAAGTATTTTAAAAAACGGGGATGATAAATGGCGACACCGGTAAAACCAACCCATTCCTGAACCCCTGCCAGGGGTTGTTCCTGCCCGATACAAATCAGTCTTTGGTTTTTATCCAATCCCACATAGCGGGCATTATCCTGATGATGGACCGCCAGCGTCACCAAATTATTTTCCCGTTGATGGATTTCCATTAATTGCGATAAATCCATTTCACTGATGATATCGCTATTATGTACGATAAAGGAATCATCCTTCAAAAATTTCCGGGCATTTTCTAATGCCCCGCCCGTTCCCAGAATCGGATTTTCCGTAAACAATGTTACCTGATCGGCAAAGAGGGATGACTTAATCCAGTTTTGAAGAGCAGCGGAATGATAATGGCTGTTCATCCCAACAGGGGCGTCCGGAAAGAAATCATAAAGTCTCTGCATAATCAAGTCTAAGATGGGTATCCCAAGAATGGGCAGCAACGGTTTAGGGAGATGCGTTGTGAGAGGGTGAAGGCGCTGGCCAAAACCAGCGGCCAAGATAAAAATTTTCATGATCGTTAATGATAAAGAAGACAAGACTTGCGGATTTTTTCAAATTTCAGATATTGACGACTCCAATCTTTTGCCAACCAGGACAGCGGTTGATGGAGTTGCTCACGAAAGCGATCGGAGCCGGCGAGGATATCAATTGGTAATTGACGCGTTTCATATTCATAAGGAGGCTGGCGCCAGGCAAAGCGGCGGGGGTAGAGTTTACGGACCGTTTTTAGAATAGCAGCGGCGGTTAAAACGGGCTTTAACGATTGTGCTTTTAAAATATGAATTTCAGCACCGCCGCATATTTTGCCGGTGTATTTTTGGAAAGCAGGCTGGAAAAAGAGAGGACGAAGAAAGATTCCCGGCAGGCTGTTTTTGTTCAATTCGTGTACAAGCACATCCGGATCGATAAAGGGCGCACCAAGAATCTGAAAGGGTTTGGTCGTTCCACGGCCTTCGCTTAAATTAGTCCCTTCCAGTAAGCAGAGGCCCGGATATAAGAGAGCGGCATCGAGTGTTGGCAGATTGGGAGAGGGGAGAACCCAGGGGAGACCGGTTTGATTAAAAAAGTAGTTTCTTTTCCAGTTTTTTAAAAGGATAATTGTTAGAGAAAGCTGAGGAAAAAAATATTTTTGGAAATATCGGGCAATTTCCCCGATGGTCATCCCGTGCCGGATCGGTAAGGGCTGTAATCCTACAAAAGAAGCAAAGGCCGGATCGAGGAGAGGTCCTTCCACGGTTTGGCCGTTGATGGGATTGGGTCGGTCAAGAATGATTACAGGCAGTTTTAATTCGAGACATGCTTCTAAGCATAAATACATCGTCCAAATAAAGGTGTAATAACGGGCTCCGACATCCTGCAGATCAATCACTAAAACATCGATCTGTTTCAACATCGCCGGCGTCGGCTTACGATATTTTCCGTAAAGGCTATAGACCGGCAGGCCGGTTTTTTTGTCCCTGAATCCCTGCCATTCGATCATATTGTCCTGCGTATTTCCCCAGATACCGTGCTGGGGGCCAAACAGGGCGGTGAGTTTTATTTTTTTGAAATTTTTGAAAATGTCAATTGCGTGTTGCAGAGAACGATTAACCGAAGCAGGATGACAGAGCAGACCGACGCGGGCATTATTTAAGGCGGAAGGCCAGGCAGTATAAAGACGGTCAAGACCGGTGAGGGTAGGCATTGGAATGAAAAATATAAAAAATATTTATTTATGAAAACTTATATGATATTTTCCAAGAGTATGTTATGGTGGTCATGACAAATTCCATTGCCTCAACCCAAGGTTCTCTTAGAGAGGCCATTTCTCAGCTATCTTACCTCCGGGTAATTTTCTGCTACCGGCTGACTTCCGGCGGCAGATTACCATTCTACAAAGGCTCTATGCTACGGGGGCAGTTCGGGAGGGCATTCAAAAAAGTCAGTTGTGTGAATCCCAGCGGTGTTTGCGAGGGCTGCGATGTTGCCGGGAATTGCGGCTACTGGAAGGTTTTTGAATCCCCTGTTCCTCAGGAAAGCGGACGGATGGTTAAATATACGGCTATTCCACACCCTTTTATCATACGGCCGCTGGATGAGGGGAGAACGGAATTTGTTCCAGAAACTAACCTTGAATTTGAATTGACTCTGTTTGGAGAACAGACGATCGGGTGGCTGCCCTACCTGGTGCGGGCGTTTGAAATGATGGGCCAAAGCGGACTCGGTGAGAGCCACTTACCGGCTGTCCTTGAGGAGGTGCGAACCGTGGGACAAACAAAGCCTGAAGGCTGCGTAGTTTTTTCCAAGGCGAAAGGGCTAGTTGATGTGCCTAGACCGGATTTTTTAAGTCTGAATGGAGAGGAGTCAAAAAATAAAATTCTTACCCTGAATTTCCACACGCCTGTAAGGATTCAGCGCAATGGAAAAATTCTTTCCCAATTCGATTTCCGCACCTTCTTTTCTACCCTGCTGCGGCGGTTTACCAACATGGCCTATTTCCAGGCAGGCCTAGAAGTGCAAGAGGACTTCCGGACCCTCTTGGCATCCGCCGATGACGTACACACTGAAGCGTGCAGCCTGCGGCGTTTTGCCTGGAGACGCTATTCTTACCGTCAAGAACAAGGCATGGATCTGGATGGAATGGTCGGGAGCATCTCTTTTGCGGACGTGCCCGATGATTTCTTGCCATTGATCCGTTTTGGGGAGATACTACACGTGGGCAAGAATACGGCGTTTGGGTGTGGGAAATACTTGTTGGTCGAAAGAATAAGGAACTGATGGTTAAGTCTATGGAAAAACTTGTTCTGTTTCATCCCCACGCACTGTCTCGTATGAAGGAAAGAGGTGCTGAGGAAAATGAAATACGAATCACCCTAAATACCGGCGAACTTTTTCCGGCAAAGTTTAACCGAAAAGGGAGAAGGAAAAATTTTCCATTTCATGGCTCATGGCATGGAAAATATTATGCGAACAAACAAATTGAAGTGTTGTATGTTGAATCGAAAACAGAAAAAATGGTCATAATCGTAATTACGAAATATTTTTAATAAGGGAGGCACTCGCTATGCGCTTAAATTATGATCCTGATCATAACATTGCCTATATTCGATTCAGGGAAAAAACTGCTCAAGTGGAAACGCTACGAATAAGCGATTCATTAAACATTGATCTTGCCCCCGATGGTACTGTCTACGGCATCGAACTGCTGAATGCCAATGAACAGTTAAGAAGTCAGGATAAGGGTTTGCTGGTAGTTGTAAATGAGATGAAGGGCAAGCAGAGGGAAATACCACTTTTTGAATAGAGTAGTTTGTTAATGATGGAGGGAGAAGTGGATACTAAAGTTGTGAGAGCATCCGTAAAAAAATGGGGTTGTGCGTGAAGGTATGAGGCGAAGAAAGAGCAAAATTTGCCACAAAGATTTTTCAACCTTGATCCGATTC
>Ga0247727_10019138_pt1 | contig 10653 bp, 9 predicted proteins | sample WisWelCaveWW1625_FD_202498 | JGI IMG/M metagenome (GOLD analysis project Ga0247727, IMG submission 202498) | Biofilm microbial communities from Wishing Well Cave, Virginia, United States - WW16-25 | ecosystem: Environmental > Aquatic > Deep subsurface > Groundwater > Cave microbial mat | place...
CGCACGTGGTCCGTGCGCACGACGTGGCCGCGACGGTCCGCGTGGCGAGGATGATCGACGCCCTGCGGGCCTGGTGATCATGGTGGAGCGACTCGTTTCCGCCCTTCATCTCCAGAACGTGGGGCTTTTCGCCCTCGTGGACATTCTCGTGCTCGCGGTCCTCATCTATCAGCTCCTGCTGATGCTGCGCGGGACCAGGGCGGCGAGGATGATCTTCGGCGTGGTGGCGGTCGTGATCGTGCACCTCCTGACCGGGCCCGCGCTGTTCTACCTGCCGGCGGTTCACTCGGTCCTGGGGACGATCCTCCTCTACATCCCGTTCGCGGTGATCGTGCTGTTCCAGAATCCCATCCGACAGGCCCTGGCCCGCGTCGGACGGAACCCGCTCACCGCCTTCCTCCCGCGACCTCGCCACGAGGTCCTTGCCGAGGAGATCGCGCTCGCGGCCGCATCCCTGGCCAGCAAGCGCCTGGGCGCATTGGTCGTGATCGAGCGCGAGCTGGGCCTCAGGGCATTTGCCGAGACCGGGATCTTCCTGGATGCCCTGGTCTCCTACGACCTGCTCCTCAACATCTTCACCCGCGGCTCCCCGCTTCACGACGCCGCGGTCATCGTCGCAGAGGGGAGAATCCGAGCGGCCTCGTGCTACCTCCCCCTGACGACGAATCCGGAGCTTTCGCGCACCTACGGCACGAGGCACCGCGCCGCCATCGGAATCACCGAGGAATCGGACGCCCTGGCCGTGGTCGTTTCCGAGGAGCGCGGCATCATCTCCCTCACGGAGGCCGGAGCGATCATCGAGAACCTGGACGCGCGCTCTCTTGCCGAGAGGCTGCGGGCGGCTCTGGCCCCGGGGGAGGACGGCAAGGGGGGCCGGCGGCCCCGGCGCAGCTTGGTCCTGGCGAGATAGGCGATGCTGGAGCCCCTCGTGCGGAACTGGCCCCTGAAGCTCCTGGCTCTTCTCCTCGCCTTCGCCATCTGGGTCGCCGTGACCGGTGAGAACCGGATCGTCCAGGATTACCGCATCCCGCTGGAGATCACGCTGGCGGGAGGCCTGGTGCCGGGCGAGGCCCCCCCGACCACGGTGAACGTCAGGCTCCGCGGTCCCGAGACGATCTTCCGCAGGCTCGACCCGCTTCCCATGAAGATCAACGTGGACCTCAGGGATGCGGCCCCGGGACCGAGGAACGTCCTGCTCTCCGCCGACGACGTGAGCGGCGTTCCCGACGGCGCGGAGGTCGCGCTCGTGGAGCCCGACCGCTTCCGGCTTCTCCTCGAGCGGCGCGTGAAGAGGCTTCTCCCCGTGGTTCCGGCGTTCGCGGGGCAGCCGGCGAAGGGGTTCACCGTGTACGACGTGCGTCTCGACCCGGAGAGCCTCGAGGTCGAGGGTCCCGATTCCAAGGTGTCCGTCCTCACGCGTCTGCGCACGGACCCGATTCGCCTCGACGGGAAGACCGCCCCGTTCACCGTACGCGTGGGCGTGGTCCCCGCCACGGCCGAGGTGCGCGTGGCGGACCCGCGCCCGCTCGAGGCGGAGGTGATCGTGGATCTCTCCCCCGTGACCGCGATTCTGGCCGCTGTGCCGGTCGTTCTGGCGGGAAAGGTCTACGAAGGCTACGCCGTACCCGGCGCCTTGAGCGTGACCCTTGCGGGGCCGCCTGGGCTCCTTCGCGGATTGCGCTCGGATCGGCTCCGCGCGGTGGTGGATGTCGAGGGACTGGCGCCGAGGAGCGAGCCCTACCATCTTCCGGTCCGGGTGGAGTTCCTGAGCATGCCCGCCGCGGAGCTGGGACGAGTGACGGTCAAGTCCCTGAGTCGGCCGAAGGTCGCGGTCCATTTGTCCAGCCGGAGGATCTCTCCGTGAAGCGTCTGTTCGGGACCGACGGCATCCGAGGCGTCGCGGGGGTGAGCCCGCTCGATCGGCCCACCGCCCGCCGGTTCGGGGCGGCCCTCGCGGCGGTCCTCGCGAAGGCGACCGGCGCGCCGGCAAGGGTCGTGCTGGGACGAGACACGCGGGAGTCGGGACCGTGGCTTCGGGACGAGGTCGCCGCCGGCCTGGCCCATCGCGGCGCCGAGGCGGTCGATGCGGGGATCATCACGACGCCCGGCCTCGCGCGGGCAACCTCGGCGAGTCGCTTCGACGGCGGCGTCATGATCTCGGCGAGCCACAATCCGTTCGGGGATAACGGGCTCAAGGTATTCGGACCGGACGGCACCAAGCTCCCCGACGAGATGGAAAAGGAGATCGAGGACAGGATCCTCGACCCGGCCACCGTCGCTCCCCCTGGCGTCCAGGTTCCCGTCAGAGAGGACGGAGCGCTCCTCGAGAGCTACGTTCGCTTTCTCGAGGGAGCGCTCCCCGACCAGAGGCTTTCCGGGTTGCGCGTTCTCCTGGACTGCGCCAACGGCTCGGCGGCCAGGATCGCGCCGGAGGTTTTCCGTTTCCAGGGCGCCCGCGTGGACGTGATCGGCGCATCGCCGGACGGTCGGAACATCAACCTCCGCTGCGGCTCCCTCCACCTCGAGCTGCTCGCCACCACGCTCCGCAGCGGCGGGTGCGACATCGGAATCGCGTTCGACGGGGACTCCGATCGGTGCCTCGCCGTGGACCGGAACGGCCGCACACTGGACGGCGACCACATCCTCTATTTCGCCGCGCGCGCGCTGAAACGCGAGGGGAGACTGCGCGGCGACATCGTGGTGGCCACGGTGATGTCCAATCTGTGGCTCGAGATCAAGCTGCGCGAGGAAGGGATCCGCATCCTCCGGGCTCCCGTGGGCGACAAGTACGTCTACGAAAGGATGGTGGCCGAGGACGCATCCCTGGGAGGCGAGCAATCCGGCCACATCATCTTCCGCGATCGGGCGAAGACGGGTGACGGAATCCTCACCGGCCTTCTTCTCCTCGACTTCCTCCGCAACGAGGATCGGAGCCTCGAGGAGATCCTCGATGGGCTCGCCCCGTTCCCGCAGGTGCTCGTGAACGTGAAGGTGCGCGAGAAGCCCGATCTCCTTCGCCACCCCGTGATTGGACCGGCCGTATCCCGTGTGGAGGCGGCGATGAACGGCCGCGGCCGCGTGCTCCTCCGCTACTCGGGCACGGAGCCGCTCGCCCGGGTCATGGTCGAGGGCGCCGACGCGGAGCGCGTTCACCGGCACGCCCTGGAGCTGGCCGAGGTGATCCGGAGGGAGCTGGGGGCCTAGGAGAGCCACCCGGGGTCTAGCTGAAACCCCGCCTCCTGGGGCGCTGCCCCCGGACCCCCGCAACCCGCGCTCGACACAGGCCTGGAGAACGGCCTGCGTCTCCCGCGGGTTTTCATGATTTCAAGGTGAGTCAGTAAAACTATAATCCGTCCATGAGGATCATCGGAGCGGACCTGTCGCCCGACCTGCCGGCCAGGGCCGACGCGGAGAACACGCTGGTCCTGCTGGACGACGCGGGCCGCGTGCAGACCGTGCGGCACCCGCGGAATCTCCCCGCGATCGCCGTGGAGATCGGGGAACTGGCGGGGGGCGAGCCGTTCCTCGTCGGCGTGAACCTCCCCGTGGTCGTTCCCGTCAACTCGGCGCGGAACCGGCCCGTGGAGGGGCTGGTCCGCCGGAAGCTCGGCTACAGGCTCGGGCCCGGAGGGAGAGCGGCTCTCTCCTCGGACAAGGGAGGGGTTGCCGGCGAGGCGCTCCTGGCGGCCCTGGCCGCGGCCGGCTTCCCCTGTCTCCCCTACCCCGACCGCGACCGGCGGAGATCCGGGATGGCCGAGATGGACCCGGGCCTCATCCTGAAGGTGCTGCTGTGGGAAGACTCGCTCTCCTCCAGGGCAGGAGGCGGTGTCGACCGCGGCGCGCTCTTTCGGTCCTACTCTCCGCCGGATCATCGCGCCTCCCCCAGGTCGCGCTCGAGTTGGAGCCAGCGGACGGTATGGCTCGACGTGACGGTTCGCGCGCTCTCTGCGTCGCAGACGATCGACCTCCGCCCGGCGAGGGATGCCCTGGTCTCCGCGTCGTCCGAGCGGGACCTGGAAGGCGCGGCCTCGCTCCTCGACGCCTGCCTCGTGGCCGCCACCGCGCGAAGGTACCTGGAAGAGCCGGAGACCTGCATGTTCCTGGGCGAACGGGAGGGCGGATACACGATCCTCCCCGCGGACGGTGTCGTGCGAACGCTCGCCCTGGGAGAGCCTCCCGCGAAGCGCGGCGGACTTTTTCCCAAGGCGTCCCTTCGTCAGCGCCTCGGAGAGGTTGCCGAGCTGCGTCCCGTGGAGCTCCTCGAGATGCCCGGCCGCCCTCAGCGAGTGGAAGCCGTCTTCCGATCGCATCCGCTCTATGAGTTCGACAACCTCGACGAGATGCTCTGGTGGAAGCACTGCCGCCACGTGTCCGGCCCCCCTCTTCCGAAAGAGGGACTGCAGGAGCTGGCGGTTGCGCTGGGAAAGGACTCTCTCGAGTCCGATCGTGGCGTCACGCTCCGCCTGGTGCGCAGCCGACACCGGACCCTGTCGTTTCGCTTCGATCCCCCCGGCGCCTGGAGAGCCCGGGTCCCCACCCGGGACGGGAGGACCTACCCGTTCCGCGTCCTGCGGGCGACGTTCGAGACGTCGCCCTCGTAGGACGGGCAGTCACTCCTCGGGAGGGCCCGGCCTGCGGCGCGGCCCGGGAGGGGGCGGCGCGTCGTCCGTGATCCGGTAATCCTCCGGGACCACGAACGTCGATCGGTCCGGTTCCTCGCGCTTGACCCCCGCGAGTCGAAACGAGGTGACTCCGAGGCGCGGATCCGAGCGCGTGGAGCGAACGACGACCTGCAGATCGGGCGAGTACCAGCGCTCGTTCACGATATAGATCGGTTTCTCGTTGCCGATCTCCCCCGCCGGGATCGTGACCGTCTCTCGCGTCCCGTCGACCTCGAGCCCTTCCATCGTTTTCCTCCCGAGCGATTCGCTCACCGGAATCGGAGCGATCTCGGGCAATCGCGGCCTCGGCCCTCGGGTCGCGTCCTCGCGTGGAGGGAGCGGAGGTCTCCATCCGGCGGGTCTGGGCGGGAGGCGATGGGCGACGCGCTGCGCCGGATCGAGCCGATAGTGCGCCCCCGCGACCGGGTCGAAGATCAGCACCACACGGGGAGGATTCACCTCGGGCATCAGCGGACCGATCCCGCCCACGGCACTCTCGCGCCGCGTTCTTCCCTCGCGATCACGGAAGACGGCGCCGGTGGTTCTTTGCACGATCCGATTCCCGTCGGCGAGAGCCTGCACGATCTCCGTGATGGTCTCGGCCTGGTAGGGGGCCCCCTTCACGGTCTTTGCCTCGAGCGCGTCCTGGACACCGACCAGATCCATGAACGGGCGCCCTTGTGGGGTCGGCCGGCCCGGGCGCGGCCCACCCTGGGCCCAGAGGCTCGCAGGAACGACGAGCGTCATTGTCCAGAGAACGAGGCGTGCGAGACGCGGTCTTTCTCTCATTCCCTCATCCTGTCATTCCACGAGCCGGATCGCCCTCGCGATCCCGTCCTGTCCCAGGAGGAGATCGGCGGGAACGGTGTCGGCATCGCTGGCCGTGACCACGCTCAAGCCCAGATCGGCGAGACGCGACCGATCGAGCCGCACCCTCACGATCAGAAAGCTGTCGGAATCGGCGAGAAGGTCGCCGTACTGAAGAGGAACGAACTCGCCGTCGCCCTCCGTTCGGACCGCGGCATCCGACGCGACCGTCCGAGCCGTCGGGGCCGCGACGTCCCGAGAGGACCCGGGCGCGTTGCGCAGAAGAACCGAGGAGACGAGCGCGGTCACGGCGAGAGCGGCTGCCGTGGCCGTCGCCCACGCCCACAGAGGCCGCCTCTCCGTGACACGGGGAGGGCGGGAGGCCGCCGCCGTCCCTGACGCCCGCGCGCCAAGCTCCCGGAGGATCGCCTGCCGCACGCTCTCGGGAGCGCCCACGGCGTCCGTTTCCAAGACGAGGTCCGAAAGCGCGGCTTCGATCCCGCGTGCCTCCTCGAGCCTCTGGGTGCATCTCGCGCAATCCCCGGCGTGCTCGAGCGCTCTCGTCCGCTCCAGGGAGTGCAGGACGCCTTCGCGGTTCAGGTCGGCGACGATACCGGCGAAGTCTTCGCACTTCATGGCTTCAATCCACCTTCCGCCCAAAGGCGCCGCCCGCGGCGAGCTTCTCCGCGAGAACCTCCCGCCCGCGATGCAGCCGGGAACGGACCGTCCCGACGGGACATGCGAGCGAGGCTGCCGCCTCGGCGTAGCTCAGGCGCTGCAGGTCGCAGAGCACGACGGCTTCCCTGTAATGAATGGGAAGGGACAGGAGCGCCTTCCACACGAGCCCCGTCCGCTCGCGCCGGATCAGCCCCGAGAGCGCTGCGCTCGAAGCGGGCACGATCTCCTCGGGGGCCAACTCGACGGGGACGTAGGGTCGATCGCGCTCGAGGCGACGGAGCAGCTTGTTGCGGGCGACGCCGTAGAGGTAGGGCGCGAGCCCTCCACGCGCGCGATCGAAGCGCGAGGGCCGGTCGAGGAGGGCCAGGAAGACCTCCTGGGTCACGTCCTCCGCGACGGAGGTCGATCCGCTCATGCGCAGCGCGAAGCGGAAGAGGCTCTCGTGGAACCGATCGTAGAACCGGCCGAACGCGACCACGTCCCCGGTCTCGAGAAGCGCGAGAAGCTCTTCGTCGGTCGGTCCGCCGTCCTCCACCATCTCTCTTACTATAGGCGACGCGCGCTCCGCGCCGCGTGTCCCGTGGAGAGCGGAACCGCCGTCGAGAGCCAGCGACGTCATGGCACCGGGTCATGGGCAAGGGGACGGATTGGGGATGACCGCTCCGGAGCTCGACGCCCCGAGACTCCCCTCCCCGTAGCCGGAGACCGATGCGGAGACCAGGAAGTAGTGATCTCCGGCGTCGTCGGTGAAGGTCACGGACACCGCGCCGAGGCCGCTCATCAGGCACGCGTGATTGTAGGTCCCGGTCGCGCGCAGCGGCCCGAGATCTCCGCGGTAAACGTTGTAGGTCGCCGCGAGCCCTCCCGATTCGATGGGGCTCCCGACGATCTGGACCTCTCCGCCGACCCTCGACAGTCGAACCGGCGGCGTGCCGAGCGCGCCGTTTCCGACTTCCGGCGTGCCGACGACGAACGAGCCGCCGGTGGCCCGCAGGTTCCCGTCCGAGGGCCGCTCGACCTTGGAGCCCGAGCCGCCGCGCAGCGCCGTCCCGTTCGGATCGAGACCGATCGGTCCGCCGGCGCCGTCGCTCGCCGAGAAGGTGGCGATGGCCAGGAGATCCCCGGGAGCCCCGTGGTCCAGGAAGAACGGGATGGCCGCGTCGAAGACGACCGAGAAATCCTTCCGGCCCGCAACGAGATCTGCCGGGGGATCGCTCGCCGTGAGAACCGGGAGCCCGGCCGCCACCCCCGCGGGCTGAACCGTGACCGCACTGACCGCCGCGGGTGGGAACGTCAGGGCGAGATCGAATCCGAAAACGCGATTCTCGGGCAGACGATCGGTGACGTTGAGCCGCGTGAGAGAGATGTCGCGCGCGTGGATCGGCACCTGCACCGGGCCCGGGAGCCCCGCTCCGGTCCCGACGGCCATCTCGTCCCTGTCGTTGTCCAGCTCGGAGAGGTACGCCACCAGGTCGTTCCGCTGCGGCGGTGCGAGGACGGAGGTCACTCCGTGCCGATCCCCCGGATTGCGGATCGTGAGAACGTCGAGGAGGGCCGGTGCCGAGCCGTTGTGCAGGTACGGGAAGCTGTCGTGGAGCCGGAGGAGGGACGGGGTGTCGAACCCGTCGGCGCCGGCGACGTCCCCGGGCGCGAGCGTTCCCACGTCGTGGCGCACGATGCTCGTGAGGTCGCTGTCGGTGAAGGCAGCGCCCATGTGACAGGAGGAGCATCGGGTGACGGGCGACTGGAACAGGGTCTTCCCGCGGGCCGCCGCGGGGGACAGCCCGCCTCCCGGCTGCCGGTTCGGGTTGGCGCGCAGGGGCTTCTGGATGAAGTCCATGAAGGCCGCGAAGTCGTCCAGGTCCTGGGAGAGCCCGGCATTGGGGGCTCCGAAGACCGGATTCGGCGTCCCGTCGATGAGACCGGCGCCGAACTGGATGTTCCGGATGTTGAGCTCGAGGTCCTGGAGCTCGTCCATGTTCGCGGTCCAGTGCACCGCTCCCGAGTCGTGGATGCCGCGGATGTCCGTCGTGCTCCGGATCCCCTCGCCGAGGGGCGTGAAGTTCCAGTCTCGCCCGTCGTGGGCCGCGTCGGGGTGACACGAGATGCAGGCGATCCGGTTGTCCGTGGAGAGCCTGCCTCGCGCCGTGAAGAAGAGCTTCTTGCCGTTCAGAACGCCGGCGGGAAGGGGCTCGCTCGTCACCGCGACCGTCCCAAGGACGGAGGCCGTTCCCGGGTTCGCGACCGAGAGCACGGACACGCTCCGGCCCAGGTAGTTGGACACGTACGCCTTGGTCCCGTCGGGCGTGACGGCGATCCCCTGGGGCGCGCTCCCGACGTCCACGATCGTGATCTGGGTGCGCGTGGCGGCGTTCAGGATCGCGACGTCGTCGCTCGCCATGTTGGCGATGAACGCCGTGGCGCCGTTCGGGCTGAAATCCACTCCCGTCGGCTGGCTCGTGCCGCGGCTCAACACCCGGTCCAGCTCCGTGCGCGTTCCCGCCACCTCGTTCCGGTTCACCACGTCCACGACGGCGAAGGCGGGATGGACGGTCGTGGCGAGCTGCAGGTTTGGATTTCCGGTCTCCCCCTGGACCATGGGGACCCACGCCGTGTTCGTGCCGGGTCGCACGACGACCTGCGGCATGATCCCCGCCACTCCAGGAAGGCCGGGCAGGAGGTTCAGCGGCACGACCGAGAGCACGGTGTTGGTCGTGGCATCGATGACCGTGAGGCTTCCGTTGAGCTGCGGGACCGGCGTCAGGAAATGGGTCACGAGGACGCGCGTCCCGTCCGCGGTGACGGCGACCCCCTTGGGCCGCGTCACCGTCGGGATCTGCGCCACCACGGCGAACGTGACCGCGTCGAGGACCGTCACCCGGGACTGGGAGGTCTGGGCGACGTAGATCCGTGTCCCGTCCGGCCGGACCGCGACCCCGTAGGGCTCCGCCCCCACCGGGACCCGGGAGACCTCGGTGAGCGTCGCGGTATCGATGACGCTCACGTCGTTGCTGTTCGCGTTGGCGACGAAGACGCGGCTCGCGTCGGGGGTGATGGCGAGGGTGGCCGGGGCCTCCCCCACCGCGATCTCGGCGACCACCGTGTCGGTCGCCGTCTCGAGAACCGTCACCGAATTCGAGTCCGGGTTGACGACCCACACCCGCGCCCCCCCGGGGCCGACCGCGATCGGGCTGCTACGCGAGGGCCGAGGTGCTTGCGCGTGAATCGAGCTCAGACTCCACAGACCGGCTGAAACCAAGAAAACCCAGAGCCGACGCCGCTGCAGCACCATGTCCCGCCCTCCCCAGAGAATCATGCCGTCATGGGGGTATTCCCTCACGGGGGTCGAGAAGTTCCAGCTTTTTGAATGTGGATGCTGATGTGCTGCGCCGGGGTTGAGTGCGATCCCCGGATGCGGGCGATCCGCCGCCTGGTCTCCCCAACCGTTGATCAGAGTCTATTGGGGTCCGGAGGGACGAGCTGACAGCTTGTAGAGCACCTCGCAAGTTGTTGCCTCTGACGGCACGTCTGCGACGCTCCAAGTGACTCTTATCGTCGAATCTCTAGGCTTCTCTGCGAATTGTCGGTAATCCAACTTGCCACCGACCCTCTGGTCTCGCTCGTTCCAGAACACTACCACCAGTTTCAATGATTGAGGTGTATATGCGCTCCGGGTTACGATTTCACCATCAACTATGGCGGTCCCTTCCCGGATCGTGCACGTGAGATCCTCATAGGCGCACCACCAGAGTGCCGAGTCCTTGAAGTCCCGAAGTCCCGCGGCCGCGGCACGCGCAAGCAACGGCCAGCTAACAGCGGGAGTCTCCCCATCGGCGTAGTAGATCGTGGCATCTTCCAAGGCCCGGGTGAGTTCAATAATCCGATCACACATCAGCGAATCGATGCGTCCCGGCTCCGGCTCCTCACAGGGCGGAACCTTGACCTTTAGTCGTAGGCGCGGGTTTTCGATGGATTCCTGACCCGTCATGTTGACAACCGTTTCCTCCTCCAATCGCTTGCGGAGCAGTAGCGAAAAATCATTCTCCTGGCCGCAGGATCCCACAGGACCACAAGGACCGGATTGCCACAACTGATGGTCCGTGTCCACATTACACATGACCCCGATAAACTCCCCCCGCGACGGAGCCAAAGCCTTCGTTCGAGTGTCAAGGCTCGAGTACACGAAAGCCCAGTTTCCGCTCAGCACGCCTTGAACGAACTCCGTCGCAAACTCACCCAGGGGCAACGTTGCTTGCCGCGTGTCGCCCCACACAACACCCACATGCGCGGCGGCGGCGACAAAACACAAAGACGCGACAAATGCCCTCAGGCGCCACGTCCGGCTATCCGCGGTGCCACGGGACTCCCGAGTGGCCAAATGACCACGAGAGCATCCTGCCCAAAACACGTGCATATCAGGCCGCCGCTTCCTCATTCACGTCCCAGCCCGGAAAGACCAGTACGGCCGGATGGCAGCTCAGCGCTCGGGCGATGACTTTGGCTCGCT
>Ga0247727_10019139_pt1 | contig 10652 bp, 7 predicted proteins | sample WisWelCaveWW1625_FD_202498 | JGI IMG/M metagenome (GOLD analysis project Ga0247727, IMG submission 202498) | Biofilm microbial communities from Wishing Well Cave, Virginia, United States - WW16-25 | ecosystem: Environmental > Aquatic > Deep subsurface > Groundwater > Cave microbial mat | place...
CGACTGCCCCGACTGTCACGAAACCAAAACACGCCCCGCCGCTCAAGCCGATATTGACCTCGCCGCTCGCTACCCGGCGCGCGGCCCTCATTTCTATTGGGCCCTTGACCGCATCACCCCCGGCGATGACCCCGACCGGGCCGCCACCGCCGATGTCCTCGACGCCTACACCCCGCGCGCCCTGCAAGTCATCTTCACCCTCACTCACAAAGCCGGCGCTCTCAAACTCTCCCCCGCTGAGCGCCGCGCTCTCGACCTGCTTTTGCTAATGGCCTACGACGAAGGTCTCTCGTTGGAGGGTCAGCGCCCGCGCACTTTGCAACCGCACGTCCGCTTCCATGAAAAAAATTTGTGGCTGATGCTGGAACGATGGGTGCAAGACGGAAAATTTCAAGGGGCTGCTGCCGATGACGGTCCCCGGCTTCGCTCTCTCCCCGACCTGTGCCAGTCCACCGCCGCCGGCGTCACCCTCTTTGAAGGCTCCCTGCGCGAACTCAACGCTCAGGGCCTCCTCAAACCCAAAACCATTCCAATGATGATCGCCGCCCTGCCGCGACCCAACGCCGTGCTATGGACTCTCACTGCGCTGTGGGCGTCGTGGTTGTGGGGGCCGGGGGCGGTGGCGCAGTTGAAAAATTTCATTCGTCGCCGCCGCTACGATTGGGCCTGGCACGAGCAGGCCCTGCGGGCCACCTTTTCAGTGGCCCAAAAACTTTTGCGCGACGAGGGGCGCTTTGTCGCTCTGCTGCCAGAAGCTGAACCGGGGTTTGTGGGCGCGGCCCTCACCGCCGCCGACGCCGCCCACTTCAGTTTGATTGCTCACGCTCTTCGCGCTGACCCCGCTGAGGCGCAATTCACTTTTCAACCGGATCGACTCACGCTGGAGCCGCCAGAACGGTTGGGGCTGGCGCTCCGTTCGGGTGCGGAGGCCGCGGCCATTGCCGTCATCCGTGAACGGGGGGAGGTTGTCCGCTGGAATACGATCAGTGGAGCAGCCTTTGTTACTTTGGCTCATGATCATCTCCTTCGCGTCGCCGCCGACGAAGTGGCAACTGATCCTCTCAACATTATCCAAGACTCCATTGAGGCCGCCTGCCTCAATTCCTCACAACTCCTGCCCATCGCCGCCGGCGGCGACCCCGAAGCTGAATTGCGCCCGGCCAACGCCCGCTGGTGGCTAAAAGACGAGGCCAATGTTGCCGACAATGTCGCCGACAATGTCGCCGAGTCACTGGCCGACCGGGTGGAGCGCGAAGTGATGCGCTTGTTGGAAAGTACGACCCACATAAGCCTGACATCGCTGGAGCATAAATTGTGCACGACCTTCAACGGCTGGCTGACCCCGGGCGCCAATCTAGTGCGCCGCTGTTTGTTTTCATACGGCGAAGAGACTCACGGCCTGTGGCGTTTGCGCGACGAGGATGATTCGTTTGCCCGCGCCGACGATGTGGTGCAAGTGGGGGAGGAATTGATCACCCTCGGCAAGAAGCTGGGCTACAAAGTCACCGGCGGCGCGGAGCTTGAGTGGCGCGACCCAGACTCGAGGGTCATCGCCTTTCACTTCGTCATCACCGACTCGGCGATTGTTGCGCCCTGGGTACTGGGCCGCGTTCACAACACCCTGCATCCCGACGAGGCGCATCGGGCGAGTCATCATGTCATTGTATTGCCCGGTGGCCGCGCCGGCCTGTTGCAATTCAAGTTGGGGCGCGACCCGCGATTGCAGGCGGCGGTGGAGCAGGGCGGATGGCTGTTCCTCAAGTTCCGCCACGTTCGCCGCCTGCTGGCCGACCCGGGCCTCAACCGTGTCGCCTTCCTCACTGCTCTCGGCCTCGATCCCCTCGTAGAGCAGGGCACGAAGCAAATGTCGCTCTTGTAGAGACGGGCTGATGGCTCGTCTCCCTGTGAAGCCGATGTTGGGGAGACGGTCCATCGGAACGTCTCGACAATGGATCTCATGTTTGAAAAACGCCCGCGCGATTATTACGCTCTGTGGGCCATTGCCGTCCTCTCACTTCTGCTCAACTTGTACACCATCAACACACTTCTCAGAGTGCGCCGTCAGGCCGCCGTCGCTTTTGCCGACGCCGTCATAATGGTTGAGACTCTAAAAGCGAGTGCGTTCGAATATAACGTGACGGTGAATCAAACCCTCCCCATCGCGGCCAAAGTTCCGATTGATTTCAAAACACAAGTGCCGATCAAAGAAATCATTCCGATTGATACCACCGTGTCTGTGCCGCTGGACTTTCCCATCGTGGGCCGACACACCATTGAGGTGCCGATTTCGGCCCGCATCCCCCTCGACCTGACGGTGGAGGTTCCGATTCAACAAACCATTCCTATCGCCGTCAACGTGCCAGTAAAACTCGACGTGCCGATCAATATCCGCATCGCAGACACACCGCTGGCCCAAACTTTAGACGATATTCAAACGACTCTCGCCGGTCTGGCCGCCGAGTTGGGTGGGGGGCCGACACCGACGGCGACCCCGTAGAGGCGACCCCGTAGAGGCGAACCTGTGTGTTCGCCGGACGTATAATCCTCCGATTGACAACCTGACCAAACCCTTCTAAAATCAGCCTCAATCAAATCATCATATTTATCGGATGATTTGCTTCCGAAATGAACCTCTCCGAACTCAACTCCGATTTCCTCAGCCACATTCTGGCGAAAGGGTATGCGCCCGGCGACCGTATCCCGCCGCTCGAACAGCTACGCGAGACTATTGGCATCGGCATTGGTAAACTGCGCGAGCAAATGGAAGTGGCGCGTAGTTTGGGTATTGTGGACATTCGCCCTAAGACGGGCATTCGGTTACAGGAGTACGACTTTCTCCCCGCTGTGCGCTTCAGTTTGTTGTTTGCCCTGGCCACCGACCCCGACCGGTTTCAATCGTTCAGCGCCCTCCGCAATCATGTCGAAGCCAGCTTCTGGCACGAAGCGGTTGCGCTGTTGACAGACGAAGACAAAGACCATTTGCAGGAATTGATGCGCTCCGCCTGGGCCAAACTCAGCGGCGCGACGATTCAGATTCCCCATGCCGAACACAAAGACCTGCACCTCACCGTCTTCAGCCGCCTCAACAACCCCTTCGTCACCGGCCTGCTCGAAGCCTATTGGGAAGGTTACGAGGCGGTGGAACTGAATCTCTATTCCGATTATCAATACCTGCGTGAGGTGTGGGATTACCATCAACGGATCGTGGACTCGATCCTGAACGACGACCTCGACATCGGCCAACAACTTTTAATCGAACACGCCAATCTTCTGCGCCACCGGGTCGCGCCGGAGGAGCGGAACGGACAGCCGGTCATAGTATAAACACCAATAGCAAGGAGCTTTGCAATGACCATCCTCGAAACTCAGGCCAGCACCGCCGCTAGTGCTGGCGAGCCGATCGTGAACGACTTTTCAATCACGATTGCGACCAAAAACGGTTCCGGGAGCCAGACGGCCAACGCCACCATTCTGCGGGCGCTGTTCAAAATGGGCATCCCGGTCAGCGGCAAAAATCTTTTCCCCTCCAACATTCAGGGCCTGCCCACCTGGTACACCATCCGCGCCAGCAGAGAGGGCTTCACCGCCCGCCGTGTGCGGGCCGAGATTCTGGTGGCGATGAACAAAGTCACCGTCATTGAAGATGTGCAGAAGCTGGAGTCGGGCGGCATGTGTGTGTATTCCGACTCGCTCGGCTATACGCCTCAGCGAGAGGATGTCATTTTCTACAAAATTCCGGCGGGCAAACTGGCGAATGAGTCGGGCCTCGACGGCAAGCTGAAAAGCTACGCCGAAAACATGGCCTATGTCGGCGTGCTGTCGTATCTTCTTGGCATCGAACTGGACGAGATCAAGTCGGCCCTCAACTGGCACTTCAAAGGCAAAACCAAAGCCATTGAGCCGAACGTCAAAACCATCGCCGCCGCCATCGAGTGGGCCAAAGAAAATCTGACGAAGACCGATCCCTTCCGCGTCGAGCGCATGGAGGACACCAAAGACTTGATCATGATAGATGGCAACACCGCCGCCGCCTTGGGCGCGGTTTACGGCGGTGTCACCTTCGTGGCCTGGTACCCGATCACACCCGCCACCAGCCTGGCCGATGCGCTGAACGTCTATCTGCCGCAACTGCGCGTTGATGCCGAAACGAAAAAACCAACCTACAGCGTCATTCAGGCTGAAGACGAGTTGGCGGCTCTGGGCATGGTCATCGGCGCGGGGTGGGCGGGCGCGCGATCCATGACTTCGACCTCTGGCCCCGGCATCTCCCTCATGTCCGAGTTTGTGGGCCTGGGCTACTTCGCTGAAGTCCCTGCCGTGGTATGGGACATTCAACGCATGGGACCAAGCACGGGTCTGCCGACCCGTGTCTCTCAAGGTGACGTCCTCGGCACCTATTTCCTCGGCCATGGCGACTCCAAACATGTCATCCTTCTCCCCGGCTCGGTCAAGGAATGTTTTGAGTTTGGCTGGCGCGCGTTCGATCTGGCCGAGCGGTTACAGACGCCGGTGTTTGTGTTGAGCGATCTCGACATTGGCATGAATCAATGGATGAGCGAACCGTTCGATTACCCTGAAGGTCAAATGGATAGAGGCAAGGTGTTGACCGCTGAGGATTTGAATCGGCTCGAGGGCAAGTGGGCGCGGTATCGGGACGTGGACGGCGACGGCATTGGCTACCGGACTCTGCCCGGCACCGATCACCCCGTGGCCGCTTACTTCACCCGAGGCACCGGCCACACCGAATTGGCGACCTACAGTGAGCGCCCCGATCACTGGGAGCAAAACATGGAGCGGCTCACTCGTAAATTTGAGACGGCCCGCAAGTGGGTTCCGGTTCCCGTTGAGGATCGAGTCGAAGGCGCAGAGATCGGCTTCATCGGCTACGGTTCGACCGATCCAGCCATCGTCGAAGCCCGCGTCAGACTCGAAAAGAAAGGCCTCCAGACTTCGTACCTGCGCCTGCGCGCCCTGCCGCTCTCGGAGTCAGTTGAGTCATTCATTCGCACCCATGACCGGGTCTATGTCGTCGAACTGAACACCGACGCCCAAATGACGCAACTGGTGCGCCTCGACGCGCCCGAACTGGCGAGCAAAGTTTTCCCCCTTAACCACAATGACGGTTTGCCGCTGACCGCGCGCTGGATCGTCGAAGCTCTGGAACAGATGGAGGCTTAACATGACTGCACCCACAGCGTCCCCTCGCAGCAACGTCAAAGTGAATAAACTCGGCCTGGAGAAGGCCATTTACAAAGGTTTGGATTCAACACTGTGCAACGGTTGCGGCCACGATTCGATCTCGGCCCGCATCATTGATGCCTGTTTTGATCTCTCGATCAAATCGGAACGGGTCGCCAAGTTCAGCGGCATTGGCTGTTCGAGCAAAAGCCCGGCCTATTTCCTCAACCGCTCGCACGGCTTCAATGCCCTGCACGGGCGGATGCCGGCGGTGGCTACCGGGGCCTTGATTGCCAATAAAGACCTCGTCGGCATCGGGGTCAGCGGCGACGGCGACACCGGCAGTATCGGCATGGGCCAGTTCAAGCACTTCGTCCGCCGCAACGTGCCGATGGTCTACATCATCGAAAATAATGGCGTGTACGGCCTGACCAAAGGCCAGTTCTCGGCCACCGCCGACGTTGGGCAGGAATTGAAGTATGTAGGCCGCAACGAATTCCCGCCCATTGACCTGTGCCTCGAGGCCCTGGTCGCCGATTGTGGCTTTGTGGCCCGGTCGTTTGCCGGCGACCCCAAGCAGGTGTCAACACTGCTCAAGGCCGCGCTCTCGTACAAAGGCACGGCCATCCTCGACATCATCAGCCCGTGCGTGACCTTCAACGACAAGGACGACTCCACCAAGTCGTATGCCTGGGGCAAGTCGCACAACGAGCGCATTGTGGATGCGACGTTCATTCCGTACTACGAAGAGATCACGGTGGACTACGCCGAGGGTGAGGCCAAGGAAGTGGAACTGCACGACGGCTCGAAGATCGTGCTGAAGAAACTGGATCGCTCGCACGACCCGACCGACCGCATGGCGGCCATTCGCTTGATCGAAGAAGCCAAAGAGAAACAGCAGTTTGTCACTGGCCTGATCTACGTCAACGAAAAGCGGATGGATTTGCGCGAACACGAAAACCTGCCGGACACGCCGCTAGCCCTCCTGCCCGAATCGAAAACGCGGCCCTCGAAAGAGTCGCTGTTGAAGTTGATGGAGGGGATGAAGTAGCGCCTCGGGCCAAAATCCCAAATCCCAAGTTCCAAAACCGCCTCGGCGAGGGATGCCGGGGCGGTTTTGTTTTTAAGATAGCGAAGAATTTGATCGGGGGATTTTCCGCTGTTGCCCTCTGCTTGAGTGCGAGTACAATACCCCCATGCGCCTCCCCCGCAACACCCTCTTCTACGGCGACAACCTCGACATTTTGCGCGAGTACGTTGACAACGAGTCGGTGGATTTGATCTACCTCGACCCGCCCTTCAACTCCAACCGCAGTTACAATGTGCTGTTCAAAGACGAGAGCGGCCACGAAGCCGACGCCCAGATCACGGCCTTTGAGGATACGTGGCACTGGAATGCCAAAACCGAGCAGACCTATCACGATCTGGTGACGCTGGGCGATGCCAACGTCTCGGCCATGATCAGCGCCATGCGCCAATTCATCGGCGCCAATCAGATGATGGCCTACCTCGTGATGATGGCGGCGCGGTTGGCCGAACTGCACCGCGTGCTCAGGCCCACCGGCAGTCTGTATTTGCACTGTGATCCGACGGCGAGCCATTATCTCAAAACGATTTTGGATACCGTGTTTGGAGTTGATAGTTTTCGCAACGAAGTTGTTTGGCAACGCACCAATGTTCATAGCGACAGTAAAACTTGGAGTCACGTTAGCGACACGATTTTCTTTTACACAAAGTCAAGCAAGTTTACTTGGAATCCAATTTACGCTCCGCATTCCGAAGAGCATATCGAGTCCAAGTATCGCCAAACTGATCTGGATGGGCGGCGTTACACTCTCAGTGATATGACCAGCCCTAACCCACGTCCAAACATGATGTATGAATGGTATGGATTTCCTTCGCCGCCAAATGGTTGGCGATACTCGAAAGAAACTATGGCGAAGTTGGACGCCGAAGGTCGAATTTGGTATCCCGACGACAGAACAAAACGACCACGTCTCAAGCGTTATCTGGATGAGATGCCGGGAACTCTTTTAGAGAATGTTTGGACTGACATCAACCCTATTAACTCCCAAGCCGCCGAACGCCTCGGCTACCCCACCCAAAAGCCTCTCGCCCTCCTCGAGCGCATCATCGCCGCCAGCAGTAATCCCGGTGATGTAGTGTTGGACCCGTTCTGCGGCTGTGGCACGACGATTGCGGCGGCGCAAAAGCTGAACCGCAATTGGATCGGCATTGACATCACCCACCTCTCCATCGCCCTGCAAAAATACCGGCTCAAAGACTCGTTCGGGCTGGAAGAAAAGAAAGACTACGACGTGAAGGGTGAGCCGGAAGATTTACCCTCGGCTCAACAACTGGCGCAGGGTGATCGTTATCAATTCCAGTGGTGGGCGCTGTCGTTGGTCAAGGCCCGGCCATTGGGCGGGCAGGGCCAGGGACAACAAGGGCAGACACAGGCAAACCAAAGGTTTGCACGGTCTGCCCCTACGGAGGGGGGTGAGGTAGGGGCGACCCTGCGTGGTCGCCCAACGGGTGGACGCCCGACGGGCAAGAAGGGATCGGATCGCGGCATTGACGGCGTCATCACCTTCATTGATGACGCGAGCGGCAAAGCCAAGCGCGTGCTGGTGCAGGTCAAAAGCGGCAAAGTGAAGAGCGGCGATGTCCGCGACTTGCGCGGCACGGTGGAGCGGGAAGAGGCCGCCATTGGGGCGCTGGTCACACTCGAAACGCCTTCGCGCGAGATGATCCGTGAGGCGGCCAGCGCCGGGTTCTATCACTCGCCCGGTTGGGATAAGGATTACGCCAAACTACAAATTCTGACCATCGCCGATCTTCTGCATAACAATGCCAGCGTGCAAATGCCGCCTGCCTCCATCACCTTCAAGCAAGCTGAGAAGGTGAAGAAGTTACGAGACGGCGATCAACCAGAGTTGTTGTAAACACGACTTGAGCTATGAACCATGATCCTCTATCACCCATAAATATCGCCTCCGGCGTGATTGTCGCTGTGCTCAGCACAGTCGTCGTCGGCGCGCTCTATTGGGGCTGGTCTGTTGCAACGGAGAATGTCTCAAAACTGCCCTCCCCAACATCCCCCGCCGCAACCCAATCCGCGCCCTCCGCCCCGCAGGCCAGCCCAATGGATGCCGTCATCGCCTATTGGGAGGACGTCAGCAATGGCCGGTACCAGACAGCCTGGACTGGTCTCTCGCCGAATTTTCAACAGCGAATGCACAACCCATCCGCCGCGCTCTCTCCGCCGATGCTGAAGCCGTCGCCCGGATTCACATTGGCCCCAAAACTGTGTGGGGAACCTTGCAGTTGCCCTATCCCAACCCCGAGCAATGGCGCAAGCGAATCGAGTCTGAAAATGCACATCCCTTGCTGGCTTGTATGGGCGATGACGTAGTCGGTGAGTTGACCCTCATTACCTTTCCCAGCTCTCCCCGCCGCAAACACGTCGGCGCACTCGGCATGGCAGTGCGCGACGATTGGCAGGGCAAAGGCGTTGGCACTGCTCTCATGCAGGCCGCCGTTGAGATGGTCGACAAGTGGCTCAACCTGCCCCGGCTCGAACTTGAGGTGTACACCGACAACGAACCTGCCATCCGCCTCTACAAGAAATTCGGCTTCGAGATTGAAGGCACGATGAAGATGTTTGCTTTCCGCGATGGGGAATACGTGGACGTGTATACGATGGCGCGATTTCGGGAAATAAAGAGCCAATGTCGTGTCACCCCAAAATCAACAGGATAGCGCCGACAGCTCCCCATCCTCCTCGTCACAACCCTCATCGGCGCGGCGGCAGGGATGGCGATAGGGAGCGGCATGATGCTAGGCTTCTTTATCGGCGCCGTGTGGATGTTGGTTGAACAGGCGCGGCGGAATACCGGGCCGAAGACGGTAACGGGAAGGGGCGGACACCTCATCGAGGTGTCCGCCCGATTTTTTATCTATGCAATTGTTCGTGATCGGCGCGTTGGAGATGCAGGGTCGAATACAGCGTCGCAAACGCCAGCCCGTAGAACATCATCCAGTGTCCCGAAAAAGCGCGCAGGGGCGAAACACCGCCGCTCACCATGCCGCCGACGACAATAGACAGGAAGAAGTTGACGAAGGCATAGGCGAACAACCCGTAGGCCATCCACCGCATCCATCGTGGACATCCTCTCAACGCCTCCCTCCAACCATAACGCCGCCTAAATCCATGCCGCGTAAAGTTGGAGATGAAGGCCGTTGGTGTCCACACCACAAACACGCCAAAGTGCAACCCAAAAACTTCAAAGGGCAGTTCAACGCCCAACCATGTCCCGACGTGAACCATCAAACTCAACGCCAAACCTAAAACTGATAATCCGAGAAACGGATAGAGAAGTGCTGTCATAGTCACCTCATTCCCTCCCCTATCGCAGAGTTACACTGCAATAAGGGAGAGTTAGGGTGGGGTCGTTAACTCTTCACCTGACCCCCGCCGTTGCCATTCATCTGACTCCGCAGGATCATCCCCAACAGGGCCTCGGTCATGCTCGCGCCGCTACTGCCTGCGCCATTCACGATCAGATCAGGGATGATGCGCACCTTTTGGTCGCCGATGATCTGCATCAGTTGGATGGCGGTGTAGCCTTGCGGGCCGATGGCCTGCATACCGGCGCGATAGACTTCGGCTTTCGCCGTGCCGATGGCCCGGATGCCTTCGGCTTCGCCGAGGCCGCGTAGTTTGATCACTTCGGCTTCGCCTGTGCCACGCAGTTTGAGGGCCTCGGCCTCGCCATTGGCGCGCTTGATCTGCGCCTTCGACTCAAGATCGGCGATGTTGACGCCCTGCTCGGCCTTGACCATGTTCTGCTGGATGTCGGCCAGTGACGTTTCGCGCACCAGTTGCTGGCGCTGAGTCTGCGCCGATTGTTGCACCTCGTAAGTCTTCCTCTGTTCTTCGGCGATCTTGCGGTCGGTTTGGGTCTGCATCAGTTCGGCCGGCGGGGTGATGTCGCCGATGAGGGTGTCAATAGCCTGCACGTCGTAGACCCCCACTGCCTCGCGGATGTGCCCTGCCGCTTCCTGTTGGCGCTCACTGCGGTTGCTCAGGAAGTCCAACACGGTGTAAGCCTGGGCCGAGTTGCGGAAGTAGTTGCCGACAATCGGTTGCAGAACATGATCCACCAGATTTTGCATTGAGCCGACGCGCGAGATCACTTTTGGCGCATCGGGCGCACCAACGTGAATGATTTGCGCCACGTCGAGATTGAACGAGAAGCCGTCCTTTGAGCGCACGGTGATGGACGACAGCCGCGCATCGTAATTGTGCGACTCGGTGCGACTGGCCCAATTGAGGACGATGTGCGTCGTCGGTACCAATTCCACTTTCATCACCCGGGTATTGACCGGGTGCTTGCCGGGGTGCAGAGGCGACACCCATACGCCCTTGTGGCCTTGATTCACCAGATCGCCGTGTTTGAACTCCACACCGC
>Ga0247727_10019140_pt1 | contig 10652 bp, 13 predicted proteins | sample WisWelCaveWW1625_FD_202498 | JGI IMG/M metagenome (GOLD analysis project Ga0247727, IMG submission 202498) | Biofilm microbial communities from Wishing Well Cave, Virginia, United States - WW16-25 | ecosystem: Environmental > Aquatic > Deep subsurface > Groundwater > Cave microbial mat | place...
TAAACACTCTTGCCATTGCTTATCACCTCCTTCCAATCGGCAATACATTTGCGGACATTCACAATGATTTCGTGATTTATGATACGCAAAAGGTACAGAACCGTCATTACGAATTCAACAGAGATTTTTTGAAAGAATTGATTTTGACTGAAGTGACGGTTCACTCATCATTTTATAACCAGTTTAATATCACGTTTGAGTCAGTCGTATAACTCAATCGGGGCGACCTTATGGCACTCGATCCATTTGTTCAAGTCATCAACATCGAACATGGTTCGACTTCCCAGTTTCACGTATGGAATTCTCTTCTGAGAAATCCAACTTCGCAACGTCCATTCGGCGATCTTGAGGTACTGGGCTGCTTCGCGGACTGTAAGGAGTTTAGGTTGTTCCATGACGTTCACCGCCAACAAGTGCATTGTGTTCCGAGTGCTCGTATAAGAAAGTGAATGCTACTTATGAGTAAACCCTGAAATATCATTGATCAACGCAACAAATACCTGTACTGACGAAAGAACTCCTTGAAAGAACACCTCTACTCAATCAACGAACACAAATCTACCTGGCCGTTACTGGAGGCTGACCGCGGATCAATGAATATCCGATCTCCAATGTCAGTATTTCCATCGAGGTCTTCCAGCGAGACGAACAAAAATCTTCTGCCCTTTGGCAGGAACTGCATTGAATACCGAATGAGTTGAACGACACGGTTTCGGGTATCAGCAAATACTGCTACTCGTAGCTCGGCCGTACCGAAGATCCCTCGTTCCCCTGCCACCTCATCGGCATATTTCTTGACCTTATCTCGACCAAAGTACTGCGGATTCTCGGTCCCGGCGTCGTATTCCAAAGCGACAATGAACTGTCGCATTTGGTCCGCTTGATTGAGTTTGAAATCAAGCAATGCGTCGGGAATGATTTTGGAATCACCCAATAAACCCTTCAATTCTCTATCAGTGAAAAAGAAATCCAAAGTCCCATTTAGCCGTTCGAGCGATTGTTCAAAGTGCCATCGAAGATCATTGATGGTTGAAAAGTGCTTCAGTTGTATGGGTAGTTGGCGTGGAATATGAATGTTTTCAACATCCAATTCTGCTTGATCAGCCAACGCCTGCTTTCCCTGTGATCCGAGCCTGAAAAAGTATTCGTTTGTTAGTGAAATCCTTTCATTATATAAATACTTTCCCTCAGTCAGCACCTGTAATCGTTTGTTTACCGCGCGAGGTGTTGCGTGATCGAAGAAGTACCGTTTGATCTGTGACGTTGAAAGCCAACCGCACTCGTGTACCTTGAGGAGAATCTGAATGTCACGGTCAGTGAGGCGCATTGAAAAGTCCTTTCATTAGATCATTCGCGTAACTCCGCAATGCAAGCATCTGGCAAGCATGGGAACACCTCCACAAACCGGACACGGCCGTAACAAATGGCCAGTGTATTGATACCCGCATCGGCAACGCCACATGCCAACGAGGGGAATTTCTTCTCTACAATTTGGACAAATCAAAGCGGCTTGGATAGAGCGAACTAAACGCTTACCATAGTAGGTCAATCTCACCAGGCCGATAATGAAAAACACGGGTGAGATAAGAAGATATCCTGATAATTTCAGCGACCAGACGAATAGCCTATCGAGTTTCATGGTTTTTCCTTGGGCCAGTTTTCTTCGCATATGTTTCTTTGAGAGATTGAATGAAGTCTTCCAATCCTGGTTTTGTTGCAGCATCGGCATTCGCACCGCGAGCACTCTCCTTGCTTGCGGACAGAACACGCGCTTCCAATTCCCTGAGTTCTTTTTCGATCTGCCGACGCGGAATAAGGTTGCCGATTTTGTGCTCTTGAACAAATCGGGCGAAATGCTCCGGGATGCTTTCGGCGATCTCTTCCGGCAACGCAAGCAGCTGAGTTCTCAGTTTGATCGCTTTTGGCAGGTCGCTTCGCAGCCAAAGATAACCCGTGCGCTCTGGGAAGTGCGTGATGTCTTCCAATCGCACATTGAACTCCTGATCCTTGGTAAGGAGCTTTTGCGCTTCGAAGGGATGGCGTTTGCTGTTGAGCATCGCGCCAGTCACAGGAATCGCCGGAGCGATGATTTTTGCGTCCTTCAGCGTTGACCTGAACATCAGCACCCAACGGATATTCGCCAGGACAGAATTCAGAATATCGGTATCATGAACCGCTGAGGTCAGAGATTGTGTCAGCAGCATGAAGGAAGAACCAAACGATCTTGCCATTGTCAGCAAATCATTCATGTTTTCTCGCGACGTGTGATGCTTGTAGAGCACCTGGGCTTCGTCGAGGCACCAGAGGTATTTATTCTCGGGATTCCGCCGGCGGAACACACTCTGCTGGATGTCGCTCAGGATAACGCGGATAAGAAACTCGCTTGTCCCACGACTGATGTGAGGGCCGGCTACATTGATGATGACAAAATATCCGTCGTCTTGCAGGCGTTGGAAATCAGGAGAAGAGCTTGCTGATAAGCTGAGCCGAACGCCATCGGACACGAAGAGGCTATCAATTCGCTGTCGAAGGCCGAAGATTGTTCCTTTCGGTTCTTTGGGAAAGCGATGCAGGAAATAGTGACGCAGCCGCACATCCTTCGACTTGCTTGCCAAATTGCCGAGGGTATCCGAATCATTGCAGAGTCGATCGAACATGGTGATCGGGAGGTTGTGCTCGATCAAAAGCAGCAAGAAGTATTTGAGAATCGACTTCATCCTCGCTGTCAAACCAGATGGTCCGTTATAGATTTGGCTGATGGTTTCGATCCGGTTATTGACCACCAATTCTGCCGGCACACCTCGGCACGACAAAATGTTGTATGGAGTCACCCAATCATTCTTTGAGAAGTCAATGATGAAGATTCTGTTTCTCAACGGCTCACGCTCTTCTTTGCTCATCTTCGATGCATGAGCATAGACGTATTCAATGGCTTTTGCGGCCAACTCGCCCTTGGCGTCCACAATGCCGATGGGCACGCAGCTCCCGGATCCGAATTGCTCGAGCGCATGATTGAGGAAGAGCAGGGCAACATAGCTCTTGCCAGCGCCCGTCGTTCCGACGACCAACGAGTGGGCTATTAGTTTCGACAAAGGAAGTGATACTGGAAAGCCCCATTCAGTTTCGCCCAAGAGCAAGCAGGCTTCATCTGATGAACTGACTCGCTGCAACGTTCGTTCGAGCTCCCTCCGCAGCTTCCCATCCACATCTTGAAGCTGATTGAGCATCGTGCCTGTTGCGCTACGAATTCGCTTGTGGAAGAGTGCTTGGGTGATTTTGATTCCCGTCCAACTCATGGTTCATCTTCAGAGTCTGTTTGTTCAAATCTGTCTGGACGACTGGCAAAGGGTACGATGAACTCACGTTCATTGGTTCGAAGTCTAGATTTGTCTCCTCCAGAGCGCCGGCGGTCACTCCAGCGACGCCAACCGTACCAGCTTATAGCCAGATAAAGCAGGCAAAGAAGAAACGAAAACCACTGAAAGCCTTCATTCCCATAGCTTGAAGTTGTCATGAGGCCAAAGATCGTGTGGAACGATAGCGGCGGCATAGAAATCACTCTTACCCACACGATCAAATTTGCCTCGCTGAACCATTGAAGCAAAGCGGCAACGTTTGCATCGGCGAGTATCGTGATCGTTAGCAGAAAGCCTGTAACGGTTAAGGCTTGAATCATAATATTCCCACGACATTTTCAGGACAATTAAAGCAATGGGGCTCCCAAACCTCGGGAACCCCGCTGCTTTCGCTAGTCACCCCAGCCGCGGGTTTCGCGACTCACTTGCTGCGTGGCGCGCGCCTCATTCAAAAACCGCAGCAGACGGGCGAAGAGGCCCTCCTGCTCAGTCCGAACTGCAGGGACCCTCTCGATCGCATCAGGCGTGACGTCGGTGACTAGAATCGGCACATACACCACATTCTGGCCATTCAGTTTTTGAATCGCCAAATTGCGGAGCACGGGGTCTTGTGGAAGCACCAGCTCCGTGGGCAAGTGGTTAACTGGTCGTTCCGCCACCGCGACTTCACGGTTTGTCATAGTCTCACCTCCTTTCATATCGGCTACAGATGGTACAGCGTTGACGCGCCGGCGTCAGCCAGGTCACCGAGAACGGCTCCTGACTGAACACGCCGATTCGATTTGAAATGTGGAGCAAATTCTGGCCTTCACGCACCGACGAATGAATCGGCCGAGAGAATTCGCTTTCAGATTGATCGAGCATGGCAATTGCAATCTTCGCCATATAATGAGCAACCGTCGTGATGTCCAACCCCAAACCTTGTTCGCGGCGCAACGTTTGAAACCGCTCTGCCTGCAATTGCATGCAACATTGAAAACATGGTGTATCGCGAGTGATGACACTGACAAATCCTTCGGCCGCGCGTCGCATGAATCCACCATAGACCAATGTGCGACGGCCATAAAACAGTTGGTTGATGCGCAAGATACATTGAATGTCATCCACCGCGCATATAATGAGATCGCAGTCTAATATCTCTTCCAGAAAACTATCCGACAATTCATTGATATCGCCGTTATATGCCAAAACACGTAGATGAGGAAAACCATTTTCCAAAATTTGCTTGAGAGCCAGTGGCTTGGCCATGCTCAATTGGTTTTGTGAATAAATCGTGCGCCCGCCGGTGATGTTCGATACATCCACGGTATCCGAATCAATCACTCGAAGTTCGCCAATAAGGTGACTTAGAAAATATGCGAGCCACGAGCCGAGACTACCGGCACCACACAACGCAACGCGGCGCTCTCGCAGCCTTTCGGCATCGACTATTGCATTGATTCTTGAAAAATCGGCCCGAGGCGTGCTGACGTGGCGAAGACGTGATCGGGCATTGAGTCGTCGCACCTCAACATTTGTCTCAGTCACCCTGGCTCCGACATAGCGAGCCGTCATGACTATGAAAACCAAGAGCAGCAGTCCGATATATGCCAAGACGATGAGCTTCATTTTTGCCTGCTCCGGATTTTTGGATAAATCAACGGATCATATTGATGTTCACGAAAGTTTTGATGTAATTCAGAACCTTCACGCAAGGAACGAATCGTAAAGCCGCCTTCGAGACCGAGTACGGTGATTCTGTACGGATCGCCATTCTCGACAAACTTCGCGCCGAGGTTATTCTGCTTCAACAGATGTTTGAGTGAAGACACAAGCTGTGATCGCGCAGGCTGTCTAAGGCCAATGAAAAAGCTGCGGTGATAGCGACTGCGGTGCAACAGCTTGCCAAATCGGACGGCCAAAGTGAAGGTTCGATTCAATAGTGACGAGCCATCACCGAAGAGAACAGATGGTGCGCGGTCACCGTAAAGGGTTTGCAATCTCTCTTCAGCCGTCCACTGGAAACGCGTGTCTAACTGATCTCGAATTCGCTGTAAGAGCTCGTATACGGCGTTGTTGCTCCCCGAGGCAAGACACGTGTGCCGGAATGCTTGTAACAGATCATGAGTTTCAACAGCGTGTAGTTCTTGATACCACACTTGCAATTCTTGCTCGTCGAGAAGATATGTGATATGTCGCGGCGGCGATAAAAGCTGTTGGTGCAGAGCTTGCCATCGCATTGTCAACTCATGGTATTGACGCCGCAATTCTTCGACGATTACATCAAGTCTTTGGCGCGTCTCTTCCAATCGCCCAGATACTTGCGTCCAAAAAGCCAGTTGTTCTTCCAAATGAATACGCTGGCCAAAGGCGCGATAGTATGCTCGCAAATTCGGTTCGATAATTTCAGGCGGCGGCATCCGGCGCATCAACATCAGCCAGATTCCAAGACCGGCACTGAGAAGTCCCGTTATAGCTGCTACCAAGAAATTCCACAATAATCCCAAAACAAAACCGAGCGTTGTAAGGCCGATCAAGATGGACAGGCGAAAAAGAATATTCGTCGAGAGCAGAGATGATGGCATCCAGTTGTAACGTCGAATTACTTCATTGACTGTTGTCAACGCTTGCTCACCTGCGGCCTGTTGCGTTTCAATTTCAGCAGATAGATGCTGTTGCTCGTTGTGGAGATCTTGCTCTTTCTCTGCCACAACACCGCGAAGACAATGCAAAGTTGTGATCATTTGCCGAATTGTATGTTCTTGTAGTAGGCGCTCAACCACTATTTCTGTCTTCTGACTTGCTTCGCCAGCTCGTTCATCGAGCCGATGGCGAAGTCCGGCACGTTCATCCTCTAATAAAGGTGTAAGACTCCCGCCTACCAGTTCTCCGACAATTCGTTGATACAACCTGGCGTCGCGGTTGTACGCGCGCTCCATTAGATCGATCCGATGGTGCAATTCTGCCATGAAACGATCACTGTGATGATAGCCCGGCATCACGCCGGTAAGATCGTCAAGTCGCGCGTCGCTTCCGGCGGCCGCGGCAGTTTCGGTCAGTTCGTGAACTTCAATAAGGTCAGCGGACATTCTGTGAGCCATCAACTCGATGGCCCGTGCCCTTGGGAACTCGATCACGGCTGTTCCCGCTCCGAGAAAATTGTTCATGTGAACGATTGAAGTGTCGTGGTTCATGGCGATCATTTAATTGATTTGAGTTCGATACCCGGACTTCATTTGCGAGCGACGATAAGAACTCAACACCTGTCCCACCAGAGCTGGTTTGCCAAACCAACTCAACCATGTGATCGATCACGTTGTCATAAAAAAGTATGTCGTGATCTTGTCCCGATCCAAAGCAGATAACGCTGTCGAACAAGCCGTTCAGCTCGCGTGTATGAAATCTGTTGCCCCGTAACTGATGAGTATTGTAGCTGCGGCCATTCATGCTCTCGTCGAGGCAGGTCAGTAGCGTGTGATTGATAGCCAACGCACGGCTTTTCTTTTCTTGATCAATTTCATACACCGATGCCATTGGGATCAGGCCGACAATGCTCACCGGCGGCATTGCGCCATCAAGTTTCAAATACCGGAGGATTTCACCGACCCGGCGGCCGAATGCCGGCCCAACGCCGCCGCCGGAACCGAACACGGCCCAAATGATGGAGCGCTGATGCAGCGCGTAGCCGTTTTGACCAAGTATCCGGCCAAGTGAACCTAGACAACCAAAGCCCTGTCGAATCAAACGACGTACCTCACTCTCAATCTCGGTATGGAAGAGCATGCCGAGAAGATCGGTGAGCAGCGGTGATTGCGACATGCCGCTTTCCGTATCCTGAAGTTTCTGAAACGGAACATCGAAACGAGAGAGTTCTTGTCGGATAGTTGGCTGATTAAGTAGCGTGATGAGATTCTCCTTATTGAAAATCTTCTGCAAACGTCCAAATTGTTGATCAACGGCGACCAAGACTTTCTCATCCACATCAAGGTGAAGTAGCATATTCAACAATGGTCCTACCATCTCTTTTGGCAGATCCGGCAGCCGACGGATAAATTTCGCCAGAAAGTCGTAACCAACACCGCCGCAGCCGATGATGAGATGGTGCACGAACCAGACAATCGATTCATTTGTCACCTTCATATCATTTTCCCTTGATAAGAATTCAGACGAGAAAGAGGCGTGAATCAACTTCGAATGCAACTTTCTCTTGCCGCAACACGGCTTTCATCCAGCGGCAAAGCTTGAACAAGCGAGCCACTATTTTCTTCCGCTCACCAATTCCGAAAGCGGCAATGACCGTAATTCTCTCAAAGACGAAACCATCCTGTCCCGGCCAAGACCCATTGGCTCTCCATTCGGTAGCGCCGCCACATAGGTCGCAGACAACCTCGCGACAACGAGCGAGTACTTGCTCCCGCAGTTCGTGTGGAACATCACCATCGGGATTCTTCGATGGTACAAACAGCGTGAGACGATGCGGCCGGATGCGAATGTTCGGAGCCGGTTTGCTCAACGAGGTTGATTGCACCTTTTCCGGCGTTCGCTCAAGCAACTCCATCGCTCTTCTCCATTTGCCTCACTGAGAGATGGATGCTATTTTCGATTGCGATTCGGTCACCCTCGGTCAATGACGTTGCACGATGGGCTTTCTTTCCGTTGATCTGCGCTTCGGAATGTGGTATGAACCGCAGCGAGTGATCGTAAACAAGCTCCGATGCGACCTTAATGGTTCCTTCGGAACCTACGATCAGTCGTTGTTTCGGATACACGATATACTTCAGCGAATCCTTCTCCTCATTCGTAAGGGTAACCACCCAGCCACGGGCCTCTGCAAGGTCGTGAAAACTCTTGCGGCGAACCATTTGTAAAAGAATCGGTGCTGCGATCAATAGCAATCCTCCAAACGATAACAGCACCATCCTCTGGAGCGGTAATTGGGGTCGTGGCCGAATTGCCTCTGCGATGTTCTGCCGATCGGCTATGTCTTTCAGCCGTTCAAAAATGCTCCTCGAAGATTTAAGATTTACTTCCACTCCAGTGGCCCCCGACGCTGTCGCGATGAAACCAGTGCTGTCAGCAGTTCCAATCGACGAAAGCACTTGAGCGGAACTGATCACAAACACCTCGATATTACTGGGCAAATGCGATGCTATCTCATTGATGGTGATGTCTTTGAATCCAGGCCGAGGATCGCCCATCTGATCTGTGAAAATCAATGCTTTGTAGTGAAGCGATGAATCTATCTCAACGCTTCGAATCGCTTCAACTGCGGCAGAAAAATGTGTCCATTGGCCGGTTGCATGCAGGCTCGTCAGTGCCCTTCGAAAAACCTTGCGATTCGCGTCACTGAGAGTCCCGGACAAAATCGGCTTGCCTTTTTCATGAAATGTCGCCAAGTGCACCGGTGTCGAATCCGGCAGTGCTGACACGAAATCTATCGTGGCGCTCTGCAAATGAGGCAAAATAGGTTTCATCGAACCGCTGGTGTCGAGAACGAGAATATACGCCGGCTTCGAGCTTATAGAAGCTGAGACGGAAACGGCTTCCGCCGATTCAACCGTCACTAACAGAAATGATAGAAGACAAATGGTAAAGAGCCGCTTGATCATGGTTTGTTTCCTGACTTTTGACAAGGCGTATGTCGGTTTTGCAGTGAACCGTTACATTTATATCTTCATGCCGATGTAGCCTGCAAACGACGTTCAGCTACGCGAGCACCGCGTCCGCCTGCCCAAACACCAAGTATGAGAGAGACGCATTCTACGATGCCGATCGCCTTCACCAATCGCTTGAGAGTTGTGAATACCGATTCAAGATTCTCCCATCGAACCTTGATATCGATTATTCCGGCGATCGTAAGAATAAAATCAACCACGACTACCAATCCGATAACGATCAAGATGGCTTTCCGGAATTGGAATGATATGCGACCGAAACCCCAGCCGGCTAGCACGTAGATCAACACCCTATTTAGCGCGAGAAGAAGCCAATCCAAGATGTTTGAATCGTCAGCGGCTGAATGATCACTGCCTGCCGTTCCGTTGCGAGAGTCATAGGCCTGATGACCGTTCATCGCGATTTTGTCTTGCGGCTGAGTGCGAGCTGCATTCCGGGTCTCCAACAACTCCATTTGAGTGGCGGCAGCCAACATTGTGGCGATGAAAATAACGATGATCAATCGCATGGCTAACTCCGATTCGTGTAGCCTGTTTGATCAGACTGGCTTACACATCTTAGCCGCCGCTTCGAAGCCTCTCACTACTTATGGTCAGTCGAAGTAGTTTTGTCAGCGGCGACGAGATTTTTGAGCTTCTGAACAAGACCTCCTTCTCCGCGGCTGTTTCCCCAAAAGACTTGGCGAATGGCTGACTCTGAGCAACCACGCTCATTGGCCATCTGCATCCATGTTTTGCCCTGTAAATATCCGATGAGCACTACCTGCTGCGTCGGTGTTAAGTGTTGTTCTGCCAAGTCAAATACCAAAGTCATCAATACTTTCTTGCGTTTTCTCGATTCCGTTTGGGCTCTTCTTTCTTCACGGTGTGCCTCCCGAACCTCTTCTTCGGTCAGATATTGGTATTCGATGTTCGGGTTGATCCGAAAATGATTGGAAGAGTTGTAGGTGATGGTTGTCACATTGTCGCCCCAGCGATCGCACACAACACAATACTTAATGCTCTCCCATGTCTCGTTTTGTTCTTCGTCATCTTGTTGGTTCATTTTCTTATCTCCTTCGTATGGTGGAGATGCTGCGGATCGTCATTAAGCATTCAATGCGGATGAATGGCTTCGAGAAATCTTCCATAAACACTGCCATAGGCATGGGCTTTCTTATAAAGCAAAAAAGCCCTGTCCTGCGTTACGGCAGGATCAGGGCTCTCGGCTCAACGGCCTGTGGCCTAAAAATGAAGCAAAATGTTGTTAGCGGAAAAGATGTCTAGGGCTCTATAGAACCGTTCTTGACTCTAATACGCCCATGGACATGATCGATCAAGACATAAACGAAACGTTTGCAGTGGCGACATTTTATTTCTACAACGCCACCGCCTTCGCAGGCATCTCCTTTCGGAAGTCTGGCCAACGTGTGCCTGAGTTTGCAGAGGACCTTGATCGATCTCCGCCGCGTAGCATCCGATGCTTTGCACATTTGTTAGGATGCCTCGAGTTTTCTCTGATTGGACGTTCAGAGAATCTAAACAGCTTGTTGGTTGGATCGTCTTCATCATATCTATCAATACTGCACAACGTGGTGAGAAACACTCGAACCCAGATATTTTCAGTTGCCGATTGCTTCCAGCACCGAACCACTGCCGTATT